>MDTB01144376.1_pt1 | contig 21006 bp, 20 predicted proteins | sample 811161 | NCBI WGS metagenome assembly MDTB01 (sample SAMN05326650, study PRJNA326480) | marine metagenome | isolation source: seawater | place: Mediterranean Sea | collected 2009
ATTACCAAACCACCTTTTTTTGGTTTAAATTTTTTAATAATTGTAGAACTTGCTTTTTTAAAATGTTCTTTCAAAGTTGGAGAGCTTGCTGTTTCGTAAGTATAATTTAAATAAATATCTTGTGCGCTCATTACATGACTAAGTTGTCCGTGTTTACATTTTTTACAAAGGTTTATTTTTAGCGGAACGATCGGTTGATTTTCTTTTAATTTATTTTTTTTTCTGAAATCATCAGCCCAAGGAGTTGATGTAAGAGAAAGAATATTTTCTAAATTGGAACTTTTACACAATCTACATTTTGTACTTTTATAAAATTTCATTTTTATTTGATTACCTTATATTAAATTAGTTTTTAATTTTTTTTAAAACTTTCTGCAACCAGTTTTTTAAAAGACGAATTTTCATGCATGAGTGAGTCAAACTTCCCTTGAGATTTGACGGAACCATCCTCAATAAAAATAATTTGATCACAATTTTGAAGTAATGAGACTTTATGAGTAATCATTACAACAGTCTTATTGATAAAATTTTTAAAAATTGAACTAATTACTAAATTTTCTGTTTCAGAATCTAACGAGTTTGTTGCTTCATCTAAAATTATCATTTCTGGATCATTATATAAAGCCCTTGCAATATTTATTCTCTGTTTTTGACCTTCGCTCAGAAAAGCTCCATCTTCACCTATAATTGTATTGTATTTAAGAGGTAGTTTGCTCTCAATAAAATCTGAAATTTGGGCAATTTTTGCAACCTTCTCTATTTTATTAAAATCTATTTCCTTTTCGTTTATTCCTAATGCAATATTATTAGTTATTGTATCGTCCGCAAAAAAAGAAGATTGGAAAACATAACCAATATTCTTTTTCCAATTTTCTAAGTTATTACTATTAATTTTTTTTCCATCTATTAAAATTTCTCCGCTGGAAGGATCAAGCAATCCAATTATTAAATCAACAAAAGTCGTTTTTCCTGATCCGCTTTTACCTACAATCCCAATAAATTGTCCAGCCGATATTTTAACGTTTTCATTTTCAAATATAAATTTTTTAGTATTTTGATATCTGAATGATAAATTTTTAAGTTCGATTCTCTCTTTAAAGTCTAATTTTGAAACATTCGTAGCCCCAAAATTTTTTTCTTCAAATTTATCTTTTGAAGCCAGCAAGTCAGGGTAAATTTTATCAAAAGTAGGTTTATAATATTTATAATCTGTATATTGACTATAAATACCTTGTGCGGCGGGAATAATTTTTTGAAGCGAAAACGCATAAATTCCGGTTAACAAAACCATATGAGAAAAATTTTCATATTTTAAAATAAAAAAAATTATGAATGAAAAAATAAAAATATAAGTTACAATCTCTAAACAAACTCTGGGTGCTGCAGAAATTAAATTATGGGTAACTTGACTCATAGCGTACTTTTTGGCCAAGAAATTAAAAGTTTTTGAGTAAAATGATGAATTATTTTTTATTTTAATATCTTTAATAGATTTAAATGCCTGGTCAGTTAAATTGAAAGTTTTACTAAAATATGTTGGTACAAAACTTCCTAGTTCATTTAATTTCTTTTTAAACTTCTTAGTAACAAAAATATAAAAAGTACAAACACAGACTACTAATAATCCTGTAATAAAAGGATCAACATAAATTAAAAGTGCAAAAAGACTTATTGTTGTTATTAGAAATCCCAAGATTGTGAATGCTGGTATAAGAACTCCAGCTATTGCGGCGTTACACTTTATTTGAACTCTTTCTAAAAGTTCATTGCTTGTTTTATGAATATGCCAACCATAAGACTGATCAACATAATATTTAAATATCTTGCTATGAAGCGAATGCCACAAGCTATTTGAAAGATATAATTGATACCAATGTGCAAAAAATTTAAACAGTTGATTAATAATTATTAAAGATAAGGATGCTATAGCAAAAAATAAAATCAAACCTTTATAGTCTAAATCTAAAAAAGATTTTATTTTTATTATCCACTCATTATTTTTTAAAATCGCGTCATTTGAAACAATTGCAAGAAATGGAGCTATAGAAACTACACCTATTAAATCTAACATACCTGATGCAAAATGTGTAAATGATAAGAAAGCTAATTTCCTTTTTTCTTTTTTCGAAAATAAGCTATTTATCTTTTTTAGATCTTTGATCATTTTTTTTAAATTTTAAAACTTCTGATTTTATTTGTTTTTGAAATTTTTTAACTTCTTGTTTATTGTTAGGAGCCCATTTAGGATAAGCCATATTTTGTTTCTTGAAAGGGCCTTCTGTTACCTCATAAAAAACTAATACATTGGATTTTATAATAAATGTATGAATAATGTTTTTTGGTAATTTATAATAAAATACTTTATTTGAAGACGGTTCTCCCATCTCAATTATTTTTGAAATTTTGCCTTTTTTGTTGAAAATAACAACATCAACAATTCCTTTTAAAATAGACATGGACTCTCCCTGTATATGCATATGGGGTACAACAAAATAATTTTTAGGATGAACAATAAACATTTGGTGAACTTTATCTTTTCTTGAAGTGTGAGTGCAAAGTCTAATAATTTTTTTTTTATTTTTTTTTGCTAAAAATAATAACTTTTTTAAATTATTTTTATTTAAAGTAATAAAATTATTTTTACAGTATAAAACTTCTTGGCTTTCTTTTTTTACTTTTAACATTTCAAAGATTATTTAATTTTTAACAAACTCAAATATAGCAGCTCTCTACCAAAGACATATCTGAATTTTTCCATTTTTTTAATTTTTGCAACTGATATATTTTTCTTATTTTCAATTAAATTTATTCCTTGCAACACACCTTCATTTTTAAAACTATCTATCTTTTTAAAAAGTTTATAAATTGATTTAAGTTTATTTTTAAATTTATTAAAGTTTTTATCATTTCTTTTGTATTCATATTTAATAAGTATTTGCATTAAAGCTGAAACTTTTTTTTCAAGATTTGAATTTAATTTTGGATTTGCTTCTTTATAAACATGTCTATAATCAATAAAATTGTGACATTGTTTAAAATAATTTTTAAGAAAATTTTTTTTGGCGTTTTCTTTTCCACCATGTAAATCTTTATACCATCTCCAATCAGAATTAAAAGTTGGATAACTATTAAAAAAATCAAATTTTTCCCCAACATCTTTGAAAATCATTTTTGGGGTTGGGTGCATAGATAAAAAACCTGAGCCAATCAATGAGTCTTGGACCCAATCTTTATGAGGGCATGACATATTTTTTAAAGTTTTTAAATGAGAACTAAATGCCTTCACAAGTACAGAAGTTTTTTTATCTAAATTATTAACATTTTTAGTTACCAGATTTCCTAATACCCTTCTTAAAATATTTGAAAAAAAACCTATTGGAGAAGCTGCTGTAACTATTAATATTCCACCTTTTTTTACAAATTTTGATAGTTTTTTCATGAGCTTTCTCTCATGCGAATTAATACCAAGCCATGCTTCACAAATTACAATATCAAAAACTTTTTTCGTTTTAAATTTTTCTAATGTTGTTTTAACAATTTTTAATTTTTTATCACTAACATTTATCTTTTTAAAAATTTTTCTAATATTATTATGAGCATAAGGATTAGGCTCTAGTAATAAAAGTTCTTTAGGATTCAGATGTGCCAAAAAAGTACTATTATGTCCTTCGGCAGGACCCACTTCTAAGATTGATTTGTTTTCAAAATACTCTTTGGTAAGTCCCAAATACTTATAAAGCGAACTTCTTCTTTGAAAATGAATGTTTTTTTTAAAATTTTGACTAACTGGTGATATTTTATTCTCTAAATAAAATTGTAGATGAGATTTAATTTTCATACTCTTAATATTTAACTGTAAAATCTATTAATGCTTTTAATGACATAATCTACTTGCTTAAATGTCATGTTTTCGTGCGAAGGTATTATTAAACTGGAATTGATAAGTCGCTTCGCATTTGGCGTATCATTATAATTATATTTTGAGTATACCGGAGTTTCGTTTACAAGCGGCATATTAAATATTTTTGTTTCTATTTTCTTTTTTTCTAAAAATTTTTTAAGTTTATTTCTTTTTTTTATAATTAAAGGAAAAACATATTTTGCATGTTCTGAGTTTTTTGGTATTTTTTGAAATAAAACTTTTTTGGACAAATTATTCTTGAATCTATTGAAGATTTTTTCTTTTCTTAAATTTTTTTCATTAAATTTTTTTAAAGCAACAAGTAATAAACTCGCATTTAAACTATCCATCTTATGATTTAAAGAAATATCCTCACAATAATTAGTAATAATTTTTTTTGGATCAGAAATTGTTCCCGCATGTCTTAAAATTTTTATCTTTTTAAAAATTTTTTTATCATTCGTTACAACTATGCCTCCTTCACCATAACCAGCCAAAGGCTTCATTGGATTCATGCTAAATGCTGCGACTTTTGAAAAACTTCCTGCCTTTTTACCTTTAAATTTTGCTCCAAACGCTTGTGCTGCATCTTCGATTATTAAAATATTATTTTTCTTTGCTATCTTTGAAATTTTATCCATTTGGCAAGGTAGGCCAGCGTAATGCATTGGCACGATAGCTTTTGTTTTTTTTGTAATTTTTTTTTGTATTAAATTAGGATCAATATTAAAATCATCTCTTACATCGACAAATACAGGTTTTGCACCGCAAGCCGCTATCGCATGCACAGTGATTATCCAAGTAAGAGGTGTTGTTATTACTTCATCGCCCTTTCCTATTCCGCAAGATTTTAACGCAAGATATAAAGCACTACTTCCAGAACCAACAGCAACAGAATATTTAGTGCCAATATAATTTGCAATTTTATTTTCAAATTTTGTGACTTCTGGGCCTAAAAAAAATTGTCCATGAGATAGTAATTTGTTAAACGATTTATTCAATGATAACCTGATATTCTTATCTCTTATTTTAAGATCGAAAAATTTTACTTTCATGATTTTTTAAATTAAATATTTCTTATGTTTTTCTAGATAGTTAGAACTTATATTTCCAAAGCCGAGAAAAGTTTCATTTGTAAGATTCAGTATTTTATTTTCTGTAAATTTGATAAATTTTTCTTGCAAACTTGTCTTTGTCTCTAATTTTGATTTATTAGATGTTTTTTCCATCATCTCGATTGTGGCATTTAATAAATCTTCTTCTGAGTTTTCTATGGAGGTCACGTTATATTTTTTAAAGTCAAGATCAGAGTTTAAAAAAATATATGGATTTTCTAAAAGTGTATCAATATTCATAATTTCATTATTTTTTTTAATTAATCTAGGAATAAACAAATCTTTTTTAGCTAATGTATAATATGGAGATAGCCAAGAAAGATTGGTTAAAAGAATTGGTACTCCAAAAAAATCTGCGAGTGTATAATAGCCTGACGGAGTTCCAATACAAAATCTTGATGTAGCAGCAAGAAATACATCTAGGAAATCAGATTTAAAATTGCTATGAGCATAATCAATTACTTTTGGTAGTTTAGGTAATTTAGTCATTGAGTTATCACCCATTCTTATAACCCAACCTCCCTGATCAGTTATATATTTTATAGCTTTTAAATAATTTAATGGATTAGAATTTCTAAAATTATCTAGAGTATTTTTTCTAGTTTCTCCTCTATAACCAGCCTCCCTAACATGTATTGTAACGTACCAATTGCTATTTTTTATACCCATATCTTTTAATAGCGATTCTCCCTTTTGCTTGTCTTCACTAGATAACTCAAAAGTAGGCTCATAACCTGAAGTTTCATATTGTCGTTTTTTAATTAAGCTGGGAAAGAAATCGTAAAAAATACTTTTTTTTTCAAGTGGCATAAGAAAACCCATAGGTAAACTTAAATATTTATTAATATTTTCTAAACTTAAAATAATTTTTTCATCATCAATTATATTTAAATGAGGTTTAAAATAATTAAATAACGATTGATTTCTTAATTTTTGTTTTTTCGATAGAAATAAACAAATATTTTTTTTTGGTCTTAGTTTGTATTTATTGGCGTTTATTAAACTTTCAATGGTTCCATGGTTTCCTAAACTTCCAACTACTGTTTCCGTTCCAATAAATTCATTATTAATATTATCTAATTCATGTTCTTGAATCCAATTGTATCTAACTTTTGCATATTGGTTTGCTTGATCAATCCAATTTGTATCAAAATTGTCAAACATACACCTTGTAAGCGCAAGATGTGATCTTGGATTATCTGGATAATCATGTACAAATTTTTTTGATAATTCGTATTTAATATTTGAATTTTTTTCAAATTTAATTTTTTTTTCTATAAGATCAATTTTATCTATCTTTCTTAATGTATAGGAATTGCTTAACTTATAAGAATATTTTGAAAAAATTTTATTTATTTGATTTAAAATAATTGATTTATAATCGTAATTTTTCATTAAATAATTGATACCTTTTTATTTTTTTTGAATAAATAATTTGAAACTTTTTTTAAATCAAAACTTGAAAACGAAATTAAAGATACATCTCTATAATAAATATATTTTAAAAGTTTTCTTTTTATTAATTCAAAGTATATTTGTTTAAACCCTCTATGACCCGCTCGATGATTTCTTAATTTAAATATTTTTTTTTTATTTTCTTTATCAACGCAGTTATAATTGGTTATTTTCTTTTCTACAAAATAATTTGAATTATAAAGCTCTTCAAAATAATGAACAAATGTACAACTATCAATTAGGGTATCCATTAATAAAATCTTAGTATTTTTTTTTATTAAGTATTCCCATACAGTGCCTTTGCCACAGGGAGATTTGAATAGATTTTTATCTTCAAAATTAATTATCTTGCTATAATTTTTACCGACAGCCGTTAACGAATGTGTTGGATGAAAACTTCTATTATTTATATATTTTTTTCTAAATATTTCAGTAAGTATTCCTACGCAAGATTTGCTCTTAAAATAATGAAATTTTTTTGTTTTTTTTGACTCTTCGTAAGTAAATGTAGGAAAAATTAATGTTCCATCTTTTAAATAATTTTCAATTTCTTCAATTAAGCTCTCTGGTTTAAATCCATAACTCGAAATATTTTTAAAAGATGAATGTATTATTAGGTGGTCGTTTCTTTTTATATTTAATTTTTTTAAATACTTGCTAAAATTTTTACTATTCATGCCAGTATTTAATTTTTTAATCGAATAATTTTTCATAATTATCTTCATCAAAAAAATTTTGATATTTATCTAATTTTTCTTTTGCTTTTTTGTTAAAATTTAAATCTAAGTGTATTATTTTATCAAGTCCATTTTGGAAAAGAATTCTGATGTATTGCCAACTAAAACATTTTTGCAAAATATTAGAATTGTAATTTATTTCATTATTAAAATTAAATAATTTTATAGAATGATTGTAGTTCATTCTTTTTACAAGGGGCTTTAAAATATAGTTCAAAAATAAAATAATTTTAATCGATAAGCCCGATAAGCTTCTATAATGAGTTTTAGTAGCTTTAAAAGATTTAATTGATTCATTGTTAAATTTAATGCCTGTTGTTAAATTTAATAATAAAATTAAATTTTTGCTATAATCATGTAAGAAATCTTCATACTTAAAAATGTATAAATTATCTTTACCAAAATATTTTTTTAATATTAACAATAATTTTTTATAGCTAATATCTTTGATATTTAATTTTGGTAATATTCCACATTCGTATGAATTTATGCTGCTAACTGCCTTATCACCAAAATAAATGAACTCTTCAAAAGATTGAAAGTTGCCTTGTTGAATTGATTGTCTGTAATTTGATATAATCCAAGATTTATGCTCCCTTAAGAATAATATAATTTTTGCACTTGGTACAAAATAATGGAGTAAAAAAAATCTATTATTGGTATTTTTTAATCCATATCCATAACTCGTCAAACTTTCTTTTGAAAATAAGATTCTTTTTTGTAAATTTTCTTTTAAAAATTTATCTATTTTTTCTTTAAAAATTTTTACTTCAATATTATCAAAAGCAATTTTATTACAATCAATTAATTTGATTAGATTAGCCATCTCATAAAAAATTTTATGGTTGTATATTAAGTTTTTATTTTTAACTTTTGGAAATATATTGTCTTGTAAATGAGTTGTTGATGTTTTTCCAAGACCAATATGGATATAAACAAAATTATGATTACTCATTTTATCTAAAATAAATAAATTCGTGGTCTCCAGAGTAATTAAACTCTTTGTATAACCATTTCCATTCTGTCTCAGAAAAAAAAGACTCACAAGTTAATGCCCAACATTGAAGATTAAATAATTCTTTTTCGTTTCTATAGCTTTCTACTAGTAAATATTTTTTTTTACCTACTCTCTCTATTTCCATGATAGCTTTTTTAAGATCGTAGACCTCAAGATTATGTAGAGTGGTGATTGATATTACTAAATCAAAAAAATTATCTGAAAAGGGATATTTTTCCTGAGCTTTTTTTAAATAAATATTTTTCTTTAATTTTTTATCTATATGTTTAATCGCATATTTAGATATATCAATTCCATAGATTTTTAATTTTGGTTGAATAAGCAACATCTCTTTTAAAAGATATCCTTTTCCACAGCCTACATCTAAAATCTTTGAGCCAGCTTTTAATTTATAGATTTTGATTAAATTTTTTGCAACTGACTTCCATCTGCCAGGAATATATTTGTAACCACCATACCCAAATCTTCTATTTCCATCCCAATAATCTTTTCCGTATTTTTTAGCAACTTTCATACAGAATATTTTATTGTCAACCATTCTATCTACATAGTTTCTTCTAGTTGAATTGTGCAAAGAAGATATAAAGTTTCTTTTTTTACTCATTATTCAATTTATCCTTTTCTTTTTTAAGTGATGCTTTTTTTACTAGCCAAATGCTCTCTACTCTATCCACATCGTTATTATTAGAAACTTCTAAGTTTTCACACGCAAAAAAAAGTTTTTTTTTTTTATTTAAAATTTTTTTAAACACAAGCTTTCTTTCCTTATCATCGTAAGGCATTTGAAAAATACTGTACGCTACAACTCCATACAATCCAGTTAAATTATTAAGCAAATCTTTTAAGATATAAAAAGAATTAGGCATCGAATATTCGCTGACACTTAATAAAAAATTAAAATTACGTTTTTGACAAAAATCTTTAATAACTATATTTTGCACATGTTGAGGAACTCTCTCACCCATAAAAGATCTGCTAAAGTTGTAGCCTCTTACTTTTTTCATTTTATTTTCGGAAGTTTATAACCGATCGCTAATTGTGATATTTTTCTTAATGATATTGGTTCAAAAAATTCACCAATTTTTTTATCCTTATAGGGAGAAAAAACACCTTTGAATCTACAGTTCAATGACCATCGAGTTTCTTTTTCTTTATTTATAACGTTTCCATGAGGTAAACATTGATTAAAAATTAAAACTTGACCATACTTAATTTCAATCCACTTTAAATCTTTCTTGATTTTACTAAATATTTTTTCACTTGAAGTATTTTTTCCTTTTAAAAAAAGTTTTTTTAGTTTTTCATACTTTTGAGGAGGTAAAATATACATTGCTTTTGTTTTGTAGCAGTTAACTAAAGGCAACCATACAACTGTTTCGAAAGGAGAATCACCTGACCAAACATCTGAATGCAATGGTAAAAGAGAACTATTATCTTTAGGAAGTTGTATGCTTAAATTCACCCTTAATTGCATTGATAATTCGTTGCCAACTAAAACGTCTAAATAATTTCTCGATATTTGATAGTAAAGTTTTCTTAGCTCATTATTGCTATTTATTTCATTAATTATTTTCATTCGGAAATTATTTAAGTTATTAGATTTTATTTTTTTATGTATTTGATTAAGAAGCTCATCATCAGACTTAAAATCATGAGTTTTACTTTTTAAATTTTTTTTTATTGACTCTACAAATATCTTTCTTATTTTTGTTAAAGAATTTTTGTCAGAAATATCTTTTACAACATATCCATTTTTATCAAATTCCCTTGATAAATTTTTCTCTTTTTCAGATAAAAAACTTGTCATTAAAATCTACCAGTTCCTTCCTACTTCTTTGTCCGCTTTAAGACTAATAAAATTTGGTCCTGTTTTTTTATAGCTTTTAAAAACTGCCTCTTCCGTTTCAGAGCTGCTTTTAGGAAAGTACGATGTAATATTTTTAAATAAACTCATAATAGTTTCACCATTCGTTTCTGAATGGGTTGGTCCGAGTTGAGGATAATCGGCGAAACCTACCAATTTTACATTTACATTTTGTTGATCTATATCTAATTTTAATTGTTCAAAAGGTCTTTCTATAAGGAAAGGCGTAATTGTATATACCCAGGGTTTTAATCCTTCTAGCGACATGCCTGAGGCAGCACCTAGTAAACTTTGCTCACAAATACCTAAATTAAAAAATTTTTTTGGATGAGTTTTTCTAAAATCATCAAAAATTCCGTAACCTATATCTCCTACCAATAACACGATTTTATCATCTTTTTTTGCTAGTTCGTTGATTAACTTACCAAATCTACGTCTCATTTTAATCCTAACCTTTTTTTTCCAATTTCAATTTCTTTGCCTTTTAACTGTCTAGCGTGCCATACAGGATCATTTTCAAATTCCTTAATACCTTTGCCTTTTACAGTATGTAGTAAAATTACATTTGGTTTACCTAAATTTTTTATCTTTTTAAAAGCTCTGATTAAATCTTTAAAAGAATGACCATTTTTTACCTCGATAGAATTGCAATTAAAGGCTTTAAATTTATTAAGTAAATTATCTAAAGGAAGCGCATCTTTAATTTTCGATAATGCTTGTATTTTATTATAGTCTACAACAATTACTAAATTGTCTAGCTTGTGTTTTGAGGCTATTAAAAGAGACTCCCACGTAGTTCCTTCTTGGCATTCTCCATCACTTATCATAACAAAAATTTTTCCTTTTTTTTTGAGTTTTTTTTTGGCAAATGCCATGCCAGTAGCTATAGGCAAACCATGACCAAGACTTCCCGTCGTGCAGTTAATACCGTTTTTAATATCTATTTCTAAATGAGTCTTAATTATTGGGTTTAAGCCTTTTTCCTTGAGTAAAATGCATAATGGGAAAGAAGCATGAGCCTTGCTCAATATGAATTTATCTGTTTTTTTTAAAAAGATTTCATAGATAGTTAAAAGAGATTCAATCATTGAAAAACTTCCACCGAGATGGGCTTCCCCTTTTTCAATAAAGGCATAAAAAGTCTTTTGCCTTAAAATTTTAGCTTTATTTTTGAGTTTTTCTAAATTCATATTTTCTATTTTAGATTAATATTATTCATTTTTTTAATATTAAAATAATTTTCATTTGTTAAGGTTTCGTTTAACAACTTTTTATCAAACGCTTCTTTTAAATCTCTGATGGCATCTTCGATGGTCTTTTGAGTATAAAAACCTAGAATTTTTTTTATTTTATTGGATGATATATGATAAGATCTATTATCGTCAGAAGTAATTCTTTTAATTTTAATTTCATCGCCTAAAACTTTTTTTACTAATTCAGCTAGACTATTTACAGTTTGATTCTCGTAACCAGCGTTAAAAACTTGACCTGACACTTTTTTAACTGGTGCATTAATTAAATAATCGTAAGCTCTTGCCATGTCTAGTATATGAATGTTAGGCCTCAATTGATCGCCTCCAAAAACACTAATTTCTTTCTTGTGGTAAGCTAAGTTTGTTAAAATATTTACAACAACATCTAATCTTTGCCTTGGAGAATAGCCACAAACAGTAGCAGGTCTTATTATAATTCCATGAAAATGTTCGTCATTATGATTAATCAAAATCTTTTCGCAGTCTGCTTTATATTTTGAATAATCTGTCATAGGAGACAAAGATACTTCTTCATCAATATCTTTTTCCTCCTTAAGTCCATAAACTGAAGAAGATGATGCATAAATAAATCTAGATACTTTATTTCTCTTGCTAATTTCAACCAAAGGTCCAAATGCATCTAAATTAATTGATTTTCCTAAATCAGGATTAAGCTCAAAACTAGGATCATTAGATATGCAAGCTAAATGAATCACGATGTCGTGGCCTATTATGCTTTGTTCCAATAATTTTGTATCTCGTATATCGCCCTTTATAATTTTTAGATCCTTATTTTTTTTTAAAACGTCTTCTCCATAAATCATCAAATCATATACAGTTACTTGATGACCTTTTGAGATTAAATATGGCGTAAGTACTGCTCCTACGTATCCTGCACCACCAGTTATAAATATTTTACTCATAATTTATTTGAACATATGTTCTAAGGATTTTAAAATATCCACTTTGTTTATGCTCATTTTATTGCCAATGGACTTCACTGACAAAGCCGCTGCCAAAGAACCTATTATTAAAGATAATCTTTCAGGAAATTTTTTTAGCAGGCACAGTGATGATATTGCTAACATTGCATCTCCTGCTCCTATTTTATCTACAGCATTTTTTGAATAAGCTTCATTTAAAATAAAATTATTTTTATTCTTATTATAAAAAATAGATCCTTGGGTGCCCATGGTTACAATAAGATTTTTAATATTCTGATCTTTACAAAGTTTTTGCATTAGCTTTGTAACAGGAGAATTTCTATCTCTTAATTCGTGTCTGAGCTCCCTGTCATTTATTATAACACAATCAACATTTTTGTATTTTCTCATGCTATGAAAACCTATATTTGATGCATTAAGTTGAGCGTTTACTGCTAGATACTTTGATTTTCTAGAAATTAACTTTGCGCTTTTTTCAGAAATAAACCCATGTCCATAATCTGAAACAATTACTAAATCATGATTAGTAATTAATTTTTTTAATTTAGCATTAAATAGATTTTCATCTTTAGTAACAAGTTGATCATCATTTACAGAGTAAACCCCTAGAACTTTATTTTTACTAATATGATCCAAAAATCTCTTCTTAACTATTGTCGGAGAGCCTTTTTTCTTTATATATTCAAAATTAATATTTCTTGGTAATTCTTTAATAATTTTTTTTTTATACTCTGATTTTTCCCCTATCATGCTGAGCAAAGAAATTCTTTTACTAAAGGAAGACAAATGTCTTGCTATTGCTGCCGCCCCTCCTAAATATGACTCTTTATTTAAATCTCTAAGTACAAGAGTTGGTTCTTTACCAGATTTTCCTAGAGCTTCACAAAAATTATATTCATCAATAATAGTTTCCCCTATTATAAGAATTTTTGTATCTTGAAATTTTTTAACAAGATCAAGTATTTCATTATAAGAATAATCTTTTTTTATTTTTTTAATATTTGATTTATGTTCATTTGAGAAACCATCTGTAAATGAATTTATTAATTTACTTGAACTAAAAGTAATATCATTTGTATAAATAACTTTTCCACCAAATTTTTTAACTTCTAAAATTTCTTTCTTTATTTTTCCAGTAATATCATCTTTGTGAATCTTATAATCTGGTCCCTTACAATAAAAATTTGGTTTCAATTCTTTAATTACTGGAATAGATGAAGGATTATTGTTAACCAAAACATAATCGACTATTTCTAAAGAAGCTAAAGCTTCTGCCCTGTATTTTTCATTAAATGCTGGTCTATTAGGTCCTTTATTTACATAGATATCACTAGTAATTGAAACAACAAGAATATCACCATAACTTTTTGCTTCTTTAAAATGATTTATATGTCCAATGTGCAAAAGATCAAAGACTCCATGACATAAAACAACTTTTTTTTTCTTATATGTTGAAATTTTTGTTTTTATTTTTTTAATATCAAAAATTTTGTTATTCATTAATTATTTTTTTAAGTATTCAAACCATTCTTTTGTAGCTTCTTTAATACTTTCTGGTGTCCAAACTGGAGCATCTTTCCAAGAATCAATTTCTGATAATAACTTTTTAACTCCCTCTTCTATGTCGATTTTAGGTTCCCAATTAAACTCAGATTTTATCTTGGTTATGTCAGCTAGAGATCTGTCTGGTTCTCCTGGTCTTTTAGGTATAAAAACTTTCTCACCACCTATGATATTTGCTATTTGATTTACTGAAATCTCTTTTCCTCCGGCTACATTATAAATCTCAGAATTTTTTCCTTTCTCAAGAGAAATTACCAAAGCTGAAACTAAATCATAAACATGAATAAAATCTCTAGTCTGGTTTCCATCTCCCACAATAGTTAGCGGTTTTTTTGATAATTTTTGAGCAAGAAAAACTCCGAACACTGCTCCATATGCCCCAGTCGTTCTTGATCTAGGTCCGTAAACATTAAAAAATCTTAATGATACGCTTGGTATCTTATAAATATTAGACCAATGTAGAACTATTTTTTCTCCCAAATATTTTGTTAAAGCATAAGGATATTGAGTATCAATTTCTGAATTTTCATCTGTTGGAAACTTTTTTGGAATTCCATAACAACTAGCCGATGCGGCATATATAAATCTTTTAATTTTATTTTTTTTTGAAGCTTCAAGAACGTTTAAAGTTCCTATAACATTGCTTTCGAAGTATTTTTCTGGATTTTTTATACTTGGAACAATGTCTGCTAAACCGGCTAAATGATAGACACATTCTGCTTTATTGAAAGCTTCTTTTAATTTTTCTTTTTCTTTTGAAATATCTATATTAACAAAAGATATCTTATCTTTTATATTTTTTAAATTATCTAAATTTCCAGTGCTAAGGTTGTCTACAACTACTACATTATGTTTTAGCTGGACAAGTTTCTCTGTTAAATTGCTTCCTATAAAGCCTGCTCCGCCTGTGACTACAATTTTCATATTAGTTTAACCAATGCTCCGCACTTCATCAAAAGTTGATTTATTAGTTAGTATCATTACTCTTAGTTTTTATATTAAATATGATGGTACAACAAGTCAGTTCTATTTTTTCGCACAAGCATATTCATATTCTTTGTCTTAATTCTAATTTTCGTTTTGCTTTCTTCAATTATATCAAAAAATATTTTTGTAAATGGCCCTGAAATAAAATACCCTTTTGTTTTTTCTCCAAAAGAAAAAAAACTTTGTTTAAGAAATCCAGAGTCATCTTCATGTTTTTTACAAAGATTTACAAAATTATTAATTTCTTTTTGGCTATTGATATATCCGTTTAAAAAATATTTTAGTCCTTTTAAATTTGAAATCATTGATAAAATTTTTGAATTTGAAAAAGTATCACTTTTGCAAAACAAATATCCTTCCAATAGGTTCTTTCTTTTAATTTTAAGTTTATTATTAATATAGTTATTTACTTTGAATGCAGGATTATAAAAAACAACGTTATTAAATTTAATCTTCAACTCTCTCTTTAAATTTTCTATTTGATTAGATTTATATTTTAATACTACCCACATTTTATTCTGAGATCTCTTTCTTCAACTGATCGTATTCTTCCATCTTCTTTTTCATGAAATTAATTGTCAGCCTAGATTTTTCTTGGATACCTGTAGGGGTTAATACGTATATATAATTTATTTTGTTGGGATTTTTTTTGAAATTTTCTATTTTGATTAAGCCTTTTTCTTTTAATGCCTTTATACAATAATTTAATTTGCCGAGACTAAAACCCAACTCTTTAGCTAGCTGTCTCTGAGAAGAGTTAGGCCTACTACCAATTTTCCTCAGAATGTTTAAATTGTCTTGATTTTCTTCCATATTTTAATGTTCAAATTTTGAACATTTATACTGTTCAATAGTTGATCAGTAAAGAATTAAAAATTAATTAATTCTATATATGGTTGTATTTGACTTATTGGATCAAGATATGCTTTTTTAAAATTTTCAAATAAAAATTTTTACTTAGTTAAGATTCACTCAATCAAGAAGACTTTATTACTATCTTTATGGTTTTTTGGAAGATTTTTACGTTCATCGAATGACTTATGTTTTAATAACTTAACTTTTTGATTCGTGGCACATGATAAAGATAATCTTAGTGCATTTATGTTATTAATTTTTTTGTCTAAGTAATTTTGACATTGTTTTGGAACTTTTGCTAAAGAAAAATTTTCATTTATTGCTATTCCCTCTTTTAAAAGCCCATGATCACTTTGTATAATGACAATAGCTTTTGGATCGTTTTTGTTCAAATAATCAATTAATTCATTTATTCTTTTTAGCATGCATGAATAGTTGGACAAATAACCAATATGTTCCCCTCCGATTCTTCTTTTTTGATTTTTTATAGCAATTAATTCATTTTTTGTAATTTTTTTTATTGAACAATTAACATCATAAACTAAAGGATAGTCCTCAGTATCAGCAAATCCATGAGGCATAATAGAATGAACAAAAGTAAATTTTTTTTTATTATCATGATTATATCTATCAAAAAGCATAAACTTTTTAATCCCATCATTTTCAAAATGAGCTATTTCAAGAAAACTGAGTTTTTTTCTTTCTAATGTAAACAACTTGTTGTTTAAATCGATTAGAGGAGTTTTTTGTAAATAGTTTCTCAGAGCATAGTTTGTATTAAGTTTAGAAGTAAAACTTTGAATCATAGAGGATAAATTTAAACTTATTTTTCCATTGGGACCTCTTTTGGGGCATAAAGATAAATTATACATTTCACAATTAGCTATAACATTGCCATACCATATAAAATCGTAGTCAATTTTATCCAAGGTTTTTTTTAATGGAGATTGATCGATATTAGACATAACAGAAGGGTATACGTGGGTTTGATTAAATTTAGGACTTTTTTCATTAATATAATATTCTAAATTTAACATTTGAGAAATAGCTAAACCAGTGCCAGTATAATTGGATTTAGTTCCTTTTATATAAAGGTAATTTTTTGTCTCATAATCCCCTATAATTTTTTCTACCGCAATTTGGTCAAAGTGTTTATTGTATGACTCAAGAGGTATAGCAGCATCCATTAGAAAATAATAAATATTTTCTTTTTGATTAACTTTTATTTCTTCTATTTCTATTTCTGAAAAGTAATTTAAGTTTGAAAAAACTTCATGATTTTCTTTAAGGTTAAAATTTTTTTTATATAAAAAAAACAGATTATAGAAGTTTATTAATACAATAAATAACATAAAGATTTTTATAAAATTAATGATTTTACTATTTTCTTTTTTAAAAAATAAAAATATTAAAAATGTTAATATCACTATTATTGTTAGGGATAATTCTCCTAAAAATCTAAAATTCTCAATTTGCAAAATATTTAATATAAAATCTTTTATATTTTTGTAATTAAATATTAAAAAAGAAACTAGTGAAAATGAAAAAAAAGTTTTGAAAATATCAGCTTTTAAAAACTTAAAAATAAAATATGAAAGTAAGAAAGAAATTGTTAATAAAAAAATTGTAGTTTTATTCAACGTTTCAATTGTGTGAAAAGTAACATTATTAAAATTAAAATTTATAAATTCTATTGCGGGGATATAAAAAATAAAAATTGAAATCAAAAAAACAAAGATTCTATTTTCTATAATCTTAATCATTAAAATTGTAATATTTTTTATAATTTTTTAAATCCTGGTAATCATCGAATTCATACCAATTTTCCTTTGATTTTACACACTTTATCTTGATGTTTTTTTTAATTAATAAATTTAAAAATGTTGTCAAATGAGTTTTTTTATTATTTTCAATATCTTTATAATTTTTTAAAATCTTTTTTCTTAAATTTATAGGAATATACACTAATCCCATATATTGATATTTTGTTTTTTTTATATTTTTAATTTTTTTTCCTATAGACAATAATTCATTTTTTTTATTAATTTCAATGTGTTCAGCATCTTTATAAGGGTTTTTTTTTCTTATTTTCCAAATTTTTTGCCAATTGGTATTAACTGGCAAAACTATGCTCTTTTTCTTATTTTTTAATACAGATTTAATAGTCTTGTTTGAAAATATAATATCTGAATAACAGAAAAACATATCGGTATTATATTTTTTTAAAGCTAAATAAAAAGAGTGCAGCATTTCTCTTCTATGATATTGATTATTATAAAGATAATTTAAATTTTTATAATTTCTTAATTCTTTCTTTATTTGACTCGATTGAAATCCTGTAACAATAGTAATTTTACTATTTATCGAAGCTTTTTTTAACTCCTCTATAGCTGTGCTTATAAGTGATTTTTTATTTATAGAAACTAAACATTTAATTTTATTTATTTTTTTATAAATTCTTCTGCTTTTTCCTGCAGCTAATATTACAAATCTCATTATATTTTTAAGTGCTTAAATACTATTTTATCAATTTCCCTTTGACTTATATTTTTTCTTTCAGGATGAAACATTAAACAAAGTGTTTTATCTTTTTTTATTTCTGCAAATTCTATACTTCCGTCCGAGCAATAAGCAGAAAAATTAAAAATTTTAGGTAAATTATATATTCCATAATTATGATATGAATTAACCTTTATTTTTTTACCGTCTTTATGATAGCCTTTTAGAGAAATAGTATGATTTTTCCTAACATGTCTTTTTATCTTTACAACTTTTGCGCCAAGTTTTTGAGCAATAAAATGAAAGCCATGGCAAACAGCAAGGGTCGGGATTTTTTTCTTTAATGCGTATTTATATAAAAAATCGTCATTCTTGTCCCTGCAGATATTAGTTTCACTCTTATTAATCTTTTTAATATCATTTCCACCAGAAATAATTACTGCCATTGGTTTGAAAAAACTTAAATCTTTAAAATTAAAACTATTTATATTTATTGGCAAAAGTTTAACTTTTTTTTTTGAAAAATATTTTATCCAATCATTTTCGATAACATGATTTAAAGTATTAAACTTATCTTTGGTAATTTTTGAAGAAATTAAGATACATTTCATCTTATTATTTTATAATATTTTTGATTACAATTGATTTGAATAAAATTATTTTCACTTATTTGAGAATAGTTTTTTCTTCCTATGCCGATAATAGCAGGTATATCTAACTCTAAACATCTAATTGACATGTGAGAATTCGCTCCTCCATACTGGGTAATTAATCCTTTAATATTATGAGAAAATATAAAATCATATCCTGGATCAGCATTTTTAAGTAATACTATTTTATTTTTTAAATTTTTAAAATTTTTAATTTTAGAAAATTCCAGTATTTCTCCATTAATATTTCTTTTTGTAACAAAATTCGCTAGGTTATTTGACTGTTCTTGCACATATATATCTTTTGAGTGAGATATAAACTCAGGGAATTCAATTAAGTTTCTCATTTTTTGATCTTTATTATTTTTTTTAATTTCATCTATTAGTGATTTTTTCAACTTTTGGATATCTACATTAGTATATAAATTCATAATATTCTTTATTGATATATTTTCTAAATCTTCTCTCTTAATTTTAATTTCTTTGGCAAGTTTTATTAAGCTATTAAATATCTCATTAATTGCTTTGGCAAAAATCATTTTTGAATACTCTCTTAATTCTATTGCCTCACTAGCAAAATTGAAAAAATTACTAAAATTAGTTTTAATGCCATGGCTTTTAAAAATTTTATTAATATTTTGAATTTGATCTTTTTCTAAATTAAATTTTTTAATTTTATTGAAATTTTGAGAACTTTTTGAAGAAAAATAACTGTTATAATTTTCTTTATAATTTTTTGATGAAATATAATATGTTGATGGTCTCAAATGCCCATATTTTTTCAAAAAAATTTTTCTTTTATTTTTATCTTTTTTAATAAATCTATATTCTTTACAGATATTTTTTGTAACTGTTTTAATTGACTCATAAAAATTTTTATAATTTTCTTGGTTAATCATTTTTTGGTTTAAAAGTGATCTAATTAATTTTGTAGAGATAAATGCGCATCTAGCTATTCCTGCAAATGGAAGCGTTCCGTACATTTTACAATATTTGATATAAAAATATATTTTCTGTATATCACTAATATTATCTTCTTTTATTATTTTAATTTTTTCTTCTAGAGTAGAAACTTTTTGCATTTCTTTTTTTAAAATAGAATTTTTTGAATCTAGAATTTTATTTAAAATCTCCTTAAGATATTTTGAATAAATTTTTATTTCTTTTTTATTTAGAAATTCTGACAATCTTGAGTTGGTATTAAAATCATAGCAAGTTTCCACCACATCAAATTCAATTTTGTCATGTAATTCAGGTTTTTTTTTAATTTTTTTTAAATAAAACTCTATAGCTTTTTTCTGAATTTTTAATGGTAACTTAGAAGGGAGAAATGAATTAAAATCTACTCTTAAATCAATGTAAGGAGCTCCCCCAAAACTAATCATTAAAGGATTTGGCCTTACATCTTTATATCCATAGTCACTTCTTTGTCGTGACCAAACCTCATCTGTAATTAATTCCGAATAAAGACTTAAAGCAAGCATTGATGGTCTTACTCCAATCATTTCTGCTGGATTCCAATCACTCATATTACTAAAACAATTCGATTTTCCTTCTAAGTTATGAATCGGTTGATTTAATTTTTTAATTTTCTTTTCTATATTTACTAACGTAGGCTCTACAAACTTATCATCAATTTTTTTTACTTTTTTTAAAGGTCTACATTGAAGAAGGTAAAAAAGATTTTTTTTTATACAAAATTCTATATCCAATCTATCGTTATTAAATTTCTTTTCGATGAGAGGTAATATTTTCAAGTTGTTACCAAAAAAGATTTGATTATTAATCTTATTTTTAAATATTACTAAAGTTTTCATAGAAGGATTGTCTTTTCCAGAAGTGACTAAATTAGTTTTTCCTGATTCATCATAATTGATTACGTAATAAGGTGAATTAGAATTAAACGTTCTAGTAAATATAACTCCCGAACAGTCTGGGTTTGCAATGAATTGCTGTACGAGTATTTGATCTTGAGGATTTTTAAAATCTGATATTATGCGCTTAATACAAAAATTAATTTTGCTTTTATTTGAAGCATCAATATTTCCAAAAGATTTATATTTACCAGCGTTTGACTCGTTTATTCTGTCCTCATTAAGTGCAGAAGATCGAATTATAATTTTCTTTTTTTTATATAATTTACTTATCTTATTTATATATTTGTC
>MDTB01104339.1_pt1 | contig 21001 bp, 19 predicted proteins | sample 811161 | NCBI WGS metagenome assembly MDTB01 (sample SAMN05326650, study PRJNA326480) | marine metagenome | isolation source: seawater | place: Mediterranean Sea | collected 2009
GATCTTTTTCTACAGAATAATTTTTAAAAGTTTTTATTATTTCTTTAATCATATTTTGTGCATTAGCTGCATTTTTCATTAATGTTTGAATAACCATACTTACATCAACCTCATTATGATCGGGATGCCAACAGTCAAAATCTGTGACCATTGCAACAGTACTATATCTAATCTCTGCTTCTCTTGCTAATTTAGCCTCTGGCATATTAGTCATACCAATTACATCTGCCCCCCAAGTCCTATATAATTTTGATTCTGCAAAGGTTGAAAATTGAGGGCCTTCCATAACTAAATAAGTTCCTCCAACTTGATGATCAATATTTAACTTTTTTACAGCAGCTTCACAACAACTGGAAAGTCCAGGGCTCGTTGGTTTTGCCATAGAAACATGCGCAACTATTTCTTCATCAAAATATGTTTTTACTCTGTCGAAGGTTCTATCTATAAATTGGTCAATGATAACGAATTTGCCAGGTTCCAAATTTTCTTTAAGTGACCCTACCGCTGAAACAGAGATTATATCTGTAATACCAAGTTGTTTCATGGCATCTATATTAGCTCTAAAGTTAATATTTGAAGGATTAATTTTGTGACCTCTGGAATGCCTAGGTATAAAACAAATTTCTTCTCTATTTAATTCTGCAACTAAAATTTCATCTGAGGGTTTTCCCCACGGTGTATTAATTTTTTTCCATTTTGTTTTTTCAAAACCCTCGATTTTATATAGACCGCTTCCTCCAATTATCCCGAGCTTTCTTTTTTTCATCATTTAATTATTAATCTTTTTTTGTTAGAACTTGAAGTCAATTATGGACTTAAAAAAACATATAAGATCAATCCCTGACTATCCAAAAAAGGGAATTTTATTCAGAGATATCACAACTTTAGTCAAAAATGCTGAAGCGTTTAAATATACAAACGATAAAATTATAGAAATAGCCAAAAAAATTGATTTTGATAAAGTTGCAGCAATAGAATCTAGAGGTTTTGTATTTGCTTCAACTGTTTCTTACCTTTTAAAAAAACCATTCATTCTTTTGAGAAAAAAAAACAAACTTCCAGCTGAAGTGCATTCTGTTGATTTTGAACTTGAGTATGGGAAGGCAACCATAGAAGTTCATAAAGACTCTATTGAAAAAAATGAAAAAGTACTTGTCATAGACGATCTAATAGCCACAGGAGGTACTGCTGAAGCAGCAGGTAAATTAATTGAAGTTTCGGGAGGAAAAGTTGCAGGTTTTATTTTTGTTATAAACCTTTTTGATTTACCTGGAAATAATCTTTTATTAAAAAAAGGATACTATACAAAAAGTTTAATTGAATTTCCTGGCCATTAGATTTCTTTATTTTTCCAGGTTGATGGTGTCAATTCATTATCAATTTCTATATTAATATTGTAGTCAAAAGGTCTTGTGCCTCTTTTTTTAATATAATCATATGTTTTCTTAATACCTTCATTTAATGACACAGTAGTTTTATAATTTAAAAGTGATCTCGCTTTATCTGCAGAACATGTTGCGTGTTTTACTTCTTGAGGTCTATCTTTTTTATGTATTGGTTGAAGATTAACACCAGTGAGGTTTGAGCAAATTTCTGCAATTTTATTAATTGTTACAAATTCTTCATCAGGTCCTATATTTATCGTTTGTTTATTTAAGGCTTTTTGGTCTAGCATCGGAATCAGACAGCTAATGCAGTCATCTATGTAAGAAAAACATCTTGTTTGCTTACCATCACCGTAAATTATTGGTGCCTTTCCCTGCATCATTCGATTGATCATTATTGAAACAACATTTCTAAAAGGATCGTCATATTTTTGTCTTGGACCAATAATATTGTGAGGAACAGCAATAACATATTCAATATTATTTAATTCACAAAGATTTTTTAAAACTTCTTCAGAGGCAACTTTTGAAATTGCATAAGGATCAACTGGAGAAGGTTTCATATCTTCTGTGAATGGAGTTTTTTGTCCTCCATATCTTGCCATTGATGAACAAAAAATAATTCTTTTTACTTTTTCATTTACTGCAGCAGAAAAAATAGAAACTGAGGCTAGATAATTGTTCTTGGTAATTTCATAAGGTGAAAAAACTGATAATCCTTCGTGAGCTGTTGCGGCGCAATGATAAACAACGTCAACACCTTTCATAAGTGATTTTATTTTTTCATAATCACAGCAGTCACCTTTATGAAATTCAATATTTTTGGGTACATTATCCTCGTACCCACCTAACATATTGTCTATACCAATAACTCTGTGTCCTAGATTTACTAGCTTTTCAGAAAGATGTGACCCTAAAAATCCTGCTACACCTGTAACAAATATTGTCTTAGTCTTTTTATGCATAGGAGTTTTATATATAAAATAATAAATTTATCAATTTATTAATATTTTGGGTCTGTACCAAGATTTTTTTCCAATTATTGAATTGAAAAGACCAGAGAAACGTTGAAAGTAAACTTTGCTTTCTTTTTTTTTAAAAATTAGCATAAAAAATATCATTTTTATAAAAGAGGAAAAAAATTTTCTACTAATTTTTATTAAAGAAAATAAATATCCATAATGTTTCTTATTATAATAAAATGTTGACCACATCCAATGCCAATTTCTTGAAAGCTCCATTTCAAAATTAATAGAATCATTATGAGAACTACCGCCTAAATGATCAATTTTAATATTTTTATCTAAATAAATTTTTTTATTTTTTTCCTTTAATCGTTTGCATAAATCTATTTCCTCAAGATAGATAAAAAAATTACTATCAAAGAAACCAATATCATTAAATTGATCTAGATTTAAAAACATGGCGAAACCTTTTAAAAACTCAACTTGAAATAAATCATTTTTATCATTAATTTGATTATTTCCATACTCATCTTGTTTAGCTGGTCCAATTATTGCAAAATCTTTAATTTTATTGGCAGAAATTAAAAAATTACTTAAAGTTTTATCTCTTAAAACAGCATCAGGATTTAATATCAGGGCATATTTGCTTTTTACTTTCGACAAGCCGAAATTATTGCCCTTTGCATAACCAAGATTTTCTTGAGTTAAAATACATTCAACATTGGAGTATTTTTTTTCTAAATCTTTTTTAAAATTTTCATTATTTGAATTTTCAATAATAATTACTTTACAGAATGAATTTATAGAGTCTAAGCATTTAAAAATTTTATCTTCACTTTTAAATGTATTAATTACTATTGTAATATTATTATCAAGCATTTTAAAATTATTGATTTACAATCGCAACTACCTTAATACATTAAATATAAAAAAATGTCTCTCAAATTAAAAATTCAATGAAAAATATTATTGTAACAGGCGGGAATGGCTTTATTGGAAGTAATTTAGTTAGCTTTCTTATTAAAAAAAAATTTTTTGTAATAAATATTGATTATAACAAGTACTCTAATGGTTCTTATTTACTAAATCAAATTAATAAAAAAAACTATAAGTTTTTTAAAATTGATCTTAATGAAAAAAAAATATTCAATATATTGTCACTTTATAAACCAGAGGCTATTTTTAATCTTGCTGCTGAAACCCATGTTGATAGATCTATTGACTCACCAAAAGATTTTATTCGCTCTAATATTTTAGGCACCTTTAACCTTTTGGAGCAAATTAGAAAATATAAAAAAAAATTTAGAAAAAAAATCAAACTTGTTCACGTTTCTACTGATGAGGTCTATGGGGATTTAGCAAATAGCATTAGTTCTAAAGAAAGTAGCCCTTATAAACCTAGCTCACCCTACGCCGCTAGTAAAGCAAGTGCAGATCATATTATTAAAGCATATGCAAGAACGTATAAAATAGAAACTGTTATTTCTAATTGTTGTAATAATTATGGTCCAGGTCAATTTCCTGAGAAGTTAATACCAACTTTAATTTTTAACATCTTGAATAATTCAACATTACCTATTTACGGAAAGGGTAAAAATTCAAGAGAATGGATACATGTAGAGGATCATTGTAAAGGATTGTTTGCAATTTTTAAAAAGGGTAAACATGGTGAAAGCTATAATATTGGTACAGGAGTGAATATAAGTAATCTTAATTTAACCAAAATTTTATTAAAGATAGTCAGTAGAAAATATAAAATTGGAAAAAAAGTGAAAATTAAATTTGTTAAAGATAGACCGGGCCATGACCTTAGATATGCAATAAACAGTGAAAAAATTAGAAAAACTCTTAATTGGCATCCAACAAAAACATTTAAAATTGGTTTAAAAGAGACGTTTGAATGGTACCTTGAAAATAAAAAATTCTTTAATTTTTTTTCAAAAAAGAAATTTTTTAAAAGATTGGGTCTCAATTCATGATAAGAAAAGGAATTATTCTTGCTGGAGGTTATGGAACAAGAATGAGCCCTCTAACTAAAGCAACAAATAAGCAGTTGTTACCTATTTATGATAAACCTTTAATTTATTATCCCTTATCAGTTTTAATGCTAGCAGGGATCAAAAATATTTTACTAGTAGTTAATAAAGGACAACGTCAACAATTTAAAAATCTCTTACAGGATGGAGCACGATTTGGAATTAAGATTAATTATATTGAGCAAGAAAAACCAAAAGGTTTACCCGATGCTTTTATTTTAGGTGAAAAATTTATTGGCAAAGATAATATAGCTCTTATTTTAGGTGATAACTTTTTTTTCGGTCAAAGTTTAACTAAAAAACTTAAAAATTGTTTAACTCTTAACTCTGGGTGTAAAATTTTAGTTCACCCAGTAAATAAGCCTGAGCTCTATGGTGTTGCAACCACAAATAAAAAAAATAAAATTGTATCAATAAGAGAGAAGCCGCGAAACTCAAAATCTAATTTAGCTATAACTGGTCTTTATTTTTTTGATAATAAAGTTGTGAATTACAGCAAATCCCTAAAGCCATCAAAAAGAAAGGAGTTAGAAATTGTTGATATATTGAATATTTATAAGAAAAAAAATAAATTGAGTGCAGAATACTTGGGTCGAGGGGGAGCCTGGTTGGATACTGGATCAATTGATGATTATTATAATACGTCAAATTTTGTATCAACATTAGAGAATAGACAGGGTTTTAAAATAGCATGTTTAGAAGAAATTGCCCTCAAAAATAATTGGATTAATAAAAAAAATATTAAAAAAGCTATAAATTTTTATGGCAATTGTATTTATTCTAATTATCTGAAAAAACTTATCAAATAAAATGTTAAAAAAAATTATTGTTACTGGTGGTGAAGGACGATTTGCTAGGGAATTAAAAAAAATAAAAACAAAATATAAATTTATATTTAGGAATAAAAAACAACTTAATATTTTATCGTTAAACTCAATTAACAAAAATTTAAAACAATTTAAACCAAATGCTGTACTTCATTTAGCCGGTCTTTCAAGACCAATGTCAATACATGATAAAAACATCAATAATAGTATAGACCTTAACATTATCGGTACAGCTAATCTTGTAAAAGCATGTAATAATAAAAAATTAAAAATAATTTTTTTATCTACAAGCTATATTTATCCTGGAAATAAAGGAAATTATAAAGAGAATGACCCAGTACTTCCCTGGAATAATTATGGGTGGTCAAAACTTGGTGCTGAGGCAAATGTTCAAATGTATAAAAATTCACTAATAATAAGAGCTTGTATGACTGAAAAGCCCTTTGTTCATAATTATGCTTTTACAAATGTAAAATGTAACTTTATTTTTCATGATGAATTTATTAAAATTTTATTAAAGATTATTAATTTAAAAGGTGTAATAAATGTTGGAGGTAAATCTCAATCCATCTATAGTTTTGCAAAAAAATTTAAGAAAAATGTAAAAAAGAAAAAATCAAGAGGTGAACTGCCTTCAAAAATTTATATGAATCTTAAGAAGATGAATAATATATTAAAAAAATGAAAATTATAAAAACTAAAATAAAAGATTTACTACTTATAAAACAAAAGAATAATATAGACCATAGAGGAAGTTTAAGAGAAACTTTTAATAAAAGAATATTAAAAAAAGATTTTGTATTTGAATATTGCACAACTTCTAAAGCTGGAGCTCTTAGAGGTTTTCATTTTCAATACAGGTTCCAGCAAGCCAAATATGTAAATGTACTGAAGGGAAAGATTTTGGATTGTGTTGTGGATCTAAGAAAAAATTCTAGAACATTTGGAAAAATTTTTAAAACTATTCTTTCTGATAAAAATTGTAAAAGTTTATACATACCAGAGGGATTTGCACATGCATACTATAGTTACGATAAAAAAAATATTGTCTATTACAAACTAACTAATTTCTATAAACCAAAATTTGAAAGTGGAATAAATTTACTAGATAAAGATTTAAAGATTAATTGGCCAAACAGAAAATTTAATATTTCAAAAAAGGATAAAAATCTCAAAAGTTTTCAACATTTCTTCGAAAACTACGGCTATCTATAATCTGACAAATCTTTAAAAATAATCGGCAATTCTTTAATCTTAAAATTTTTACAGAACCAGTATGATAAAAATCTTTCAGCTAAAAAACCATAAATTCTTTTTAGTCCATAGCCCTTTAATTCACTAAAACCAAAAATTTTTTCACATTTTTTTAACCAAGGAAAAATTACTTCGTAATATTTAATTAAAACTTCTTTTTTACATATAAACATATTGTGCGGATTAAAAGAGGTTTTGTTATTCATAAAATCTCTAAAATCATTTTTATTATCATTGTCAAGCATATCGATAGCTAAATCTAAGTTTCCTTTTCCATGGAATAGATCAAAATGAAATTTAAGATTCCTTTTTTTTTTATTAAATAAAACAGCTGGATTCAAAAAAAAACTAAAAAAATGATTTTTAAATATTTTCGAAAATTTAAAATTTTCCACGCTAAACTTTTCACCCAAAATGCATTCATAATTTTCATATTCACCGCTTATATTTTTGACTAGTAATTCATTAAATAAATTAAAATCATTTAAATTTTCTAATATTTTTTTTTCTGAAAAAAACTTTCTATACTGACAGAAACCGATCCATTTAGTGTCAATTTTATCTAAATAATTTTTCCAAATCCAATAATGAAAAGTATATTCACCATAAAAGAGATTTTTTTCTGAAATATTTAATCCAGATTTATCACTTAAACACTTATTGGAAAATTTTTTATTTCCCAAAACTACTGGCTCATAAGACAATTTTTTAATTAGATTTTCATGCTGAGGGTTTAGAGTTAAACAAAAGATTGTAAGATTTTTCATATATTTATTAAAATTTTATTGAATCTTTTATAATGTATTCTATGCAGATATGGAAATATTCTAGAAACAAGATCATTCCACCAACATTTTTTTTTTGTAAATAACCAATCAATATTATTGTGGTCTAATCCAAAACCATTATAAGAGTACCCATTCTCAAGAAGTCTTTTAATCATTTTTTTTTTTTTGATTTTTATCTAGGTGAAGATATTCTATTGATAAATTTTTTATATTGTATTTTTTAAAATTTATATCCATGATTATTTCGTAATCTATTCCCTCAACATCAATCGAAAATGATTCGATATTTAAATTTTTACAATATTTCTCTAAAAAAAATTTTATTTTCATTGTTTTTACAAAGATTGACTTAATTTTTGCATTGGGGAAGTATTTTTTAATATGATTAATGTCGCTAGATAATAACTGATAATGTGGGGCATCTTCTTCGCTGTAATATAATTTTATTTTTTTTTTATTAAAATTATTTGGTACAAGAGCACAATTAAAAATTTTTATATTTTTATAGTTTTTCCAGCATTCTTTTAATTTTTTTATATTTTTTGGATTTGCTTCTATTAAAAAAATATTCTTTTTTTTTACTTTATGATTTTTAACATATTCGGAAAATCCATCTCTAAAATTACTTCTTGGATCTAAGTCCCCTGCTCCTGCACCAATATGTATAAAGTTCATAAATTTTTGTGTCTATTGTAAATTTTGGTAGCGAGGGGCGGATTCGAACCGCCGACCCCAGGCTTATGAGTCCTGTGCTCTAACCAACTGAGCTACCTCGCCTTAATAAAATTTATAATACTTATTAATTAGCCAATCAAGATCTTAAACTAAATCATCTATTTTTAGTAAATTTTTTACTAAGAAATTCAATTTCTTTTCAGATATTTTTTTTGTCGGTAAGCCTATAAAAAATCCTCTATCTTCAATCTCTTGTGACCCAATGAACTTTTCATTTCTTTTTTTTAGATTATATAATTTTATGCAAGGCTGATTCAAGAAATTTCCACTAATAATAGGCCTAGTTTCAATTTTGGTTTTATTCAATATTTTTAAAAAATTTTTTTTTATTTTTATATATTTTTTATTTACTAGTATTGGCAATCCAAACCAACTTGGTTTTAAGTTTTTTATTGGATTAATAAAAATAAATTGGTTATCCCATTTTTTTGACTTTTTTAAACTTTGAATTATTCTATTTCTATTTAAAATTCTTTGTCTTTTAAATCTTTCAAGTTTTCTTAATTGGCTTAGACCTATTGCTGCAGTTAAATCTAGTGGTCTTAAATTAAACCCTGAATTAATAAAGTTAAAACTTTTGTTATTTTTATTATTCAAACCTCGATCCCATCCATGAGCTCTTAAAGAATGTAAAATTTCATAATCTTCTTTTTTATTACAAATAACCATTCCTCCTTCTCCAGAGGTAATTTGGTGTGAAGGATAGAATGAATATGTTCCAAATCTTCCAAAGGTCCCTAATGATTTTCCCATAAATTTTGAACCTAGAGACTCACAGGTATCTTCGATAAGTGTAATTTTTTTTTTATCGCAAATTTTAATTAATTTTTTCATATTGGTAGAATTACCTAGAATATGAACAGCTAAAAAAGCTTTAGTTTTTTTATTAATTTTTTTTTTTAAATCCTCTAAATTTACGTTTAAAGTTTCAACATCAACATCTACAAATTTAGGTTTCAAACCTGCTTGAATTATTGGCCACAATGATGTGGACCAACATAAAGCTGGTACCAAACACTCATCATCTTTTTTAAGTCTTTTTTTATTTTTTGGATTAATCAATGCAAAAAAAGATAGCAAGTTAGCGGAAGACCCTGAATTTACCATTAACGCGTACTTCGAGCCAACGTAATTAGCAAATTTGTTTTCAAAATTTTTTGTAATTTGTGACATGGTGATTTTGCCTTTTAACAACACATCTACACCTGACATTAAATCAGTTGTATCAAATGGATTGTCTATAAGTGGATATTCCTTATCACTATAAACTTCGTTTCTATTTTTATTAATAAGTCTATATAGAAAATTTTTCTCTGAAGAATTCATAATTATTATCTTTTATTATATCTTTTTAAATCACTATCAACCATGTCTTTAGCTAGATTAATAAAAGTTATTTTTGGTTTCCATTTTAATTTTTTCTTAATTTTTAATATATTAGCTACTCTGGGCTTGCTATCTCCTTTTCTTATCAATGTTTTATCAATTTCTATGTATTCTTTATAATTTAAATTCACATGATTGAATGCTAGTTTAGCAAATTGTTCTACTGTATGTATTTTTCCTGTGCCGATTATAAAGTCATCAGGTTTTTTTTGCTGACAAATTAACCACATTGCTTTAACAAAATCTTTTGCGTGCCCCCAGTCTCTTTTAGATTTTATATCACCTAGCTTAATTTTTTTTTTTAAACCATATTTAATTTGAGCCACTGAGCTGGATATTTTTCGTAAAACAAAAGAAACATCTTTCCTAGGAGACTCATGATTAAATAAAATACCCATTGATGCGTGCATTCCATATTTTTCTCTAAAAAGTTTCAATAGTTTGTAGCTTTTGAACTTTGCTAATCCGTAATTCGATGAAGGGGAAAATGAAATTTTTTCATTTATTTTTGATTTAATGTTATTTGAGTACATTTCAGAAGACCCGGCAAAAAAAAATTTAGTTTGTATATTGTTATTTTTTATTATCTTGAGAAGTGTTTTTGTAAATTTAAAATTAATATCAAAAGTATTAATTTTTTTTATTCTTTTAAAATAATCTACATAGCTTTGGGCGGCTAAATGGTAAATTTCATCTGGTTTTATTCTTAAAATTAATTTTTGAATTTTATTCTCGTTATGAATATTTATTTTATGTAATAATATTTTTTTTTGAAATTTTTTAATTCTCCAGTTAAATCTTGGATTATCTTTTTTGTAATTATGTCTTACAAAACCATGAATTTTGTATTTTTTGGTCAATAATAATTCTGATAAATAAGATCCATCTTGGCCAGTAATTCCAGTTATTAAAGCAATTTTACTCATTTTATTTTTTGCTTAAAATTTTGACAAATTTTTCAAAGTGAGGTTGATAATAAAAATCAAAGGAATTTTTTCCTACAGGCTGAACAACAGGAAATAAAGGCTCTGCTTCTAGAAGTCTTGGTACCTTAAGCGCTTCAGCCATTGGATATGCTATTGATTGGTTTCCAATAAAAAATTTTGCAGATTTAATTATTCTTGCCATCTCAAGAAAATCTTTACATTCAAAAAATTCCAAATTTGGAACATCATTTTTTAAATCATGATATTCATCCGTTGTACCTATAAAAATTAAATCTTTGTAATTTCTTAAAAATTTATAGTTTATGAACTGATTGCGATGACGAAAAGTTCTATGTATAATTATCTTATCTTTAATAATTTCGTGACCTTTTACTTCCATATAGGGAATACTTAGATCAACCTGTACACCGGTAATTTGAAAATACCACCTTGGAGAATTAAAGCAAATATTAATTGGCAAAATTCTAAATAAATTAAAATCAATATCAATTTTTTGATTAGTATATTTTCCTACTTCGCTAAAATATGTTTGTTCTTTCATAAGCGGCAAAAATAAATTTAACATTCTGTTGTCTATGTAAAAACCTTTGGCAGGATGTTTAATGTATTCCAAGGGCATGATTTCATTTGTTTTAATAAACAAATTACATTTGTGCGTTTTTGAGAGTTCTTTAATAACAGGTAAGCAATAAATTAAGTCCCCTAAGTTACCAGAATGTAAAAAATTTAATTGTGTCTTTTCTTTAATAGATCTGTGAATATCATATATCGTTTTTTCAAAATTTTCTTTAAATATCTTTTTACTATCTTCTATTTTTTGGGATGATTTTAAACTTAAATATTTTTTTTTATTAAAGTATTTTAAAATATATTTTCTGAACATTTTTTATTTCTTTTTTTAAATTAATAATTCAACTATTTTAATCATAATTTTTTTTCTAATTCATTAATATTTATTGATATACTTCCCATTTGATTATTTTCATTATTTTCTTCTGGTATAGATGAGATACAATCATAGTTTAATTCACATTTTCTAGCTAAATTTTCACAAGCTTTGCCAGCTGTATAGGGTTTTAGTTCCAAAAAATCAGTTCCAGGTTTGCTGAATATTACATTTGCGAATCCAGCTCCATGTAATCCTAAGATTTTTTTAGCATTATAAAAATATTTTACCTGGTCTTTAAATGTGAAGTCTGAAAGGCTTAATATCTTATATCCATTAGATATAACAATATTTTTAACATCTTCGTTGTTAATTATCCTTCTCCTTTGAATTACATTCGGACTAGCATCAGCTCTATCTATAAAAATTTTTTCAGGAAATTCTAAGTCTTTAAGTTGTATTTTTTTCATTAAACTGGTTTGCAGCCATTCAATAATCCATTTAGGTAAGTTTTGAATTGCAACAGTCGCATCATTATTTACTACATAAGGGTGGTCGGTAGTCACAAACTGGTTACATTCGATATGTCTGTAATTTAAGCTAGAGATACATTTTTGCAAAGGAATATCCAATAGTTTTATTGTTTCTTGTTGAAATTTTTTTTTGGTATTTGGAAACAAATAATAATCAACATTATCAAAATCTATCACATTTTGAGCAATCTTAATTCTTGGTAAAACATCAAAAAGCCAGTGCCAATAATTAAAGTTTCCAGCTCCGCCAGTTAATAATGATAAGACTTTACCTTTTATCTTTTTTTTAATTCTTGGTGTACCTTTTACAAAAACTATATTTTTTTCAATAATCTCAAATTTAGTATTTCGTATTTGGTAGGAAGGACCTATTAAAGCTTTATTGTCTTGAATTACAGCACAATCGTTTATTGTGTCGGTGTACATTCTTGCATTATTAATTGTAAAAACCTTATAACTGTGCTCACTGTTGATCTTTGATAAAGTTATCTTTGAAGAGCTATTATTTTCTATTTTCTCAAATTTATTTACTTCATTATAAAATAGTTTAAAAAGCTTGTAGCCAAACTTTTTAAATAGTAATTGTATTTTTTTTTTTTGTAGTATGAATCAATTTACTTTATTTAAATAAGTTAATAACATTTTAACAGCAAAAATATAATGACAAAAAAAGCTCTTATAACTGGAATTACTGGACAAGATGGTTCTCTTCTTTGCGATTTTCTCTTGCAAAAAGGCTATAAAATAATAGGTGTAAAAAGAAGATCTTCTAGTTTTAATACAAAAAGAATTGACCATATTTATAACGATAATAAGCAAACAAAAAATTTTTTTCCTTACTATGGTGATTTAACTGACTCAAGTAATATTTTAAGAATAATTCAGTCTACTCAGCCAGATGAAATATATAATTTAGCAGCTCAATCACATGTTCATACAAGTTTTGAAATTCCAGAATACTCTGCAAATGCCGATGCTTTAGGTACCTTGAGAATTCTAGAAGCTATTAGAGTTTTAAAAATGCAAAACAAAACAAAATTTTATCAGGCTTCTACTTCTGAGATTTTTGGTAATACATCAATACCTCAAAATGAGAATACACCTTTTAGACCAAGAAGTCCTTATGCAATAGCAAAACTATATGCTTATTGGACAACAGTAAATTATAGAGAAGCATATAATATTTTTGCTGTTAATGGGATATTGTTTAATCATGAGGGTCCTCGAAGAGGGGAAACTTTTGTGTCAAGAAAAATTACAAGAGCTGTTTCAGAAATATATTTTAAAAAAAGAAAGTTTTTTACACTTGGAAATTTAAATGCCAAAAGAGATTGGGGATCAGCAAAAGATTATGTGAAGAGTATGTGGCTAATGCTAAAAGCAAAAAAACCATCTGATTATGTAATCGCTACTGGAAAAAGTTACACAGTAAAAAATTTTGTTGAAGAGTCTTTTAAATATATTGATGTAAAAATTTCGTGGCGAGGAAAAGGTTTAAACGAAGTAGGTTTTGATAAAAAGAGCGGACAAATTTATGTAAAAGTCGATCCTAAATATTTTAGGCCAACAGAAGTCTTTGAACTAAGGGGGGATTCTTCTAAAGCAAAAAAAGAAATAAAGTGGAAACCATCAACTAATTTTAAACAACTTGTAGCAGAGATGATGGAAAATGATTTAAAAAATATTAATTAATACTTAACTTTGGCAAGGGAAAAATAAATTTTGTTCCTTTCTTTCTGATTTCTTTTTCTCTATGAAGAATTTCTTTTTTGAAATGCCATGGTAAAACAAGATAATAATCAGGTTTATAAGAGCGAGATAAAGTTTCTGATATAATTTTTATTTTAGTTCCTGGAGTGTAAAGTTCATATTTATTTTTATTTCTCTCTGCCACATATTTAATCATCCGATTATCAATTTTATAGTATTGCAATAAGACGTTCCCTTTTGTTGACGCACCATACCCATGAATAGTTTTACCAAAATTATTAGCTTTCCTAATAAAAAGATTCAATTCATGCTTTGATTTATTGATTATATTTATAAAATTTTTAAATGTTTTTTCACTGGATAATTTAAGTTTTTTTTCAGAATTCAAAATTTTGTAAATTTTTTTTTCTTTAATCTTGTAATTTGACTCTTTGTGACATATTAAATATTGCTTACTTCCCCCATTAATATTGTTAATGTTAATATCAAATATTTTAAGATGATTTTCTCTACATAAATTATTAATTATATTAGAACTATAATATTCAAGGTGTTCATGACATATTGTATCAAACATTCTATACTTAATTATCGATGCTAAATCTGCAAATTCTAACAAAAAAATACCATCAGGAGATAAAATTTTTTTAACATCTTTAATAAATTCATTTGGATCTGCAGAATCATAAAAAACAGAAAGTGCTGTAATTATTTTAAATTTTTTTTTTGTAATTTTTAATATTTTTTTGGCCGAAAAAAAATCTGCGATCTTAAAATTAATCTTTTTATATTTAACTTTATATTTTTCTAAAATTGGATCTATTCCAAAAGTTTTAACATTTTTTTTGTAAAAATTGAGTAAAGATCCATCATTACTTGCAATATCTAAAACAAAATCATTTTTTTTTAATTTCGTTTTTTTTGATAAATCTTTTACAACAGCACTTACATGATTAATCATTGTTTTGTTTATGCCAGTTCTATATCCGTAATCAGGCCCATACAAATATTTTAAATCAAAGTTATGACCTAATTGAACCAAGTCACAATTCTTGCAAATAATTAATGTAATTGGTTTTTTTTTTATCTGTTGATTTTTTGATGGAAATTTGCCAGTGAAACTTAAATTACCTAATGAGAATAAAGTTTTTAATTTTTTTTTTTTACATATTCTGCAACATTTAATTTTCATTGTTCTTTATACCAACGTGTATAAATTTATTAAATTTAATAATTAAAACTAATACAGTTTATATATGAGTAAAACTTTAATTTTGAGGCTAAATTGTTAATATTATTCCAAAAACTGTGGCTGCAGAAACTGCTGCAACACCAAGAGCTAGGTTTCTCTTTTTTTCAATCTTTTTTTCTTGGTTAAGTCTTGATAATAAGTCAGTTACCTTAACCTTGCTTTGAGAGTTGCTAAATTTTGAATTTTTTTCCGTGTGAAAATGTGAACTCATTAAGTTATAGTATGATTTCAATTCTTGATTTAAAATGTTTATGAAGAGCAAAACGGGTTTTATAATTGAACTTTACCCAAAATGAGTTAATTTCGCATAGATCTAGCATTGGGATCATGAAGTGGTTTTTTTTTCTAAATGAAGGGCATATTTTTTGCCCTCTACTTCTACAAAAAGGTCCTCGTTATCTTTAATGTTGCCATCAATATAGCCTAAACAAATATTCTTATTATAATAAAAAGAAAAGTTTGAACTTGTAGTATATCCAATTATCTTATTATTTTTAAAAATTGGTTCGTCATGAAGCAATAAAGGTTTGCCAGGTTTAAAATCTTTTTTAAGCGAAAAAAGTTCTAATTTTTTATTTAAAGTTTTATCTTTAATTTTTTCTAGGGCCTCTCTTCCAATAAAATTTTCTTTTTTCTTAAAATTTACTGCAAATGATAATCCGGACTCAAATGGATTATTTTCAGAAGTTATGTCATGCCCCCAATGTAAGAATTTTTTTTCTAATCGCAATATATCCAAGGAATGCATACCTGCGTAAGTAAGATCGTATTTTTTTCCCAATTTTTTTATTTTTTTAAAAATAATGTTGGTTTTATTAATTGGTATATAAATTTCCCAACCAAGTTCACCTATAAAAGATAATCTTTGGAACCAAACCTTGCTATTAGAAATATTAATATATTTTCCCCAAGAAAACTGAAAATCTTCTTTTGAAAAATAATCTCCAAATAATTCAGTAAGAAATTTTCTACTGTTAGGACCAAATAAACCTATACATGAATATTTTTCTGTTACATCTACAAATTTTACTCTTTTATTCAAATTTTTTAAAATATGTGATTTATTATGACTTCTTGCTAGAGCAGGGCAAATAATTCTAAAATAATTTTTTTTCAAACAACTTACTGTCACATCTGCCTCTATTCCACCTGATGGATTTAACATTTGTGTGTAAGTTGTTCTGCCTTCAATATTTTTTATATTATTTGTACAAAGATTTTGAAGTTGCTCATGCGCGTACTTTCCACTAAAATCAAATTTTACAAAAGGAGATAAATCAAATAAACCTAAATTTTTTCTAGTTTTAATACACTCTTTTTTTGCAGATGGATACCAGTTTTGTTTTCCATAACTATACTTATAAATTGCTTTTTTGCTTTTTGAAAACCACATAGGTCTTTCATATCCAGCCATTTGGCCAAAACAGGCACCTAATTTTTTTAACTCTTTATGGTAAGGTAAAAGCTTAATATTTCTTGAGGTTTCTAATTGTTTATAAGGCCAATGCATTTTAAAAAGATTTCCTAATGTTTCTGTTGCTCTCTCCTTGATGAAATTTAAAGAAGAATTAAATTTTTCAAATCTTTTAACATCAAGGCTAAATAAATCTTGATTTGTATGACCTTTAATCATCCATTCAGCTATTGCTTGACCTGCCCCACCAGATGATCCAATGCCAATACTATTAAATCCACAACAAACATAAAAATTTTTTATTTCTTCAGTTTCTCCAAGAAGAAAATTACTATCTGGCGTGAAAGACTCTGGACCTGAAAAATACTTTTCTATTTTTAAATTTCTTATTATTGGTATTCTTTTAGCAGCTAATAGATGAAGCATCTTTGCATAATTGTTTTGAACTTTAAACTCACCAAAAGAGAAATTATTAGGAACTTTGCCAGTTTTTTTAAAAGCATTTTTGGCTTTTGGTTCAAAAATACCAAGCATTATTTTTCCGTGATATTCTCTCGCATATAAATATGTATCTGGATCTCTAAAAGTCGGAAGAACATTTGGTAAATTTTTGTAATTCTCTGTAATCATGTAAAAATGTTCATTTGGATACAGAGGTATACTTACTCCAGCAGCCTCTCCAATTTGTCTAGACCACATTCCAGTACATAAAACTACATACTCACAATTAATTTTTCCAAGATTAGTCTTAACTCCTCTAATCTGATTGCCTCTCTTCAGAATCTTTTCTAATTTACATTTTTCAATAATATTTGCTCCTTTTTTTTTAGCTGCGATTGCAATATTTTTAGTCAAAATCTCAGGATCAACCTGCCCATCGTCTGGAATATATAGGCCACTGAGTACATCTTTATTTTTTGCAATTGGGTAAAGTGATTTAAATTTTTTTTTATTAATAAGTTCAATATCTAAATCAAATAGTTTTGACATTGTTTTTTGTCTTAAAAATTCTTGATGTCTAGATTTTGTAGTAGCAATATTTATTGTACCAGTTTGTCTAAAACTTGTATCCTGACCAGTAATTTTTTTTAATTCGTTATAAAATTTTACAGAATTTTTTCTAATTTTTGTTATTTGCGGTGTTGTTCCTAATTGAGTAACCATCCCAGCAGCATGCCACGTAGTTCCCGATGTTAATACGTCTCTCTCAATCAAGACTGTATCCCAACCATTATTTGCTAAATGATAAGCAGTAGAACAACCCGCTATACCTCCACCAATTACAACCACTTTGGCTTCATGTGGTAATGATCCCATTTTAATTTTTCAATAAGACTGACGGTGGTGTATATTTTAAATTAAGTGCGTCAGACACACCTTTAAAAGTTATGTTTCCTTTATAAACGTTTAAACCTGCTAAAAAGTTTTTATTCTCTAGAAGTGTTTTTTTATAACCTTGATCAGCTAATTTTAATAATAATGGTAATGTTGCTTTATTAAGTGCCATTGTTGATGTTCTTGGGACACCTCCAGGCATGTTTGCTACACAATAATGGACAACATCATCTACCAAGTACGTTGGATTAGCATGCGTTGTTGGTTTGCTGGTTTCAACACACCCTCCTTGATCTATTGCAACATCAACTACTACTGAGCCTCTTTTCATAGTCTTTATCATTTCTTTTGATACTAGCTTTGGTGCTTCAGCTCCTGGAATTAAAACACCTCCTATGAGAAGATCGCATTCAGAAATTAATTTTTTTAAATCAGTTTTTTCACTTTCTGTAGGAATAATCTTATCTCCAAATTGTTTATGAAGTTCTTCTAACCTTTTTTTTGATTTATCGACCACAAAAACATTTCCTCTCATTCCTGTTGCAATAATTGCTGCGTTTTCTCCTACTACTCCTCCGCCTAAAATTACAACATTTGCAGAATCTACTCCTGGAGCTCCTCCAATCAATAAACCTCTACCTTTTTGATTTTTCTCTAAAGCATGAGCACCTGCCTGAATAGACATTCTTCCTGCAACTGCGCTCATTGGAGCTAATAAAGGTAAACGGCCCTGGTCATCTGTCACAGTTTCATATGCTATACAAATAGATTTTGAATTCATTAAACCTAATGTTAATTCTTTTGCTGCGGCTAAATGCAAATAAGTATAAATTATTTGTCCCTCTCTTATCATTTTTACTTCGTTCATCTGTGGTTCTTTAACTTTAACGATTAACTCTGCTTTTTTGAAAATCTCTTCTGGTGTTTTGATGATTTTTGCACCCGCTTTAATATAGTCTTCATTTGTGAAACCTGCCTCAAACCCACCGTTATTCTCTACAAGCACCTCATGATTTTTTTTAATAAGCGATTTTACACTGTCGGGAGTCAGGCCAATTCTATGCTCTTGAAGCTTAATTTCTTTTGGTACCCCAATGATCATTTACGATTTTGAGTAATTTAAAATACCCGTTCTAAGTTTATTTATAATTTCATCTATGTGTTTTTTTTCACATATAAATTGAGGTGCAATAATTAAAGAGTCTCCAGTATTTTTAAAATTAACTCCTGCATCGTAACAGTGTTTAAAAGTTTGAAATCCTGCTTTGCCAGGTTTATCTTTCATTCTCATTTCTATTCCACCCATCATTCCGTAACCCCGAATACTTACTACTTCTTTTAAATCTTTTAGAGAATGTAATCCATCTTGAAAATACGGGGACATTTCTTTTGCTCTATTAAAAATATCTTCTTTATCAAATATATCTTGAACTGCTAAACCTGCTGCTACAGCAGCTGGAATTCCAGAATATGTATAACCATGAAATAATTCTGGTGTTCCTTCTGGATTACTTGATGAAGAATCTAACACAGCATCGTACATCTCTTCTTTTACAGCTACTACACCCATTGGAATAACTCCATTAGTCGTGGCTTTAGCCATAGTAATCATATCAGGTGTAACTCCAAACTCTTGAGAAGCAAATGCTGAGCCAGTTCTTCCCCACCCAGTGATTACTTCATCAAAAATTAATAGGATACCGTGCTTATTACAAATATCTCTAATTCTTTTTAGATAACCTTTTGGAGGTATTAAAGTTCCAGTAGAGCCTGCGATTGGTTCAACAATACAAGCAGCAATATTTTCTCCGCCGAAATTCATAGCAATTCTCTCTAAATCCTCGGCCATCTCAACACCTGTATCTGGTTGTCCTTTAATAAATCTATGTTCTGGCAAATGAGTATGTCTCATGTGCTGAACACCGGGCATTAAAACACTGGCAAAAGTTTTAATGTTATTTATCATTCCTCCAACAGTAGTCGCTCCAATATTCATTCCATGATAACCTCTTTCACGACCAACAAATCTAAATCTTTTGGAGTCCCCTTTTGCTCTGTGATATGCAATAGCAATCTTAATAGCCGTTTCCACAGCTGTTGAACCGCAAATAGTATAAAAAATTCTATTAATTCCCTCAGGCGTTTTTTTCGCAATTCTAGTAGCTAGTTCAAATGAACCTCCGTAGCCTTGGTTAAATGGTTGGCAATAATCTAATTTATCTAGTTGTTTTGAAACAGCTTCGGTAATTTCTTTTCTTCCATGACCCAAAGGATTGCAAAATAATCCTGAACTTGCATCGATCATTTTCTTACCTTGGTGATTGGTTAGATAAACTCCTTTAGCATCTGTTATTAATCTTGGGTTTTTTTTAAAAGTTTTATTGTCTGTAAATGGCATCCAATGCTCATTTAAAGAGTTAGGTATGTTTGTTCTGTTTGAAGAGCTCATAAAATAAATTAGTAGACAATTGTTAAATTAAATCAAGAAATATTGTATACAACCTACAATTGAGCCTAAAAAGAGCGCTTATTCATTATTCTTTGTAAGGGGTTGAAATCTAAACATAACAAACTTTCATATTGTATCTATTTACTTCAATAAAAATTTAATTTTAAATCTTAATAATTAACAAACCATATGGGAGAACTATGAAAAAAATAATAAGCACAGTTCTTGGGATTTTATTTGCGTTTACTCTAAATGCTACAGTAGCAAATGCAGCTGCTAAAGAAGTAAGAGTTGCGTATTTTTTGGAGTGGCCATCTCCGAATCTTGAGGACATGAATAAGAAAGCATATTCAAAAGCACTTGGTGTGCCAGTTAAATGGACTAACTTCACTAACGGAGTAGCAATGACTGATGCTATGTTAGCGGGAGATATCGATATCTCTTACTCACAAGGATTAATGCCTTATATAAATGCTGTAAAAGCTAAAGCACCTATAAGCTTAGTTGACGTAGCTATGGAGTACGGTATGGGAGGAACAACTTGTGTAACTTCTAAAAAATCTGGTATCACAAAAGCTAATGCTTCTGAACTTGAAGGTAAAAAAGTTGCAGTTCCTTTAGGAACTATGGCTGAATACGTATTTACAGAAAGTATGAAAATAGTTGGTGCGGATAGAAAAAAAATGGAAATCATTGCGATGGATCCTGAAGAAGGAGCTGCTGCTTTAGTTAGTGGCGATGTTGTAATGGCATGTTTGTTTGGAGGTAATTCTATTAAATCTGCTACAACTGTAGGTTCAAGACTTCTAACTGTAGATGAAGCTCGTGCTGGTGGTATTATGGGTATAGATATCGTTTCTGTTACAAATAAATTCATGAAAGAAAATCCAGGAATGGTGAAATCTTTCGTGGAATTATCACACGAAGCTAACGAAAGATTTAGAAATGGTAAAAGTGATTTAAAAGCTATGTCAAAAGAGTCAGAAATGAAAGTTGCTGACATGAATGATACTTTAAGTGGTTTTAAATTCTTAACACCAAAAGAAACTAAAAAATCTATGAAGAGTGGAAATCTTGCAAAATTCTTGAAAGGATTTGA
>MDTB01049036.1_pt1 | contig 21000 bp, 13 predicted proteins | sample 811161 | NCBI WGS metagenome assembly MDTB01 (sample SAMN05326650, study PRJNA326480) | marine metagenome | isolation source: seawater | place: Mediterranean Sea | collected 2009
CTCATCGGAGTGCGGTAGTCGGCCTCACCAGTGAGGAGCATGGTAGGTGTTTCGACATTGCCAACGAGTGATAACGGCGAGCGCTTCCAGTGCGTCTCATAGTCTTCCCAAGGTGGGGCATCGAACCAGTTGGTGGCGAAGTAGTAGTTGGCATCGGCAGTCAGCACGAAGCTCGCCCAATTGATCACTGGCTTTGCCACAACAGCCGCTCGAAAGCGGTCGGTATTGCCAACAATCCATGCGGTCAGGACACCACCACCGGAGCCACCGGTGACAAACAACTGATCGGGATCGACATAGCCCTTGGTGATCAGGGCATCAACGCCCGAGATCAGGTCGTCGTAGTCGTAGCCGGGGTAGGCGAGGTCAATCTCGTTGGCGAATGCCTCGCCGTAACTCGTGCTGCCGCGCGGGTTGGTGTAGAACACCACGTACCCAGCCGCTGCGTACAGTTGCACCTCGGTGCTGTAATTGGGGCCGTAGGCGGTGTGCGGACCACCATGAATCTCGAGGATCATGGGGTACTGTTGCTTAGGGTCAAAGCCTGGGGGTTTTACTACCCAGCCTTCGATCGTCTGACCATCGTGCGATGACGGCCAGGTCATCTGCTCCGCGCGGCCCATGGCTTTATGACCGAATACATCGCTATTGAGATCGGTCAGCGTCACTGAGCTATTCATGCCTTTGAGCATCGCGAGATCCGCTGGACGATCGTCGCGACCCAAAGTGAAGGCGATTCGGTCATTGCCGCCGACAGAGAAACTACCGCTACTGTAGGGGCGACCGATGGAAGTCCCTCCAAGCTGAGCACTCGTCGTCTTCATTGTGCCTTTGAGGTCGATTCGAGCGATTCGCGCAAACCCCTGGTCGTCGTAGCCAATCCAGAGCGACTTACTGTTACCTGCCCACTGCACGCGATCGGTTGAGCGGTCGAAGTCATTGGTTAGGGGCGAGATCTCGCCTGAGGCTCGATTCATGATCATCAGATCACTGGGTTTGTGGCTTTTTCGTTCGGCAGTGGATGCGCGGTAGGCGAGAAACTTGCCATCAGGAGACAGAGCAGGAGAAGACTCTGAGCCAGGAATGTCGGTGAGCTGAGTGATTTCGCCAGAGGTTATGGTGACCTCGTAGAGCGCACTTTCGCCAGGCTGATAGGCGTAGTTTTCGCTGCGGTTACCGCTAAAGATAATCGACTGGCTATCAGCACCCCAGGTAATCGATGACCCCATTGGATAGTCGCCATCGGTGAGCTGTCGTGGTGTGCCGCCCTCGGCGGACACGACGAATAACTGGTTATTACCGGTGGGCAGATACCCGGCACCGTCGGCTCGAAATGTCATACGATCGACAACCATGGCCGGTTCCGCCCACTTGGCTCCCTTAGGTGCGGCAGGCATCGACGCCAATGTCGGCGGTTTGGCGGGCACAAACCGCGTAAAGGCAATCATCTGACCGTCGGGGGACCAAGTAATCCCGCCCGGTGATTGAGGTAGACCGGTGACCTTGGTGGTGGTCCCCGCGTCGATCCAGTGAACAAAGAGCTGTCGACTACCCTCGGCGTTGGATAGGTACGCTAGACGATCGCCCGATGGAGACCAGCGCGGCGCGCTGAAACTGCCAGCGCCATCGATCATCGGTCTATGGTTTTTGCCATTGCTGTAGACAATCCAGATCGAGCGTCGAGCGCGATCGGTCATGATATCCATCGAAGTGCGTACATAGGCCACTTGCGAGCCATCGGGAGATACCTGTGGGTCGCTCGCGTACTCGATACCGAAAACATCCATCTCGTTAAAGATATGGTCATCGGCGCTAACCGTTGGTGCCAAAAGGAGTCCGCATAACCCCATGAAGGGAATGACCAGGGAGTTAACCGCTAGATGAGAGAACCTAGAGAGGATGGTGATGCGGCGCAGCGCTAACTGAAACTGAGACATAATGACTGGGCTGTTTGAATATTTGTGTCTTGAGTATCGCTCAAGGGCCACTCGGGAGGAAGTCTACGGGCGTAGTCGAGTTGGACTGAATTGAATGAGTTGACGTCTAGCTGCCCTCAAGTCACGAGACCACCTGCAAGCGGCGGGGCACGTGAAAGCGGGAGGGAAGAGATGTATGGTTCTGATAAGTAGTTAGTATTTATTGAGAGACCGAGAGACCGAGAGACCGAGAGACCGAGAGACCGAGAGACCGAGAGACCGAGAGACCGAGAGACCTATCTTGACCCGACAACTGACAAGAAGAGACTTTATCAATGGCGTGGCGATTGGTGCCGCCGGATTGCAGTTATCGCCCCTCGAGGCGGTTGCAAGAGGTTTACTAGACCCCTCAGCACTTGGTGCTGACTACTATCCGCCTGCACTGACAGGTATGCGAGGCAGTGTGGCCGGCACCTATGAGGTTGCGCACTCCCTGGCGCGTGAGGGCAGGGCCTTTGCCATACCCAAAGAGCAAACCGAGAGCACTTACGACCTTGTTGTGGTCGGTGGCGGTATCTCCGGGCTGGCCACGGCTAAGCTTTTCCGCGATCGGCACGGAGCCGATAGCAGAATTCTCATTTTGGATAACCACGACGACTTTGGGGGGCACGCGCGGCGCAATGAGCTTAGTGTCGACGGCGAGCAGTTGATCGGCTATGGCGGTTCTCAGGCAATCGACACGCCCTCCGCTTACTCGACAGTAGCGAGTCAGCTTCTCAAGGATATCGGCATCTATGTTGAGCGCTTTAATCGCTACTTTGATCAGTCGTTCTTCGAGAGTCGCGATATGGGACGAGGGCTTTACTACGATGAGGCGACGTATGGCCGTCGTGCGCTAACCGATAACCCCATTATGGATTGGTATGATCGGTCTCGCCGAGAGCTCAAAAAAATTGCCGAGGCAGCACCGATCAGTGAGATGGATCAGCAGGCGTTTTATCACCTTCTGGCAGGTGGAGAGGACTACCTCAAAGGCAAAACCGATGCCGAGCGCGAGGCTGTGCTTCGCAATACGTCCTACCTCGAATTTCTTGGCGAATACGCTAATCAGCCCGAGTCGGTACAACAAATTCTGCGTGACTCTTGGTTGCCGCTTGAAGGCGCTGGCTGGGAGGCAATTTCGGCCTGGGAGGCAGCTCTTTACTGGTTTCCCGGCACCGACGAGGTGAAGGTGCGACCTGACCCAGGTATCGAAGAGCCCTATATCTACAAATTCCCCGACGGTAATTCGAGTGTCGCGCGCTCGCTAGTGCGCCACCTTATACCCGACGCGATACCCGGTAGCACCATGGAAGACCTGGTGACGACAAAGGCGGATTACAGCATGCTCGACCGGTCCGCTAATCGCATAAGAATTAGGCTCAACAGCACCGCAGTGCGCGCCGTGAACACACCCGATGGCAAGCATGTCGACGTGGCGTACGTGAACAGAGGCCAGCTCTATCGAGTGCGAGCTAAACACGCTGTGATGGCTTGCTATAACCAGATTATTCCGCACCTCTGTCCCGAGACTCCCGAGAGTCAGCGTGAGGCGATCGGACAGGCCACCAAGATTCCGTTTGTGATTGGCACGGTGGCGCTGCGTAATTGGCAGGCATTTAAGGACGCCGGTTATCACATGTTTTATTCGCCCGGGAATGTGTATTTCAAATACATGCACCTTGATTATCCGGTCAGTATTGGCGATTACCAATACGCACAGTCCACCGACAAGCCGATCGTAGTCACCGCCTGGTATTCACCCACCGCACCCGGGCTTCCGGCCATGGATCAGTATCGAGCGGGACGAGCTCAGCTTTTGGAGATGAGTTACAGCGACTTTGAGCAGGATCTTATAAAGCACTTTGATGGCATGCTTGGGCCACATGGCTTTGATGCAGAACGCGATATGGCGGGACTGACATTGAATCGCTGGCCGCATGGCTATGCCTACGAGTTCGAAGGTATCGGTATTAATCCAGAGTACGGTCGCTATAACGGCCCCCATATTGCTGGACGCGCCCAGATCGGGCGCATCTCGATCGCAAATACGGACTCCGAGGCTCATGCCTATGTCGATGGCGCGATCGATGCTGCAGATCGCGCAGTCAACGAACAGTTAGGTCTGAACTAATAGCCAACTAAATACGTCAGGGGAGAGCATCAATGTTGACACAACACAGAATTACGCCATCGCTTACACGAGTTGGGTTTGCCGCTCTGTTAGGTGAGCTCGCACTGGCTAGCACATTCGCGCTAGGCGAGGTGGCGCACCCGGCGAAGCTCTCTGCGGAGGCGCTGACAGGTGCTGGCTTTACCCATCCCGATACCATCGTCACCGAGACGCCGACAGGTAATATTCTTGACTTCACCTCGCTGAAATCGAGTGATCGCAAGTTTGCCTCGGGCATGTATGCAGCAGGCGCGCAGCGCTTTGAAATCACCGAACCCTATGGGGTTGATGAGTTTATGTTTTTTCTTGAGGGCAGTGTCACGCTGACCTCAAGCGATGGCACTGTCACTGTCGTGAATGCCGGTGAGGCGGTCACTATCCCCAAGGAATTTACCGGTGTTTGGGAGAGCGACGGCTATCGTAAGATCTGGGTCATCTATTCAGCGACTGGTGAAGACCTCTAAATCTTTTCTGCAATCTCCGCAATCTGTGTCTAGGCTGAAGTAAGAGCGGCGAGAGTCGTTCTGTTGTTTTGATCATGCCTAAAATACAAGGAGATACGCATGAAAAGACTATCAATGATTGCAGCAGCACTGGCCCTTACGTTTGGTATGCAGGCGCAGGCGCAAAACCCTGTCGAGTTCTGGGGCTGTAAGTTCGCTAATGGTTATGACATGAGTGATCTGATGGCGCACACCGAAGAGTTCAGCAAGATTGTCGACTCGCTGCCAGATCGCCAGTACAGCGCCTGGGTAATGACACCGTTTTTCAGCAATAACATGTCAGCCGTTGATTTCTGGTGGGTTGGCGCCTGGGATAGCAACACCAACATGGGCGCAGGCTTTGATGAGTTTTTTGCTAGCGATAAGGGCGCAGCTTGGTTTGCGAAGTATCAGGAAATGAGTGATTGCGAGGTGCATACGCTGATGACATCAACATCGGTGCATATGGCAAGCCAGTAAGGCTAGGTGTAAAGAAAATGGCCCTCTTAGGGCCATTTTTTTTGCTGGGTAGCGCGATGGTTTTTTGCAGCTGTCGGGTTTGTCACGTTTGGTTGTTCTCGCGTCTACCCAGGGCTTTTGATATCAGATCTAGAACGACCTGGCACCGCCCTCACGGTCGATGGGTGGGGGCTCACCAATAAGCCAGGTATCTTGAATGGGGGGCACGAGTGCCGTTGATTTCGCAGCTGCGGGGCCATCGCATACTGCAGACCCATCGAACCAGGCCAATGCGGTCTCCAATGACGACTCTTCAACGTCGCCAAAAGGCTTCCGCACGTCATCATCGGCGGGGCACAGGTCGAAGCGCCCTGAGTCATACAGACCCTTGTAATAGCCTCCCTGACCTAATCCATTTTGAATCTCAAAGGTGATTAGTCGGAGCCGAGTTTCACACTCACTGCTCTGATCGAAGGCTCCCTGTCCGACCGCTTTGCCATAGGTGTCTTCACCCACCAAGACCACGTCAACATGCGGATCGAGGCTATTAATGAGCAACTCACTGGCCGAGGCAGAGCCGCGGCTGGTAATGAAGGCAATTCTCAGTGCAATCATGCTCTCCGACTCGGTACCGAAGTAGCCTGTGTAGTTATTGCGCTGTTGGTTGTCGTTGTAGTTCACGATATAGCTGCGCTGGAAGTTAGCTCGAATGCCACCCAACAGGTTCAAGAGCGTATCGGCTACGCGCAATAAACCGCCGCCGTTATATCGCAAGTCAATGACTAGGTCGGTAACGCCATTTTGCCCAAAGAATGCCGAGGCCTCTCTGAGGGGTTGATCGGCTGAATCGATAAAACGCCGAAAGTGCAAATAGCCAACGGGTGAGTCGCCTGGCCTTTGGATCATCAATGGCTCACCAGCGAGTGGCGGCGTCGACACCTCAGCTTTGGTAATGGTGATATCGCGTATTACCCCGTTATCATCCACCCGAAAACCTCGGGTCACAGGCTCATCTGAAGGGCCGAATACCTCTAGATTAGTGGCTCCTCGCTCGATAATAGAATCCCAGCTTTCGAAGCCATTACCCATATTGATCGCGACGATTCGCTGGCCTCGTCGCAGACCCCCTTCGTACGCCGGTGCGCCTTCGTAGGTATCTGCAAAATAGAAATCACCCTCGAATACGTTGTAGCGGAAGCCAAAGCCGTAGTAAGCTCCAGAGCTGAAACTCGCCTGATCAGCTGTTTTGGTGGTCATGTATGAAAACCCGGGGTCGCGTCCAGTACCATCAGAAGTGATCGGTGCGACTAGGGCGTTGAGGTAAGACTGAGCGGTCGAGTAGTCGGCAATATTGGCGCTGGCTAATTCATCGTTCCAGTAGTACCAGGTGTTAGCCGTGTTTCTGACCCATACTTTTTGACTCGCAACGCTGCAAGCCTCCTGAATACCATCGCCATTGACGTCAAAGTCGGCGTTGTCCCCGATGCCATCACCGTCCGTATCGGCACTTTCGCTTGCGTTTAGCGGAAACGCGTCGACGATATCATTGACACCATCGCCATCATCGTCGGGGTCGGCGTTATCGCCGATACCATCCTCATCGAAGTCGGTGCTTTCAGAGGGGTCATTTGGGAAAGCATCCAGGGTATTTTTGACGCCATCAAAATCACTGTCGACAGCAATTAGACTTAACCAAATTGGTGTTGGTTCAAGCGAGTCATCGGAGGGTGATTGCGCCCAGACAGTGGTGCCCGCAGCAATCAGTACTGCGGCCATCATTAGATGCTTAAGGGTAGGCTTTGATAGTGCTCTCATGCCGCGAATTATGACAAAAATTTACGAGAGTGCTAGGCGCATCATAAAAGTTACTCGCGATAAAGATTACGGCTCGGGGCTACAACAAGAAGCAGCTAGATTGTTTTAGCGGCGGGAGCGCTCTACTGAGCACATGATCCGCCATGTCAGCCTTTTCTTGGTTGTTGCGGAGAAGTTTCCATCCCATCGAGCCATTTGAAAACGCAGTGTTTTCAACTAACAGACCGAAGAGGCTAGCTGTCGAGACTAACGCCAATGCCTATGTTTTATCGAAATCAGTATTAGGCGCCCGCTGAGGGGCTAAGCGAAGACTTGTGGCGGCTGTAGACAAATTAACCGCCATTAGAAAAAAGGGGAGGCGAGACGCCTCCACCAACGACATGCTCGCGGACTATTCGCGTCCGCCCAAGGGGACATGCGCCATCGTTGCGCCGTCTTCACACATCACCACACTTCCGTAGAGCGTACCCGCCAGTTCGAGGCCACCATTCGCAATGAAGCTATCAATATCTTCACCACGGTCACTTGCTTTATCGTTCCAAGTCAGTTGTAGAAAGTCTGGGCTATTAGGGCGTGAACCATGCATGGGGAACCAGCGATAGACGCGTCCGTTTTGGCCGATTTTTGTCATAAAGGCCGACATCTCAGCATCTGCCTTCATGAGCATTTCCCAAGTGGCGCCCTCTTGAAAATTACATCGCTGGAAATCTACCAACCCGCCATTAATTGGCTGGTCTTCGCGGTCGTTGTGAACCTTCATCCATGTGTATTCGATATGAGTTTTGGCAGGACAGACCTCATCGAATTCTGCTTGCAGCTTGGCACCAGTGGCTGCCCATTCATCGGCGATCGTTCCCATATCCCCATGGTTATTAGTAAATCCAACCCAATAGGCATCGGCGCCTCGGTCGTTGAAATAGTAGTGGGTCATCAAATGTGCTTCGTAAGTGCGTGAGAAGTTTTTGTCAGCAAATTTGTCCCACTTCGCAGCGACTTTCATAAAGTCATCCATGTCTTTGCCATCTTCGAAGTCGCACCCATAGACCTCGACGCCACCCAGCATGGGTGCTGCATGATGATCGGCCAGAGTGGAAACGGCGCAGAGCGATGTGAGTAGAGCGGTGCCCGCCAGTACAAGTGTTTTCATGAGTTGATTTCCCCTTGGTTAAGTTTGGTGAGTACAACGCTATAAAGATTAGTTCGCATTTTGGGGTTTGCTATTTTTTTTGATGGGGGACCGCACAGAGCGATGCACTCCACTAATTTTTTGTATCGGCTTTGGGACTTGGGACTTGGGACTTGGGACTCGGGACTCGGAATTTGGATTCGATGCGACGGGTTTCACGTCGTGCGAATCTTTTTTGCGTAGTCGCTTAGGCGGTGGTGGGCGCCTCTATGCGATCAGACTCTTCGCTCTCATCAACGTCCTCTCGAAACAGACTCAAAAAGTCCTCAAGAATCACATAGAGCGCCGGGATCAAAATCAGCGTGATCACCGTCGCAAAGATCACGCCGTAGCCGAGCGATACGGCGAGCGGTACAAATGGCGCGGTATCGAAATCTCGGGTCACCATCAGCGGTAGCAAGCCCACATAGGTGGTCACCGATGTTAGGAAGATAGGCCTGAAACGCGACATTCCTGAATCCACCACGGCGTCGTAGATATTCATGCCATGTATGCGGCGGTTTCGATTGATGAAGTCCACGAGCACTAGGCTCGAGTTAATTACCACCCCCGATAACGCGATGATGCCCAGAATCGAGAAGAAGACGAGGTCGTAACCCATAATCTGGTGCCCGAGTACCGCCCCGATAAAGCCAAACGGAATACTCGCCATGACTACCAATGGCTGCAGATAGGACTTGAGCGGCACCGCGAGTAGGGTGTAGATAATCATCAGCGCTATCAGCCCGGTGCCGATCAGCCCCTCGAGTGATTTGGCGCGCTCCTCGGCCTCGCCCGCTTGATAGATCGATACATTGGGGTAACGCTCCATCAGCTCGGGAATCTCCTCGCTAAACAGCTGGCCTAAAATAGACTCGGGCGCCACCACCGTACGATTGGCAGTCGCTGTAACGTTGATCGTGCGCTGACCATCGGTGCGTCGAATGACTGCGTTGCCCTCGGTGGGGACCAGGCGCGCCACGGATAGGACGGGGACTTCGGTGCCGTCGGGGAGTCTAATGTTCATGGTTTCCAGACTGCTCAAACTGCGTCTGTCGTCCTCAGGGAAGCGAACCATTATGCGTACATCGTCGCGGCCACGCTGCACCCGTTGCGCCTCACGACCGTAGAACGCGTCACGCACCTGATTACCGAGATCGGCTTGGGTTAAACCCAATGCTTCGGCTGACGGCAGGATTTCCAAGGTCAGCTCGCGCTTGCCCGAGCGATAGCTGTTAGAGATATCAAAGAGCCCTTCGTAACCCGCGAGAATGTCGTTCAGTTCGTTGGCGACTAGCCCAAGCTCGTTGATGTCCCTACCTCTCAGGTCGATGTCGATATCGGCACCGATCGATACGGCGTCAGAGGAAAAGCTCAGCTCGACCACATCGGCTAACGGGGGCGTGAGTTCCCGCCAGCGTTGGACGACTTGCTGCGGCGTCATACCACCGCGCTCGCGATAGGGCACAAGGTTTAGCGATACTTCGGCGACGTGACTGCCTTGTTCGCCCACGGTGACTAGTGCACCCTGGGTGATGGTGACACCAATCGAGGCGAGCTCATTTTTGAAGGCTGACTTGCCTTCGGGCATATCGGCATCAACTTCAGCCCGCACCTTGGCCGCGGAGGCCTGGAGCTTATGTACAATGGCTTGGGTACCCGAGAGCGGATAACCCTCCGGCATCACAACCCGCGCTACGACGTTGTTGCCCGACACGGCGGGAAAGAACTGAAATACGATACGCCCGCTGGCCAGCATACCGCCCATAACGATGAGCATGGCTAGACCAAGTGCGAGCACGGTGTAGCGTTGACGTATTGCCCAGTCGATCCACGGGCGGTATCGATTCTCAGCAAAATGCTCGAGCGAGCCGGAAATACGATCCTGAAAGGTCTCCCAGCGCTGTCCAAAACTGGTTTTCCCGCGCGCCTGGCTTCGGTGCGATAAGTGTGAAGGCAAAATCATCTGTGATTCGATAATGCTAAAGATCAGACACAGAATGACAGTCCAGCCAATCGACCTAAAGAACTGCCCGAGATCGCTGTCAACGTTTAACAGCGGCAGAAAAGCGGCAATGGTTGTCAGTACGCCAAAGAACACAGGCACCGCAACTTCACTGGTACCCACAATCGCCGCGGTTCGCGGGTCGAGCCCTTCCTGTTCTTTGGTGTAAATACGCTCACCCACCACAATGGCGTCGTCAACCACCACCCCGAGGGATAACAGTAAGCCCATTAGCGACAGCGTGCTAATACTAAGATCGGCGGCCGGAAACAGCGCGATGGCACCAAAAATAGCGACCGGAATACCGGCACTTACCCACAGCGCGAGTCGCACCCGTAAGAATAACGAGAGGCTAATAATCACGAGGAGTAGACCGCTGAACGCGTTGTTCATCATGGTGCCCAAGCGACCGATCAGTTCATTCGCTTCATTGTTCCAAATGGTGAGGTGAATGCCTTCGGGCAGCTCGCGCTCCCGGGTATCGACATAGTTTAGAACAGCGTCTGAGATCTCGAGCGTGTCATCGGAGCCGACCCTCCAGATCTGGATGAGCATTGTCTGCTCGCCATTGAACTCGGCATAGCGATCAACATTCTCGAAGCCATCGACGACGGTGGCAATATCCTTGAGCAACAACCGGGATCCATCTGGGTTGCTATACACCACAATATTCTTTAACTCTTCGCCGCTGTAACGCTGACCGGTACTTCTCAGGCGAATTTCACCGGCTGATGATTTCACCGTACCGCCGGGGATATCGACACTAGTCTGTCGGATCGCATTGGCAACCTGCGCCATGGTGAGTTGATGGCGGCGCAATGCTTCTTCCGATATCTCGACAGAGATCTCATCGGCACGCACATACAAGGTTTCTACCAGACTCACTTCTGGAAGCTCCAGGAGGTCAGCACGGATACTCTCGGTGAGGTATTTCAGTGATTTCTCGTCGGTGTCTCCATGCAGAGCTAATTGCGTCACCAGTGACTGCATGGTGATTTGAGAGACGATAGGGCGCTCTGTATTCGCGGGGAAGGTCGAGATCGAATTAACCTTGGCGTTGATGTCGTCGAGCGCCTTGGCCCTGTCGGTTTCAAAGCCCAACTCGATGAAGACACTGCAGCGTCCCTCGGCTGAGGTACTGCGTATCTTCTCAATACCCTCGATGCCATCGATCGACTCTTCAACTCTCGAACAAACCCCTGATTCTACTTCTGCGGGCGCAGCTCCTAGGTAGGGCACCGTCACCGTGACTACGGGCGTTTCGATATTGGGGAATTCCTCTTTGCGCACATCCTTGAGTGCCAACAGGCCTGACATGATCAAAAAGAACATTAGCAGGTTGGCCGCTACAGGGTTGTCGACGAACCATGCAATGAGCTTTGGCATCAGTGCGCGCCTTCAGTTAATGACCGTGACGGCCATACCTTCAACCACGAACTGTAGCGGTGACACACAGACCCGCTCACCGGCCTGCAAGCCTGCAGAGACAATGACCTCTTCGTCGCCTAAGCGAAACACCTCGATGGTTCGAAAATGAAGCTTGTTGTCATCATCGATGACCATCACCGTTTCGTCGTCACGCAGTGCAGTTCGAGGCAGTGAGATCAGCTCGTCGAGCGTTCGCCCTTCAATGGTCGCTGTTACGAACAGACCGAGTGGTAATCGAGTGCCCTCGGTGCTCGTGGTATCCGTCACCTCAGCGATGACGTTTACAAAGCGGCTGCGCTGTGAAATATCGCCTTCGGTTCGAATCAATCGCCCCTGCCATGTCTGCTTTGCACCGGCGAAGTCAGCAGCGAGCGTTACCGCAACATCCCGGTCGATTGGGGCTCTGCCGGTTTGTGCAAACGTGGGGTCGAGATAGGCTAGTTGCGCGTCGGGGAGGGGGAGACGCACTTCGAGCGCATCGGTGGCATAAATAGTTGCGACAGCGCCACCTTTTTGCAGAAACTGACCTTCATCGAGCGATTCAGTGCGCACTCTGCCATCGAATGGCGCAACGATTTGCGTGCGCTCGAGATCGATTTCGGCGCGCTCAAGCGCAGCCTCTGCTTCCTTGAGCATCGCATCGCTGACCTGCTGCGCACGTTCTGCTTGCTGGAGCTGCGAGGCGCTGGCTAGTTCTTTAGCGTAGAGCGACTGCACTCGCATGAGCTCGCTGTCTGCAAAGCGATACTCAGCACGGCTGCGCTCAACGTTGGCCTTGGCGCGACTCAGCGCTATCTCGTAATCACGCGCATCGATACTGATTAGCACGTCGCCCTTTGAAAATTCGCCGCCGGCAATCATGCTTGGTGACAACGCGGCTACTTCGCTCGAGAGCTGCGCAATAATCTTGGCTTCTTGTCTCGGGTATACGTTGCCCTCCGACATCACCGTCAACGTTTTTGTATCGGGCATCACGGTGACGGCGCGAACCGCAATCGGTACCGGCTCTTTTACCGTCGTTTTGAGCTCGGGTTGGGTGTTGAGTAATGCCATCACGATACCGGCAGCAATGCCCAAGATGACAATCGGTGCGATTAGCTTTCTTATGGAAAACGCGGGAATCGAGGTATCGGCGTTGCCGCTATTCATAGCTTACTCAGTGAATACTTTGGGTTGCTGTGTTGTGGATCATCTCCGCTTATATGGCGACCGGGCTTCGTATTGATTGCCACCACACCATGCTCGCTGATCGATTGCCCATGTTTCTGGACGCTTTTCTAACTGCTATGTCTCTCAACTACTCTGATAATGCCTTCCCTAGGACATTATACGGGGTTGTCACGGACGTCCGTTGTTTGCTCCGTACAGGCCCATTTACCGTTTCTCGGGTGCAGCATGCATTCAGTAGCACCTGCTCGCAGTAGCACCTGCTCGTATTTACGTTTGCGAACGATAGATTCGCCCGACAAACGTAAAACCTGCCTAGATCCCGCAAACACACTTTCGCTCTTGCCAACTTGCTCGTGAGCCGGATGAATTCGCCCAGACTAGTAAGCTGCCCGGCGTTAGCGCCGCGCGATTGTAGCCTAGTTCTACCTAAAACCTGACGACTTTTACCGCCGCCTCTGCGTCCATTGCTGTCAGGTCAGTTAATCCTTTGCGAGAGCGTTCTCCCAGCTCACTGACAGATAGATCTTGGTCTTACTCGCGTTTAATCCGATACTTGGCCTAGATCGGCAAACCGTCATCAATCGCGTGATCACGCTCTGCGGGCGTCTGCACGCCCGGCACATGGTACACACCGTTCACTGCTGATTGAGTTGCCTGAATATCATCGCGGCTGATATAGAATTGGCTATACCATTTGCGCCCTTTGAGGAAAGGACCCTCGGTTTTCATCGCCATTGGCTTGAGCGCCGGTGTCTTGTTTTGCCAGATCTCAAAGTCCTTGGAAAATGCTTCCAGTGCGCCAGCTTGAATCATCTTGGCCATTTCTCGATCTTCATCGGTGACCGTACCACTTGCTGACTTCACCAGGCACCCGTGCCAGGCCTTGATCTTGCCGTCGCCAACCGGGGTATTCGCAATCATTTCAAACTGGGTCGAGTCCCCCCAGACCTGCTTGCTGAGCAGGACGCCCGGGCCTGTATACCAAGTGGTGGTGTAAAGCATGGCGCCGCCGTACAGGGTCATCGCTCCGCCTTGACGTTGAATCAATACGTGATTGCGCATCTCGTTTTCAAAGTACTCACAAGGCGCGCCGTGAGTGGGCCCAAGGTGGCGGTTGTCGCACATATTGTCGAGTACTTCCTGAGGATGAATCTCAAGCTCTGGCAGATGATCAAGATTCCAGTGAACCCAGCTACCTTCGTCCCACTGCTCGAGATAAGGCGCTGGATAATCGGGCTCCGCACCGTCCTCATCGAACCACATCATGATGCACCCCATATTATCAACCACAGGATAGGACCGAATCGATGCCGACTTGGGGCAGGGGCCTTCGTGATAGGGGATATCATCGACATCGCCCTCTGAGTTGTAGCGCCAGCCGTGGTAAGGGCAGCGAATCGAATCGCCCTCGACATGTTTGCCGCCCACTTCGGCCACAATGAGCATCGCGCTGGTGTTTTTGGCGAGGTGGGTGCCCATGTGCTTGCAATAGGCATCGAGCATGACCGGCTTGCCGCTCTCGCCACGATACAGCGCGAAGTCGCGTCCAAAGAAAGTCACCCCGATGGGACCGTTATCGATCTCATGGCTTTCGGCGACGATAAACCAACCCCGTGGATAGGTATTGGGTCCCAGTCCGTATTCAGCTGCTGTTGCCACTGTATTCTCCTTATTGTTCGCGGTCGCTCGTCCTGTCTCAGCTCTTTATATGCCGAGTCCCTGACGTACCCCAGGTGATGAGTCTAAAGTAGGCCAAACAACCGAAGCGGTCAAAATTAGCGGCGGTAGAATCTAAACAAAAAGGACGATGACATTGGCCTGCCAGATCGCAACGATGACAGGCCTCAAGCGGCGGAAGTCCCGCCCGGCTAATGAGTTATTTGTATGAGTGATCAATCCGAGCAAGGCGCATTTCGGGAAGAGATTGCAGCCTGGCTCATAGACAACTGCCCCGAGTCACAACGCCAGCCAATTGTCCGCGAGGAGCAAATCTGGGGTGGTCGTCGTCGCCAATTCCCAAGCGAGGATGCCAAGGCCTGGTTTGAAGCCTGCCGTGATCGTGGCTTAACCGCACCCGAGTGGCCCGCTGAATACGGGGGCGGTGGCTTAAATACCGAGCAAGCTAAGGTGCTAAATCAGGAAATGAATCGCTTGGGCTGTCGCCCACCACTTTATTGTCAGGGGCTCTGGATGCTCGGGCCTGCGCTCTTGGTGTACGGCAATGAAGAACAGAAAAAACAGCATTTAACCGCTATTTGTCGCGGCGAGATCCGTTGGGCCCAAGGCTATTCGGAGCCTTCGGCGGGCTCTGATCTCGCGAATTTAAAAACTAAGGCTGAAGACTGTGGCGATCACTTTCTGGTGAATGGCACGAAGATCTGGACCACCAAGGCCGACGAGGCTGACTGGATTTTTTGCTTGGTGCGCACCAGTGACTCGACGCCAAAGCAGGCGGGCATTAGCTTCGTGCTTATCGATATGGCGAGCGAAGGGGTGTCAACGTCGCCGATTCCACTGATCAGTGGTGAATCAGAGTTCTGCCAGACCTTTTTTGACAACGTCAAAGTCCCCAAGGCTAACCTCGTCGGCGAACTCAATGGTGGCTGGGCTGTGGCGAAGGAGCTTTTGAAGCACGAGCGCAAAATGATGGCCGCTTTCGAGGGTATGCTCGAAAAGCCTGCGATGGAGCTTTTGGAGTTGGCTCAGTATGCGGTGGGGAGTGACGACAGTGGGCTGCTCAATGATGCCGAATTGCGAGCTGAAATCAGCCAACACCTCATGCGTGAAAAAGCCCTCGGGCAACTTGGAGAGCGCATCTACTGGCAGGGCAAGACCAAACAATCGGATCCTCGTTTGCCGCTCCTGATGAAGCATTTAGGTACCTCTGAGGCGCAAGCCAAAGATGAGCTAATCATGCGTGCGCTTGGGGATGAGGGGCTGTCGATGGACGACCTCGCCGTGTCTCTGGGACTGCGAAAAATGGTGAAGCAGTGGGCTTTCAATAAGTCGCTGACCATCGCCGGCGGCACCAGCGAGGTGCAGCTAAATATTATTGCGAAGCGCGCGCTGGGCATGCCTTCGGCCGAGGGGAAATCATGATCCTCAATGCCGAGCAGGCGATGCTTCGCAATACGGTCGCTCAATTTTTTCAAGAGCGAGCACCGGTGAGTGCGTTGCGAGCACTAAAGAGCCAGCATGCCAGCCATAGCTACGATGCAGCCTTGTGGACGGAGATGGTAGAGCTTGGCCTGCCGGCAATCACGGTACCCGAAGCATTTGATGGGCTCGAGTTTGGATGGATGGGGCTTGGTGCGATTGCTCAGGAGGCTGGACGACATCTGGTGGCGAGTCCCTTGTTGTCGAGCGTTGTGATGGCGCAGAACGTGTTGCTGAACTGTGGCTCCACGGCACAGATCGAGACCTACCTACCTGCCTTGCTAGCGGGTGAGGCCACTGCCGTCCTCGCTATCGATGAGGGTCGATATTTTGATCCAGAGAGTATTGAGGTAGCGGAGGACGCGGGAGCCCTGTCTGGGCAAAAGAACCGCGTTCTAGATATTGGCTTAGCTTCATTGATTTTCTGCGTGGCCCGCAAAGAATCAGGTGCTAGGGGTGTCGCAGTAATTTCCAGCGATGCCGAAGGTGTTGAAATATCACCTAAGCGATTTATGGATCTACACGGTCATGGCTCGCTGGTTCTGAATTCCGTGAAAAATGATGCGATCGACTGGCTCGAGGGCTCTGATGTCGAGGGCGGACTTGCCAGAGCCATCGATCAGGCAACTGCCGTATTGGCCGCTGAGATGATGGGCAGTGCACGAGAGGCTTTAGAGCAAACGGTGACCTACCTCGGCGAGCGCGAGCAGTTCGATGTGAAGCTCGGTACGTTTCAGGCGCTACAGCATCGCTGCGCCCAGATGTACTGCGAATTAGAGCTCGCGGAAAGCGCAGTAGTGGCTGCTCTGACAGGGCTCGATAAGGGCGCATCCAATATCAGCGCGCTGGTCAGCTCAGCGAAAGCACTCGCAAATGACTGCTTTACGTTGATCAGTGGTGAGGCCGTTCAACTTCACGGTGGTATGGGCGTCACCGAGGAGATGGATATTGGCCTATTTTTGAAGCGCTCCCGAGTCTGTAATCAGTTGCTGGGCTCATCGAGCTATCACAGAGATCGCTTCGCAAGTCTCCAAGGATTTTAGTCGTCGCAGTTGATTTGTCTGCGATGGTGGGAATTGCTCCGCATATCGGATAGCCTAAACCGTAAAAGGGCGGTGACCACATGTTTCGTTTTTTACTGGCAATCCTGTTAGCGACCTGGCTGCCTCAAGCATTCGGGCAAGTCTCGGCCCCCAGCTATTGTGGCAACGGAAATAGCCCCGGGTTTCATGAAATCGAGGTGGAAGGTGCCCGCAGGGAGTATTTGCTGCATATTCCCGACGAGTTACCCGAGGTGTCAGCAGTCATTATTAACTTTCATGGTTTCGGCGATTGCGCGAATGCTTATGTGGACAGCGTTGGCAGAGCCTCGAGCCTGAATAGTCTCGCCGATCAAGCGGGTTTTGTGGTTGCTTACCCGCAAGCCATGGTGCGACAAAAGGGCGATCCCTACTGGGAGCCCGGCGATAACGGCAACAATATCGAGGTTAATGATGTGTTGTTCACTCGTCACCTGGTCGAGGATATTGCGAGCAAGGTATCGATTGATCCTAGCCGCGTGTTCGCAGTTGGCTACTCCAACGGCGGGATGATGGCTTATGACCTTGCGTGCGTTGCCTCAGATCTGTTTCCTGCCGTGGGGATAATGTCTGGCGTGATGTTAGCTGACACTTGCGCCAGTTCAGATGCGACTTCCATTATTCATTTCCATGGGATCGCTGACTATGTCATTCCATTGGATGGTAGTGGTGAATACCCGTCTGTGTTGGAAAACATTGAGTTCTGGAGAGATCATAATGATATTCCTGCTGAATCTCTTGTTAGCACATCGCTGGAGTTTGGGGACGTAACGAGAGATTTCTATGCGGGCGGACGGGAAAATACAGCGGTAGCCTTGTACGTCATTAATCGTGAGTACGGCAAGCAAGGAGGTCATGTCTGGTTCACAGACCCCATAGACGGACTCACCCCGAACCAAATACTGTGGCAGTTCTTATCGGCGGCGAGCCAGGAGACGTCGCCACCTCAGAGGGCGTTACAGCCTGAAGTGCAATGGTTGCTCCTGAGGAATACAGACGAGCCTAATGATGCAGCGTCAGAAGCTAATTGATTCGCTACGTTGCTGGTCGCAAGCTGGTATTGAGGATTGAGCTCGGACTCAATTAGCCGGTTCTACTAAGAACTGACTAAACCAACGTCTGAACTTAGCGAATGGCCCGTCTCCGTCGCATAAGAGCGGTCGATCAAAGTACTGCTTTCGATCCCAAATGATCTGATCTTCGCTCATTTGCTGGCAAATATTGGCAATAATCGCTTTTCCAACTGTTTTACCAAGGGTGTCTTGCGTCGCGCGCGGCTGAATGAAGGCATACATTGCCTTGGTGCGCTCAGGAGCTACGGGTGTCACATTAGCGAGCAATATCGTGTCGTAGATGCCTGTGAATCGAACCATCGAAATACCCGGACCAAAGCTCTTGGTGTCGATGGCGGCATCGACAACACCTCGCGGCGTGGGCTGGCGGGTCACGAACTTACCGCTTCGCATATAACCATCAAACTCTAGGTTGGCGGCTTCTGGTACTTCATCGGTGCCATGGACGTAATGAAAGTGCGCCGCATCCACCGCGTTTTCACCCATTTCCTGCATGTGGGTGTTGATATCTCAGGTGTGGATGATCATGTCACCCCAGTCGGGATGATCCGCCTGTGCCTCAGGAATGATCTCGGGTTCCCAAGCAGGTGCCTCCTTGTTGGGGTGATACCACACCAAGATTTGCTGGTTGATTTCACGGACTGGCCACGCACCCAAGATCGACTCGCCTTTGGCAACGCGCGGGGGCATATTCTTGGCATAAGGGATATGCGTGCACTGACCTTCACCGTTCCAGCGCCAGCCATGAAACGGGCATTCGATGCTGTCACCAATAATTCTTGGGCCTTTGCCGGTCTGCTCGCGGATGCCATAGCCTAGGTGTGCACCCATGTGTGGACAGAACGCATCGACTACTTTGGCTTCGCCGGCCTCAGTGCGGAACACAACGAGTTCCTGACCGAAGTATTCAACTGGGATCGCATCACCCACTTCAAGCTCGTGTGAAAACATGACCTGAAACCAGCCCATGGGCATGGGCAGCGGGCAACGTACATTATCGGTGGCAATCATCGCTGTCATAGGATGCTCCGGCAGAGATGCAATAAACGAGCGTAAAGTATAGCGTTAAGGTTGATTTTGAGCGTGATCTACTCGTACACAAATGGATTACGTCGGCTTGCACTGAAAGGCTCTATCGGCGCTAATCAACCCGATACACTGCGCGTGTAACGATCAAAATAACAAGGAATAAAGCGTGTCTATTAGTCAAACAATCGAGACCCTCACGGGTGCCGATCAATTTTTTGAGGTGGTTGACCTCGAGACGCCGGCAGGTAGCTTACCGGGGTTCAAGCACGCGCCATCGACACTGATCGAGATAGTTCAGAATGCTCGTGGGCACGGTGCTACGGACTTCATTATTGCTGGTGATGTGCGACTGTCGTTTTCCGAGTTCTTTGATCGCGCTGACCGGCTGCGTAGCTATCTCGAAACCAATGGGCTAGAGCGTGGGCAGCGCTTTGCTATAGCCATGCGGAACAGTCCCGAGTGGCTGATTGGCTTTACGGCCGCCCTGTTGGCGGGCGCGATAGTGGTGCCGATCAACAGTTGGGGTCGCTATGACGAGTTGGCCTTTGCCATTCAGGATAGTCAGGCTGATTGGTTGCTTTGTGATGACCAGCGGGCAAAGACGATCGAGGATTTACTCGATACTAACCGCCGCTTAGTGGTATTTGACCGCGCCGAGCCAGGTAGCGTGCGCGGTATTGATTTCGAGACTGCGACTGCAGACCTGCCGCCAGCCGATGTTGTTATCCCTCCAAGCGACGAGCACTGCTTGATGCTTTACACCTCGGGGAGCACCGGTACGCCAAAGGGGGTTGTGCATTGCCAGCAAGCGCTAGCGCAGGCGGTCTTCAATATGATGTTCACGGGCATGCTATCGATGACCGTGGAGGGTGGCCTTCGAGAACTTCGCGGTGGCGCAACTCAGGAAAAAGCATTGCTCAACGTTCCGCTGTTTCACGCCACAGGTTTGCTGGGCTCCTTCGTACTGCCTTTGGTGACCTCGCAAGCCATTGTGATGCTACCCAAGTGGGATCCGCAGGTCGCGCTTGGATTATTAGAGCGCGAGCGCGTCACGCTATTCAGTAGCGTACCTGCCTTGGTGAAAGACCTGTTGACGCAACCCAATATTGATGACTTCGATATCAGCTCGCTGTTGCGAGTGTCATCGGGTGGTGCGGCAATGCCCTCCGATCTTCCCGAGATCATCGAGCAGCGGGTTGATAAGGCGTATGCCTCGGGTGGTTACGGCATGACCGAGACGCTTGCTGTGGGGAGCCAGGCGGCAGGGCAGGTCTTTGACGCCAAGCCCGCATCAGCGGGTGTTAAGTCGCCGATTATGGCAATCCGCTGTACCGATGCCGAGGGCGGGGTGCTGCCGCTAGGCGAGCCGGGTGAGATCGAGATGCGCGGTGTGGCCTGCACCCGGGGGTATTGGAACAAGCCAGAGGCCAACGCCGAGATTTTTACCGCTGATGGTTGGATGAAAACTGGGGATGTCGGTTATGTCGACGATGATTCCTATCTCTACATCACGGGACGAATCAAAGACATCGTGATTCGTGGCGGCGAGAACATATTCCCCGGTGATACCGAGCAGGCCTGTTATCAAATCGATGGCGTTAAAGAGTGCGTCGCCTTTGGTGTACCCGATGATGTCATGGGTGAAGAGCTCGCCATGTTGGTTCGCATTGGCGCTGACTCAAAACTCGATGAAACCTCGTTGCGGGAGGCCCTAACAGAGCGGATCGCGGGCTTTAAGATCCCTCGCTATATCGAGCTCACCCGTGAACCACTGCTCAGAGGTGCGACGGAGAAGTTCGACAAGCGAGCGATTCGAGACGCATTTTTAAATCGGAGTGGTTAGTGCGGATTAGACCCCGAAGCCACCATCGACCGGGATCAACTGCCCCGTCGTGTAGGCCGCTAGATTAGACCCCAGAAAGACCGCCATTTTTGCAACTTCCTCGGGTTGGCCAAAGCGTTTGAGCGGTAGCGCTTCTTTCACGGTGCTAATCCAGTTGTCATCGAAGAC
>MDTB01181475.1_pt1 | contig 20995 bp, 19 predicted proteins | sample 811161 | NCBI WGS metagenome assembly MDTB01 (sample SAMN05326650, study PRJNA326480) | marine metagenome | isolation source: seawater | place: Mediterranean Sea | collected 2009
GTAATGGCCGCAGTCAAAGTCGTCTTACCATGATCAACGTGACCAATCGTTCCCACATTTACGTGCGGCTTATTACGTTCAAATTTTGCCTTCGCCATCAGTTCATCCTTAAAATAGTTCAGTTTTCGTTATCATTAATTCCTTAGCGGCGGACATAAATGTAATAGACGAAAAAGGCAACAAAATTCTTAATTTTTTTTACCTTTTAATTATCAGCACAAATTGGATTTAAGTGAAAATAAGTTTTAACCCAATAAAATAAATAATTGGAAAACAAATTAGGCAATAAAAAAATCAAAATTTTTAACCGATTGGCCTTGATGCACAAAAAAGAACAAATAGTTCCTCTGGTTCTTTTTCTGAAAATAATTTACAGGTAATTGAATTAAGTTTATTGGAGAATAGAATGGGAAGAATTCTTATCACTTCAGCATTACCTTACATAAATGGGATAAAGCATTTAGGCAATCTGATTGGAAGTCAATTGCCAGCGGATGCATATGCACGATTTATGAGGGCACAAGGAAACGAAGTGCTATTTATTTGTGCAACGGATGAGCATGGAACTCCTGCAGAATTAGCCGCTGCTAAAGCTAGAAAGCCTGTTGCGGATTTTTGCCAAGAAATGTGGAACATTCAGAAAGAAATAAGTCTTGGGTTTTCACTTTCATTTGATCATTTTGGGCGCTCTTCATCAAAACGAAATCATTCAATTACACAACACTTTGCTAGTAAACTATTTGATAGTGGTTTAATCGACGAAGTGGTAGAAAACCAATTTTTCTCCAAATTAGATAATCGTTTTTTACCTGATCGTTATATCGAGGGAACATGTCCAGAATGTCACTATGATCGCGCACGAGGCGATCAATGTGAAAGCTGTACAAAGCAACTCAATCCGACTGAACTAATCAATCCGAGGTCTGCTATCTCGGGCTCAGAAGCAATTGAATTGAGAGAAACAAAACATCTTTACTTGAAACAAAGTAAGATGAAGGATCGCCTGAGCGAATGGTTATCAACAAAAACTGACTGGCCAATACTATCGACATCGATTGCAAAGAAATGGCTAGAGGATGGCGATGGACTTCAAGATCGAGGAATCACACGAGATCTCAAATGGGGAATTCCAGTGACACGAGGAGAAGAACCCTGGCCCGGTTTAGAAAATAAAGTATTCTATGTCTGGTTTGACGCTCCTATTGAATACATCTCAGCAACAGCTGAGTGGGCCGATCAAAACGGGTTTGAAAATGCCTCTTGGGAAAGATGGTGGCGAACAGACAAAGGAGCAAAGGACGTTTATTACGTTCAGTTCATGGCAAAAGACAACATTCCTTTTCATACCCTGTCATTCCCAGCGACAATAATGGGCTCAAATGAGCCCTGGAAACTTGTGGATTACATTAAGGGTTTTAACTGGCTAATGTATGAGGGCGGAAAGTTTTCAACAAGTCAGAACAGAGGCGTTTTTATGGACCAAGCGCTTCAAACTTTGCCATCAGATTATTGGCGATGGTGGCTACTTGCAAACGCGCCTGAAAGTGCGGATACAAATTTCACATGGGAAAGTTTTCAAGTAATAATTAATAAAGATTTATCAGATGTTTTGGGTAATTTTGTGAGCAGAGTAACTAAATTTTGCGCAACCAAGTTCGGAACTTGCATTCCAGTCGGAGAACCCTACTCAAAGTCGGAACACGAAATAATTAAAATGTTAAATAAAAAACTAATTAGCTACGCAGAACATATGAAATCAATTGAAATCAGAAAAGCTACCGCAGAATTACGATCCATTTGGGCAATTGGAAACGAATATCTTCAGATAGAGGCCCCATGGAGCCATTTTAAAAAAAATCCTGAAAAGGCCGCATGTATAATTAGATTTTCATTTAATTTAATCGCTCTCTACGCAAATATTTCGCGACCATTCATTCCTGAATCGGCAAAAAAAATTGATGTTGCTTTAAATTTAAATAACAATAAATTGTGGCCACAGTCACTTGCCAACTTTTTAAATTCTATTGACATAGGTCACCAATTTTCAGTTCCACAAAATCTATTTGAAAAACTTTCAGATGAAAAAATCCATGAACTAAAACATCAGTTTTCTGGGAATGATCATTAAAATACTCAATTTTCTAAACTTTTATGAACATAATATCCGACTGTTGCAGTAAGACCTCCAAGCACCCCACCCCACAATGTGTCGAGTACAGCCATTTGGACTGTCCATCCTTTCAATGTAGTGTAATTCGTTACTTCATAAGTAGAATAGGCTAGTAATCCTAAAAAAGTTCCAGAGAGTAATGCAGGAATAACAGAACTCGAACGAACGCCAGCCAACGTAGCAAACCAATAAACCCCCGAAACATAAAAAACATAAAAAACTGCAGCCGCGGCCAATTTAGGCTCTTCCCTGAGTAATTCAGGTACACTCGATTGAAATATAGGGCTGATAACTTTTATTATCATGATATAATCAACTAATAAAAAAAACACGAGCATTGATATATATGTGATAAAAATATTCATTATTTCAACTTAACCCAATCATATCCGATAACATTTAGAATAATATACCATAGTGCGGTGAAAACTGTCACCCGTTTTATTTTAAATTTTAATTCCTTACTGGTTGATATAGGGGGAAAATAGGAAAGGTAAAGAAAGTGAGGTTTATCTTATTGCCCGTTCATTTTTATTCGTGTATGTAAAAGGGTAAATTTTATGAAGACTGTCCCTAGCCCGCTTGGTGGAATTGGTAGACACAAGGGACTTAAAATCCCTCGACCCTAGGTCGTGCCGGTTCGAGTCCGGCAGCGGGCACCAGACTAATTTGCGTTTGCGGTGCTTTTTTGGTTAAACTAACGTTAAAAATGTGCTATCTCTAGGATTATTACTGTTTATTTATTAGGTTTAGAAGGATGTTTACAACGAAAATTTTAATTGAAAAATCAAAAATAATTTTCTTTTTATGCTCACTTCTAATTCCAACCGTCGGCATGGGCGAAGAAATTCAAGAAACTAGAAAAGCAAAGGAATACCCCTTAAAGCCTAAATACACCTACAGTGGCGAAAAAGATGCTCACTGCGAACTGTGGTCCTTAGATCGTGTATTTGGAAAAGCTGCGACCTGTAGAAGAAGAGCAAAAAAGCCCAGCTCCGATCCAATTTTATGTAGATTCAAACGATCCTACATCAACGAAGATGATGACACCTTAACCATGTGCGTTTATGAAAAGGCTGGTTATAATATGGAAGAGTTCACTATTTCTTCTGAAACTTATATCTGTCAAAAAGAATTCAAATGTAAACGTTAAATAAACCGCATGGCGAGTTTAATTAAAAGCGTTGACCTAAAATTTGAAATTTGCACAATCCTTGCATGCAAAGCATACTCTAACTATTAAATTTGAGGTAATGATTATGGCCGATATGGATATGAAGCAAAAAATAAAAGAAGTACGAGATAAATTTTTGTCAAATAACCAGATTGAAGATATTCGACAAAATATTACGCTAGGTGTTGAGGAACGTTTAAAATTCCTAAACGCAGAGCAAATAAAAGTTGTTGAATTATTGGAAGCTAAGCATAAAGAACTTGATCACGAGCTACAGGTTCATACCGAGAAAGTTGACTCAAACCGAATTGCCCTTGAGACCTTATTAAACGATCAAGCGTTAAATTTAGATAGTAAATTTAAAGACCAATCGATACAACTGGGGAAACAAATCGACAAAATAAGGACAGAAAGCACAGACATTGAAACTAGCCTGAATAAAACCATAGAAGAAACTGCTAGTAGCCAAGCCACGTCATTAAACTCTAAGATTGCAAAATTGTCGGACGAAGTAGCTGTATCTAAAGTTGTAGCGCATGAAATTGAGACCAGAATCCAAAAAAAATTTACTGAAAGCGATGCTAATCTGACTTCGCTGTTAGATGCAAATTCTTCCAAAATGCAGTTGACGGAAGAAAATGTTAAGCGATTGTTGGAAGAAAAAGAAAGCACTATTACAAAAATAATTAATAACAAGTTATCCACCTATGAAGATGACAAAAAAGAATTTTTGCGGGAAAATTCAAATAAATTTGCCGAGACCTTGTCAAAATTAGAAGTTAAAATAGAATCATTTATTCAAAATCATCAAATGGTCGAGGATATCATTGATAGTCGTTTAACAGAGTTCAGAAATGCTCAAAAGGCTGCATTTGAAGAATTAGAGGCTGCTTTAACTTTATTAGAACGTCACCAAGATGAAACGATCAGTAGGTTCAAAAACAAAAGTAAACTAGGAATCAACAAACACATTAACCTTCCAACGTCATTATCTCAAAATAGAGGCTCAATATTACATCAAAGTTCAGATGATCAGCCTGAGGCCGCTACAATTATAGACAACGAAGAGAGTCAAACCAATCAGGATGGCAAGAGGACCTCCAGCAGTTCAGGTATTAAATCAATAGCGCTACTTGGATTTGTTGCGTTAATAATATTTCTTGTTATCAATTACCTAAAACTTGACTATAAGCAATTTTTAATCCCGATGATAAATCTCTTTAATTAAGGTTTTGAAACATAAAACTTTTTTATACCTTAGATACACCACTTCATTATCGCTTTTTGAACATGTAACCTATTTTCAGCAGCTTCAAATACAGCAGATTTAGGTCCATCGATTACTTCATCTGTCACTTCAATGTTCCTATGCGCGGGGAGACAGTGTAGAAAAATTCCATCACTTTTCGCACATTCCATTAGTTCATTATTGACCTGAAAACAGCTTAATTCTTTTAGTTTAAATTTCGACTTTGAAATATCATTATGCATTGATGCATGAGTATCAGTGACAACCAGATCAGCATTTTTAACCGCTAACTTGGGATCTCTTAATAAATTTATCGTCCTGCCTTGCTCTTTAGCCCACTTCAACACCGATTTGGGAGGCATTAATTCTTTTGGAGAAGCTATTGTAAGATTAAACCCAAATTTAATCGCCGCATGAATATAACTTGAACAAACATTATTTCCGTCTCCCACCCACGTTATTTTTTTTTCAAATATACTGCCCCGTAATTCCTCAAAAGTCATAATATCAGCCATTACTTGGCAGGGGTGCGATTGATCCGTCAGCCCATTAATCACAGGAATTTTTGAATTTGCTGCGAACTCTAATAAGAGCCTCTCATCAAAAGTTCTGATCATCAACATGTCGAGATAACGAGATAAAACTTTTGCTGTGTCAGATACACTTTCGCCATCACCCAAGTGCAAATCAAGAGCTGATAACATTAGTGATTGCCCACCCATTTGGCGAACTCCTACATCAAAGGACACCCTAGTCCGAGTAGAGGGCTTCTCGAAAAGAAGTCCAACAATACATCCTCGTAATGAACTTTCACTATCAAGGTCTCCGTTTCGGAGACCTTGACGTTTAGCTTTTATAGTTTTTGCCTCTTCAATTATGGACCTCAACGAGGTTTTTGAAACTTTACTTATATCAAGAAAATTATTCATATTTTATTCTTAACATCAACAGCCATTTTTCTGAGACGCTCCATAGCAAAAGTAAGCTCTTTCTCATTGATATTTAATGGTGGTAGTATCCTAACTACATTGTCCGCCGCTGGGACAAGAAGCAAACTATTTTCATAAGCGGCCTCTATTACAGTAGAAGTTTTTACTTTGCATTTTAAACCTAACATTAGCCCTACTCCCCTGACCGAATGAAAAAGTTTAGGGTAATCCAGTACCAATTTCTCCAAATGAGAACGAAGTCGCATTCCAGTTTTCTTTACCCTTGTCAGGAATCCCGTTGATAAAATCTCTTTTAAAACAGCAATGCCTACAGCGCAGGCTAAAGGATTACCACCAAAAGTTGAACCATGAGTTCCAGGACCCATTCCTAAACTGGATTTGATAGTTGCCAAGCAACAACCTAACGGAAACCCGCCACCAATACCTTTTGCAACAGCAACTATATCAGGTGTGACTCCAGAATACTGATAAGCAAAAAACTCTCCAGAACGACCTATTCCCGATTGAATTTCGTCAAAAATAAGCAAAATATCATTATCATTACAAATTTTTCTTAGCCCCATTAAAAATTCATCTGAACACGGAATAATTCCTCCTTCTCCTTGAACTGTTTCGACCATAATTCCGCAAACTTCATTTAAATTAAGCGATTTTATCGCCTGAAGATCACCCAAAGGCATGCGTTTAAAGCCTGGTAAAATTGGTCCAAATCCCTTTGTCAATTTTGTAGCTTTAGAGGCTGAAATAGCTGCCATTGATCTTCCGTGGAAAGATCCAGAAAACGTAACAATACAATTTTTCTTTTTTAACCCTTTGTGAAAATAGTATTTCCTCGCCATCTTTATGGCACACTCAATACTTTCTGTACCAGAATTTGTAAAAAAAACTTTATCAGCAAAAGTATTATTTACTAAAATTTGTGCTAATTGCTCCTGCACAGGTATCGAATAAAGGTTGGAAGTGTGCCACAACAAATTAGCCTGTTTTGTGAGAGCTTTGATAAGTTTTAAATTTGAATGACCAAGAGAGTTGACAGCAATCCCTGATCCCAAGTCAAGATACCACTCTCCGTCAACAGTTTTGAGCCAAGCTCCTTGTCCCTTTGCAAAAGAAAGAGGCGCTCTATTGTAAGTTTGAAGTATTGGGCTATTCACATTTATCCTTTAACAAAAAGTAGTTTAAATTACGACCGTCATACACCATTCTAAAACCAGCTAGGTTTAAAAAAATTTATTGCTTTAATTTGTAACCTATCCGAAACCAGTAAGTACACAGGTATAACAAAACAAAGCATATTATTGCACAAAAAAACAGACTTCGCAGTGGAGAACTTTCACTGTAACCAATGCATCCATATCTTACACCATCAATCAATAAAAAGATTGGATTATAGCTAATTATCGAATTCAAGACAGATGGTAAAGAATTTATTGAATAGAAAGTTCCAGAAAGAAAAGTTAACGGCGTTATAGCAAAATTTATTATAGCTTGCATATGATCAAATTTCTCACTTACTATGCCTGCCAAAATACCCAATAAAGAAAGTTTAGCGCTAGCCACAATAATGAACCCGATCATTATCAATGGATATTCGGGATTTAATTGAATGACAGGAAATATAATCACAATTATTGCAAAAGAAACAAATAAGCCCCGCAGAATGCCCCCAAGCATATAGCCAACAACCACCTCTAATGGACTCAACGGAGCTACTAATGTATCAATAATGTTACCTTGTACTTTAGAAATAAGCAAAGAAGAGGACGTATTTGCAAAGGCATTCTGCATAACTATCAATGTTAAAATACCAGGTGCAATAAAAAGTGTATAGTTAAATTCACTTACTTGTATTTTTCTGTTTACCAAAATAATCGAGAAAACAATCAAAAATAAAATCGCTGTAATTATCGGAGCTAAAATTGTTTGTGTCCAAACTGATGTAAATCGTTTTTGTTCTCTAATTACCAGCGTATACAATCCTAAAAAAGGAAATCTGTTTGTTTTCTCGTCCATAACTTACAACATTAATTTCTAAAAAATATATTTCCCAAAATAAACTTTATTAAATATAAAGTTTCTTGTAAACACGATTACAAGCAACGGAATTAATCATTCAACTATAAACTGATTTAATTGGAGTCAATTATGTCTTGGACACCTGAAAGAGTAGAAATTTTAAAAAAAATGTGGTCGGAAGGACAAAGCGCGAGCCAAATAGCTGGAGATCTAGGAGGAGTTACCCGCAATGCGGTAATTGGTAAAATTCACCGGCTTGGACTTTCTAACAGGGGTAGTCTTTTACAAAAAGATCAAAAATCAGGAATTGACACCACGAAAATCAAAAGTCAAAAAATCAAAACCAAACCAACCAAAGAAAAAATTACCTCAAATAATAAAAATGAATTTGATTCTAGATTAAACACGAAACAAAAAATTCCTAACCAGCCAAAAGGAGAATCTCAAAAATCAAGCTATCAAAATACTGGAAAATCAATAATTTTCACTGCAAACCAACCCTTACCGCCACAACCCTCGACATCTGAAATAAGCGAAGAAACCCTAAAAAATGTGAAATCAATTGAAAATAAATCAAAGAAATTATCTCTGATGGAACTAACTGAAAGAACCTGTAAATGGCCAATTGGCGACCCTGCAACGGAAAAATTTTGGTTTTGTGGTCATCTCGCCGAACCTGGGAAACCTTATTGTGAAACGCATATCGAAATAGCTTTTCAACCTGTAGCGTCTAGACGTGAAAGACGATCTAGGTAAGGTTTATTGAACTTCCTCAAAGATTTTCCTTTTTTTTTTTATAATTTATAATATTGAAGAACCAGTTTACCTCCGACAAAAAGGACAAAAATGATTTGCTATTCATTAGTTTGCTCTGAGAATCACACATTCGAAAGTTGGTTCGCAAACGCTCAAGCATATAACAAATTAAAAAAGCAAAACCTGTTATCATGTTCAGTATGCGGCAGTACAAACGTGGAAAAAGCGGTAATGGCTCCAAACTTATCAGCAAAAACTAAAAAGGGGCCTGATCAAAAACAACCTAATTTATCAGAATCAGAACCACAAAAGGCGATGAGTGCATTAAAAAACCACCTTAAAAATAATTCTGAAGATGTAGGAAATAATTTTGCTGTCATCGCTCGAGGAATGCATGAAGGAGAAATTCCAGAGAGAAGTATTCATGGCAAAACAAGTATTAGCGAGGCTAAATCGCTTGCTGAAGAGGGTATCCCAATCATTCCACTTCCTTGGTTTGACAGGAAAACAAATTAGTAAGTACTTTATTCTATCCAATATTAGATTAATTTGATTTTATGGAAAACATATGTCGACATTAGTAATGAAGTTCGGGGGAACGTCCGTAGCCGATATAACGCGCATCGAGGTTGTTGCAAAACTGATTAAAAATGAGTTGATGAATGGAAACAAAGTTTTAGCCGTCGTCTCAGCAATGGCAGGACATACGAACGAGTTAACAGAGAAAGTTGAACAAATTGGCCCTTTATACGATGCTAGAGAATACTCAGCAATTGTTTCAAGTGGAGAAAATATTACTGCCGGACTGGTGGCGCTAATGCTTCAAAAAATGTCAGTCAATGCACGAAGTTGGCAGGGTTGGCAAGTTCCAATAAATACATCGGCTGAATACTCAAGTGCTCGAATAATAAACATTGATACAAAAAATTTATTACATAAATTTTCTCAAGGGATGGAGGTAGCGGTCATTGCTGGTTTTCAGGGGTTGGCCTACGACGGACGAATCACAACTTTGGGACGAGGAGGTTCCGACACAAGTGCCGTTGCACTATCTGCAGCCTTAAAAGCGAAAAGGTGTGATATATTTACTGACGTTGATGGGATTTATACTACAGATCCAAGAATATGCTCAAAAGCGCGAAAATTAGAAAAAATTTCATATGAAGAAATGCTTGAGTTAGCTTCATTAGGCGCCAAAGTTCTTGAAACAAGGTCTGTTGAACTAGCCACACGATACAAAGTTAGACTGCGCGTTTTAAGCAGTTTCTCAAAAGATAAAAACCTGAACAACGGAACAATGGTATGTAGCGAAGGAGAAATAGTGGAAAATAAGGTTATAGCAGGGGTAGCATTTTCAAGAGATGAGGCAAAAATAACAATCACTGGAATAGACGATCGCCCCGGTATTGCTGCATCAATATTTGGTCACCTCTCAGAACAGCACGTTAATGTAGATATAATTGTACAAAACATTTCTGCAAATGGGCTTACGGACATGACTTTTTCTTGTCCAATAGGTCAAATATCTCGAGCCGAGGAAGCATTGCAAAAAAGTAATGATAAGACTGACCTTAAATATGATAAATTAATTATTGATAAAGATATAGCTAAGGTATCTATAGTGGGGATAGGTATGAAAGCGCATGCGGGAATCGCTAAAATGATGTTTGAAGCACTTGCCCGAGAAAGAATCAACATTATGGTAATATCTACCTCGGAGATAAAAATCTCTGTATTAATTGAGAGAAAATATCTAGAATTAGCGGTCCAAACCTTGCATGATACCTTCGAACTGGAGAAAACCTAAACAACATGCCTCGATCAATGAAAGGTGAAAGCTCTCGGGTTTTGTTAAAAAGACTGAGAGACTCATTAGCTGAGCCGGGTAATGGCCAAGCACGGTTAGATAGAATAGTCAAGTTAATAGCCTCATCAATGCAAGCTGAGGTATGTTCAATTTATTTAAAAAAAGATCCCAAAACTCTCGAACTTTTTGCAACTGAAGGATTAAAACCCAGCGCTGTTCACTTTACAACCCTTAAAGTTGGCCAAGGTTTGGTAGGTAGAATTGCTCAAAGTTCAATTGCGATCAACACGTCTAATGCTCCAGAAACTAAAGGTTACCGTTTTATGCCGGAAACAGGAGAAGAAGTTTTTCCCAGTTTTCTTGGTGTTCCAATTCAACGCCTTGGTGAAATTTTAGGTGTTTTAATTGTACAAAATAGCTTTTCAAGAAAATATACCGACGATGATATTTATGGATTAGAAATTGTTGCTATGGTCATTGCTGAAATGACTGAACTCGGAGAATTTACAGAGTCTTTTGAGAACACGTTAGAAGCACAACATAATCATTCGGTAACGTTTGAGGGTATTAGTGGTAATGAAGGTATCGCCATTGGCAAAGTATTCTTGCATGACCCAGTGATAAAAATTGAAAATCCAATCACCGACAATCCAAGATCAGAAAAAGCCAAATTAGCAGTAGCGTTCAAAAAACTTCAAGAAGACGCAAAAGAAATGATTAATAAAAGTTTAGATAATAAAACTAACGAGTCATTAGAAATATTCGAAGCATATCAGATGTTTGCTAAGGATAAAGGCTGGCGCAAAAGAATGGAGGCCTCAATTCAAGGCGGATTAGCAGCAACCGTAGCTGTTGAAAAAGAACAAACTGAAACTCGAGCCAGGATGTCACGCATCGCAGATCCATATATCCGTGATCGTCTGCACGACCTTGATGATATTTCAAATCGTTTGATTAGAATTCTAACAAATACCGATGTAAAAATTAATAAACAAAATTTAAAAAATGCTATACTGGTTGCGAGAAATATTGGTCCAGGTGAACTGTTAGATTATGGGTCCGACCTGTTAGGGGTCATTCTGGAAGATGGATCAGTTGGCTCTCATGCAACGATAGTAGCAAGGGCCTTGGCAATCCCTCTTATTGTAAAAGCTGATCGGATAAGACGAGAGGCGCGTAACGGGGACCTTATTATCTTGGACGCAAATAATGGTCTTTCATATCTAAGACCTGAAGATTCTGTAAAAAGTGCATTCATTGACAAACTAGCTACTCAAGAGGCTGCTCAAGAGCAGTTTGCAGAGTTAAAAAATAAACCAGCAAAAACAACAGATGGAAAAAAAATAAATCTAATGATAAATGCTGGTCTCATAGTTGATTTGCCGTTTTTAGAAAAATCAGGTGCCGAAGGTATTGGATTATATCGAACCGAGTTACAGTTTTTGACGCAAGCAAAAGTCCCAAAACGCTCTGAACAGGTTCAATTCTACTCTCGCATTTTGGATATTGCGGGGAATAAACCGGTAAACTTTAGAACACTAGACATTGGTTCCGATAAAATTTTACCATACTTAAAAAGATTAAAAGAACCTAATCCTGCTCTTGGATGGCGGGCGGTAAGAGTGACCCTCGATAGGATTGGAATTATGCGTATGCAATTGCAAGCTCTTATAAGAGGCGCGAACGGTAGACCGATTAGAATATTATTTCCATTCATTACGGAACTAACAGAATTTAAAACTGCACGAAAACTATTTTTTTCAGAAATTAACAAAGAAAAAAAATTGAATCATGTCATTCCAAAAAAAATTAGTGTTGGAGCAATGCTAGAGACACCAAGTTTAGCATTTGCTTCAGATGAATTCTTTCAACTAACCGATTTTATTTCAATTGGCGGTAACGATTTGAAACAATTTTTTTATGCTGCTGATCGTGAAAACGAATTAGTACGAAGACGTTATGATTCGTTAAATTTAAGTTATTTAAATTTTCTTGAAGATATCGTAAAAAAAGCCGAAGCCTTTGACGTTCCAGTAAATTTTTGTGGTGAAGATGCTGGTAAGCCTGTCGAAGCAATAGCACTAATCGCTATCGGCATAACGAGTCTTTCGATGAGATCGAGTTCCGTTGGAAGAATTAAATCTCTTATTCGATCAGTTTCCATCAAGGAAGCAAAAGCCATAATAAAAAAAGCTAAGATTAGTGGAAAAAGCTGCGCAAGAGAGGATATTGTAAATTGGCTAGCAAAAACTCAGGCACCTTATTTTTAATATCAAATTATTCTGAAAATTTAAATAAAGGTCCAGATAAGTTAAACATACTACCAACAGCTAATTCATTACCCAACAATCGCTCATCTTGATTATTATCGCGCAAATAAATACTCTTAACGGTGTTTTTTGAAAAACCAAAACGGCTAAAATATGCGAGATCTCCCACCAGTACTACTCGTAACCAACCTTTTTCTTTCGCTTTTTTTAAAGACGTGGTAATTAAAATATCGCCTAAACCTTCACCTTGACGGGTGGGATGTATACTAAGAGGGCCCAGGAGAAGACCTGATGAACGTTGCAAACCAATCAATACGGGCCAAAACCGGATCACACCAACTAAAACATGGAACTCATCACGCATTATCAAGCATAGCTCCGACACTGAATTAACACCATCTCTAAACCGATATGAGCTTAATGCCTTTCGTCCCGGACCAAAAGTAAGGTCTAATAATTCCTCAACCTCGACAATGTCGGTTGGTGATTCTTGAAAGATTTTAATCATTTTCGCTAATCATTACTGTACAAATTTATGTAGTTTAATTGGTGTGAAAAGTTATTATTAATAAATACTATACTCTACAAGCAAAGTTTGCATTTTAATTATCATTTTCTCGTTCCCTTTTCATCATGTAACTTTAATTGACGTATCCCCCCATAATAAATAACTACGGCAAAGCGCCTCATAACTTAGTGAATTAATTTAAAATGAGATTCCAAATCTTGCTTAAAATATTATGCATGACAATTGTTAATCTTGTTTCAAAAATTAAACATATATAAGATTGGAATGTAAAAAAAATTAGAAAAATTATCTTATTTTTGAACTAAACAGTATACTTCAGCGAAATTATGGTAAAAACAAATTAATATCTATTGAAACGGTACAAAATAATAAAAGTTTTCGAAAGAGTGATAAATGAAGTTGGGATTAATAATTGGTAAGTTTTTGCCTTTGCATAATGGCAGCTTAACACTTTGCAGAGTTGCGGGAAATTTGAGTGACCAATTGGTTATCGTAATCATTAATTCTCCAGGAGATCTTATTCCAATAAAATTACGCGAAAAATGGCTTAAACAAGAAAATCCTGGTGCAATAGTTACTCGGATAGTTGGGAAAGATGCCTCAACTTTTAAAGATCAATTAAACAATTTGCTTGCCGACTTTATGGTAGAACTTTCGTTAAAAAATATACGCCTTTTCAGTTCCGATCCATTGCAATTCAAGCTGGCAAAAAGTTTAAAAATTGAATGTACTATATTAGATCCAAACCGGCTCTCACAAGAACTAATAAGTAAAGTTATTTTAAAAAAACCATATCAAAATTGGTTTGATATGCCATTTTCTGTAAGGTCATCTCTAATAAAAAGAATTGTTTTAATCGGACCAGAGAGCGTTGGTAAATCTACTTTAGCCAAGAAACTTAAGTGTTCTTTAATTAAACATCCATTCTTACCCGAATACGGTCGACCATACGAAATATTCAGAACTCCAGGGCCTTACATGGATCATGAATTTGAAGAAATTATTCGAGTTCATGCTTGCCACCGAGAAGCTCTGTTACCATTTTCTGGACCCGTATTTATTGAAGACACTGATGAACTTGCAACCGCCGTATGGGTAGAAATGCTTATGGGTAAGCAATTACCTAAAGTAGAGAATAAAATAGTGTTACCATTTTTGTACTTACTCATGGATCCTTATGTTCCCTTCGTTTCTGAAAAAACTAGATATTTCAATAATCAAAAGCGACTGGACTTTTTTTTTAAAATAAAGGCGAAACTAAACCACTATAATGCTTCATACGTTACGATAAAAGGATCATGGTCAGCGCGTGAAACGAAATCAAAAAAAATTATCGACAAAATATTATCAAAAAAATTTAATTGGTCAGAGATCAGTTACTAATACTCCAGGATTTAAAATCAAATGAGGATCTAATGCTTTTTTCAACTTTCTCATCATAATTAACTTTCCACTATCACCATATTTTTTTAAATCGCTAACCTTGAGCCGACCAACTCCATGTTCGGCACTAAATGACCCCTCCAATTCAATAGCGGTATCATGAATTGAAGTTACAATATCATCTTTTATTTTTTTAAAATCACTCTTACTAGATCCAACTGGTGGAAAAACGTTAAAATGAATATTACCATCCCCAATATGTCCAAAACAATTAATTTGTACTTTACTAGATAGATTTCTAATCTTTTGAAACGTCTTATCAATGAAGTTTGGAATATTTGATATAGGTACTGAAACATCAGAAGAACAAATAGCTCCAATCAATCTGTTAGCCTCTGGGATACTTTCTCTGATATACCAAAGTTCTTTGGCCTGAGCTTCACTACTCGCAATAACGGCATCAATTATCAAATTCCTGTTCATCTGTTCAAAAAGAATATTTTCAAATGAGGTTTTTAAACTTAAAGACTTGGCTCCAGCTACCTCTATTAATATCATCCATTCACCACAAACAACGAAAGGTTCCCTAAACTTAAATCCCCCTCGCTTTAAAAATTCTAATCCTTTTTGATTTATCAATTCAAAGGCGTAGATCTGATCTCCCAGTTTTTGTTGTAATTCTCTTAGCAAAACTAAGGCATCACTTGGGCAGCCTATTTTGACCATAGCAACGACAGTCTCGTCTGGAATTGCGACGGTCTTAAGAGTGGCTGCGGTTATTATGCCCAAAGTTCCTTCCGATCCAATCAATAGGTTCCTCAAATCATAACCAGTATTGTCCTTTACCAGGCTACCAAGACCATTATAGATTGTACCATCAGCTAGGACAGCCTCAATACCAGAACAAAGCGCACGAGCATTCCCAAATTTTATAACATTTATTCCACCCGCATTTGTAGCTAAATTACCACCTATCTGACAAGTTCCCTCAGAAGCTAATGACAAAGGGAACATTCTGTTGAGTTTTTTTGCCTGATTTTGAACCTCAGACAGGATCATACCAGCCTCAACAGTCAACGTATTATCATCAAACGAAGAGCTTCGAAGCGCGTTCATCTTATCCAGGGATAATAATAAAAAATCAGAATTTGGGGCCATTTGCCCTCCCACAAGACCTGTGCCCCCGCAGAAAGGAATAACCTTCGCTCGCATTTCATTTATAATCGACATCACTGCAGAGACTTCAGAGGTACTTTGCGGTCGAATTACCCTTTTAGCGCGATTTGGAAAATCACCTCTCGGTTCAGTTCGTTGATACGGCGAGAGTTCGTGAATTAAGTTTTTACCAAGCCGATCAACTATTTTTGTTTCAGTTAATTTTAACAGTTCATTTTGCATTTCTTTTTACCTGATTAGGGTTCATTTCTGCCACGTCTATCATCACGTAATAACGAATATATAATATGAGCCCTCCAACGACCTGAAATATTTAAGTAACTTTGGGCAACTCCTTCATATTTAAATCCTATTTTTTCCAAAAGACTTCGGGAAGGTTTGTTTTCAGGTAAAGTAGCAGCCTCAATTCTACTAAGGTCAAAATTTTTAAAAATATAAAAAATAAACGCCGAAGCAACTTCACGCATGTAACCATTTTTTATGTACGATTTTCCCAACCAATACCCTATTGATCCCGATTGAGCGGCACCTTTTCTCACATTATCGAGAGTTACAGCACCCATCAACGAACCATCTTCTCTTCTAAATATAAATGCATGTATTACTTTTTTCTCTTTAAAATTTTGCCTAGCCCATTTTACCCGAGACCTAAACAAGCTGGAAGAATAGAAGTTACTATCCCGATTTGGCTCCCATTGCGATAAAAACTCTTCACTATTTTTTCTTAAATTTACCCAACTTTCAAAATCATTTAGTTTGGGCAACCTCAAATAGCAACGCTCCGTATTAATATGAAATTCTTGTTTTTTCCACAAAACTTTAGCCTCAAGAAACCAATCTACTTACAAGTGTATCTAAACGAGGTGCTCTATTTATAGGACCATAAAGAGCCAAAGCAGGCTTTGGCTTTATAAATATTTTTTCAGCAAATTTGCGCAAATCTGAAATTGATACTTGATTAATTTTATCTATCGTCTCAGACAGGGGTATTACCCTTCCCCAAACCGAAAGCGTTCTTGCTAATCTCTCACACCTATTAGATGTACTTTCCAAACCCATTAACAATCCTGCTTTAATTTGGGCTCTAGCTTTGTCAAGATCACTTTGCGAAATCATCTCCACGCTGCGCTTCAGTTCATCAATTACTACGTTTGCAAGTTCTCCTGATTTTTCTTCACTAGTTCCCGCATAAATCGTAAATGTACCAGTATCTAAACCAGCATCAATTGTTGAAAAAATCGAATAACATAATCCTCGTTTCTCCCTAATCTCTTGAAAAAGTTTTGACGACATTCCGCCGCCCATCGCTACAGCAAAAATTTGACTAGCAAAAATATCCTTATCCTTTATCCCAGAGGATTTAAATGAAAGTGCAAAATGAACCTGCTCAAGATCTTTATGAACCCGCTTTTCTCCACCAATAAATATCCCTGGAACTATATTTTGTTGTTCTTTTTTTGGCAATTTTAAAAAATATTTTTCACTTAAAGTTTTTAAAGTTTCATGATTAATGTCACCTGATGCGCACATTATCATTCTATCAGCACTGTAATTTAGGTTAGTAAAATTTATTAAGTCTTCTCTTGAAAAATTTTTTACATTATCTGCTGGACCTAATATTGAACGGCCATAAGGTTGATCTGGGTATGCAGTCTCTTGAAGCCAATCAAAAATTATATCATCTGGCGTGTCATTTGACTGCCCAATTTCTTGCAAAATTACCCCCCGCTCGATATCAACTTCTTTTTGCTCAATCGTTGAGTTTAATACAATGTCTGAGATTACATCCATCGCCAACGCAACGTCCTCGGACAAAACCCGGCAGTAATAATTTGTTATCTCTCGGCTTGTATAGGCATTTATATAACCACCAACATTTTCAATAGCTTCTACTATCTCAAAAGATGTTCTATTGGTGGTTCCTTTAAAAGCCATATGCTCTAAAAAATGCGCGATTCCATTTTGCTCTTGCGTTTCATGCCTACCACCTGCCCTTATCCAAACACCTAAAGTCGCTGTTTTAAAACCGGGCATGAACTCAGTGGCAATTGTGAACCCATTCGACAGTATCTCAGATTTTATAGTCACGCTGACCTCCTTTCTAAAATAAAATTTTTGATATCAATAAGATTATTACTCATCAAAGTTGATACTTCTTTTTTTGAAAAAAGATCATCATATCGATCAGGAAGTTTCGGTGTTTTACCAATAATATTTTTTACCGATTCTGGAAACTTTGCCGGATGCGCAGTCGACAAAGTAATCATAGCACCTACATGAGACTCCTCACGCAAATTATTGGCAACAGCCAAACCAACAGCAGTATGCGGACAAACAAGCTCGCCATACTCATTTAACGTATATTTAATCGTATCAAAAGTCACATCCTCCGATACAGAACCACTAAGAAAATCCTCTCGGAATTTTATTAAAGATTCTCCATGTAATTCAAATTTTCCATCTGTGGTTAAACTATTCATTGCAGATCTAACAAGCTCGGGTCGCCTGTCGAATATTTCAAAAATTAACCGTTCAAAATTTGAAGCAACCTGAATGTCCATAGACGGACTTATTGTCTGTTTTAAACCTTTTTTGCAGTAAACACCTGTTTTCAACGTCCTATGCAAAATATCATTTTCATTTGAAGCAATCACTAGTTTATTTATAGATAAACCCATTTTTTTTGCTACAAAGGCTGCAAAAATATCACCAAAATTACCAGTTGGTACAGTAAAATTTACAATTCGCTTTGGCGCTCCCAAAGCTACCGCCGAAGTAAAATAATAAACTACTTGCGACATCACCCTAGCCCAATTTATTGAATTTACTCCGCTTAAATTAACTCTATCCCGAAAAGCATAATCATTGAACATTTGTTTTACTAACGCTTGGCAATCGTCAAAATCACCATCGACGGCTAACGCGTGAATATTTGCACGCCCCAACGTAGTCATCTGTCGTCGCTGTACATCGGAGACCCGTCCATTTGGGAACAATATGAATACGTCGACCAAATTGCTATTTTCGAACGCAGCCATTGCAGCAGAGCCAGTGTCACCTGAAGTCGCGGCTATTACGGTAGCTCTCAAGTTTCGCTTTCGCAACACATTCTCAAACATTTGTCCTATAAGTTGCATCGCTACATCTTTAAAAGCAAGAGTTGGACCGTGAAAAAGTTCTAATAAAAAATGATTGCTTTCAAGTTGCGTCAAAGGACAAACCGCTGAATGGTTAAAACTAGAATAGGCAGTTTCAATCATCAATCTAAATTCATTATTTGAAAATGTGTCTCCGGTAAACGGCCTCATCACTTTAAACGCAATGTCTTGATAGGATTGTTTTTCGAAAGAGTAAATTTCGTCTTCACTTATTCGAGGCCAAATTTTAGGTACGAACAAACCTCCATCTTTAGCTAAACCAGAAATCAGGACATCCTCAAATGTCATGTCATCAACTTGTCCGCGGGTTGAAATATATCTCATATCCAAGCCTCAATATTAAACACTATTTTTTTTTATACGGTAAATAAATAAACTTGTCATACCAAACCAAATACATGCCAACGAAAACCACGTTATCGCATAGTTAAGATGATTGTTAGCGATATTTATACCTACCCTCTGAGGTAAGGTTGTGCCTGGAGGATCTTCTTTTCTTGCAACAACTAAAATTTCGCTAGCGCCTAAATATTCAGCCATTCTATTTAAATCCCGCGCAAACCAAATATTCTTTTTAATGTTAGGATCTGGAGTAAATCTATCTAGTTCCTCAGGCCACAACAGATTACCAGTTATTGTTATTGTCCCACCAGTCCTAATTGTATTCTTTTTCGATTCCTCAATAAACCCTCTATCAACTAAAATCACTTTACCATTTAATAATCTGAAAGGAGAAATAACTAGAAAACCCGGGCCAACATTTTTTCTCGATGTCAAAACATGAATTTCTTTATCTTGAAGAATACCTGACACAACCACAGAACGATATTGATCTCGCTCTTCGTCCAAATCTTCACCAAGCTCGATTGGTGACTCAACTATCCTCTGTTCAAGATTTATCAACAGCTGTGTCTTCCACTCCAGTCTTTGCAACTGCCATACGCCAAGACAACACAGTAAAGTTATACCAAAAGCGCCAAATACTATAGAAAATATAAAATTGCGATACATTAAATTCTGCTTGAGCTGAAATCACTTGTTACTTCGACTTACCCACCCCAAATATATACTGCTGCGAAGAGAAACAACCACACAACATCAACAAAATGCCAATACCAAGCAGCGGCCTCGAAGCCTAGGTGCTGTTTTGGTGTAAAATCGCCTTTTAATGCCCTAGCCAAGCAAACCGCAAGAAAAATTGTTCCAACTAATACGTGAAAACCATGAAACCCCGTCGCCATAAAAAAATTTGCACCATAAATATTTCCTGAGAACCCGAAAGCAGCGTGCCCATATTCATACGCCTGAAAAACCGTAAACAAACCGCCTAAGGCAATCGAAACAATCAGTCCGTATACCAAGCCTTTACGATCATTTTCATGAGCAATCGCATGATGAGCCCAAGTCGCTGCACATCCTGAACATAACAGGATCAACGTATTGATTAGAGGTAAATGCCAAGGATCAAAAGTTTGTATGCCCTCAGGAGGCCAAACATTTTGTATCGCATCCATAGGATACATAGCATGCTTAAAAAAACTCCAAAACCAAGCAACAAAAAACATAACCTCAGACGTTATGAACATTATAACCGCGTAACGAAGTCCTATTGTCACAACTGGCGTATGGTCTCCTACCTTACTTTCCGAAATAACATCTGACCACCAACCATACATACAGTAGAGAACCAAACCAAATCCAATAAGCATTACCGCTGGACCTGAGTCATGGAAAAATAAAACGGCTCCAAACAACATTGCGAATGCGCTCACGGCACTTAATAAAGGCCAGATACTCGGTTGCAGAATATGATAATCATGATTTTTTTTGTTCGCCATTTGAATCCCTAAGAAATTTGTCCTATTTTTCACCTATATGACTGTTTAAGGCCACATCTTCAACAGGTAAATCAATTTCATAAAAAGTATACGATAAAGTAATGGACTTTACAAATTTTGCTTCCCTATCTTCCACGATCTCTGGATCTACATAGAAGGTGACCGGCATTTGCACTCTTTGACCAGGTAACAAAATTTGTTCTTCAAAACAAAAACAATCGATCTTTGTAAAATAGGATCCTGCTGAGAACGGAACTACATTGTAGCTAGCCTGCCCCGCAATAGCGCGATTAGTCGGGTTGTATGCTTCGTAGAAGGCCAAACCAGTTTCACCAATTTTTATCTCGATTTCGTGTTGCATTGGAGTAAAGTCCCATTGAAGTGCTGCATCTTTTGAACCATCAAACCTTACTTTTATCTTATCTTCTAAAATTTTGTTTGAACTTTTTGTAGCTGTAACAGTCGTTCCTCCGTAGCCAGTTACTCGACAAAACCAATTGTAAAATGGTACCGCCGCAA
>MDTB01044873.1_pt1 | contig 20993 bp, 21 predicted proteins | sample 811161 | NCBI WGS metagenome assembly MDTB01 (sample SAMN05326650, study PRJNA326480) | marine metagenome | isolation source: seawater | place: Mediterranean Sea | collected 2009
AATGGATATTTTTATGAATAAAAGTGTCCCTTTATTAACAGAGTTTTTGATCATGGACACAACTCGATCCCAGTTTTTAGGGAATACCTTATTGCCACCGTTGTTATCAAAGTTGTCCCGTCAAATTTTCCCATTAATGACCTTAAATTCAGAAAGTGGTGAGTATGATCTTGTATCTTGCGCGGTTTCCTTTGATGAGGCTAAACAGTCTTTTATAGAGACCTTTGATCGCTTAATTACAAATAGGGATCGCGTGATTCAGTGTATTATTATTTCACAAAGTTTAATGAGCAGAGAGGCCACTGAATTAGCAAGCCTATTATCGGTCAAATTTGACCAGGTTTCCATTTCTGTACAAGATATGGCACCGTTATCGTCATGGTATATTGGCAATAGAGGGCTTTCGATAGCCTTTCTTTAGAAAGTAACGAGTATGCATAGTTCCCCCAACTTAAATCATGACCGAGAAGCCTATTCTCAGCGATTACTATTGGAGTATAATTCCGATCATAGCGTTTCAGTGTATCAAAAACGACAAAAAGAGTTCTTAAATAAACTTAAAGTACCTCTTTTTATACAAGGCGTTTTAACGGACCCTTTTTCCAATCATCCTTGGACGATGCTCCCTGTTTCCTATAATCAGGAACCTTTAATGAGATATCTGACCGGCATTGATCAACCAGGGTGTGCCTTGCTCTTAACAAAGACGGAGCGTATCGTGTTTTTACCAACGGTAGATGTGAAAAAAGTATTTTGGGAAGGCCCAGTGTTATCTTTTGGGGATCACGCTCACAATGAACGGATGTGCGCTCTATTAGGCGTTGATGCCGTTGCGGACAGTTCAACTATTGATAATAAGCTATATGCGATTTGTTCTACTGAAACACGTACTAAAATATGTTTGTATAAACCCAATGAGTCGACAGGTAAATCGGTCGCATTAGATGAGTGTACGCATGCTCAGGTAAAGCGAGAAAAGCGCTTGAAAAGAAAATTACCAACACTTGAATTCCAACTGCTTTCTTTTGAAGATTTATCAGCGCGTCTTTGTTTAGAGAAAGCGTCTCTATCGGTGTTACAAGAGGGAATAGAGAAAACTGCTAGCATATTCACATCCATTTTGGATCAAAAAAAGACATTTAAAACAGAACGAGACTTATTTCAAGTTTTACAATCTGAGATTTATTTACAAACACCGTTTGGCCCCTCGTTTTCTCCTATCGTGGCGAGTGGTAAAAATGCCTGTACGTTGCATTATATAAAAAATGATAGCCCTTTAGAAAATGGCGCGTTTGTCTTGTTAGATTTTGGGATTCGATGGCATCATATTGTCACAGACGTTACACGCATGATTCCTATTGGCAAGCTTTCTCCCTTACATGAACTGATCTATACCATTGTATTACGGGCGAATGCATGGGTAACACAGACGGCTAAAGAAGGGGTGTCCATCGATACCTTAAACAAGGGAGTATGGCAATTAATCAATGAGTCCCTTGATCGTGAGATTCGTCAAAAAGGGGGTGTTGTGACATTGTCGTATAAAGAAAGCCCTCATAATGTAAGTCATTTAATTGCGCATCAGGTACATGATGGAGATCCCAAGAGAGACTATAAAAGAGAAGCGTTAAAATCTGGCATGATCATTAGTAATGAACCTGGAATTTATGGTTTCTTTGAGTTAGAAATTGATGGAAAGCATTATTCGGAACATATTGGTGTTCGTATAGAAGATATGCTTTTAATTGCTAAAGATAGCGCCATTTGCTTAACCGAAGCCCTTTCAAAAAAGATATAAATTACAATTTTTTGAATTGCTGTACGAATACTCTTTTGATATGATGAACTTATGTCATTAAAAATTCGATGGAAAGTACCAAAGCCTAGCGATAGGCCTGGATTCCAATTATGGAGAACCCATAATCTTTGGCAACGTCGTATTAAACAGGTATTGTTGCCGTTCAAGTTAACCCATGTTCAATATATTTTACTAGAAGGGATCTCTTGGATTTCTAAGCAAAAGGAAGACGTTGTGACCCAAGCTAAATTAGCGGATACTCTAGAGATAGATGTAATGATGACCTCTGTCGTCAGCCGGTCCCTTTTAGAAAAAGGCTTGGTTGATAGACTTCCTCATCCCAAAGATACTCGCGCACACCAATTAATATTAACCGATAAAGGGGCCTCTTTATTGAAAGATGCCGTCAGGGCAATTGATAGTTTTGAGAATGGCTTTTTTGATACCATTTCAACAGATGTTTTTCAGCAAAAGCTAAACGCTATTTTAGAAAGCTCTGAGTAGAGAGCGTATTCGCACTCTCTACTCAAAAAACAGTGATGTAATGCCTCTCCTAGTTTAATAGGATTTTTGCCATCCAAAGGTGAAGACCCCTGAATTAGCGAGTTGAATACCATTAGTGTGTGTGGAAATTGGAAAGGTGTATTCAAATGCAAGTCGATGGCCTTTTAAGGGCCCTTCTTGCCCCAAAAAAGCTATCCCTACGCCTAAATCAAAAGACGAATACCCTGAGTTTGCAGTGTTTGTACTGGGGCTCATTGTTTGCGAGCTAATGAAGGCATCTTCTCCAGAAATTCCACCTTGTTTACGATAGGCTAATCGAAGAGAGCTGCTTAACGAAGGGGTCCATGCTTTTGAGGTCCAAGCAGTTAGGCTTGCTTTATGACCCAAACGATATCCTTGTGGATTTCTTGCACTTCTATAAGTTATATCTGCTTGTGTTCCTAGTTGAATATCTCCAAATTGCTGAGTGTAGGTTGCGCCGCCTAGGAAATCAGTACTTCCAGATCCTAATTGCATGCTGTAGGGAAGTCGTTGGCTCATTCCCATTGAATTTTGTTGAGATCTATCAATGGCACCTGTTGGTAACGACAGCCCGATATGTGCTAGGAAGGTTTCCTTTTCAGACAATGAGGGACCGTAAAGTGCGGTTAAAGAAATATCTCCTATACCCAATGCAGACATGTCCGATTGCGCACCCATTCTATTTATCATTGTCATGGATAGTTCACGATACGGAAGCATGGCCATAAGGGTCCATGAGCTTGATGGTGCATACATCGCTCCAAACATATGCATGTTCATCTCCATATTTTGAGGACTCATCATATATTGCGAGGTGACCTCCGCGATGCTGCGTTTTGTAGATCCCTGATAGAGAGCGCCCATGTCCATTGTCATAAATCGATATGAGACCATCCACTCGCCTTCGCTATGCGTATGATCTTTCATAACACCGATAGGCGCATGCGATAAAATCTCATAGTTATGAGTGTGTGACGATTCTCGTAAATTGTCCGCTTGAGCGGTTATTGTCAGCCCCAATAGAAGGCCTATCACTAAACTGCGTTTTTTCATTTAATATTCTCCAAATAACCCCACTAATAATGACTACTTCTGAATTCTAGGTAAATAAAGGGAAGCTAGTATTAGGGGAGTGTACAATACTATGTTCGTACGGTTTGTTTTGGCGGTTTTTCTAAAGGGGACACAGGTCTATCGATAATTTGGGGGATGAATTGAGGAATAGACACGTTTTTAACAGTGGGGCTAAAGGAGTGACGGGCGGCGTCATTTATGAGGTGCCTTTTTTGTTTAAACTGAAGTTTGGAGATAACGATGGGATTTTCTGGAACGCTATTTAGGGAGCAATTACCCATGCATGCACAGTCCGTAGGCGAACATTCACAGCGATGATAGTCTATGGAGACAACGGTGTTTGAAAGACTTGGTGAGGTAGATGGCGGTGTGATTATGGCAAGCGCAGTCAAAAAAATAAAAGAGATTAAAAAAAACGACAAGCATCGTTTACGCGTAAAAATCATAAAAAAAGTATATCTAAAAATAGTGACTTTGGCTAGTAATATGCTAAAATTAGAGGTATGGGAAATTATATCAGCGAAACAGATAAAAAGACGATTCACATAGAAAATGAGTGTTCTGTAAAAGAAAGCGCGATCTCTCCAGGTACCTATTTAAATGAAAATGTTCTAAAACCGCTTGCTCTTAGTGTTGCCGAATTGGCAAAGGCAATAGAGGTGCCTCCTAATAGGCTATATCAAATTATTAATGGAACGCGAGAAATTACGACCGATACCGCTTTACGGTTAGGTCATTTTTTTGAAACAGGGCCCGAAATGTGGCTTTACATGCAATGGCGATATACGCTTGAAAAAGAACGTGAGGATTGGAAAACAGTTTCCAAAAATTTACCGACTTTTAGTGATAGATAAGCGAGCTAATTGGCTTTGTTAAAAATAAGTAGAAAGTGAAAAACTAAAATATTCAGAATAGGGGGCATTATTGCTGTAACTAATTCCCACTTTTGGAATAAAGTAGATCCTGTAAAATGCATTGATAGATAAGGACAGCTCAACGCCATAATAATAAAAGGGTTGTTGATAAAAGTGGAATAGATTGTTTTCAAACGTTTGAGAAATTGCGGCGCTGTCATAAAACAGTGTTCCAATGATAGTTTCTGCATAAAGATTAGGTGTCCAAAGTCCTTTATTCAAGCTCAGTAAGGGGCGTGATAACTCTAAGGTAGTATATCGCCCTTTTTTAAACTCAAATAACGACCGACCTCTAGGTGTGATACTCGTCCATAGTCCATTGGGCATGCTGACACTTAGCTTGAATTGGGTGTCTCGATAGGTGATCGCATGTGATAAATAGCTAAATGAAGCCGCAGAGGATAGTTCTTGTTCATATTGAAGGAATCCATTGTGCGCAGGAATAGTATAAGTCGCATAAGCACCTAGTGTTTCTTGAAAATACCGCCATTGAGTTTGTAAAGGAGATTTTCTGAGGCTGTTTTCATAGTAAAATGTCAAGCCTGTAATCCCATTACCCGCTTGTTTGAATAGGTTTGTAGACAGTGCCCATTTGAGTAGGATATTGTCAGAGGCATAATAATTAAGTGTAGAGGACAGTACAATGGGTGACAATCGTTTAGATAAGAGAGTTCCTTTGAAAGGGGTTTCGGAAGAATAGGCCAACTCATATTCCTCTCTCTTATCGTCGCTTTCTCCTTTTAGAAGAAATGGAAGCAGCCGTGTGTGTGGCCAGGAAAAAGGGCCTTCTTTTGTTTCTGTTAATAGGGTTTCTTTGGGTGACCGATACGGTTCTCCTATTTTTGAATAACCTTGATTGGAAACGGATTTTGTAGACACGTTTGAATTGACAGTTGTAGTATGCAGACTTTGCCCATCTGAGTGTAATGAGCTGAAGTATAGCCTGTTGTTAAGAATGACGCTTCCCATCATTATGCTTGGGGCTTGATCCGTTTGTACTGGATAAAACCGCGCATACTCAGATACTTTGGATGTATTTCGTTTAAACGTTGATCGATCAAGCTCCAAGATAAATGGTGAGAATTGCTGATTTTGAGAGGAGGTTACTAATAGTGTTATACGAGAGGGTGTTATAGACAATAATCGCATGTTTTTTTCAATATAAGGTGTTGAAAATACAGGGATGGGAACATCTGTTAAGCTAGAGTCAAGAAAAAAGATATCCCAAGAACCCCGTTTTTCTTTTCCTATGAAAAAGATGCCCTCAGGTGTTTTGAGAAACTCTCCGACTTCTAAAGGGAGTGTTTGTTTTTTTTGACGACCTACGGTGTGATCCCATGTCCATACGACACTGCCGTAAGCCTCTTTTCTGGCAGTTGTAAAAATTAGGCGAGTCTTTGATAAGGGTTCATAGGCGGTTATTTCATCTTGAATGAGAAGTTTTTTGTCGTGAGACGCTAAATTATAACGATAAATTCGATGAGTGACGCCTGTCGTATCATTTAGGTAGTTGTTATATCCTTGCGTCTTATTTTGTGTCATGAAAAAGAGTTCTCCTTCAAGAACATGCAGTTCTCCAGTGTAGGGGGTTGTGTCAGTCACTAAAAGGCGATGCCTTTTTTGATTCGGAGAATAGGCATAGATAGAGTAGGTGTTATAGTATGAAAAATGATTATGATAATAGGTTTGTAGCGCCGAATAATAAAGCGTTGATCCATCCGTAACTAAAGGGGAATAGATGGTATACGGTGTCTTGCGAATGGCATTCTCAGGTAATGTCCATGACGAGGAGCGTATCTTTAATGCCGTTTTCCAGTCTAGGTAGAGGCCAGAGAGGGATTTCCCAAAAGTTTGTTCCGCTATTTTATCCATTCCATTCTTTGGAAAAATGGCATTGTTTAATAAGGCGCCTGTATCTTCACCATAAAGCGTAATAAATCGAGAAACTTTGTCGGTTCCAAATTTATTTTTTAAGTAGCGAATAAACCCGGATCCATAAACATACCACTGTCCTTTAGGAAAGCTTTTGCTACTAACGCTCGCATCTTGTAATGTTGGCGCTAATTTATTTTCTGTTGCTTTTGTTAATAATAGGGCGTCAAAATAACCTACGTTTAATCGTCCTGAATAAGGCGATATCAAGGATTCCTCATAAACAGCAATCCCTTCCATAAGCGAATCTGGTAAAAACTGTTGAGTTGACGCTCTTTGTCCAATAATTGAGTTTAAGGTATGAGGGATCCCCCCTGTTTTAGAGAGATGATGTTGGTGTGCCAATTCATGAATCGCAGCCGTATCAAGCCAATATGAGTTTGAATAATAATAGTTAGCATGTGGCTCATGAAGTATTGGTGATCGTGAATAAACCGCAATTTTTCCAGAATCTACAAAAGCACTTGCATTTGATTCTAGTCCCATATCTTGGAGTAAAAAAGTTCGTTTTGGAAGTGCATTCGTAAAGGTAGGCTTAAAAAAGGACTCCTTGAATTCATAGCTATGTAAACTATTTAAAATGTCCTTAGCCTTTTCGCGATCTTGTATATGATGATTAATACGAAATCGAGACGATTCAGTATACATCCAGTCCGCAGAAGTTACCTGAGAAAAACCCAGTATGATACTGAATAGAGTGCCCCCCAGAACAGATAGTTGACGATATCCCATACCAAGAGTATAAAGGGATGTGAGCAAATTGTAAAAAAATGAAATTAATAAGATTTGAAGACGATAATGTAATAAGAGTAGAAAAAACGAAGCCTATAAGAATCTTTGTAAACCAATAAGTGGGAGATTAAAAAAATGAGTCAAATAACCGTTAAACTTTTATTAGCTGTACTTTCTTTAGGAATATTTAGTGTATTTTCACCTGTTTATGCATGGTTAAATATTCATTCCTCATATGGGATAGCAGGGACTGTCTCTGTATATGAAAACTCTAATTATATTCAATCAACAAATAGTGCCAGTTTTCAAGATCAATCGGTTTCATCTGCATTGGCTTTTGGCGTAGAGTATGAAGATTATTTTAATAAAGAATGGGGATTTTCAGCAGGTATCAATTACAGTGAAAGGCGGTCATTTACGAAGATTATTCAAGGGTATGCAAATATCATTTATCACGTAGATCCACGGTTTTATGTTTTTGGAGGGATGAATTACTCCAAAGGGTCTAATATTAATATGAGCTTTACCTCCGGTTCAAATTCGGCCAATGTTTTAATAGATACCCAGCTAGGGCTTGGCTATCAAGTCGGAATGGGCTATCAATTAACAGATGTAATGAATGTTGAATTATTGTATGAGCAAGTTTCTTTGCATGCAAAATCATCGATAACGCATTCCTCTATTCCAAACTTTGATTATCGGGCAGATCAATTTGATCAATCATCAGTAAAGCTTGCGTTAAAATATTCTTTCTTTGACTTATTTAATTTCTAAATCCCTAAATTAGATAGAGTGGTTGCTATTCGATTGATCAACTCAGTTAATTTGGGGTAACTAATTTCAAGATCAGAAATAGAGGTGGGTGTACTAGAGGTAGTGTCTGTTTTTTGTAGTTTTGATTGTGCGCCGATTAAAAATTGCTGTATAGTCGACGTTTCTTTTTCAGAAAGCTGGCTCTGCTCTAAGGTATTGAGGCCTTCCGATAAAGAGTCTATATTAGCTAGTAGAGACTGCTTTTCTTCTTGAGAAATAGTGTTAGAATTTGAAATAACTGACTTTAGATTGTTGATTTCATTAGTAAACATAGTAGATCCTTCACAATCCTATACTTTTAAACAAGGATAATATCCGTTACACTTGTTATCGATTTAGAGCACTTAATTCGTGAGTGCTATTTTTATAAGAGGTGCTAGCATGATTACAATTGCATTAATTCAGCCTAAAATTCCACAAAATACTGGAACAATTGCACGTACGTGTGCCGCGAATCATTGGGACTTACATTTAGTGGGTGATTTAGGATTTTCTTTAGATGATAAATATTTGAAAAGAGCGGGGTTGGATTATTGGGATTATGTTTCTTATCAGTTGTTTCCTTCAGAAACGGAGTATCTAGAGATATTGAAATCAAAACGGTGTCATTTATTAACAACAAAGTCGAGTAACATATATACAGAATCAACATTTAAAAAAGGAGATGTCCTTATTTTTGGCAGTGAAACAGACGGGGTCTCTTCTGATTTTCATCATGATTTTTCAGACTGCTCGTACACTATTCCTATGGCAGAAGATGGCATTCGAAGTTTGAATTTAGCCGTTTCAGTTGGTATAGTTGGATTTGAGGCTTTGCGACAAATAAGAGGGCCTCACTAATCATAAAAAATAAAGAGGGAGATCGATATGAAGGCATGTGTATTATTATCTGGATGTGGTGTATTTGATGGTTCTGAAGTTCAGGAATCAGTGTTAACGTTACTATCATTAGATGAACATTCAGTGGCATATGATGCCTTTTCTTTAGCAAAAGATCAGACCGAAGTGGTGTCACATAGTAATCAGGCCGCGCAGTCTGATCAGGTGCGTAATTGTTTAGAGGAATCAGCCAGAATTACAAGAGGTGAGGTAAAGCCTGTGAGTGAGATTGATGTAGACTCATACGCGTTTCTCGTTATTCCAGGAGGATTTGGTGTGGCAAAGAATTTTTGCGACTTTGCTTACAAAGGAGCTGAACTCAGTGTAAATGAAGACATTGAAACCGTATTAAACGCCTTTTATAAAGCGAAAAAACCCATTGTATGTCTATGTATTGCACCTGTTTTGTTGGCGAAAATATTTCCCGGATGTACGGTGACATTAGGACAGTCTAGTGAGATGACAGAGGTTGTGGCCGCATTGAACGCTAAAGCTGTATTATGCGAGAGTCAGGACATTGTTTATGATGAGTCGTTTCAGTTTATCACTAGCCCAGCCTACATGAACGAGGCGTCGATTTCAGGCGTTAAAGACGGGGTTCAAAAAGCGATAAAAAAAGCGGTCTCTCTCACAGCTGTTACCGCATAATCTAGTTCTAAATAACGCCTTGAGATAAAAAGGTTACTTTTTTACCATAACTGGGTAGTGTATACCATAGTAACGGGTGATTAGTGTTCACAATAAGATAAAAGTTGGACTATAGATGAAAAAAGTGACGATATTTGAAGGGGATGGCATTGGCCCAGAAGTCATTCAAGCTGTTTGCAAAATTATTAAAGCAAGTAAAGCTCCTTTGGCATTTGATTTTCAAATTGCGGGTAAGAAAGCCTTTGAAAATAATTTTAAAACAGGCGTAACAGATGATGCAATGAACTCTATTTATGAAAATAAAACAGTGCTAAAAGGCCCTTTAGAAACACCCGTCGGTTATGGCGATAGAAGTGCAAATGTTGCTTTAAGAAAATTGTGTCAGACATATGCAAATATAAGGCCCGCAAAGCATTTTCCCCATATTCGATCTCATTTTCAAACGGTTCCAGTGGACCTCATTGTGATTAGGGAAAACTTAGAAGACTTATATGCGGGAATAGAGCATCAGCAAACACCGAGTGTTGCACAATCTTTGAAAGTAATGACAACGCTAGGGTGCGAACGAATTTGTCGGTTTGCATTTGAATATGCATTGTCGTTAAACCGTCAAAAAGTCACCTGTGTTACCAAGGCAAATATAATGAAAGCCACGGAAGGGTTATTAAAATCGGTGTTTGAAAAATGTGCCAAAGATTATCCTCAATTAGAAGCGGATCACATGATTGTAGATAATTGTGCGCATCAGTTGGTGGTTGCGCCAGATCAATTTGATATGATTGTTACCTCTAATTTAAATGGTGATATTTTAAGTGATTTGACCTCTGGGTTAGTAGGGGGGCTTGGCATTGCCTCATCAGCTAATATTGGTAGTAAATATAGTATTTTTGAAGCTGTCCATGGATCAGCACCAGATATTGCAGGGAAAAATAGTGCAAATCCTATGGCGTTAATTTTCGCTTCTATAATGATGCTTCATCATTTAGAGTTTGTGAATGAAGCCAAAATGATTGAAAATGCGATTGTTTCAGTTTTAAAAGAAGGTATTTTTACCAGTGATTTAGCATCAAGTACGGAAGACTCCGTTGGCACAAATGAATTTTCAGATGCCATTATTGACGCGATGATACCTGTAACAGAGTTTATCCCTCACCACACAAAGTTTGAAGTGCCCAGTAACCCTTTGCCACTTAGCGGCTTTCCCGATCAGTATTCAAGCGTTAGTGCAATCGATATTTTTCTGTCATCCAAAAAGTCTTTAGAGACTATTGTGGCAGAAATTTTAAAACTATTAGATGGTAGCCCATTTTTACTTCAATATGTATGGAACAGGGGCACACTTGTCTATCCGGATCTTATTGAAACGAACGATTTTGTCGATCAGTGGCAGTGTCAGTTTTCTCGTCAAGATGGGGCTCCATTACAGAAATCGGATACTAAGAATTTACTAGAAATCATTGAAAAGTCTTTTGAATGGATGCATATTGAAAAGATCTTTGATAGAGGAACTTAAAAAGTAACGCCTGCCCAAACTCTAAAAATAGGCCAGAATGATGGGATTTCAAAATCTAATAACGCAGCCGTCCCCTCTGAAAAATTGAGTGAAGGGGATCCGTATCCTAATCCAAAAGTGAGCCCATACGTAAAAGGCGGCGCTAAAAACGTGTTTCCTATTTCTGCATATACCATCCATAATCTTGCCGTTGCATCTAAATTAAAGCTACCCGGAACTCCGGAAATAGTAATGTTACTTTGAGTAATGTGTAAAATTCGGTTCATCACACCTGCTCCCCAAAACCATCCTTCAAATTGGCCATAATGCTGCGTTAAATAGTCGCGCCATCCGATAGTGTATCCATATAGGTTAATTGATTCTTGGTTTTTTATATATTTAATTCCATGATATGAGATAGAGGCACTGTTTTCTCTAGAAAGCGTTTTTTCAACTTCAATAGTCCATAATTCAGGATATCCTATACCTAATTTTAATTGCCCATTTTTGGTAAAGGGAGTATCCGGAATCCCTGAAGAGTGCGCCTTAGATATTACCGGAGTTGTTAAATAGGTGCCTATAAAAAAAAGGAGACTCAGTAGCACCGATATAACTTTTGAAGAATAGCATCGCGTCGTCATAATAGCTTATTATCGTTTATTTGAACCCATTTCATGATGACATTTTGATTCATCACGAGTTGATGTGTTTTTGTCGTCGTTAACTGCCTTTTAGAAATCGGTTATACTGATTTTGATAAACATGCTGTAAAAGCTCTGGAGAATCAATACGGACTTTGCTACACTTATCACATTAGCGTAGCGCTAAAAAAGGTAAGGAATGAACAAAGAATTGCCAATAATCAAAAAAAATATAGAAGAGGCCATTTCGACGACCCTATCGCAATTGCCGAAATTACAAAATAAACCTATTTTTTTTGCCCTAGATATTAGTGGCTCTTGTTGGTTTAATTTAGGACGAAATCCTTACGCTAAAGAAATGAAAAGCCTCGTTCAATTGATGGGCACGATATTTGAAAAAAATGGACATGAGATAGGCGCTTGTTTTTTTACGGATCAAATAGAGCTTTATCAAGCGCCTAAAGACACTAGCCTCGCACTCATTTTGGAGACGTTTTCGACTATAATCCCTGTGTCAACAGAAACGGATATTGTCCATAGTTTGGAAACATTGATGCGGTATTGCACACAAGATAGTTTGATCATTGTAATTTCTGATTTTAATTCTCATTTTAATAGCCTTTTTTTAGAATCGGAGCAGAATTCTTTGGTTACAAAGGATACGCATATTATTTTGCCTATAGTGTTAAATGGATCGGCCAGTGATCATATTCCAAAACTCGGGCTGCTTAGTTTAGAAGATCCTGAATCAGGTGAACATGTTATTATTAATACCTATTCTAAAGAGACACGTGCGAAATATGATGCGATTCAAGAGGTTCAACGGCTTTATAGACGACGGTTCTTTTCTATAACAGGGTGGCGATCCATAGATTTAAATACAAAGACAGATCTTACAAAACAGTTCCATAATTGGGCGGCTAGCCTATCAGATCAAGGAGAGATGTCATGATGCGTAGTCTTCGGTCTTTTTTGCTGATACTGGGGTGTTTGGGTATGTTATGTATCCATATGTATGCAGATGAGAGCAGTGGTTTACACAGTATAAACAAGATTGGCGACAGGATCAGTATTTCCTCGATGGTGCCTGTTGACCATCCTTTAACAGCGCCGTTAAAAAAAGAACAATTACGAACTATTTTATATAAACAAGGTCTTCCTAAAGAAAGTATTATAGAGACGGTATCTATTTTGCGAAGCGACAAAACTATCATTGATGGAAAGCCGCATCTCCCGATTCATTGGGCAGTAAGGGTTTTAACAACAGGTGATTATCAGATTCAAGATCCATTTAATACCAAACGAAAGGTGTTGGTGTCACTATTAAATCGATCGGCTGTGCAGACAGGGAAGGCGAATTCGGTTCCCTTTATAATAACGACGCTACCCTCTCGAAAGTCGGTGATTTATTTAGGCTTTTGGGCGGCTTTTTCTTTGATCGCATCTGTCTTAATAACGAAAAAAGGGAGGCTGTACTTGTCTTCTTTTTCAAAAAACAAGGACGGGCGATCGCGTCAAACCCCTAAGCTTCAAGTGAGTTATCTTAAAGAGCTAGATGCGTTACGAAGAAAAAAATGGATTAAGCAAGGTCATGACCGCTTCTTTTTTCGAGAATTAGGCGCATTACTTAGGCGGTTTTATGCAGAGGAATTTAACGTTCTGCTCATGCAAAAAGAGTCTGAAGCAGTGATCCGTACATTAAGAGAACGGCAGGTGCCTGAAAATACGCTGACACTTTTGAAATCAGTATTAGACACCTGTGATCAAAAAGATGTCGAAGGTGCATTACCACCTCAAGATTGCTTTAAGCGAGCGGTATCCTTAGTTTCAAAGAATGGCGTTCGTATACCTAACGTTCAAAGGAGACCTGTATGACGTTTCTATCTCCTTTTTACTTAGTGCTGTTATTAGTCGTTATGATTCTCTATAAGAAAAGAGCGGATGGTCGCCAAAGAGTGCCTATTTTATTTCCAAATGCGGGACGCTTAAAAAACTTACAGGACCCCAGGGCGGTGTTGTTATCTAAAGTAAGGGTGTGGTTACGATTTTTCTCATTAACGCTTATTATTATTGCGTTATCGAATCCTGTAATGATTAAAGAGAAAACCATAATCGATGATAGCCAGTTAAATACGATGATTGTCTTTGATACATCTTTAAGTATGATGGCAGAAGACTTGTCTCCAAATCGATTAGAGGCCACTCAGAAAGCGCTCCGTTCCTTTCTCAAATCATACAGGGGAGAAATTGGCTTGGTAAGTTATGCCCAAGATGCGATTACACTCTCCCCCTTAACGAGAAACAAAACGTTTGTACTTAATCAGATTCAAGATTTATCGGTTTCACGTTTATCAGATGGGGGCTCCTATGAAACGGCCTTGTTTTTAGCGATTCATCGACTTGAAAACAGTCGGTCTTTGCATAAACATATCCTGTTGATTTCAGATGGAAAATCGATAGATACAACGCTTCAACTCGAAGAGGTTATTGCTTATGCGAAAACAGCGGGTATTCATATTACAAGCCTTACAATTGGTAAAAAGGGTGGTGCTCAAATTCCAATATACGATCCCAAAGAAGGACGGCATTACTTGCGTCATCCTAAAACACGGGCATTGGTTCGCACAGAGTTACCGACACAAGAGTTGATGTCCCTTTCTAAAAATACAAACGGGCGTTACTTTAGACTTTATAATGATAAAGACTTAGAAAAGTCTGTTCAAGAGTTGGTATTATATTTTAAATCAAAAGTTCCTGTTGGAAAACATAAAAGCGAGATTCCTCTTTTTCCTACGTTGATTATGATGAGCCTTGTTTTAGTGAGCATTGAGTTAATATTGCGACAAATAATTTTGGTGGCGATTCCATGAGGGTGCATCATGAGTAACGAATTTATCTATTTGAGCATTTTAACTATAGTGTTATTTCTATTAATGATAGCGTACCAAAAACGATATTATAAAAAGCTAAACGTTTTACTTGGAGAAGACGCGCTCTCCGCCTCTCTTTTTCCTCCAATAAAACAGTTTAAGTGGGCGTGTTTATTTTTAACAATGATCTTGCTAAGTTTTGCATCAGGAAATCCCAAGTGGCGGATAGAGAGAGAGGCATTTTCTCCTTCTAAAACAAACATTATTTTTCTAATAGATACGTCCCAAAACCTCACTATTCCAAAGTCGTCTCAAGATACATGGTTTTCATTTGGGGTATCATCCGTTCAAAAACTTTACCGTGATATAGAGGGACATTTTCAGACGTCTATCATTGCTTTTTCATCCAAAGGAAAACAGATGGCCCCTCTATCGTGGGATAGCCAGTTTGCAAAAACCACGTTATCCACTTTATATGTTGATATGCCATTAGAAGTTAAGCGCAGAAAAAATCTATTTCAAATGGTAAATGATAATAGTGCGTCTTCTCATCATACCATTGCGGTTATTCTAAGTGATGGACACTCTATTCCAGTGATTTCTCCAAAAATAAGGCGTAAATTAAACAATAAATCGGTATCCTTTCTTTTTGTTGGGCTAGGTCCTATGATCAATACGCCGATTCCAATTCTGAGCTATTCTGGAGAAGTGGTTGATTATGTGAAAAATAGTAATGGCGTTACCATTTTAAAGTCTCAAAATAGTGATAGTTTAAGAGATATTGCAAGCACCCTTAACGGGCGTTATATTGCAATACAGCCAGATGATACAATCGCTAGTAGTTATTCAAAAATTCGGTCTGAGTTAGTTGAACAACATCGTCACTTAGTGAGCGATAGCGCAAAAAAACAAGAGCAACCAATTTATTTTCTTTTTTTAATCGCAGCGTTTATAGTGTTATCTCTTGAAGAGTTAATCGTAATACGAAAAGGACGGTTGTGATGACGAAGCGTGATACTCAGCAGTACATCCAAAAAATAATAGGGAGTCCTTGGTATACAGGCTTTTTTTGCGGGGTTGTTTTTTTTGTGCTTTTTGGCGCAGGTGTTTGGCAGTTTATTGCGCACTGGCAATCTGAGACGCATCAATTAGAAACGTTGACTCAAGAGCGGCGTACTCAATTAGGCATTAAGTGGGCCAATCGATTACATAAGAATCCATTTTCTCCGGAGAGTCAATTAAACAATGCCGTTATTTGGATGGAGAAAGGGCATTATGAAAAAGCGTTATATTTATTAGAAAGCCCTGAGTTATCGTTGCAAAACCATGCGTCTCGGTGGTCTTTGTATGCGGCTTTAAATAGGGTGATTTGTTATCGTAAACAGTTGCGGCTAGAGGAGGCGTTTTCTCTTTTGCTTAAATTGAAAGAGAGTTATGCTCGCCAATATTCGCAAGGTTCAGTGATGTCTCGCTTATATATAAAGGAAAACGTACGTATCCAAAGGCTGATAGACCAAGAGTTTTCTGCTATGGGCAAACTGGTTGTCGTTCCTTATTTGCTGACTGGTAATGGCGTGCTTGATACGATCCCAAGCGTATCGTTTTTAGAAAAAGAACGGCATATAAAAAAGGTGTTGGCTCGGGAAAAAGCTGTTTTAAAAAAAGAGAAAAGAGATCGTTTGATGAGACTAAGAGGAAAGGTGCTTTAGATGAGGATTCAAAGGTTTGATTGCTTAAAAATAAGTGCCCTAACGATCTTAATTTGTTTTTTAGGGATATCAACAGTACCGCTTTTCCCGCAATCAAAAGAACCTGTTGTAGAAGATGTTATTTCTTATTCCAGGTCTTTTCGACAATCCAGTATTCCCAAAAGCGCTCCTTTTTATATTGATATTTCTGTTGAATCAGAGCGGTTATCGTTGATGACTATCTCTATGCCATACAATAATAAAAAGATTCAACTGGGATCTCCTCAAAGTGTTATAGAGTACCAAAATACGCAGAAAAAAGGGGTGAAGACTATTTTTCATCGACGGTATCCCTTTCTACCTATCCAGTCTGGGGAAGTCAGTGAGATGATGGCCACCGTTTTTATAGCAGATACGGTTTCAAATAAAGTATTCCCATCATTTAAGATCAATTCGGACAAAGACGGCGAATCGATAGAGAGTGATAAGGCGAAAGGGGCTCCGACTTTATTAGAAAAAGTGGCGAGAAAAAAAAGAATCACATCACCTGTCGATTCACCAGACATTTTTTTAAAAGCGACACTTTCCAATGATCAGGTGTATACGGGCGAGGGGGTAATATATACACTTAAATTATATCGAAAAAGGGCCGCTTATCAGTGGCGATCCATTATTTTTTCAAAGCCCCAGTTTAATCAAATAAATGCCTATGAGTTAACGCCAAAGCCGGAGCGCTTAGAATCCTTAAATGGCGAGCGCTTTTATGTTTTGGATTTATTAAAATTACGTCTTTTCCCATCTCAAGAGGGAGAGCAATCGTTAGAGATGCCAATGGTTTTGTTTAAGAACGCGTCTTACCCGAAAGGGATGTGGTTGACGCACCCAGAGTTGACTCTTTCTGTGGCAGAGCTTCCCTCAAAAGTAGAGATGCCGGGGTTTTCTACGAGTGTTTTCAGTAGAGTAGAGAAAAGTCCCGAGTCACTTAATAGAGTGGGTGTTGTTTCTATGTCAGATAAGTTAGAAGAGGGGCCCTATTTAGTCGGTCGTCCCTTTTCTTATCAAGTTGAATTAATGGGTAGTATTGATTTTTCTGCAGTAAAAGAACTGTCGTTTGAACCGGTTCCTGGCTTAGATATCTTTTCCAAAAAAAGTAGCCTAAAGCGTGATTCTAAATCAGGAGAAATCAAAGGGCGTATTTTTGAATATGTGATTTTGCCAAAGTCAATCGCTATAGATAGCGTTCCTATTTTTTCGATTACATATTTTGATAATCGTCAAAATAAATGGTTGATTCGGCAAAGCTCATCCCCACCTCTTTTAATTCAAGAGCCTGAAAAAGCAGGAGACATGAATGGGTTAAGTCGCCGTCAGGAATCCCGTTTGTATCCTGTTAAACCAGGGCTTTATCAGGTTAAATTATATACTAAAGATAAAGTGGTCCTACTTGGTTTATTTGGAGTCTGCTTGGTTTTCTTGTCAGAAGGGATTTATCGACGATTAATAAAACTAGGCGGCCTTAAGAGACTAAAAGGCTATGTGTATTATTATCAACGACGATACCATTTCCAAAGACGGCTCAAAAAACTTCGGAAAAAACGACTTTTTTCTGAATCTGACAAGGGGTTATATCGTCAGTTTTTAGTGTCTGTTCATGAGTATTTAGGTTGCTTTTTTGAAGCCCCTTTAAGAGGCGTGTCGAAACGCCAGTTCTATCAATTGATGGCAGATAAAAAAGTATTGCCAAATCATGCGGCTCAATTATATGGTGTGCTACAAGGGATTGAGGTAGGTTTAGTTCAAAAAATAGATCCTCAATTATTAATGAGACAGCTGAGTGTGTTGTCGCAAATTATACAGCAATTGGAGCAGCAAAAATGACGCATTTGGTAAAACAGTTGATGATTATTTCGGTGTGCCTAATGAGTACGGCTCTTTTTGCAACAATTACAGATAATAAGTATGCAGAAAAAGCTTTTTTTGACCAAAGGTTTGATCAATCTGTCCGTTATTACGAGGCTCAATTATCACAGTTCCCTGGTGATAGTACGCTGCTTTACAATTTAGGAACTACTTATTTGCATGCAAACCAATATGGGCCTGCTGTGTTTTATCTGAAACAAGCTGCTTTATATTCACCAAGAGACTTGATGACGAGAGAAAATTTACGGATAGCGAGAGAAAAAAGACCGGGCGGAGTATCTGCGCACTTTGCCAAGCCGGGGCTTCTTTTTGATAAGATAATGAGTTCATTATCATTTCGGGAATATATCAGTCTGCTTTTAGCGATAGCATGTCTGTCGCTAGGTGTGATTTGGGGAATGAGTTTCCGCTCATTTATCCCACGTTTTTCTTATATCAACAGATGCTTGTGGGGGATCGTTGTGATTTGCCTATGTTCGGGGCTTTATTCTTTTCGACTTAATATAGGAACTACTCAGGTTGTCATTCAACAGTCTTTGGCGCCTGTTTATTTGTATCCAACTAAAGCATCGTCCCCAATTGTCTATCTCCAATCTGGAACAGAAACCCGATTATTTAGAGAAGATAAGCAGTGGGCGTTGATTCAAGTAGAGGACATTGGAAAGCTGTGGATTTCTAAAAAGAGTTATTGGAAACTAAAGTCGGGATTCCTTTTCTAGCTTTTTTTAAGGCATTGGTGGTATAATAATGACTCTGATTGTCGTAAACTAGTAGATCTAAATTATATGCAACTTGAACCAAAAAAAATAGATATCTCTCCAAACTCACAAATACATTTAATCGGGATTGGGGGGTCGGGCATGTCTGGTATTGCCAGAGGCTTAATCAATAAGGGACTTTTAGTGAGTGGGTCTGATCTAAAAAAGACATCCGTTACTGAGGAGTTGAGCTCTCTGGGTGTTGAGATTATGTATGGCCACTCAGAAAAAAATGTTGCGATTGCAGATATAGTGGTGGTCTCTAGTGCCATTCCTCAATCTAATCCAGAATTATTAAAAGCAATTCAGATGCGAAGCCCAATTTATCAACGAGCAGAAATTTTAAATTGGCTAATGACAGATTTCTCTTCTCGAGGGGTAGTTGCTGGGACACATGGTAAATCGACAACGACGATTATGATTACTAAAATATTAGAAACAGCAGGCCTTAATCCTTCTTATATTGTCGGCGCTAATCGACTAGACACAAAGACAAATGCTGCAATAAATAGTGGGGATACGTTTATTGTAGAGGGGGATGAAAGTGATGGCTCTATTCTTTGTTATGATGCCACAGATTTGGTGATTACTAATCTCGAAGAAGAACATATGAGCTATTATAAAACAACAGAAAATTTAATGTTACATTTTCAAAAAGTCATGCAGAGAGTTATTGATAATAAGGGGACGTTATTTATTAATGAAGATGATTCCAATACGGTTTCATTAATTGAAAAAGAGTGGCAATCACAGGCTCAGTTTTTTTCCTTGACGAAAGGGAAGGGGCTTTATGCAGAAAATATACAATTTTTACCAGAAGGGACCTCGTTTGATTTATATGAAAAAGGATCTCGACTAGAAACGATTTTTATGAAAACACAGGGCTATCACAATGTGTGTAATGCGCTTGCCGCAATTCAGTTTTCACGGCATCGGGGTATTTCTTTAGAGACGATTGTTCAAGGGTTATCAGTGTTTTATGGTGCCAATAGACGATTAGAGCAGGTTGGATTCGAGAAAGATATTTTGGTTTATGATGACTATGCGCATCATCCCACTGAAATTACGACGACATTAAATGGTGCAAAAAACGTGACAAAAGGACGACTGATTTGCATTTTTCAGCCCCATCGTTTTTCTCGTACCCAAGAACTATTTTCAGAATTTGTACATTCGTTTTCGGATGCAGATTGGTTGATTTTAACGGATATTTATCCAGCGAATGAGCCGCCTATTGAGGGGATCCATTCTGAGAAGTTGAGAGATAGTGTAAAAGAGCAGTATCCCCAGTTACTAGTGGATTATTTTTCTCAAGAAGAAGCGCTGTTGAAAGACGTGATTCCTAAGTTAAAAGCTGGTGATGTATTGGTAACAATGGGAGCAGGTAATATCGGAGATCTTGCTCACGCTATTGCGGATCAATTGTCAGGGTCATGCTAATGACGGAGCAAACAACAGTCCCTATTTCAGAATTAACTACCTTTAAAAATATAGGAACGGTTAATCAGCTCATAACGTTTCATGAGATAACGGCTCTGTCTGAATTTGTAAAGAGTAAGTCTTCTTTTTTTGTGCTTGGAAAAGGCTCGAATACGCTAATTAATCCAAACTCTGACATTCAATCGTTTATTAAGCTTTCTCCATCGCTTACAGACATGGCGATAGACGACACGCTTATGACAGTTCCTGCAGGGATGTCTGGAAATAAACTGTTGAAATCGGCGCAATTAAGAGGCTTGAGTGGGTTGGAGTTTATTGCGGGTGTTCCGACAACCGTTGGGGGGATGGTAGCGATGAACTTTGGGTGTTGGGGATATGAGTTTGCAGATTTAGTGGAACGTGTCTACGTGATGAATGAGGATGGCGTATTGGAATGGGTGTCAAAAGACGATTTGTCTTTTAGATATAGATATTCTGCAATAGAGGAAAAAAAATGGATTATTCTTGCGGTGAGTCTTCGGTTGGTTAAAGATATTCCGTTAAAGATTCATAAGCGAGCACAAGAAAATATTCATTTGAGACTATCCAAACAGCCATTGAGAGGTAATACTTTTGGGAGTGTATTTAAGAATCCGGAGGACGATTTTGCAGGGAGGCTAATAGAAGTGCTTGGGTATAGAGGGACCCCGTTTAGAAAATACATTAAAATGTCGGATGCACATGCTAATTTTATGGTTAATGAGGGAGACGGTCACTTTGATGAAGCCGTGGCGCTCATTGAGGATATTCGATCTCGAACAAAATCTGAGTTTGGCATAGACTTAGAGCTAGAGGTAAAAATTGTATGACCGGTCAAAAGAATGGATCGA
>MDTB01084892.1_pt1 | contig 20993 bp, 21 predicted proteins | sample 811161 | NCBI WGS metagenome assembly MDTB01 (sample SAMN05326650, study PRJNA326480) | marine metagenome | isolation source: seawater | place: Mediterranean Sea | collected 2009
GTTGACCAAAATATTTTAAAGAAAAATTTTTTGTTTAATTCTCAAAAATTAATTGTTCAATCAAATTGGGTACCATTTAAAACTATTGAAACTGACATCAATCAAAGAGATAAGATTTTATTTGTAGGGAGACTCGAGAAGCAAAAAAACATTGAAAAGATTTTTAAAATTTTTAATGGATCTAGTTTTGAACTTGATATTTTTGGTGAGGGGTCTCTAAAAGAGATTTTGAAAAAAGAAAGTTTAGGCAATATTAATTTCTATGGAAAGATACCACATGAACAATTAATTAAAAAATATAAAAATTACTTGTTTTATATATCTCTTTCAACCCATGAAGGTAATTCAAAGACATTGCTAGAAGCAATGGCGGCAGGGTGTGTAGTGATAGCCTCAGATATACCTAATAATAGAGAATTCATCGTTGACAATATCAATGGTTTATTATTTGATTTAGAAAATAACGATTTGATGACTCTCATTAGTGATCTATTAAAAGATACGGAGAAGTTAAATAAAATAAGTAACAATGCAATGAAAACAATTTTTGATAATTACAAAATTGAAAAATTTATTGATAGAGAGTTAGCAATTTATAAATCTTTAAATCTTTTGTATTGATCTTTCATTATCTTTTATCTGGATCTTAAATTCAACATCGTAATCAAAATCATCTTTGTTGTGTGTTGAATTAATTATTGTTATTTTTAAATTTTTTAAAATAGCAAAAATTAGTTGCTTAGTATTTGTATCTAAATTTGATGTTGCTTCATCTAATAATAGAATTTCAGATTCATTTAAAATTGATCTCATAAAAGAAATCTTTTGCATTTGTCCAGATGATAAAGATTTGTTGTTAATATTTTTATCTAAATTTAACTCACTTTCAGTTGGAAAAAATTTAAATTTTTTTACTAACTCAATAATTTTATTATCTTGAACAGTTGTCTTATTGCCGTATAATAGGTTTTCTTTGAGTGTTCCGTCAAACACTAGTGGAGTTACTCCAATATACCCTAGCTTATCTGAAGTTATTTTTATTGAGCCATCAGATGCATTGTACAGGCCTGAAATTAAACCAAGAATTGTACTTTTGCCTGCTCCGTTTGGACCTGTAATAATTGTGTGCACATTTTTTTCAAAAACAAGATTTAAATTTTCAAATATATTGTCATCAGAATTGAAATACTTAAATGTTACCTTTTCAAATTGTATTGCATTTGATACGGTTGGATCTAAAACATAATTATCAGCCCTTATTATTGGACTTGAACGATCAAGCTTAAAAAGTTCTTCAACGTGAACACTTGAATTAATTACTAAATTTAATCCATTATTGAAAGCACTTAATGATTGAAACAATCTTAAAAGGACACCAATAAACTCAAGTGATATAGATTTTACAAAATTTGTTGAGGTTAAAACTATGGATAAAATAAAGATTGTAGAAAAGGTTGGAAGAATACTATTTAAAGATCCGAATTTAACATTACTAATTTGACTAGATGTAAAGTTGTTTAATGTTTTTGTAAACTTATCAAATTCAGTAACTTTTGATTTTAGGATTTTAATTAAAAATACATTGTCCAAGATTCTTTGTATGTTGGCGTTTACATTTTTATTTTCAATAAATGAAACATGCTGATAGTGCTTACCTTTTTTGATTAAATATTTTGTTGGAAATACCAAAATAATTGCTCCAAACAAAAATATTATAAATATTTGACTATCCGAAATTAAAAGAAAAATCGAATATCCTATTATTTGGAGACTACTGTTCAAAAACACAGCAAAAGTTCTGTAAAAATTTGAGACATGGTTACTAACTGTATTTATATAAAAATATGAATCATTTGTTGACAGGTTTCCTTTAATGAAGATTTGTTTCATTAAATAAAGCCTCAGGTTTTCCTGAACATTTAATGACAGAGATTCAATATTTAACTTTTCAATAAATAAAAAAGTAAATCTTAGTAGAACTAACAGCGGTAATAAAATCCATGAGCTTGTAAGAATAGTTAGAGCCTCAAGGATAAATACATTGTTGTATGATATTCTATCTGTCAATAACTTTGAAAAAGAAACAATCATTACAATATCTAAAAAAACAGCAAAATTTGATAATAAAACTGACAATAGGATTCGTAACTTTTTATTTCCAACAGTTGTTAATTTTGAAACGTAAATAGTCTTTTTATAAAGTTCTAAAAATTTTTTATACATCATTAACTATTATAAATTGCTCAACCGGTGTAATTAATAAATATTTAAAGAATTGCAATTTCTCTGTAAATATTCTCAATTTTTTTTATAACATATGACTTACTATATTTTTTTAAAAATAGCTGTCTGCTTAATTTTGCTTTCTTTAAGTAGTACTCATTATTATTTATCATTTTTATCATTTCTCTTGAATACATTCTTTCTAACCTAAATACTTTCCCTGCATTACCAATTGTTTCTTTATGTCCATTATTTATTTTTGAAGTGTGACTAATAATTGGAAGAGAGTGTCTCATTGCCTCAACTAAGGCCAAACCAAAAGTTTCTCCATCGTTTCTTCCATGTGCATATACATCTAAGGAATTTAAAAATTTTTCAACATCATAATTATTTGAATATTTCAGTTGATGAAAGTTCTTCAAACCTAATTGATTAGCTTGACGTGTATAAAGATCTGAGCCACCCATAATTATAAATGCAGTATTTTTACTCATAATCTTTGAGTAAGCATTTAGTGGAATGTCTGAAAACAACTCATCTTGAGTTCTTTGATGAAAGCCGTATATAAATTTATTGTTTAAATTTAATTCATCTTTAAAGTCAAAATCTTTATTAGATTTATCTTCAACAGGCATAGGTATTAAATTAACTTTTGAAGAGTCTCCTCCACTTTTTACCCATTTATTTATACTGTCTTTACTCGGTATAAAAACAGCCTTTATATTTTCTTGATTGTCTGATCCTGCATTTATCCATATAGAGTCAATTATTGGAATATTTTTAATTAAATAAAATGGATATTCTTTGTGTCCTGCTCGAGCAATTTGAATAAGATCATATTTTGATTCATCAAAATAATTCCAAAAATTTGTGTTAACCCACTCATGGGTTGGAGTCGTTACATCTTTTGCTTCAACACTAAATTTAATCAAGTTCACTCCATTTTCCTCTAAATATTGAACTCTGTCTTCTTCTGTATCAGGATGGTCAAATTGCCACCCTATATATGGAGTTGCATCACAATAAAAATAATCAACTTTAAAAATTTTTTTGTTTAAATTCGCTGCAATAGTTTGCAAAAATTTTTCAGTACCACCACTTGCACATCCAGCATATTTTATAAAAGCAATATTAATTTTTTTCATAGTATTGATATATTAAACAGATAATTTTGATTATTTTGTAGCATTATCTAAATGAAGAAAATAAAAAAATATGTATTAATAAAGTTTTTTTGGATAACTCTAGAAAGATTTCCAAATTTATTTAGACCATCATCAACACCTTATGTTTCGGGAGATACGTTCAGAAAATTTTCAAATCATATTTTTGACGAGACTGTTTCGTTTGATCCAAATAAAGTAAAAAAAAATGATATTATTTTTTTAAATTCTGATTTAATTGAAATATATTTTAAAATACAACATCCTCAAATCAAAAATAAGTATATTTTAATAACTCATAATTCAGATGAAGCAGTATCGGATAGACATATCAACTTTATTGATTCAAAAATTATCAAATGGTTTGCCCAAAATTTAACAATTAAAAATGAAAAATTAAGTTTAATTCCTATAGGTCTTGAGAATCTACGAAGATTAAAACATGGAAGAAAAAAATGGTTTAAACAAAAACACACAATAAAAACGCATAATATTCTTTGTTCATTCGACATTTATACAAATTATTCAGAAAGAGAGAAAATTAAAAATTCACTGGAAAATGAATATATAGAATTTTATAACTCGAAAAATACTAAAAATTATTTTGAAAAATTATCCCATTCAAAATATACAATTTGTCCACCAGGAAATGGACCTGATACACATAGAATTTGGGAATCGTTATTGCTTGAGGTTATTCCAATAATGAAGATTGATAAGTTTACATCTTTATTAAGAGAAATTGGAGTCCCAGGATTGTACATAAATAGTTGGGAAGAAATAAATTCATTTAGTAAAAATCAATTAGATGAGTATTATGAAAAATTCAAACTTGAAGATTTTCATAAATTTACAAAATTTTCTTATTGGAGGGATGAAATAATCTCAAGTAAGGCTTAAGTATTGTTTGTAATTATAGGGTAAATATTTTTTAAGCCTTTTTGAATGTACATGTAAGTTTGCTATATCAAAATTCTGATTTGAAAATTCAACAACAGGTTTATTTTTATAAAACTTAATATTTATTCTTTTTGACATTATTTCTTTACCAATAATATCGTTCGTTGAAACCCATCTTCTTTTGAAAATATAATTTCCCCTTCGCAAATGTAATCCATCTAGGTATTGGCCATAAGATGATGGATCAAATAATAAACTTAATTTTTTTTCATAAGGTAAAGATGGCAAAATTGAAATTAAATTTTCTTTTTCCTTGTTTAAAATTCCTAAAATTAACATTTCATATAATTCATTTCCAAATCTGTATTGATTTGAATAGTATTTGTTATTATCAAGAATTCGAAATATTTCATTTGATATTCTATCTGAAATTTCTAATGTTGGAAAAAAAGAGTATCCAAAAACAACTTCGCTTGGTTTATTTTGAGTTATATTTAACGACTTGTAATCAAATTCATAATTTTTAACTATTTCTTCAAAAGATTTATAAATTATGACGTCATTATCAAAATGAACAAACTCATTAATATTTTTTTCTTTGGCAATTTGGGTAATTGCAAAAACTCGTAATAGAGAAGTATAAAAAACCGGAAATTTTTGAGGAGAATAATTTGTACTGTTATATAAATCGATAAGTCTTTCTTTTATTTCACTGAGTTCTTTTGAATCGGTAATATTTACTAATTCAATACTTGGTAAGTTTAAATTCTTATCAGTAATTAATATTATCTCAGCATTTTTATCAACACTCATTATTGAATTTAATGAAACCTCAAGATGGTCAAAAATTTCTCCGTAATTAAATAAAATATATTTCATATGTTCAGATGTTTAAGCAATCTAAAAACAGAATCATCTAAAGACAAATTTTTTGTTTGCAACACTAAATCATAGTCTTTTGGTATTTGATAGTCTGAATGAAGACCTGTAATATTTTTTACTTTTTTAAGTTTATCTTTATATAAATTCTTAGGGTCTCTTTTTATACACTCTTCAAGGGGTGTATCAATATAAATAAGAGAAAATTCATTTTTACTAAACAAGCTTCTTGCAAATTTTCTTGAAGAATCATTTGGCGAGATCGTTGTTACTATTGGTAAAACTCCTGAATCAAAAAGTATTTTAGCGATATGAGCTATCCTTCTGTTGTTTTCTATACGATCTTCAACTTTAAAGCCTAAGTCTTTATTTATTGTACTTCTTAAATTATCTCCGTCTAAAATGTAAAATTTTATATTATTAGAGGCAAGTTTCTTTCCTAAAGCTTCAGCTATTGATGATTTGCCTGAGGCTGGTAAACCTGTAAACCATAAACACATATAATCAGACTTTGTAAATTCCTGTAACTGTTTTTCTTTTACAGTTCTACCTTTATCTAAGTGACTAGTGACATATCCAAAAGCTTGTGTCATATTTGAATCACTTTCAACAATTAGAAATTGAGATAAAAAATAATTTTTTTCGTAAGGTGCTATGTGCACTTTTTCATTAAGTTCAATTTGAACCTCAACAACTGAATGCCTTCCAAAATTACTCGATTCAATTTTTGATATAAACCCACTTACAGTCTTTCCACGAAACTTGAATTTATACATTTTATTTTTAATAAGTTTTGTCTCGCTAAACCAAAATATTTTTGATTTAATAGAGTTTGAAAGAATTTCCTTATTGTTTTTCAAAACCAATGAATCACCTTTGTTTATGGAAATTTCAGGAGATATTTCAATTGTAAGATTTTTTAATTTTGCACTTTCTTTCACACTTGAAAAATTATTATAAATTTTTTTAACTTTTGAAGATTCTCCCGTATAAAGATTGTTTAAAGTGTCACCAATTTTGAAATTTAAATCACTATTTTCTAAGAAATACAATCTTTTTGAAGTAGAGTTGTCAATATATTTTACAATTGCACCGTTGTTACGGTTTGATGTTTTTTTTATTTGTAGATCAGTTAACACTTCGTAGACAGTTTTACCTTTATAAAAAGATGTTTTCTTTGAGTTTGAGATTAGATTATCTCCTTTTAAAGCTGATATAGGAATAATTTCATCAATTTCATAATTTTTGAAATTTATAAAATCTCTTAATTCTTTTATAAAATTGAGAATCTTTGTTTTTGAGTAATTGATTTTATCAATTTTATTTATACAGATAAATTTTCTTTGAACATTTGGAAATAAATTTATAATTTCTAAATGTTTTTTTGTTTGGCTTGATATACCGTTTGTTATATCTAATAAAATTAAAGCAGCGTCAGCGAAAGTTGCAGCATTGGCCATGTTTTTTGTAAATTCCTTATGACCTGGAGAGTCTACTAATGTGAATTGTGTCTTGTTTAAAACAAAATATTTAAACGCAATATCAATAGTAATTCCTTGCTCTTTTTCGTCAATCAGTCCATCTAACAATAATGAGTAATCAATAAATGTCTCGTTTTTTTTATATTTAGCATTTAATTTCTCCAAACTATGAGATTGATCTACATAAAGATTGTTTGTTTCATAAATTAATCTTCCAAGTAATGTAGATTTACCATCATCTACGCTGCCACAGGTCATAATATTTATGAGTTTCATTAAAAGTAACCTTCCCTTTTTTTAATTTCCATACTTCCTAATTTATCGATATCAATTAGCCTGCCATTTCGTTCAGAATATTTCGTATTTTTTATTTCATTTATTATCTGTGGTACTGATGAAGCATTACTTTTTATTCCAGCTGTTAGAGGGTAGCAACCTAAGGTTCTAAATCGAATTTTTTCATCTAATACTTTATCGCCTTTTTTTAATCTGTATCTTTTATCATCAAGAAGAAAATATTGATTGTCTGATAAAACTGCTTTTCTTAATTTTGCAAAATATAAAGGAACAACTTCTATAGACTCAGAGTTTATATACTCCCAAATATTTAGCTCTGTCCAATTTGATAGAGGGAAAACTCTAAAAGACTCTGATGGATTTTTAATTGTATTGAATAAATACCAAGGTTCTATTCGTTGATTTTTTGGATCCCATCTATTATTTTTATCACGAAATGAAACTACTTTTTCTTTAGATCTGCTTTGTTCTTCATCTCTTCTTGCTCCGCCATAAACAAAATCATAATTGTTTTCAGAAAGTTTTTGTCTAAGTGCTTCTGTTTTCATAATGTCTGTATATTTTGGGTGATCGAATGGATTAATGTTTTTTTCTGCACCGTCACTGTTTGTATGAACAATTCCATTTAATTGATATTTTTTGAACATTCTGTCTCTAAATTTGATCATTTCTTTAAATTTCCAACCTGTATCAATATGAAGAAAAGGTACTGGGATTTTTGCAGGATAAAATGCTTTCCTAAAAAGATGCAATAAAACAGAAGAATCTTTTCCTATTGAATAAAGAACTAAAGGATTCTCCGAATCAGCATAAGTATCTCTTATAAAAGAAACTGACTCATCTTCAAGTTGCCTTAAGTATTTTTTCATTTAAACCTAACCATCTATTCTTCTCTTAACTCTGATTTATATTTTCCACTTTTTGATCCTTGGAAAAATATAGGTGGGTATAACCATTTTACATTTAAATCTAATTTGTAAAATTGATACGCTAACTCCCAATCAGAAATAAGAGTAAAGGGCAATATATTTTCATATACTTTTTTTGCAACTTCTGACTTGATCAAATATGCTTCAGCACAATTGCTAGCAGGATGTTTTACTTCATAAGCCTTATACCCAAACCATTGCCTTTTATTTATTTTTTTTAAAATAAAATTTTTACTAATTCCTTGACCAATAAATAAAATATCCCAGTCATGATTGTTCTTAATTATTCTTTTAAGTTTTGATATATAGTATTTTTTAGGTAAAACATCATCTTCAACAATTAATGAATAGGCACTATCCGATTCCGCAGTTATTTTTAAAGCCTCTATGTGCTTTAGAGTACAAGATATCTCAGCATCATTTAATCTTCTATAATGTATATCTTTTTTCCATAGTTTTGATTTATTAACATATGTATTTGGATCATCTAAGTAATACTTCTCTAGTTCAAAATTATAAATTTCTTCTTTATCAAAATTAGTTATAAATTTTACTTTAAAAAATTTATCTTTAAATAGATCTTGGACAGCAACTTTTCTCTCAACTAGCTTTGTGTAGTGTATAACATAAACATTAAGGTGACTAAAGTTTTTAATAATAATGATTATAAAGTAAGTCTTAAATTCATACATTTAAGTTTTTTAAAATATTTTATTTCGTTTACAAAATGAATTTACTTTATTGCTTTGATAGGAATTACAACAGACAAGCTTTTATTTCTATAAGTAGCTTTATTGAACAAAATCATTCCAATCTAAATATATATATTATTCATGAAGATCCTTCTACATTTGAATTTTATGAAAAGAAATTACTTGAAAAAGTAAACATAAATTTGAAAGTATATCGATTTCAAAAACCAAACAACATAAGTCTTCCCTTTAAAGATTCTGATCATGTTTCAGAGGCAACGTATTATAGGTTATTTATTGAAAATTATTTAGAATCTGATTTAACTGAAATACTTTATATAGATGTAGATGTAATTTGTTTGAAAAATATAGAAGATATATATTTAGAAACTATACAACGACTGAATGAATCCAAAATGTGTATCGCAGCTAAGCCAAGTGGGGAAAAGGGCGGGGGTAGTTTAGATTTTGATAAATTTCTAAATAGTCTAAATATAGATTCAACATATTTCCAAGCTGGAGTAATGTTTATTAATTTAGATGTATGGAAAAAATTAAACTTTTCAGAAAATTTAATTAGCAAACTAATTGAAATAAGAGATTCAATAGTGTTTTGGGACCAAGATGTACTTAACTCTCTTGTGAACGGTTCTTTTCTTCCGATTCAAGAAAGCCTAAATTATATAAGTAACAACACAAATAATTTAGATAATATTATGGATCAAGCTTATCTTCTTCATTATGCGGGTAGCAAAAAGCCGTGGACGATATCGGGTGGTGTGAATAGTGTTGCAAATTTTTATCATGAACTAAATCTGAAAATAATGAAAAGTTATCATATTGAATATAGCTATAAAAGAGTAGAGTTTATAAATTTAATAAAAATGATTTTAAATAGAGAAATTTTACAATTGAAAAGTCCTATTAGGTATATTATGAGATCACTGATCAACATAATAAAATGAAAAAAAATCTTAAAATAGACTTTACTGGTTTTTGGCCAAATTTTATTAAAAAAGATAATTATTTTTATCATTTACTCAGTACTAAATACGAAGTTGAGGTAGACGAAGTAAAGCCTGATTTACTATTTTATTCTGTTGATTATTCAAATAAAAAAGAACATTTAAAAAATAAGTATAAACATTCTAAGAAAATTTTTTATACTGGGGAAAACAAATTACCAGATTTTAATTTCTGTGATGCCTCTTTTACATTTAGTACAAAATCTAACGATAATAATTATCGTCTTCCATTATGGGCACTTTTTATTAATTGGTTTGATGTCCCGCATAAAAGAAATAGAGATCAATCATTTCTTTTAAAAAAAGAATCTTTGCTAGATAATCATATTTTGAAAAAACCAAATAAATTCTTTTGTTCTTTTTTAGCGACTAACCCTTCAGGAGAAAGAGTTAATTTTTTTCCAAAACTTAATCAGATCAAAGAAGTTGACTCGAGTGGAAAGTTAATGAACAATTCAAAAAAAATAATAAAAGGTAGAGGTGATCAAAAATGGAAATTAAAATATCTATCTAAATATAGATTTAATATTGCTTTTGAAAATGAGATCGGTGACGGATACGTAACAGAAAAGATTATACATCCAATGTCGGTTAATAGTATTCCAGTTTATTGGGGCTCAGACTCTGTGAGGAATGACTTTAATGTTGATTCTTTTATTTTTTTAGATGATTTTGATTCTTATGAATCTGCTATTGATTACATAATGACGTTAGAAAACAACAATGATCTTTATTTAGAAAAATTAAATAATCCATGGTTTAAAGATAATAAGTTTCCTGATTATGTTTTACCTGATAACGTTTTAGGTTTTATTGACACAGTGTTATAAATTTAATTTATTGCTAAAAAGTTAGTAAATAATTTTCACCATTGGGACTTGTGTTTGGAACCTCTGGAGATAATGTAAAATTTGGAATAAATCTGAGTAGTTCCTCATCCGTGTGAAAATTATAGTTTTTTACAAATCTATGGGAATTCATGATCATAAATCCGTAAGTTGATTTTGAAATTATTTTTTTTAATGCTTTAGTTTGTAAATTTCTGGGAAGTTCGCTGAATGCGAAATTTGAAATGATTAAATCATAGCTTTTTTCAAAATTATCACTTAAAGTTAGAAAATTTGAACTAAAGTTTAAATCAAAATTTGAAATAAATTTTTCTATTAATAGGTTTACCTCTTTCAAATCAACATATGTGTAACTATCAATCTGAAAAAATTTATTCAAAATAACCGATTGTCCACCGTATCCTGGTCCAATCTCAATAATATTTTTTATATTTTTTTCTTTAAAATTATCTTTTATTTGTAACGCGGTGTTTAAATACCTAAGTGAGGTTGGTGATATTGGTTGTAAATTATCATTTATTTCTAATAACTTTGGATTTCCTGGTTTATGAAGTACTTTACAGATGTCAAATATTTCATTATCTGAATATGAATATGTTTTTTTTATATTTGAGTAATATTTTTTACCAAGATCCTCATAAACATGCTCAAGTACTTTCATATAAGTTGGGTTGCATCTAAAAGTTTTAAATACTTCATCATTATTAGCTGCTAATTTACAAAAATTTTTGTATGCATTTGTATCTGAAACTGCTCTTCTAAAGTTAAAATAACTTCTAAATTTTTTATAAATTCTTGTCAGTATTTGCATTTTTTTAAACTATCTTATTTATGGTGGTTTGATTATAACTCAAAAGTCTTTTATGAATAAACTTATTTCCTTATAGGGATCAAAATAATAATTCAAATTTTTATCATATCGATAAATTGAGGTATCTATCCTCTTGTAATTTTTTTTGTAATCGTCAACGGCGCAATTATAAAAATCGATTTTCTTAACTTCACCATTGCTTATAATCTTGCTATTACACAAAATAACTTCAGGTTCTTTTTCGATCAGGTAACTAACATGATTGAGTTCATTTGTTTTTATTCTTTCAATCCTTAAAAGTTCCTTAACAATATACTCTTCATTGTGGTTCGATGGGTGAACTATATATGAAAAGTTGGGCTTATTTAGATAATATAGAATTAATACATGATCCAAAGCTAAGATATCATAATCTTTTAGGCTCAATCTAGAATCAATTTCACTTGACAATCTTTTCAAAGGATATCTTTCATATATTTCGGAAGTATTGAGTAAGTTATAAATTGAAGTTGGGGCAGTTTTTGAAATAATGGAAAAACTTGAAAGAACAACCAACATAATTAGAAAAATTTTCTTATTGGAAGATTCAATTAATACACATAAAGCTGAAAAAAAGAATACTGTATAGAACAAATGATGTTGATAACTATGTCCAGCAATAAAATATATTAATAGACCAGTCACAAAACTTGTAAATTCTATATCTAAAAAGCTTTTGATTGAATTTTTAAAGTACTCATGAATTACAAATATTCCACCAACAATAAATATAAAGTAAAGAAAGTAGTCATATTCAAAATAGCTCCTGAAGATAACAAAAATTTCTCCAAAAGAAGGAGAGCTTGATTGAACATAATTTAAAGGAAGTTGTATGTATTGTGAGATATAAAGCTCTAGTAAAGATTTTGACCAATATAATATTATAAAAAATGACTGAGGAATTATGAGGCCAGTAATAAAATTTAAAAATTGTCTTGGTCTCTTGCTTTTTATTCCCTTAAATATAATGATCAAGTAAGGAATTATAAATATTGCTGTACCTTGGTTTATCAATGTTGCAAACGATACAGATAAACCTATAAATAGAAAAGAATATTTCTGATTTGATAATCTTTTGTAGATTAAAAAGCTAAGTGATATAAAAATCAGACAATATAACTCACTTAACTCACTTACAAACCAAATATGACTTGTAGTCAAAATAAATATTAGTGAACCAAGTAAAGCAGAAGATTTAGATGTATGATTTGAATCAAAAGAAAAATATAATAAAACAGAAGATACAAACAATAAAACATCATTTAAAAGTTTAAAATATACAAGATTATCACCTGCAATATTTGAGATTAGATTATATAAATAAAAAAAGAAAGGACCTTTCGATTCCCATTGTGTTTCCATTGGAATAAAACCTCTGCCAATTTCTTGAGATGCAACTAAGTATGAAGGAACATCCCATGTGATAGTTTCGATGTGTAAGTATTTATTTTGGGTAATAAATGTTATTAGAAAAAGAAAAAATAAATTAATTAGGTTATTTGATGAAACTTTTTCAACTAAATTTGATTTCTGATGAATTGATAAATCTGAAAAAAACTTTCTATAAATAAATAAAAATATTGATAAAAAAATAATCGTTATAAAAGTAGTTCTTTTCTGAAAATTAACAAATATGTTCAGAATAAATGGAAGAAATATTAAGAATGAAAAGTGTGTAATAATTTTTTTTTGCATCTTTGTTAAGTTTAATTAATTCAGATTGAAAAACTTATTTCATCAAAAAATAGAAAAGATTGCTCAGCTAAGTTCAACGTATGATATATAAAAATAATTAAATTCGTTTTTATTTGATTCATGATAAAATTTTTCAAACTTTGGAAAGTTTGAAATATTTTTTTTATGTATTAAATCATCTTTCTTTACATAATTGTTTTCCCATTTTTTTCCCCATTGGTTTGTTTTTTCAGTAATTACTGGAGGTAGCTCAAATATCTCTTTCACATTGATCTTTACACCAGCGTGATCAACTATGTTTGGCTTTCTAATCATGTTTTGTCTGAAATAATATTTATTAAGAACCTTTTCTTCTATATTTCTTTTTAGCTTCTCTTTTTTTCTTTTAGGTAAGTAGTCTTGACTTAATTGTATTTTATTGTGACCTGAATGGTTCAAGATTTGTTTTATTGAATATGCATCTCCCTCATTTGTAGGATAATTGTCCTCAAAAATTGCTTTTTTAAAACCCCACCACCTCATGTCTTTAAGTCTCTCTAAAGAATTTTGATGGTCATCAAAAAAACATAGTGAATTAGTATTATTTATGTATTTTGACCAATCTACTGAATTAAAATCTGTTTCAATGTATTCAGCATATTTAGATTTATACTCAACTCTTTTAAAATCAAGATCTAGGCAAATGATCTTTGTTTCGGGGACTGCTGAGTCAATAATATATGTTGAAAAACCCTTCCAAACTCCACTTTCAATTACGTAACTAGGTATCGTTTTTTTCAACATATAATACAGAAGATAACTGTGGTTGAAACCCATTCCACCAGCATTATTTTCAATAGGTTTATTTTTATAAATATCTACAAACTCTTCAAGATATTTCAGATAATTATGTTCAGCCATGATTAATTTTTACAGTATTTAATAAAAGCATAACAAAATTTCATAAATTATATACTTAATCGACTGATTTCCAAAGATGTAGTGAAGCAATTGTTCTGAAAGGAGACCATTGTTTTGCATACTCGTCATATTTGTTCCAATTGCTTTCAGGCCTTATCATTCTTGAATTATTCATAGCTAATCTGAGCCCTGCGTCTTTTGATGAGAATACATCTAATTTACCGATACAGAAGATTTCAAACATGTTCACTGACCATGGACCAATTCCAAAAACTGACAATAAATTTTGGTGTAGATCTGCATCATTTAAATTTGATAAATCTTGAATATGCCCATTTAAAAAAAGATTGGAAATTTCCTTAATTGATTTTGCTTTATTATTGCTTAAACCTAACTTTTTTATATCTTCAACTTTCATATTTTCAAAATGTTTTTCATTTAGTTGCTGTGTATCAAAAATATTTTTTATTTTTTTCATTATTGAGTTTGCAACACCTGTTGAAATAAATTGGGATACAACTATTTGTACTAAAGTGTCAAATTGATTTTTTTTATTAGGTTGAAAAACAATATGACCATTATTATCAATTATTTTTTTTAGTTTTTGATCTCTTTCACGGAGATATTCTTCTTTTTGAGAAAATTTCATCATTGCTTGTTTTGTAATCTAAATTATTTTTAAAATCCTAAGTACTCGAAATATTATAAATATAATAACGAGACCAACAACCCAACCTATAATTAAATCACTTAAACTGCTGTCAACAGAATTAGCACCTTGGATACCTCCTAAAAAGGATATTACAGACCAACCGATTACTTTATAAAATTCAAATTTTTGCTTTTTGTCTAAGTTTTGAAATTTTTCAAACATAAGTACATTACAAACTTTTTAGTTTGTATTTAAATTTACTGATAATAAGGTTTGATTTAATTTTTAAAAATCTAAAAATTTTGTTTTTTATATTTTTGAAATAAATTTTTTTAAAATATACCTTATTCGCATCATGAAAATCAATTGGATTAAGAAAATTTGGTACCCCTATAAAGTCAAACAAATCAATAAGAGCGCTGTTACCAAGCAAAATAATTGCCTCGTAGTTAATGATTATGTATGGGTATTTATTTTCTAAAATCATATTGTTTATTATCTTGACTGCTTTATTAATGTCGAGTTTTGCATCTTTAAAACCATCGCCAAATCTAAGTCTTTTACTTAAAAATTGCACATTTTTATCTCTTGTTGTAAAAATTATCTTAACTTCACTTTCTTGATATTTAGAATTTTCTCCAAGAAAGTGATTTATTATTTCTTCTGGAGATTCAAAAAACTTCCTTGGTCTTCCGTCAGGTAAAGAAACATGGATAAGAGAGTTGTTATTATCCTCTATAGGATTATCAAGTGTATGAAGATATTTATTATGGTTTTGATCAGCTAAACCAAGAGCGTTAGCAATAATTTCAGTAATCAAATATGATCCAGAACTTTCAGGCCCTATAACAATATAGACACTCATCAAAAAATATTAATACTAGTTTAATGATAATTAAAAAATTAAAAAAATAAATATCACATTAAATAATTTTTGAGATCAAGGTTTTCTACTTCTTTTTCAAAGTATGGGTAAAACATATAATTTTTACTTAATTTTGATTTTTCTATTTTTTTTAAGATGCTTGGTATCTTTTTAAAAAGATCACCGTCCCACGGAAAAGGGTCTTGTCCATATTTTTCTTTTAATAGGTTTTTAGATATTGAATCATTATTATCTGTACTATTGTCGTAAACTTCATCACCAAAAATTTCTCTACTTCTGCTGTCTACTAAGTAATTTTGAGATTTTATTAAATCATTATTGTATATTGGATTATTAACTCTTTGATGACCAATATCATTAATTGATGAATTATCTTTATTGTAAAGTATGCATCTAAAGAAATAATCAGCAGCCTGTCTAGAAATTCCACAAAACCTTTCATCCCAAATACCAATTTTTTTGACATGTTGGGGTGTGTATACACAGACATGATCGCCATGGCCGTTTTGGACAAATTCATATTGTGTTGTTAATTCTTCTACTTTATTAACCCAGTCGATATGAAAAAAGGTGTCATCTTGAGCCGTAATAAGTATGTCGCAGTCAGGATTACTAAGTGACTTGAATCCATTTACTAGACATTGGTTCCATGTTCGTGAAAGGTGTCCAGATGAAAAATCTGGCCTTGTTGAATTATGAATAATATTTATTTTTAAGTCAAAATTTTTAAGTTTAAAATTTGTGTGATTATTAATTATATTTATTTCAATTTTGTCAACATTATTTGTTTCCGCTAATCGTCCAACAGTAAGGTTAATTCTGTTTTCATTGTTATATGTTGAAATGAATAATTTAATTTTTGACATTAAATAAATTATATATTTATTGAAGAATATATTTATAGTTGGAATGAGAAAAAACTATTAATTTACAACTAATCAATATTGATTTAATGATTTTCTATTTCAGGGTAAAAACTTAAACTTTTAAATTCAACACTACTGGCTTCAATAATTTGCAAAATTTGATTTGATACAAATTCTGAAGTTAAAAGTTTTTCTTTGTTAGGATTTTTACTTTGTAAAGGTGTATTAATTCCGCCTGGATAAATAGAACTTACTTTTATCTTTCTTGACTTGAGTTCACTTCCTAGAACATTTGCAAAAGCTGATAAACCATGTTTTGTGGCTACATAAATTGATTCTTTATTGATGAAATTTAAACCAGCAATGGAATTAACAAAAATAATTCGGGAATTTTCACTTAATTTTTGAACAGCTAGTTTAGTTACATAAATATTTCCCTTTAAATTAGTATCAATTATATTTTCAATGTTTTCAAAGCTTTCATTTTCAAATAAAGAGTTTGAATAAATTCCCACATTATTAATCAAAATATCTAAATAATCAATTTTTTCATAATTTTCTTTTAATTCATTTAATTTTGAAATATTTGCTTTTAACCAAACAAAGTTTTTGTTTCCAACTAATTCTTTTAATGGTTTAGTTCTTGAGATTCCATAGACAAAATAACCATTATCAATTAGTAATTTTGACATGCTTTGACCTAAACCATAACTAACTCCAGTAATTAAAACTTTTTTCACTTTAATCCTTTGAATATACCTATTGCTTTTTTAATTTCAGCATCCGTAATATCATCAACAATTTTGTATCTTCCTATTTCTAATGGCAACGTTATGTGCTGATTCCCATTTCTGTGTTTACATGCGTCATTTAAGCTTTCTTTTAATAAAGAAAAATTACAAAAATCTTTATGATAGGTTGGTAATTTTAATTTTTTTGCTACCTCAAAAATATTTTCTAGAGAGGATTTATTAAGATATCCCCTACCAAAAGAAAGGCAAGAACTTAAAAGACAATCTAATGCAACGGCTTCACCATGTAAGAGGTTTGGTATATTTTTTATTTCAATGACAGGACTAAAAGTATGCCCAAAATCTACTGCTCTCTTTAAATTTTTTTCCCAAAGATTTGGGCCTAATTCTTCCAACATTAAAGATATCGCAAGGTTAATAACTTTTACAGGAACTGCACCGTGTTGAAATTTTTCTTTAAGTAAATCATCAGAACTAACATTTAGTAAGTTAAAGAGTTCGGAAGATTTAATAATAGCTATTTTAAATATTTCACCTAAACCGTTAACAATCTCTCTTTCCGTTTGAGTACTGATAAATGATTTATCAATTAAGGTTTGAGTAGCGGGATAATAACTTCCTATACGATTTCTTTTGTCTAAATGATTAACGCCGACTTTTGCACCTACAGATGCATCTACTATAGATAACAATGTTGTAGGGACTTTAATATAGGGTATTCCTCTTCTATAAATGCTACACGCAAAGCCACCAATATCTAAAAGAACCCCTCCTCCAACAATGACAATATTTTCCTGTCTTAAAACAGATACAGATTCAAAAAAATCTAGAATTTTATCAACTGTTTTCCATTTTTTATTTTTTTCTCCAGTTTGGATTGAACAAATTTCAAATTCAATTTTTGTTAATTCAAAATAGTTCATCATCTTTTTTTTATAAATTTTTTCAAAATTTTTATCAATTATTAGAACTAATCTATTATTTCTTGTTAATGACGTTAAATCACTTGACTTAGGATTAAAAATATCTGTTGAATAAATTATTTTTGCATCGATTGGTAATTCTGTTTTAAGATTCCAAGTTTTTTTTAAAAAGTTGTAGTCTATAGTTAACTCTTCACTCACGAAAACACCTCTCCTAATAATTTGCAACCATGTACGTAGAAATATTTCGCCTTAATTAAGTCATTAGATTTTATTTTAAAGGGCAGCATCCTAAAAAATTGCGTTGCTTCTAAAACTTTAATTAATTCAATATCCTTCTTATCTAGTTTATTACAGAATAATGAGTTAAAATTTTTAAAATTTGTGGGTATTTCTAAATTGTGTGAAATGTAATTTTTTTCAACAAATAATTCATTGTCATTTAAATATCCATAATAACTATTTGAACACTGGAGAACCATGGAATAGTCTAAATATTTACTGTCTAAAATACTTTCTTCGTAAAGATCAATGAAAACTGATCTATTTTCTTCAAATGAATACAAAATATTTTCAAGAGTAGGATTGCCAAATATTAACTCTTCTTTTTCAAGTTTTAATTTTTTAAAAAAATTAGAAAGTAAATTTTTATAAACTTGAAATCCAGAAATTTCATTATTATCAAGATTGTAGATTTTAAACTCATAAAAATTTCTAAAATCTTCCGAAGCACTCAATGCATCATTTATTTTTTGTACTACTTCTTCCTGAAAGTATAAATTACCAAGTCCATCGATTGAATGAAAATTGTTTGAATGTAGTTTGTTAAATCCTTCCCAGATGGAATCATTTATTTTGTTAAGCTCTTCTAAAGAAAGTTCTTCTTGTTGAAATACCGTTTTTATGTCTTTGAAACCTTCCATATATTCCATTTGAATTTCTGCTTCTAATTCAGAATTTTCTATGTTGTAAATTTTTGGGAATAATTCAGGATAAAGGTCTACATATTTTTGCATTTTTTTTTGCTGAGAATACCATCTAACATATCCGTATTCCCTTTCATCAGTTAATGAAATAGTTTTTATGACTTTATTTCCTTCACGATAAGTCTTGCTTAGGGACCCTCCTTTTAATAATATTTTTTTTTCCATTTTAAGTAACTATACTTTTCGTTACTTCAATTCCATATTCCTCAGGAGAACCGAGCACAATTGTTTTATCTTTTTTAAATATTTGATTTGTAAATATTTTCTCATCAAATTGAATCATTTTTTTTAGAACATCGGAGATATACAATTCTCCTTCTTTTTTTTCTAATTTTTTATAATAATTTAGAAAAATTTCTTTACTTTGAAAACCGTACAAGCCAGATGAAGCAAATTTTGAAATAACTTTTTTTTCTTTAATATTTTTGACAAGTTTATCTTCAGATATTTCTACATACGAATATTTCTCTGAGTCTCCATAAAAAATATCAATATACGCCGAAAAATTTTTAGACAGTTTATTGGTAATTTTAGAAAGTTTCCTGTTGATTAAAATTGTATCTGCATTGTGAAAAAAAATTGGACCACTTTTCAAATTGATACTTTGTAAACCTTCTTTAGCAGTCTGAGCTTGTCCATCAGTATCACCAATATAAAATAAATTTTTTTTTGTTAATCCCAAAGGGTTTATGGCTTTTAGAAGTTCTTTCTTAAAATATTCATCGCGTTGATGAGCAATTAGATAAATGTTGTCAGCTGTTAAATTTTTTAAAATGTCAAAAATGATTACAGAATTATTCCAAGGTAAAAGGTATTTTGGAATATCAAATCCTACATTATGAAATCTTGTGTTTAATCCTGCCATGCAAATTAGCAAATTCATATAATACAAGTATAAAAAATAACTAACAAAAGAACACATCATTTGGTTATTTTAAATATCTTAATTGTTTTAAATAAGTTTAAAATATTCCAATGTACGGAATACAAAATATAAAGTTACAAAAAGAATTCCTAAAGCAAAAATAACTTCCCTTATGTTTACATTTGGTGGTACATGAAGAACAATATATCCTAAAGCAAGAACAAGACCAAAAACTAACTTAAGCCATTGTTTTTTTCTTTCATCCGAATCTTCTATCTCTCAAACACTTTTAAGATTTTTTTTAATGAACAAGTAAATGAGTTCAAAGAGATTCATAATTATAATTTAATTATTATCCATTGCGAAGTAACTTCATTTCAAAATCTTTATCAATTTCAAAAGATTTTTCTAGCCACCAATCTACAGGAAATCCACACTCTAAATATTCTTTAGGGTATCCAGGATGATTGTCTAAACATGGAGCAAATTTTATTTCATTTGGTTTTAATTTTTTATAATGCCATAAGTTAAAATAAAAAGTTTGTACAGCTGCCATTACCCCAAACTGCTCATAGTCGTGGCCACTTAAAATCCCACCAATTTTTAATTTATTATAGGCAAGAGGTAATTCGTTAAGAACGTGATAAAACTCATGACTTCCATCTAAATAAACAAAATCTAACTTTTCGTCAAATGTTTGTAAAAATTCTAATGAATCAATTTTTACAAACTTTACTTTTGGATCTTGGACTAAACTAACACCTGGCTCGCCAGGTGGATCAGCGACATCCACTAAATATAGCTTTGCAATATCTAAATTCTTAAAAATATTCAAAGAATTAAGACCTTTTCCAACTCCTATTTCTAAGCCAACAATATTTTTTTTATTAACAAGAGTTTTAAATGACGGACGTAAATTAATTAATTCCTTATTCTCCATCCACTGCTTACTCTGAAAATATTTTTGTGTATCGTACCACTTCGACATCAATTCAATGCTTCCATATGATGGATATTCGATTGTGTTTTTATTTTTATCTTCACTTAATAAATATTTTTTATAAAAATATTTGATTTTGCTTACTATTTTATTCATTTTGTGGCCAGAGGCAGAATCGAACTACCGACCCCTTGTTTTTCAGATATGGGGAAACCTTTCAAGCCTATTCCATTTTAACTTA
>MDTB01055751.1_pt1 | contig 20992 bp, 15 predicted proteins | sample 811161 | NCBI WGS metagenome assembly MDTB01 (sample SAMN05326650, study PRJNA326480) | marine metagenome | isolation source: seawater | place: Mediterranean Sea | collected 2009
AAACACCGTTTTCATTCTGGAACATCTGATTGGGTTCACCAGTGGATTCGGGATGGTCCATATCGGCTCGACCATAATTTGAGAGGTACAAATCCACATCTCCATCTCCATCGAAATCAACCCACGTCGCCCCCAATGTGGTGACGTCTGGCGAACCTACACCTGTCTCATTTGAAACATCTACAAAGTATCCATTCCCGTCATTTCTCAACAGGTGACTTTGGCCAGTGGAGTTCTCACTTAATTGCTGATGAGCAGAATGGTTTGCAGGAATCTCTCCCATGTTTGCAAAACCAAGAGAAATTGCGGTTTCCTGACCGAGATGATCAAATCTTGCTGTCAAAAAGACGTCCAAATCACCATCTTGATCGTAGTCACCCCAAGCCACACCAGGCCCGTATGAGGCCCAATTGGTCAATGGACCGGAGTCGATTTCCTCCAGTCCCGATGACGCCACGGGTTCAAAACCGGCGCTGACGGGACCACAAGAAAGCAACAGCGCCACAAGAAGACTGACCAGTGCTGGGCGCATGCTCTGGGATGAGATGCCTCACATAAGAATGCGGTTGTTCATCAAAACGCATCTGCGATGCGCCAAGACATAGTTTCAAACCGAGGTGAATCTGGAGGACCGAAAAGAACGGGGTTGTTTGCCCCCTCCGGAGTTTGATTGGGATGGAATCATCAGAACTGATTCGATTGGCCTCAGAGGCTTTTGCAAATGGAAAACCTGTGATGGTTTTCGACTCGGATTTCCGTGAATGTGAAACTGACTTGCTTTGGCCAGCAGCTGCTGCAACACCCGCAATTATGCGAAGACTGCGACAGGATTGTGGTGGATTATTGTTCCTGGCGGTTGGAGATGATGTTGGAGACAAATTTGGACTCCCTTGGCTGCAAGATTTACACACCCACCCCGCATTGGTTGAACAGAACCCTGTTCTGGGTGAACTGATCACCGATGATTTGCAATACGATACCCGCAGTGCGTTTACACTGTCACTGAATCACAGAGATACGTTTACTGGAATTACCGATCATGACCGGGCTTTGACCACACGCAGATTAGGAGAATTAGCAGAAGAAATGAAAGATTCTTCTGCTATAGATGCGATGGCTTCGCTGGGTAAAGAGTTTCGAACACCTGGCCACATCCCCCTCTGTAGAGAAGCCCCTGGTGGATTAAAAACTAGACAGGGACACACCGAATTAGCTGTCGCAATTGCCAGATTGGCTGGATTGATGCCCTGTACAATCGGCGCTGAAATGTTGCAACCCGATGGAGATCGTGCATTGAGCGTTAAAGACGCCAGAGCCTATGCTGCCAAGCATCAAATCCCAATGTTGACTGGTGAAGATATCATGAAGGCCTTCGGCTTGTAGGGGTGAGTACATGGTACGAGTCATGGCAGTCGGTGTATTCGATCTACTTCACGCTGGACACTTGCATTATCTTGAGCAGGCGAAGGCTCTTGGTGACCACCTCACCGTGATTATCGCTCATGACGATACTGTTCGAATGCGAAAACATGAACCTGTGACGAGCCAAGATTTGCGGAGTCGGATGGTAGCAGGATTGAAACCTGTTGATCATGCGATGGTGGGCAATCCACCGACCGTCCCAATGTACGACATTCTCCCTATCGTAGAGCCTGATATCATTGCACTTGGTTATGACCAAGAACATGCAGAGACGGCAATTAGAGCTGGATTGGATGAGCGTGGCTTTGGAGACATCCAATTAGTTCGAGTTCAGGGATTGACAGAGGATTTGGACGGCACACGCAAGATCATCGACAAAATTCTCAGTTTGCAATGGACACAGAAGAGACAGAATCAGTTGGAAGGTGAATAGTGATGTTTACTGGAATTGTTCAGGGCACCGGTTCGGTTCATTCGATAGAGGGTGATTCAAACCTCACATTTGCCATCAAAATTCCTTCAACGGATGGTTTAGAAGTTGGAGGGTCAGTCTCTATCGATGGTGTTTGTTTAACCGCGACTTCGATTGGTCAACAAGTGACATTCGATGTGATTCCTGAAACCATTCTCAGAACAACTCTCGGTTCGTTGAAACCAGGGGATTCTGTAAATGTTGAGCGGGCACTCAAATTCGGAGACGAATTAGGTGGACATTTACTCAGTGGGCATATCATGGGTACTGCACAAATCTCAAAGGTTCGTAACCAAGATTACACCATATGTTGCCCACCAGAAATGTCAGATTACATTCAGGAAAAGGGATACATTGCTGTCGATGGAATTTCTCTAACCATCGGCGAAACCGATGGCAATGGTGGTTTTGACGTTCATATCATTCCAGAGACTTTGCGATTGACTACATTGGGCAATAAGGCAGTAGGCGACCGAGTCAATATCGAAATTGATGCGATGACACAGGCGGTTGTCGAGACCACAAAACGAATGATGGAACAACGGGAGGCATGAAGATGAAGATTGGAATTGTGTGTGGGTCTTTTCACCGTACTGAAGTTGAAAGAATGCTGGAATGGGCTAACGATGAAGCAAGTAAGTTCGAACTCACTATTTCAGATATCATCTGGGTCCCTGGAGTAATGGAGGTCCCTCTGGCTCTGGATAGACTCCTTTGTAGAGAGGATATTGACGGTGCGGCGTGCCTGGGAATTATTGAGAAAGGGCAAACCAAACATGGGCTCGCCATGGGACAAGCTGTCATCAAGAGTATCATTGATCTACAATTGACATGGAACAAATCTGTCGGTCTTGGAATCATTGGACCTGGAGCAAAAACAGAGCATATTGAGCCCCGATTGGAAACACATGCCCGCGCTGCGATTGCTGCCATCGCTGCAATGTCGAATCCCTGAAATTTGGGTATCGAATCGCACATTTTGGTTCTGTTTGGCGACTGTCAATATTGAAGAGATGTCGCGAGCGCCGATGATGTATGGGCGAAAATGTACGCAACGTCATCATCATTGGTTCTGGACCTGCAGGATACACCGCAGGCCTTTACACAGCACGTGCCATGCTGAATCCGCTAATGTTTGCCGGCTACATGTCAGGTGGCCAATTGATGCTGACCAGTGACATCGAAAATTTCCCAGGCTACCCAGAAGGAATCGGTGGTCCAGAAATGATGTTGGATTTGCGAGCGCAGGCTGAGCGTTTCGGACTCGAGGTACAAGATCGGAATGTCGGCAGTGTGGATTTCAGTTCCCGCCCCTTCAAGGTTGAAACTGAAGGTGAGGAGTTCTTTGCCAACGCCGTAATCATTTGTACTGGAGCCGAGGCCATTTGGTTGGGCGCTGAAGGTGAAGAAGAGCAGAAAGGGCGAGGGATTTCTACCTGTGCAACTTGTGATGGAGCATTTTTCCGAGATGAAGAAATCATCGTCATCGGGGGAGGAGATTCTGCCATGGAAGAGGCGACCTTCCTCACACGATTTGCTTCAAAGGTGACCCTCATCCACCGTCGTGAAGTGTTTAGAGCTTCGAAAGTCATGCATGAAAGAGCTGCAAATCACCCAAAAATTGAGATCCAAACCTTCCGCCAAGTCAAGAAATGGTTGTCTGACGAAAAGGGCCTGAGTGGTGCTGTTCTAGAAGACCCAAGAGATGGCTCAGAACATGAAATCTCCTGCACTGGGGCGTTTATTGCCATCGGACACAAACCCATCACCCAGTTTTTGGGTGGACAAGTCGAAACTGACGAAGAGGGTTATCTGGTCCATTCAGAGCATACCATGACCAATGTGCCCGGTGTGTTTGCAGCAGGAGATGTTGTTGATACTCGCTATCGACAAGCCATTACAGCAGCTGGCCAGGGATGTCAAGCAGCGATAGATGCAGAACGATGGATTGAAGAAAATCTCCATTGAGCCACAAGCATGGCAGGGCTCACCGACGAGGACCGTGCGCGCTATGCGCGGCACCTTACGTTGCCCCAAGTTGGGGAGCAAGGACAATTCAAATTGAAACAATCTCGTGTCTTTTGTGTGGGCGCTGGTGGATTGGGTTCTCCCGCACTCCTCTACCTCGCTGCGGCCGGAATTGGGCACCTAACCGTCATCGATGATGATGCCATTGAGCGGAGTAATCTACAGAGACAAATCATGCACGCAGATGATGATGTTGGAATCTCAAAGGCTGAATCCGCCATGCTACGCTTACGAGAGTTAAACCCCACTATTTCCATCGAAGTATACGCAGAACGATTGACCGCTGAAAATGCCATGCAACGGGTTCAGGGACATGACATTGTCCTTGATGGAACGGACAATATCCCTACTCGATACTTGATCAATGATGTCTGTGAATTGCTTGGCATCCCATGGGTGTATGGAAGTATTTACAGATTTGAGGGACAAGTTTCAGTCTTCAATTTGAAAGGAGGTCCAACCTATCGAGATCTATTCCCTACACCCCCTCCACCGGAATCCGTACCCTCATGTGAAGACGGTGGAGTACTGGGGGTACTCCCTGGTGTCATCGGCTCTATTCAAGCGACTGAAGTCATCAAGGTCTTACTTGAGATTGGTGAACCTTTACGAGGTAGGTTGCTGGTCTATGATGCTCTAGAAATGTCCATGCGTACACTGACATTTTCAATTACAGAACGAGAACCTGTTACCGAATTGATTGATTACGAAGGATTCTGTGGCACTAAATCCATGGAGATGCCATTTGCGGAAATCGGACCTTCAGATTACAACCAACGGCGAAAAGATGGTTGGAATCCATTGTTTATCGATACACGAAACATGATGGAAGCGAGCATCATCACATTGCCAGATACAGATACACTCATCCCCCATGAGGAAATTTTGCTCGCTGATTTGCCGAAAGATCGAGATATCGTGTTCTACTGTAGAACCGGGGCACGTTCAGCCATGGCCGCCTATGCATTGGCACAAATGGGCTACAATCCTGCAAAATTATTCAATTTGGCTGGAGGAATCCATGCCTGGCACACTGAGATCGACCCAAGTGTCCCGAAGTACTGACAAGTCGGTCGAAAATAGGACCATGTTCAAAGGTCGTCGTCAACGGCCGTAGGCCGTTCTCATGGCATCCATCATTGTAGCAGATGAACAGGAGGGGCGAAGAAACCTCCTTGCAGGGACCCTTGAGCGAGAGGAATACTCAGTCACAAGAGCAGGGACACTGCGCCAATGTGAGGCAACGGCACTGGCCACCATGCCTGATGTCGTTTTACTAGACGGCGAATGGAAAACAGGAGATGCGATTGACGCCGCAAGTCGGCTCTCTTCAGATCCAGAATTCAATTTGAAGTGTAGAATCGTGATTCTATCGAAAACTGTTGGCGAAGAATATCTCGTTTCAGCTGCCAAAGCAGGCGTTTCAGAAGTATTGCCAAAACCCGTGGACATGACCAAATTGCTGACCCAATTGGACAAGCATGCGAAGAAAATGTTCGTGGAACCTCCTGCAGAAATTCGAACTGGTTCAGGATCTGGTTTTTTTGAGGTCAGTGTCACTCCTGGAGATCCATCTTGGTCACTTCCGATTTTGAAAGAACTGTTAGGCGAAGAGGCCATTGATGGCAAATTCATCACCAGTTTAGTCTCTCGATTCGATGAAGATATCAACGTTGAGAATGATGTACTGGAGCGCCTGCTACGCCTGGCTTTTGACGAATTGATTTTAGGAGCAGAAGTAAATGTTGAGATCGATGAGGATTTGTCAGAAGATGAGCGAAAATCCGCCATTGAGGCCGCAAAATCGGAACGGCGTTCAAGGCTCATCGATGCCATGGAATCACAGGCAGAAGCGATCGAAGAAGAATTGGACGAACAATTGGAGCGCTTGTTGGACCCGCCTGAGAAGATCGCAATCCTCACTGAGTTTACTGGAATGGTGCCCGTCGACCCCAATGTGCTTCGAATGACACGACTATCATTGGAAATTATTCGCGACCTGTTTTGGGACATGGGCGTTCCTGTTCGCGAAAAGTTAGGAATATATTCAACTCAGTTGGAAGATGCACAACAAATGGTTGTGGATTGCTTAGATGCACTGCCGGAGGCACCGGATGAAGAGGAATGAGAATGGTCCGAATTTCTTCTGCATCTAAAGAATTGGGATTCACAGAACGTCGAGATTACGTCAAGCATCTCAAGCGAAGTGGCTTGGGAAAACATCGCTGGCGAGTCGGCCTCGGACTTGTGTTCATCGCATCTTGTCTAGTCATCGGATACTTCTTATTGAAACATCAGAAAAGCGTCATTGAACTCTTTGAGCAAGCTGGTTCATTGGGTATCTATGGGTTCATAGCATTGGTTTCTATAGCTATAATACTCCTCTTACCGACTCCTTTAATCAAAATTTTTGCAGGAGCTCTTTTCCCACTTCACGTAGCAGTTTTTATCAATTTCATTGGAACCATGATTGGAGGAACTTGCGCCTTCTTTTTCGGCCGTTGGTTATTTCGTGAGAGTCTTGCAGAGACCATTGAAAGTTATCCGAAATTAAAGCGCATTGAAACTGCAATTGAGGAAGATAGCCTGCGTATTTCGATTCTCATTCGACTATCCCCCCTGATTCCAGATGAGTGGTTGAACTACATCATGGCAGCAGGGCCTGTGGACACCAAGACGTTCACAATCTCAAATTGTGCCTGTATCGTGTACTGCTTTGCTTATGCCTACTACGGATGGGCATTCGGAAAACTTGCATTGAGTGAGGGAGGGATTGCGAGTTTCTCCGAAACTCCCGGCGCCGCCATCATGTTGGTCATTGGTATGATTGCAACCTTGGTGGCTACGATCATTGTTACCCGAACAACAATGCGGGCACTGGGCGATGTTATCGAAGAAGAGGTGGTGGCATAATGTGCGAAGGATGGAACCCGCATCCTTTGTATGTGACACTACGCTCGCCATTTTCGGAGGGCACGGAATGACACAGTCTCAACTACCTCACATCTGGGGCGTAGATTGGAAACCACGTACACACCTAGACTTTGATTCAGAGGTCGATGTTTCCAATGTGAAGAATGAGTTGATTCGATTCATTGCTGAACGTCATGATGGACATCTGCGCCTTGTTAGTTGGATTTTTGATGAGGTCGCCAGCGAATACGAGCAGGTATCATTCGACGGGCCAGCATTCCATTTGTTCAGTGAATCCTTGGCTCAGAAATTGGCAGAAAATCTGTCGAAGCGTGCTGAAGAATCAGAGATTATGGTCACTGAAATCATTCCTCGTCGTGGAGGTAGCCTACATCTTTCAAGAAGAGCGCAACGCTTTGTTCTCGATGTGAGATTGTGTTTGAGGCGGCTTGCACATGATGCGACTATCACTGTCGACCAACGATTTGAGTGGCAACGTTGGATGACTCGTACGCGAGCCTTGGATATGCACCTGAAGGACATCTTCACAACGGGAATTGAAACTCCTGATGGTGGTCGATTTGGAGGGAAAGGATTCCGTTCAACATGGCAAGAAGGAATCGTAGCGTGTGCCTCGGCACTCAATCTTGCGAAAGATCAGCCCCCAGGTCAACAACATGCCGGAGATGTTGTCGCTCCGATGATTAGAGATATTGGTTTGACAATGGCGATGGGCCAGACTCCGACGGAGTTATTTGCGGCCCAAGTTGGAAAGGCTGATTCATTGATGAATGGCGGCCACGAAGGTGCAGGTGGTCGAGATTTACATATTGGAAACATGACTGTCGGTGTTTTACCTCCGACTGCTCCTTTGCCAATAGCCAGTGCGACAACAACGGGGATTGCCCTAGCGAGCCAGCGCCTGGGCATGTCTCGATTTCAGTTGGCACCCGTGGGCGAAGGATGTTCATCTTCAGGTGAGTTCTGGGAGGCGATGAATTTCGCCGGCGCCCGAGGTTTGCCGATCGCCTTCATGATTCAGAACAACCAAATTGCACTTGACACCTTCGCTGTGGGCCAATCAGCAGCCGAAACATGGGGCGACAAGGGTGCAGCGATGGGTATGCCAGCATGGACCATCGATGGATCAAATCCAGCCAGTTTCTACACCAGCACTGCTGTGGCTAGAGAATTTGCACTCGAAGGTGGAGGACCCGTTTTGATTCATGTTGAAACCATGCGTGGTTGTGGACACGCCCATCATCATGACGACTTGTATCTAGGGGCACCTTCAGGGAACCCTCCTGGATACGCAGACAAGGATTTACTTGCATACTGGGAGGCGAAGGACCCCTTGCCCAATCATCGCGAACTTCTGGCCTCGTTGGGTATTGAAGAAACGACACTGTCTACCATGGAAGAAGAAGAACAAGCCTATGTCGACGCAGGTAGAGCTGAAATGGAAGCTATGCCTTGGCCCTCTGGAGATACAGTACGGTTTGGAGTCACCAGCTTGCATGATGCCGATTCTCATCAAATGCAATTGAAGCGAGTTTCTACCGTGGCCGAACAAGTAGATGCCTTAGTGGAATCAGGGATTACAACATTGGAATTCTCAAAGGAAGCCAATGCGTGGTCCTACTCTCGTTCGATTCAAAACGCCATGGTTGCAATTGCCGAACGTTATGGAGCCTCTACTGTGTTCATGGGTGAAGATATGGAGGTGGCTGGTGCATTTGGAATGAATGTACCACTGAAGAATCAAGGACACTCGGATTTACTACTCGATATGCCACTGTCTGAAGCCGTCATCATCCATGCTGCTACGGGTGCAGCCTTGGGAGGAATGCGACCGATGGCTGAAATTCAATTTGGAGGATTTGCCGCCTTGGCGATGAATGCGCTGATCAACAATGCTGCACAAATCCGCTGGCGGTGGGGCGCGGAAGTTCCGATGGTCGTCAGAATCCCCCTTGGTGCCAAAACACGGAGTGGCCCCTTCCATGCAAACATGATTGAATCATGGTTTCTCAACGACCCAGGGTTGGTCATCGTCTTCCCTTCCAATCCTCAGGATGCATACGACCTCTTGGTCGAAGCCGCATCTCTTCCTGACCCTGTGGTCTATCTTGAGCACCTGGGCATGTATGGATTGAGAGGTGGGATGACTGGATGGGGTGATCGAATACACATGCAAGTCGACACCCAAAGTGTCGAGGAGTCAATTGAGTCAGGGAAAACTTACAAAATTGGTAAGGCAAATATCGTACGTGGTGGATCAGATGCGACCATTGTCACCTGGGGAGCCATGGTACACGTTGCTTTGAAGGCGGCAGAATTACTATCCAAAGATGGTAAAGAAATTGAAGTAGTCGACCTGAGAACATTGGCACCTTTCGATTCTGAAACTTGTGTCAACAGTGTCAATCGTACAGGACGCTTATTGGTCCTACAAGAAGCACAGTATACGGGTGGATTGGGTCACACAGTGAGTAGTCGTATTCAGGAACAATGTTTCTGGAGTTTGGAGGCCCCTCCAGTGGTTGTGGGAGCACTCGATACACCGGTACCTTTCGCTCCAACATTGGAAGATTACACCGTCCCAACAGCAGAATTGGTGGCTGAACACTTACGCAATCTGTGTGATTAATTCTAAATTGGAGTATCAGGTGGAATCAACATGGTCGACTTTACACTATCAGAAGAACAGCAAATGCTGCAAGAGCTAGCGCGTGAATTCGCCACAGAAAATGTTCGTCCAATGGCAGAGCATTGGGACGCAGAAAGTGAGTTCCCCATGGAAGCCATTGCGGCAGCTCACGAACTCGGTCTGATGAATCTCCACATTCCAGAAGCGTACGGGGGCATGGGTATGGGGACAATGGATGAAGTCATTGTCCAGGAAGAGTTTGCATGGGGTGACCCGGGCTTCGCTACTGCGTCCTATAGCAATGGCCTGACCGCAGCTCCAATCATCACCGGTGGTACTGAAGAGCAGAAGCAAAAGTATCTTGGTCGTTTGACAGAAGCCCCCAGAATTGCCGCCTATGCAGTCACAGAACCAGGTGCAGGCAGTGATGTCGCCAGCATTCAAAGTACCGCGGTGAAAGATGGAGACCATTACATTCTCAATGGCTCAAAGATGTGGATTACGGGTGCTGGTAAAGCAGATTGGTTCTTTGTTCTCGCTTACACTGACAAATCTGCAGGATACAAGGGTATGAGTGCATTCATCGTCGAATCCTCATGGGACGGTGTCAGTCTCGGAAAGAAGGAAACCAACATGGGCCAGCGGGCCAGTGACACTCGTTCTGTCAACTTTGAAGATGTGCGAATTCCTGTGGAAAACCTGGTCGGTGGAGTTGAAGGAAAAGGTTGGTTTAATGCGATGATTGCATTTGATCTGAGCCGACCAAACGTTGCTGCACATGCAACCGGAATCAGCAGAGCCGCCTTCGAATACGCCCTGCAATATGCAGATGAACGGGAAACATTCGGAAAGAAGTTGCACCAACATCAAGCCATACAATTCATGCTTGCTGATATGAAAACCAAGATTGAAGCCAGTCGTGCATTGACTTGGAAATCAGCTTGGGAAGCCGACAATGGTGTTCGAAACACTGAGAGTGCGGCACATGCCAAGCGCTTTGCTGCCGATATGGCCATGGAAGTCACGACAGATGCGGTGCAAGTGTTTGGTGGATACGGCTATTCTGAAGAATACCCTGTGGCACGATTGATGAGAGCCGCTAAGGTCATGCAAATCTACGAAGGTTCGTCTCAGGTTCAACGGATGATTATTGGTCGTGAAATGACGCGTAACCTCTGAGGTGATCGACTGCGATGTATCGTACTGGCCGCAGGGGCCAGTTCTCGATTGGGTCAGCCAAAAGCACTGGTTGAAATTGATGGCAAACCGTTGGTGCAACATCTCGTAGAAAGATTGGAAGGCCAAGGACTTGAACCGATTATTGTCACCCGTGCCGAAATTAGTATCGATATACTGATGGCAGTGCCGAATCGAACCGTCGTCGTCAATCCCAAACCCGAATCAGGACGAACAGGTTCTCTACAATGTGGCCTCAAACAAATTCTCGATACAAAAGGTGGGGAGCGCGCATTCAAACTGATGATTGTGCCTGTGGATCGACCAGGTTTTTCTGACTCTACATTGAAAATCATCATGCAACAGGACAAATGTGCCTGCCCATCGAAGGATGGACGCGGCGGCCACCCACTCTTGCTGATGGCAGATGATGTCGCTAGAATCCGAACTGCCAGTCCCGATACGCCACTCAGAGAATTGTGCTCACCAGATCGAATTGAGGTGGATGATTTTCACCTCCATTTGAACTTAGATACTCCATCAGATCTCGAGGTCCTTAGGGACCTCGCCGTTTGACAATCTGTTTCGCAACCGGAATTTTCGGCGGAAAACCCGCGATTGTGCTTAAGAGGAGAAGGAATACCGAGTGAGTCAATGAGGAAGGTTTTGGTCGCTTCATTTTGCGTTCTTCTCCTCATCTTGATGGTTCAATCTCATAGCATCTCAATGCAGAGTGAAAATCAGGTTGAACTCGATGATTCGGTCTCCCAATACACTTCATCCAAGTCCATTTCAACAGGTGCATTGGCATGGGAATGGGCCCAAAAGGTCGGTGGTTCAAGTGCAGATGATCACAGTAATGCAATCGCGATCGATGCCAATGGTGATGTGTATGTCACGGGTTCCTTTGAGCAGACCGCCACGTTCGGAAGCACAACACTTTCCTCAGCAGGTGATTTTGACATTTTTGTTGCCAAAATGAACAGCACCGGGCACTGGTTGTGGGCAATCCAAGCTGGAGGGAATCATGATGACCGGGGGTTGGACCTTGCGATTGACACCTCAGGCAATGTATTCGTAACAGGAAAGTTCCAGAGTACAGTACAATTCGGTTCTGATAGTTTAACTGCTGGCCCCACAGCAAACGATGATTTCTTCATCGCGAAGGCTGATACTTGGGGAAATTGGTTGTGGGTTGAAGGTGCAGATTGCCACAACAATGGGCGATGCTATGGGGCCTCAGTCGCGGTTGATTCCGCAGGATATGCCTATGTCACAGGTTCATTCACCAGGGACATTGATTTTGGAAGCACAACCCTGACTTGGGCAGGTGTTGAGGACATCTTCGTTGCAAAAATTGACACATGGGGGAGTTGGCAATGGGCAACAATGGCTGGAGGAGCCCAAGGATCTGATACCCCACATTCGATTGACATCGGACCCCAAGGGAACGCCTTCATTGCAGGTTCTTTCCGATTTACCTCAACTTTCGGAACTCAGTCGATGACCGCCAGTGGCAGTTCGGATGCCTTCATTGCAAAGATTTCTCAGCAAGGAGATTGGTTGTGGGCACACGGCGCAGGAGGGACCAGTAGTAGTGGGGCCAATTCAATTCGAGTGGACTCTCAAGGAAACGTGTTTGCTGCAGGTAGTTTCTACATTGGAATATCATTTGGAAATCTCACCTATAGTGCAGGGAGTACCGAGAATTCGTTCATTGCAAAAGCAAACGATCAAGGAAACTCAGCAACATGGGAATGGGCATTACAGTTGAGCAGCAGCAGCAGTAATTCTGCACAAGATTTGTCCTTTGATGCAAATGAGAATTTATTGGCTACAGGTGAATTTAGAGGCACTGCATCCTTCGGCAATTCTGTATTGACGAGTAGTGGAAATCAGGACGTTTATGTCGCCTCAATTCTCGCAAATGGAAATTGGAATTGGGCCCGTATCGCAGGCAGTGGTGGCGAAGATGTCGGATTGGGAATCGAAATGGATTCTCTAGGTGGCCTCTACGTGACGGGCTCCTTTTTGCAGAATACTATCACATTCGGCACTGTAGATATTGCAACGAGTGGAGGTTTTGATTCATTCATTTCCAAAATGTCAAGCGATTTTGACCAGGATTCTTTACCCGATTCATTGGACGATGATGATGATGGAGATTATGTTCTAGATGCCGTGGATCGATGCAACCCCTCCCCATTTGGCTTTGAATCTCTGACCTCAACGGATCATGATGGGGATGGTTGCAGGGATGCAGATGAGGACCTTGATGACGATGATGATGGGATGTTGGATGAAAATGATGAATGCCCACGCGGCATGACAGGATGGATACCCACTCCAACAACCGACATTGACTCAGATGGGTGCTTGGATTCCATCGAAGATTATGATGATGACAACGATGGATACGAGGATTACATGGACTTGTGCCCACGATTAAGTGGAAATTCAACGTATGAATTTGAGGAAGGGTGTCCCGATACCGATGGAGACGGTAGAGCCGATGTAAAGGACCCATTCCCAAACAATGCTGCGGAGTGGGAAGACACTGACAGAGATGGTGTCGGCAACAATTCTGATGCATTTCCCGATGACCCCACACAAATCCTAGATACAGATGGAGATAACTTCGGCGACCATCCCTTTGGCAATTTCCCAGATGAGTGTCCAGATGATTATGGGACATCATACATAGATGTCTACGGATGTGTTGACTCGGATAGTGACGGTGTAAGCGACCTCAATGATCAATTCCCTAACAACCCTGATTTATGGCAGGATTCAGACAGAGATGGCATTGAGGACGATATCGATGCCTTTCCCTACAATCCTGGCCAATGGCTCGACTCCGATGGAGATGGTTTTGGTGACAATCCAATGGATGCGAACGCCGACAAATTCCCCAATGATTCTACTCAATGGTCCGATGTCGATGGCGATGGATATGGAGACAATCCCAGTGGAAACATGTCGGATGCTTTCCCATTAGACCCAACACAATGGTTGGACTCCGATGGTGACGGATATGGAGACAATCCTAGTGGAAATATGCCGGATGCATTCCCATTGGATCCAACACAATGGATTGATCTAGATGGTGATGGGTTGGGAGACAATCAAAGTGGACAAAATCACGACCCCTTCCTCTTTGACAGTGACAACGACGGATACAACAACAGTGAGGACCCATTGCCGATGTATCCTACCCCTGGAGACAGGGATAATGATGGATACCTTGACCATGAAGATTGGGACCCCTATGACATCAACGAATGGAAAGATACCGATGGAGATGGAACGGGGGATAATGCCGACGCAGATGATGATGGCGATGGATGGGACGATTGGGACGAGATGCGGGCCAATACTGACCCCTACGACCCTAATGACAAACCAGTGGAAGGTTGGGAGTTGGCCATCACAGACAATATCGCTTTGAGTGCGTGGGATTTGTTGGCCTTGGCATCCGGATTTCCTCTAGCCATTTGGATCATCTTTGGATTGGTGACTCGAAATGCTCGGACTGAAGCGTATGAAGAACGGATGCGTAATGCGAAAACACGAGAAGATTTGGAAGAGGTTGCGACCGAATATGAACGATCACTGATGATTCGATTGATTGGGCCCCACCAAGGTATCCGCTTGGAACGTGTTCGAGCTGAATTGGATGACGAGATCGAGATGAGTGAGGCGACATTGACTGGAGATGATGATGATATCGGACCTGTTGTAACTACGCCTGATCAAACGGATTATACCGAAGAGGAATTGGGTTTACAACCTCCCGAGGATGCTGAAATCATCGTCGATGAGAAAGGCTACGAATGGGTTGACAAGGGCGAAGAAAAGTGGTATCGACATCGTGGAGACACTTCTTGGATTAAGTGGGAAACTTGAGTTAGGAAAACCAAGAGTGCTTTCCCTTGAAATTTCTAGGAACATCTACCCCGTTTTGTAAGACATAATCAATCCCAGATAATACGGAATCGAGATATTTTTCTAAGCGTGGCTTGATCCAAAAAGAGAACGGGATGTATGACAAAAATAGCGGTAAATTGGCCAATAAAAACGGATGTACCGTGATGGTTAGCTTACACTTTGATTCAGAATCTTGCTCTAAGCTCCATACTACATACGATTGCGGGCCACCATTTTCTCCAATTAGTAAATCGTAGCCATCCATTGGATTCCAGTTGAGAAATGATCGGATGTAGTGCATTCCATTGAGGTAAATCAATTCATCCTGATGGTGATCAATGTCCCAATTTATTGCCTTATTCGATTGACAAAAGGGATGGACCTGATTGAGATGACCGGGGGTTGAAATCAATTCCCAGACTCGCTTTTGATTCGTATTCAAAACAATCGATTTTGTTATTGAACGCCGTTTGGTATATTCTTCCATTCGAAACCTCCGAATACTAGAAACTAATTCCGGCTACCAACAATACAATGCCGGTAATCAATGCGGGAATGGTGGTGTGTACAGTTGCCCACAAGCTGGCAGCCTTGTGACGGACCAACAGAGGAAACAAAGCATCTCCATCTTGGCTGATTGCATTGGCGGCCAATGCAGGGAACGAAATCATCTCCTTGGTATAGGCTGTAATCGCAATGATTTGTGGCCCACAGCCCGGAATGAGACCAATAATGGCAGCAACCACCACGGCAATCAAACCGTCTCCATGTCGGGCCATGTCTTGTTCAGTAACTCCAGAAAATAGCATGGTGAACTCAAAGGCGAGATATGCAATCATCACCCAAAATGTGACGAATGCGGTTTCACTCGCGGCATGCACCATGGTTTCTCGCATCGAATGTAACTTGTCTCCAATCGTGGCTTCCGTATCGTCAGCAAACCAATTTTTCTGAGCAACATATAGTACCACTGAAAGGGTCGTACCCAATAGGCCAACCCATGTGATGAAACCGTCGATTGTAAGTGGATTATAGGCCAATTTCAACTCATATTCTGGATCTTGGCCAGACCATACTAACAGTAGAATTGCGAAGATGAAACCGATTGTAGTAACTCCCCACCAAAATAGGTAGCCTTGATGTAGAATCTTGTAGCCAATACCCTCTGGAACTTCTCGAGGTAAATCTTCCAAAAGAGATGTGTCTTCATCAGATTCTGGGATCAGATCATCTCCAACTTTGGGTCCAAACTTACCCAAAGGTTTGCTCGGCGTAGTACCAGTCATGTCAACGAAGTACCCCCAACTCACTCCAACGATGAATGAAATAACATGAACGGCAATCATTGGAGCGATGAAACTTGAATCGGCTACAGCGGCTCCAATCAATACGAAGGCAGAGTCACCCAATGTGGCAATGAGCGTGGCCACCACCGTTCCATATGTGACATATCCACGCGCATACATGGGCATCATGATGATGGCGCCTCCACAACCGGGCGTCAGTCCCATCAGAGCACCGATTACGGGCTGCAATTTTTTGTGGGATTGAATGTATTCGACAAAACGTCCACTGGTCGCATATTGTAGCCAACTGAAGAGGAGTACCATTACCGCAACGAAAACGGTCACAGCAAGAAATGCGTCACGCATGCTTGTGACAACGATGTCAAGTACATCTTGACCCGAGGCCATGAATCGCTGTCAGCGACCGATTCAATATAGCCTTGGCTCGGAATCCGTCAGCGATTTCCTCAAGTCCTAGAGCACGATACGAGATTTATGACGCAGCGGGTGTTGGAATGGGTAACGTCTCGATTGCGTGATGGTGAACCGGTCGCTTTGGCCAGCGTAATCACGGCGCAGGGTAGCGTTCCAGGGAAGCCTGGAGCACATATGGCTGTGACTAGTTCTGAAGTATTCGGGACCGTGGGTGGAGCTGGGTTGGAACTCAAGGTCATGAATCATCTCAGAGAAATTCTTGTGAGCAAAGAAGGCAGAATAGAGACTTATCAATTACAGAAAGAAGCGAGTGGAAAGGCAGGGACTCCATTGAACAGTTTGTGTGGAGGGATTCTTACGGTAGCCATGGAGGTGATTGAACCAATGCCACACATCCTACTCGCAGGTGGAGGACATTGTGCGCAGGCCATTGCTGATGCGAGTGCTCCGCTAGGTTGGTCCGTTTCCGTTCTCGATGCACGACCAGAATACGCATCCGAAGAATTGTGGCCCGATGCTGAGGAATGTATCGCTGCGGAACCCGGGGCCTTTCTTGCACGAGAATCGACAGAATCTCTCGCTCGCTTTTCTCATGTACTTTTACTCGGGCATGATTGGGCGATTGATGAATCGCTGTTAATCGGATTGCTTGAGCGAAACGAGGAGAGACCCCGAATCGGTTGCATCGGCTCAAAGGCAAAATGGCGTGCATTCGAGAAGAGTGCCATTCAAGCTGGGATTTCTCAGAAAACTTTGGACACTGTCATCTGTCCAATCGGTATCACCATCGGAGCTGAATCACCACAAGAAATCGCCATTGCTGTAATCGCCCAAATCATTTCTGAAATCAAAGGAGTGGAGCCTACTTCTGCCTCTTGGAGAGATTAGAATTATTCCTCTTCAATCGCGACCCAATCCAAAACAACCTGACCCCAAGGATCCCAACTTACCACAGGCCTGAACCCTGAATAATCAGTTGTATCGAGTGTGCTTTCGATATTGTTTCTTACATCCATCGGAAGAACTACATCAAATCGATCGTTGATGATTGGCGTATAGACTGGAGCAGATTGAATGGTTGATTTTTCTTGTTCAACAGCTTCTTCAACGATTTCTGCAGCCTTAGCGATAATTGTGTCTCCAATTTCCTGGTTTAACAAAGTCTGTGTCTCTTCAACAACATCCTCTCCTTCTTCATCAATATCGTCGCCGCCATCATCATCGTGCTCTGAATCATCCTCTTTGATCGGTTCAGGGATGTCGAGATCTACCCTTTCTGCGAGCACCCATTCTTCGATCTCAGGCTGATACAATTCAGGGACCTGCAAATCTGCGTCAGTCCCAGTACCTTTCATCTCAAATCCTGCTCGAGTCATGTATAGAATCCCGAGCATGAATAAGGTCAATGCAGCCAAGATTAGCATCAATCCTTTCATGATTCCACTATCAATGTCCTCCCATATGCATAGGAATCCAATCGACACCCCAATCATGGCATAGATTCTGCGCCAACCAACATCTCTTTGGAATCCTAGCGCACCTTGCCCTGCTGAATGAACACAGAGCATCCCTCCGAACAACCACAATGCTGGATCATCACCACCAAGAACAAACAACATGGTAGCAGGGACGAAAATCAATGCACCTGCAATTCCGGAATTATGTGAAAATTCTTGCACTTGTGAATCCGACCATTCATCCCACTCGAAATCCCACATTTGCCAAGATGCCCAAGTAAGTCCAAGAGATTCAACCAACATCACGAATCCTGCAACTTCCAATTCATATTCCGTAAAGTCAGTAAGTACTCGAGCCACAACCCAAGCATGAACGACAGGGATCATCAGCAGAATATTTGCCCAACGTCGATTATGTGCGTGTTTAGTAAACAAGATGACCCCAAGCAACATTGCAGCACCGTAATAGTAGATATCTGCGAACACCGCGGCGATAATCCCTGTACAGACAATTACATCGACCAAGGTGTTTCGGTTCTCTTCACTCCAATCGTCTCCAGCATACCTGAACAATTGACCCTTGAATTCAAGGACATACAAGCCTGCAGTATACACAAACGTATACGCTCCAGCGAATCGGAACAATTCCAATTCTACAATATCCCATTCCTGGTATCCTACATTCATCAACTGTACGAACATGATGATACTTGAAATGTAGAACCAAGTCATGGTCCCTGTAGCCCAAGCGAGAATCGAAAGTGCTAGAATACCGCCTAGGATAAACCAATGTGGCTCAGGGATAAGCAGATATGCACCCAGAAGAATGTACAGGATTGGCATTAGGTACGGATGTGAGTGCTCGTCTACCTCTCCCCCTTTTGCTGCGATTCTTCGATCTAGACCCCATCCAACCAAAGAAGGAGTTCCAATCAACAGCAACCCAACACCGCTCCATCGAGGTAGATCAAACAGAGACACTTCTGAGAAATAAGCTGGGAGCAAAGCCATGGCTTCAAGCCAGAGGTCTAATTCACCATTGTCGAGGTTTAACATCCAAACCCAGGCCATCCAAGCTAGACCCAATAGGCCAATAGCCAATCCTTGACGGTGATCGAATCCACGAGTCAAAACCAATGTGAACAACGGAATCGCAAGTAAACCTCCAGTGGTATCCAAAGAGGCAATCGCTAGCACTCCAATCAATGTGATTGAACCGGCCGTCATGTCCTTCTCGCCTTCCAAACCACGCTTTCTCAGCGCGATTTCAACGGCTATCGGTCCAGCCAAGAGGATGGAATCGAACAATAGATTTCCATATCCCCCTGTCCCTGCACCTTCGAGATGGAGGTACAATGAGAGGGGCATTCCGATGAGGAATAACAGCCATGCTGCGGTTGCACGGGTTCGGTCGTCGTTGGGTAGTTCTTTGACGACTTCATAGGTCAAAATTCCAATTGGAATCAGCAGCAAAGCCCCAAGTTCAATTTGATTTGCCAAATCGCCACTTCTTGCCAAACCCATAGAAAACAGCAGTAATGGGGCCCATAATCCAATTCTTGCGGCGGGACCGAGTTTGAACGTAGATGAGCGATTGGATGTGTTCACTACCCACTTTTTCGTTGTCGCATTGTACACGGGTACTGAAGTACTTACGAGTCCAATTTTGGTGATTAATTCTCCAAGATCAACTTCAACATCACGCAATCCCCGACAGAGAATATAGAGAATTAATGCCAAAAGCATCGCTTCAATGTGAATGTCGATTTGAGATAATTGAGGTAAAGCAAGCCGATTTGCCAGTTCTAAAATCAAGATACCGATTGCAGCAAGAGCAACTTGGCCCGAGGCTTGCATCCGAGCTTCATAACCAGCATCGATGGTGCGTTTTGAATCCTGAACTTGTTGCCATACGAGACATAACAAAAATACTGCAACGCCCAAAGGCAAATATGGATCTGAACCCAAAAGCAACTCATTGGATAGCAAGACCATCAACAATCCAGCATTGAGGACTGAGCCGGATAGCCTTCTTTCTCGAACTGCAAAGTGACCGATCGTCACCATTGCAAGAGGAGGGACGGCCAAGAAATATGGATCAAGAACGAGCTCGTCAATTTGACTCCAACCACCAGCAAACCAAGAGAACATGATACCAATGAAAGTCCAATCCGAAACCCAGCGACGAGTTTGTGGTTGTGTAAGCATGTAGATGAAGGCCATGATGCCTAAGCACCATGCAATCATGCTGCCCGGATTTGGAATTAACAAAAGGGTGAATCCTAGACCAATCGGCATCGATGGAACTCGATTCTGGCGTACTGGTAGAAAGAATCCAACCAACAAGGCCAACCAGAGCATGAGTTGCAAACTAATCCAATCGTGCTGAATTGGATCCAGAATGATGAAATCAGCATCAATTCCAGCCCCGACCCATTGGCCTAAAATAACCAATAGGACTAGTGCCACTGAACCCTTTTCGATCATTTTTGTCGAAAGCCCACGATGCGCAGCGAAGACACCTTGGATTAGAACGATGATAATCAGCATCGAAAGGCCTTCACCTGCCCTCTCTAGGTATGCTTCGTAGAGGAATGGCATCAATGAAGAGGCGATGGCTGCAGTGAGGAAAAGTGGGCTTCTGTCACTATCTACAGCAATCGCCATGGAGATGGTCGATAGCCCAATTACAGAGAGAATGATCGGTAATGAACCTGTATAATAATCCGGATTTGTGATTGCATAATCCACCCAGATACTGGCGCCCGTTGCCATTACAGAGAGTGGTGCTAAAACCATCAACAGACGAGGGACTGTGCCACCATTGACACGCTTGGTGTAACTCCACAAACCAAGGATGGTAATGCCGACAAAAGATGATTGAACAACGACACCCCAGCCACCTGGCATCCAATCAATATCCCCACTATTTCCTTGACAAATTGCGGTATCTGCAGCAGATGAACCACAAACTAAGTACAAGGAAAAACGACTAAACCAATATCCAAACAATACACCGAATAGTAGACCAAAAGCAAGAATATAATCATGGATAATCGAAAGCATCCCCTGCCGACGATGTTGAATTTCGATCAAAACAAAGGACATGGTTGTGGCCAGCAATGAGCCCACAGCCAACCAAAGGAAGGTCCAGTCGCTATCCGTTTCGGAAACCATGAATGTATAAATTCCGAGCAAGAGCGCGACGACACCCCCACCAAGTGAA
>MDTB01172098.1_pt1 | contig 20985 bp, 40 predicted proteins | sample 811161 | NCBI WGS metagenome assembly MDTB01 (sample SAMN05326650, study PRJNA326480) | marine metagenome | isolation source: seawater | place: Mediterranean Sea | collected 2009
ATTTAGATAGACTAGCATCTAATTTAAAAAATCGGGGTCTTACTACGCAGGCTAACCGTGTTTACTCTGTATCCAATTCTTTTGTTAAGGAAGCTCTAGAGGACAATCAAGACTTGGGAATGGTTGAGCCTACTGGCGTAAAGTCCTCTGGAGTAAGCCTTCCTCAGTATATAGTAGATGAAGTCAGTGAGTTCTATGGTGGAGAGTACGACACAAGTGGCGATCCTTTGAGCGAGCATGATCAAATTAGAATTACTATTAAAAATTCTTTGGATGATGCTTATGCCTTTGAGAAAGGAATGGAGATAAATGATGAGTACAACGTCCCCTTTAGCATTACTTCTAAAGAGCTAAATCCTCTGGACAATATCTACATTTGGGTTTATAAATTAAAAGAAGATTCACTCATCCCATCAAGTCTCGGAAGAGAGCGTATAGAACCTGGGCTTATATACGGCGAAACTAAGTCGGGAGGAGATCCTATTAAAGAAGGTGTGGTCTACGATGGTTCGGAGATAAGTGCTAACCTCAATGGATTCAAGATGGTGTTCTTAGACGGAAGAAGAACTCTGGTCTTTTTTGTAGATTAATCTGAGGATACCCAATGGTCAATAAAAAAATAATTTTAAAATTTTCTGGAAAAAATTGCGACCATCGGTATATTTTTCTGTACAAAAGGTGATCCACTGAATATTCATTCTGAGGAATAGCTGTGTCTAATAAATTAAATAAATTATCCCATTGGTTATATAAAGAAGGCTTCACAAAGGAAGCCTATGATGTAGGTTTTTTAACTTTGGATTCCATATCTGGAGAAGAAGAAACTGCTACGGTAGAAGGTTACAATGGTGATTCTCCAGCTTCGTTCTTTCTATACGATGATTGTATCATAAGTAAAGACCTTAAAGATGGCAAAGTGTGGGAACCTCATATGCACGAAGTCTTTAAGGAATATATTAAAAAAGATGATGTTGTACTGGAGGCTGGTTGTCACATAGGATCTCACAGCGTTCTTTTGTCTATGCTTTGCGGTAAACTTATTCTCTTTGAGCCAATGCCATATTCAGCTAAGTTGTTGGAGAAAAATTTAAAGGTTAATGGTTTAGATAATTTTATTTTATACGAGGATGGGTTAAGCGATAAAGAGGGTGTAACATACTTCGACTATTCGCCAAAGGGAAACCCTGGAGCATCTGCTTTAGAAGATGGTTCGCATAAGAAGGACGAAGAGGGAAAGAGTTCTGATAACAATATTTTATTTAATCAAGAGGATAGGATCGAAGTTGACCTAATGACTATAGACTCTCTAGGTTTAGATAGATTGGATTTTATAAAACTAGACATAGAGGGAAGCGAAGAGGATGTTATTAGAGGGGCTTTTAATACTATAGAAAAGTTTAAGCCCATAATAACTTTGGAGATTTACTCAGACCATAATGGGGGATCTTCATTTGAAAATGCTGTAGATAAATTTTCAAATTTAATTAATCTTGGTTACTCATGTCAAAGAATAAAAGACAGCCCAGATTATTTATTCTTACCACCTGTCTTAAATAAGAAAGCCATAGCCATGAAAGCCCTAACGCCTTCTGACGTTCATGAGGCAGCAGATAAGGCCAATATAGACTGGGATGACAACGAAGCCTTTATGAGGGCTTCTGAGGCTCTTACGGGCAAGAAACACCTTGATGATATGGACCCAAATGAGTTGCAGGAAATGCTCATAGCCATAGACTTTTATAATGAAATAAATAAAAAATCTAAGGTTACGGATAGTTCTTTTGAAAATGAATTAGGTAGAGGTATATCTATAGACATAGAAGAGGTAGATGAATCTGCAAATGGAAAAGACTTCAAGGCCGTATCTATGAAGATAGAAGGGCCTGACTCTATTGCTGAAAATGTTGTTACTTACTTTGAAGCACAGAAGTTAAGCCAACTACTAGATGAATTTCTAAAAGAAAAGGGCAAGTGTAGAAGCAAGATTGAGAAAAAGTCTAAACTTCTTTTGCTTTTAAAGGAAGCTAAAGATCCAAAGAAAGGAACGGGTAAAAAACCTAAGGGTTCAAGTCGAAGATTGTATACGGATGAAAACCCCAAGGATACCGTTTCAGTCAAGTTTAGAACGGTAGAGGACATTAGAGACACCCTCTCTAAGAAAACCTTTAAGAGTAAGTCTCACGCTCGCCAATCGCAAATAATTAACCTTATCCACCAAAGAGTTAGGGCTGCGTATAAAAACGCTAAAGACCCCAAGACAAAAGCTAGACTAAGGCGAGCCTTTAAATATATAGAAAAAAAGAAAAAGAAGTCTAAGGAAAAGACAAAGCGTCTTAAGGAATCAAAGAAGGACTAAGGGGAGCTACGGTAGCCGCTAATATACGCTTTTTTCGGGACTTCTTTGAAGGCCCGATAGAGTGTTGTTAGTGCTTTAGATATTATAAAGGTCTGTTTAGTTGCGATGGATTGTAAACCAAACTCCAATTATATTGTGTTAAGAGATCGCCATCTTCAAATTGAATTAATGAATTTTGAGGGCTAGATACATCAGAGGTTACAATTTGAGGATCTGTGTATAATCCCGTCATAATGCCGCTTTGCATTAGCAAATTCATTTCTGTATCTATCTGGTAGTCTAATGGAAATAACTCTTTAAGCATAATTTCTGCACCACTTGGCCTTAGTATTAATCCAAATAGTCCGCAAACTGCGCTATTACATTGACTAACTCCCTCTTCTAAAGTTGAATCATCCTCTTTGTTGTGGCCCGGATGCCTACCTAAATAACATATATCCCAATCATATTTATCGATCTTTTTATATAGATCTTTTATTTTTTTTTTCAAAGTTTGGAGCCAAAACTGCATCATCTTCTAAAATAATTATATCATTGTTAAAATTTTTGCACATATTATATAGGTTTTTATGTGTTGCTGCAATACCAACTCCTCCAGCTGTCAACTTTAGGTATAAAGAATTTTCTTTCTTACCCTTTTCGGTTTTAAAGCTATCCCTCTCCTCTTTTGACATAAGGCTTCCATCTACTGCTTTAAACCTGCTGTATTTTAAATTTTGCGCATCTAATTGAGCCTTCATAGTTTCATATCTATCAGGACTTCTATCTAGGTTTACAACATAAATATGGGGAATCTCTCTTTCCAACTCCTCTACCTCTAAAGCTTCTTTCTTTAGATTTAGATTATTTAGATTATTTTTTAATATTGCTAGTTTTTTAATCATAAGTATTCCAAAATAATGGTGAGAACCTACTCCTATTTAACATTATTAGCATACTTTTGTTCTATTAATTTTACACACCTTAGTAGTAGCATACTCGTATAATAATAAAATTATATTTGACAAGAAATTTTTTAAAAGAGGTTATTATGAGCAATATAAATGATTTAATTAAGTTGGCAGAGAGTCTTGATAGAGAGGGGCTTATTGCTGAAGCTAATTATGTTGACTCTCTTATAAGAATAAAGGCTAGCTTAGAGGAGCCAGCTGCTGGAGACAGAGAGATGCTGGAAACTGTTTTAGCTATGGTTGGGGAAGTCTTAGACGAAGGTATAGAAGATGCCCAACCACAAATTATAGCAGACGAGTTAAGAGGGCTGTATTCCGAAAACTTAGATCAATTAAAAGACGTGCTTCGTCAGGGAGAAAACTTTGCCCTATCAGAAGGTGATGTAGACTCTGCAAAAGTTTTTCAACTTACAGAGTCATTTATCTAGAGGGTCAGATGTCTTTATCAAAAGAAAAGATAAAAGAATTTATTGAAGAATATATTAATCCTGGACTTGCGATGCATAATGGATTTATAACTGTTCAAGATCTTGATGAAGAAAACATTCTTTACATCACTATGGGAGGCGGGTGTCAAGGCTGTGCTGCTTCAAAACAAACTATGATGTATGCAATCGATCAATCTTTAAAAGAAGAGTTTCAAGAAATACACTCTATTGTCGATGTAACCGAACACCACGAAGGAAAAAATCCTTACTATAAACAACCTAGTTCATGATGAATATCATCATTAAAATGAGAACTTTATAATGATTACTAAATTAATAAAATTAGCTACAAAGTTGGACTCAATGGGCTTTCATAGTGAGGCTGACTATATAGATGGAATTATAACCAAAGTCCATGGAAAAGGTCCCGATGACCCCGTAGATGTTGAAGAAGATGACTTGCAACTTATTGGTAATGATTTAGGCCCATGGAACACCTTGGGTGAAGCTTTTGACACCGCTGATAGAGGCGAGATCCACAGTCAAGAGTTAGGAGACTTTTCTGATCTAGAAAAGACAAATATATCTAAGGATGAAGCGTTTACCGCTGGCTGCTCTGTGTGCGGTGATGAAACTAATTCTTGTGGACACGACTCTTCTTCTTATATGGCAAAGCCTCAGCTGTTTAAGATACAAGAGTATGCCGCCAAATTGCACGATATGATTAACGAGGGAGAGCAGTTAGACGATTGGATGGAAAGTTATATAGCCCAGATAGATCAAATGATTGGGGCAATCTACCATAAGTATAGTTATAAGAACAAGCACTAACTCAAAGAGGCAGTAGTTTAGTCGCAAGAACTCTTTTTATTATTTGTTATTAAAGAGGCAGTCTTCTCTACGGTTAGGAATACATTTTTTGGAGTTGGAATCCAATCCGGTATAAAACCAATCTCCAGAGGTCTAACCCATCTATGTAGGGTGTTTTCATTAGTATCCAAAATAATATCGCCGCTAAACTTATTTGTTATAAAATAGCTTATTCTTTTTCCGCCTTCCATTGTGCAATAAATAAAACTCATATCTTCTGGATCTACTTTAAGATTAGTTTCCTCAAATACTTCTCTTGCTCCGCAATCAAAAGGATCTTCTTCTTCCTCTGCCCCTCCCCCTGGAAAAGACCAGTAGTTTGGAAAAGTATACGAGTCCTCTGTTCTTTTTAAAATCAGAACTCTTCCATCTTTATTCATTATCACGACAACTGATGCTTCTCTTGGTTCTTCCACTTATACCTCCGGCAATTATTTAATTTACTTACAAGTATCATACTACTAATTTTTATGAGTATATTTGATTATTTTGGAGGTTTAAATGATAGATAAACTAATTAGATTTTCCGACCACCTAGATTCCGTTGGTTTGGAAAAGGAAGCTAATGTTATAGATAGATTAATTAAAAATGCTGATGAAATGGATGGAGGTCCAATCATCTTAAATGAAGATATTGCAGGCCCTCCCATTTCCACTCAAGAGATGCTTGAAATAGATGAAGAAGAGGGGCAAAAAGATTTTGAAGAAAGAGTTACCTACCTAAAAGAATTGATATCAAAAGGCAATGAAGTTAGGGCGGGTATTGAGGCAAGACACGAAGAAAGGTATAATTTTTCAGAAATGGAAGCAGAATTTGGAGAAGCCTTAACAAAGACGCCTTGGAGGGAGATTCTAGACGACGAATATATGGATCTGCAATTAGAGTTAAGAGATGGTAACCTTAGCGAAGAGGAGTATTCATCTGGAGTTGCAAAACTGCAGGAAGACTTAAGGGCTGTAAGTCTGGGAAATGATGCAAAAAATATGCTTGATCAAATCTATAACGTATACCTTGGAATGGGGCATGAGGGAATGTCCGACGAACTGCTAAAGGAAATTACAGAAAAAGGAGAGTATGTAGCGCCAGTTACCACAGATTTGCTAGGTCAGCCAAAGATGGTTCCAATAGCTGAAGCTTCTAAGATAACTAGACAGTTAATTAAATTATCTGACGACCTAGATAGAAAAGGCTTAACAGAAGAGTCTGATACTATGGATTCTTTAATAGAGTATTTTTCAAATCTAACAAGATAGCTTTATAAATGAACTCAAAAATAAAAACACTTCACGTCTGGCTTTTAAAAAATAATTTTAAAAAAGAAGCCAGTGACCTCTCCCAGCTAGAAGGTGAAGAGGAGAGAGACTTATCTTCTCCATATGAGTTAAGTGAAGTTGAAAAGCAGCAACTTGGTCAGCCAGCTACCAAAACTTATTCTTATATATCAGAAGAAGATTATCCCATATTAAGAGAGGATATATTAAGCAGGAGGATGGGTAACTATGGCACTGAAGACTTTAAGTTAGATCCAGAATTAACTGCATATACTCCTGGCGAAACACTTGGCTTGTTAGAGAATCCTGCAATAAAAGATTGGCATAATAAAATGTCTAATTATAAAATACCAGATGAATATAAAACTATTGTTTTTGTCGCTTGTGCAACAACAAAGCCTTGGGGCTTATCATGTCCAGGTGGTTCTTATTATCCAGCCTACAATAAAATATTAAAAGATATAGAGGAGGGAAGGCTGGAGGACTCTGTGTTTTTTGTTACAATCAGCGAGCCTTTAGGGGTTGTTCCGCAGGATATGTGGGATAGCTTCCCCGCTTATGATAACCCTGGCTTGTTCAAGGATACTCCAACTAGATCCGGTATGTTAAAGAAGCATTGGGACAAGTCACAATTTGGAAGACCACATGTAATGCCATTCGATATTGAGGCAAAAAAAGAATCCATAAATATTTTATCAGACGTTATAAAAAGATTTATAGAAAATAACAGAATTGACGGACGTGTTTTTAAATCATTTGTAGACTATAGGACTGGCCAGTCTGGTATAGCAACCCACACTTTAATGTTAAATCAAGCTGAAGAAAAAATTGGAGAAGAGGTTGTGTCCCAAGAGCATAGGTTCCCCAAGAGTTCTAGGTCAAGACAAAGAGCTTTCGACTCTGGAAAGGGCGCTGGAATTTATGAATATACGAAAGAGAAGTTGTTTTAATTATCGTATAATAAATACATGCCAGTCTATCAAGCTATAAATACAGCCTTTGTTCATATCCCGAAAACTGCGGGATCTTCAATTGCCAATGCTCTTTACAACAAGAATAAAGAACTATCAGGCGTCTCATACGAATCCAGTAAGCATGAAACAATTTTAGATATACAGCTATACTTGGGCGGAAACACTATTTTTATGCCTTATTATAAGTTATCTGTAATCAGAAACCCTTGGGATAGATTGGTTTCTTGGTTTTCTTATTATAAAAAAATATTATCGAGCGGAGAAATTGAGATAGATCCGATACAGCAGAGCTGCATAGGTGACTTTCTATCCATGAGCTTTGGTGATTGGGTAAAAAACCTTAGGCCCACTTGCAATAAATGCAACAGCACCTCAGTAGACTGTCCAATGATACCTCTAGTACCTCAGACAAGATACATAACAGACTATGGAGGCTTCATTCTAATGGATGATATAATAAGATTTGAATCCTTAGAAGAGGGCTGGAGAGAGTGTGCAGATAAAATTGGAATTCAAGACTGCAAACTTTCTCATCTAAATAAGGGCGGCAGAAAAACTTATTCAGAATACTATTGCAATGATTCAAAGAAGATAGTCTCTGAGATATATAAAAATGATATTTTAAACTTAAATTATTGCTTCTAAATTATATTAATTCTTATAGATAATATAACAAAATGGGAAAAGTAATGAGTCAAAGATTAAGAAAACTTTCTAAATTTTTATTAAGAAGTGGTTACGAAAAAGAATACCAAATGATTCGCCACCTTATTAAGATATCTGAGAATGAAAACGACGAGTCTGTTGAGTTAAAAAAAGACATGGTCTTTGCCGAAGATTGGGATTCTTATGTGGAAATGACTGAGCCTACTAGTGCCAATGGAGTTATGTACACTGGGGAAGATGTTAAGTCTGCATTTGAAGACTGGGCAAAAAAGTTTAATCACTCCAAAAGTTACAAGTCTTTTAAAGATCATTACTTCGAAAGAAAGTCAAAAATAAGCTCTTCTATTTTAAATGAAGATGGAGAGCTACGCCCCTCTGATTTGGTTAAAATATTAGAAGAGGAGATAGATTCTGGAGAAAGCTTTTTCAAAAACTCAAGGGGTGGCGACCCAACAAGAGATTATGATGCAGAACCGCCTGACATACAGCAGCACAGAGATAGCTCTGAATTAGAAGAGATAAAGGCTATGTCAGGATCTATAATTACTCCAAAGTTTTCTTTTGAGGTAGTACCCTGTGTTAACTGTTCAAATCTAGCACTACAAGAATCTGAAAATTGGGAAAATGGTACATTCTCAGAAGAAGACGAAAGGGCTATTCCACTGATGAAGCAATACTGGGATTATACAAGTAAATATAATAGTACAGAAAGAAATAGAGATAGGTGGTATGATTACAAATGGATTAAAAATAGAGATCCAGACAATCCTCGTGGGTTTTACCATTGGAGTGCAGCCTATGTCTCATGGGTAATGGGGCAGCATGACGGCGAAGGTGCAAAATGGTTTGTATATGAAAGCCACTCTGGATACAGAAGGCATGTAACAAAGACAAGAAGGGAGATAGAGGAAAATCCAAAAGAATTTATTGGAGAGCTTGTTTATATTCCGTTTACAAAATCAGAACTATCACGGTATGGTTTAGATTATGACGAAGGAGATGTAGTTGGAAGATCCAGCCATATGGACATATATGTTGGAAACGGTGAACTAATAGGGGGTAATACATCATCCTCTAACGAACATGTTGAAGAAGTACATGGAAAAAGAAAGTTTTATGAAAATGGAACCTCCGGCAGAAAGCCTTTAAGAGAAGGCATTGTTGATATGATAATAAAAAGAGTTAGAATATTAGGACCAGGAGAAGAAAACTCTGACAAAGATGTTTCATAATACAAAGCGGAGGCGAAGCCAAAGGGCAAAAATTTGACATCAAAGTAAAACAACTCGTCATAATCGAGCCAATAAATTAGTTTATTTTTGGACAGATCATTGGGATGCCTTGTAAAGTTAGGTGTTCCGATTTTTTTATCAAAAAGGAATTGTGATGAGTTTTACTATGGTTTGGACAGCTATTGTTACAAACGAAAAAGGCGAGGTTTACAAGGAGAAGTTATACTCTTCAATTGACGCATCAGCTGCTTGGAAAGATGCCTGTCATAAGTATGGCAACGGAAACCGAATGGCTGCCTTTGGTGGCGTCGGTGTCATTGCCTTAGTAAAAGGAAACCACCCTGTTTACTCAGCAGATATTTTAAAGGATTAATTATGGGTCCAAAATTTTTTCAAACCCTTATGGGTAAACGCTTTATTGAGGGAACTGTACCAAGTATAATTCACCAATTAAAAAGACTAAATGAAAATTTAGAAAGAATTGCAACCGCCTTAGAAAAAAAGGAAGAAGAAGAGAGAGAAGAATGAATAAAGAAATGTTTTTAATTATCTGCGCCCCCTTGTTTGGATGCCCAGTTGCATCAGCATATGATGTGCCAGATGAGCCAAAGTGCGTTATTGATCAGTGTAATAAAGATACCTGCTCTGTGGAGACTCCAGAGGGATGGGTTGATATTAAAAGACTGAATGGCTATGAAGAGGGCAAGAAAATTGACTGCCCAACTCATTTAGTTGAACCAACCTAGGAGTTTTAATGTTTGGATATGTAATAGAAAGAAGTGGTGTTAGCTGGAATGAAAGATTCTGGTTTAGTGTACCTGCTTTAAATCAAAAAGGTTTTGGATCTGACGACAGAGCATCTGTTTACGCCTCTATTGCTGAAGCAGAAGAGGCTATTTCTGTTATAGATAAGGAATTTGGGTTCCACTGCTATATAACGGCAAGAGCAGACTTATATCCACCAACAATATAGGAGGCAGTATGAAGAGTATGTTAGATTTAAATTATGAAGGTAGAAACATTCATCTATGGCCTGGTAACACGGTAGAGAAGTGGGCTAAGATTGAACACGTAACAGAGCAGGGTATGGTTATTGAGTTTACCGAAGTAAGAGCGCATGGGTATCAGCAACATTATCATGTAGGTGATATAATGTTTTTGCCTTGGGATGATTGCAAATTTATTTTTACAGATTAAGATACATAACAACAGAGAGGTACTATGAAGTTTTCTACACTATATGGAAAATCAACTAATGGAAAGATTAAAGAATGGAACATATCGGTTCTCAAAATGGGTGATGAAACCTGTTATATCGAAACTGAGCATGGCTACCAAGGAGGCAAGAAACAGCTTGATTCACGGTATGTTGGAGAAGGTAAAAATATCGGTAAATCAAACGAAACCTCTCCCTACGAACAAGCATGTTCTGAAGCTAAATCTTCATATAACCGTAAAAAAGATGAAGGATATGCAGAAGATGTGAGTGATATTCCAAAGATTTCAGACGGAATGTTCTTACCTATGCTGGCTCACCGCTTTGATAAACACTCTTCTAAGGTAAAGTACCCTGCGTATGTTCAGCCGAAGTTAGATGGAGTGAGGATGCTAGCTAGACTTGAGGCTGACGGAACAGTATCTATGTGGTCTAGAAAGGGCAAGGTTATTGATGTTCCAGATAAAATACGTGACGAATTATCTATCTGCTTAAAAGAAGGAGAGTGTGTAGATGGAGAGTTATATGTTCATGGCTGGGGCTTTCAGCGAATTATTGCCGCCGTAAAGAAGAGGCGTGATGATACCGATTTGCTTGAATATCATATATATGACTCTCCGCATGAAAAAAATAATTTTGAAGAAAGGTTTATAAACTCTTGGCATCCTAGAAGTTTTGAAAATACTAAGACAACAGGGAGTCGAAGTTACTCAGATAGAATCAAGGTCGTAGAAACATCACTTGTTCAATCAGAAGATGAGTTGGATGCCTTAGAGACTTCTTATATTGGTGATGGATACGAGGGAGTGATGATAAGAAACGAGGGCAGTTCTTACAAGTACAAGCATCGGTCTTATGATTTACAGAAAGTAAAAAGATTTGAAGATGATGAATTTGAAATTATCGGAGGCAAAGAGGGAACTGGAAGAGAATCTGGTATGGTAGTTTTCAAGTGTTTGACTAAAAACGGATTAAATTTTGACGTAAGGCCAATGGGGTCACAGGAAGTTAGAAGCAAAATGTTCAAAAATCTTAATAGCTACTTGGGGAAGATGCTGACTATTAGATTTCAAGGACTTACAGATGATGGCAGACCAAGGTTTCCTGTCGGTGTTGCAGTGAGGGATTACGAATAAGATGAGAGTAAAGGTATATTTCAACTTACATAGAAAGTTATTTTCGGTTGTATCATTAGAGGGTGAGGATAAGGGCAGAGTTATAGATTATGTTTCCGATCTAGACCTTATTAATTGCAAGTTTAGAGTGCAAAGAGCTGGACGTAATCGCGTTCTAAGGGAGAAGAAAAAGAATGTCCACGCTTATGTGACAGGATGGAGAACTTCTTTCTCAGAAGATGTGAAAAAAAGAGGTTCTATTACATACAATCCCTATAAGTACTCCTCATTTGTTGACGGTGAGAGCGAGGAAAAGATTGTCGCTCAAAAGTATTGCAGGCTGAAAGTTGAAAACAAAAGAGGAAAAATATTTAAGATGGGGTAGTTATGGGAAAGCTAATAGTTTTTTGTGGGCCGATGTTTGGAGGAAAGACAACAAGGCTCTTAAGCGAAGCTGAAAGGTATCGTTATCAGAAGAGAAGAATATTTTCTTACAAGCCAATTGTAGATGATAGATATGATGACGAGTATATTGTTTCGCACAGTGGTTTTAAATTAAAAGCAAGAAAAATTTCAAATGCGAATGAAATAGTTTATGATTTATCAAAGAACGAAGCAGATTCAGATTCTGTGATAGTGATTGATGAATCTTTTATGATAAAAGACAGCGGTAAGGTTTTGCCATCTTTATATAAAGATGAAGGCTTTACCATACTTGTTTCAACTCTTCAACTTTCATCTTCCGGAGAACCCTTTAAAGAGGTCTTAGGGTTGTTACCTTATGCCACAAGTATAGTTGTATGCCCAGCAGTATGCCCTATATGCTTGAATGATGCTTACTTTACAAAGAAGATAGCTGGAAGAAGAGATCACGAATTAGAAGTCGGCGGAGCAGAGCTATATCAACCAAGATGCTCCAAGCATTACAGCCCTCTTTTTGATTTTTAAATTGGTATAATTAAAACAAACATTGGAGTAAAAATGGAAACTGTAGATGAATTATATAAAATGCTTTCTGATTCAAAAAAATTAGAAATTTTAGACAGATCTAAGAAAAGGGTGATTGCACTTGGTGATGAGGCATCTACCCAGAAGCAGAAAGAAATAATCTTAGAAGAAACTGTGTCTATGATTAAAGATATGCACACCACTCTTTTAAGGAATGTTGACAGTCTATTTGAAGATGACTCCAACTGGACTCCTCACCATGTCTATGGCTATAGAGAGGTGGCTAAGTTCTGGAAGCATCAAACTAGTGAGTCTGCTATGAGTTTGGATAAAGATTAAAAACTTTTAAAAAGTATTAATTTTTACCTATCTTAATGTGGAGTTATTATGAAATACAAATATGGTGTTATTAAAATAAAAGACTATAAAGATGGAGAGGTAAGAGACTTTGAGCTTATAGAGGTTGTAGACTTTAACCCTTTGGACTTTGACTATACTGCTTCGGTAAAAAACTCTGTATATTTAAATTTTGAATCGAACGATAATTCTAACTATATTAATGATTATAATTCAGATATATTCTATAACTGGAGTGTAACTGAAAACTATTTATCATTTTCTCTGCAAGATAAGTGTGAACTGGATGCACTCTCTAATGAATTAGAGAAGATATATTCCTTAGAATCAAGGTCTAAAGGTGATAATTGAAATTTGAGCAAACATATAAACCTGACTTTGATATATCTAAAATTGATAATTTAATTAAAGATATGAAACCAAGAGAGGCTATAGAGACATGTCTTGATATAGCTCATTATAACTTCTCCAAAGATTTAGCTTTGGAGAAGGAGCAGGTTCCCAGCGCAATAGCTTATTGCTATGCTCTAATAGAAAATATAGAGTCAAAGCTGCATGAATTCTCTAGGTTAGATACGGTTTATTCAGAGTCTCTATCAGCTATATATGGATTAAGAACTTTTATTATGAAGCTAACTGAAGCTTGCGATTAAGCTCTTCCGTAATCATCCTCTATTCTTTTGAGTGTTCCATTAAGTGTATCACCTATTTCTATAATCTCAGAGTCTTCCAGTGCTGTAACTCGGTATGGGCAACCAGATTGAATATTCAAGCAGTCTCCAACTTCCAAAGTTTTTTCTTCTAAATTGTCATAAAAATTATATCTTTCATTCTCTTCATTTCCAAAGTGAACCAAAAGTTTTCCAGATAGAACATACAGCACTTCACTTTTTCTGGTGTGACATTTTAAACTAGATCTAAAGCCTTTTTTTATAAATATGTGCTTACCATGCGCACCAATTAACGATGACCAGACTATCTCATAGCCCCAAGGCTTCTCTTCTCGTCTAGAACTTGTAGTCCAAGCTGTCTTTAGTTCATCACCCATAATATTTACCTTATATAAAATATCTAATAATTAGTAAGGAGTAACGTTTTGAGTAAGAAAATAAAATACGAAGTAGGAGACATTCTTTTAGTTAGTTCTTTTGCTGGACCTAAAGTTTATAAAAAGGTATTAAAAAAGATCAATAAAGAATTTACCTTAATTGGAAAAAAGGATACCCTTGTAGGGTTCGAAGGATGCTTTGTAAGGCGAAAAGACTTAATAGCATTAAAGAAGATGTGCGTCCCGTATACTGGAAAGGAAAAGTTGAGGGATCAAATATCGTTTGTCTATGATTTTCAAATCTTAAAAAAGATCAAATGATTAGTATCCACCGATACCGTCAGATGCTATATTTCTAGACCTCTTCTTATAAACAGAGCCAGTTCCAGTAAACCCTGCAATCTTTTTAAGCTTAAGCATTATGAAAACATTTGTTGACTGAGTGGTTACTACTATATTTCCAGTTGTCCCACCACCAGTTTGCCCTTGGTCAATTATTATTGGGCTTATAAATTTTGGAATATTTATATTTCCACTTCCATGAAAAAAGACATAATCAGAATCGGCATCCCATTCTAACTTAAAAGACCCATTAGACTGTATTCCTGTTATTGCAACCCTATCTGCACTGCCACCGTTTGAGTAAGCGAGGTTTGTCAGATCAATTGTAGCGGTGTCACCGCTTGCTACAATAGGAATATAGATACATGCTTCCGACATTGTATCTCCAAGTATTTGAACATTTGCTGACTTATCTGCCATTTGAAACTCCTTATATTTGCAAATATATTTGTAAGTATTAATAGTTAATACGGTAGAATGTACAAGAAGATGGCATTAAGCCATACAATAAAACAAGAGGAAAATATGAACTGCTTTGTTACTATAAATGTTGAATCTAAAATGTTAGGCGAAGATGCTGTGCCATCTATCTATCCTCTAAGCAGGGTACTTAAAATTGCACCAAGAGGTAATGATGACCTGTATGAGGTTCATCTAAGTAATTATAACAATCAGGGTAATGAGGTTATAGTTACAAGAGATAATTCGGAAGAGATATTTTCTACCGCAACATTCGTTCTATCTACTGCTTCATTTGTTAATGCAACAACCAACGGATAGTTTCTAATCTGAAAAATTAGTTTACTTTTGCAAAGTTCTGCATACAGGGCTATAGCTCAATCAGGTTAGAGCAGCTGTCTCATAAACAGCAGGTTCTGGGTTCAAGTCCCAGTAGCCCTACCATTTTGAATGGCGGAGTCGTAGCAGAGTGCTTGGTTGTTAATAAACTAAGAGGGTGGGTTGCTACAAATGATCTTTTTATTTCGTAATATAGAACAGACTGTATGGACTCCTCTCTTAGATACAGTCTCCGCAGGTAGGCATGGGGTTACAGATGCCTTTAATTATTTTATAATTATCTTTAAAAAGGAAAACATTCCCCAATAGCTCAGTTGGTAGAGCAGATGGCTGTTAACCATCGGGTCGTAGGTTCGAGTCCTGCTTGGGGAGCATTTAGGTGAGACAGTGGAAGGATTAGTATTTGGTTTAGTAGATAATGGTATAGTTCTTATTGGAGCATACTTAGGTCTTGACATAGAAGATAGACTCTCTAAGAGACTGTCTAGAAAGTCAAACCCAGTTGTTGGCGCTGCCTTTGGAGCAACAATAGCAAACTTAGTATCAGACTTAGCAGGGGCGTACTTAGATCCAGCTATGTCTGGTATGCTACTGGGAATAGGTGTTGGTTGTTTAATTCCAATACTTTTAATTCCAGTGATAGAAAAGTTAAAAAGAAAATGGTCGGATCACTTCAATGGAGATTATTATGAATAGCAAAACTCACGACTATACTAATACAGAATGGGGTCATAATTACTCTATCCAGTCAATTTCAGATGGCGGCCAAACAATATCTTTATCGGGCTGGGGTTGTGGGATTTCAAGTAATGACTATCTTATTATAAAAAATGGAGAGGGAAGTACCAGATACAAGGTGGATTCAGTAAGGTACTGTAGAGATCCACACGATATGTGGTTTGCCGAAGCATCTTTTTCACCAAGGAGTTAATTATGCCTAAGATTATGAAAATAAATTGTGATACAATTAATGTAAATGGATCATGCTTACAAGGATATGTAAATGCTACTTATGATGAACTGGTTTCAAAACTTGGAAGTCCAGGCCCATCATTTGATGGGTATAAGTCTGATGCAGAATGGCACATTGAGTTTGAAGATGGATCTGTAGCTACAATTTATAATTGGAAAGACGGATTTAATTATTGTGGAGAAAATGGCACACCTATTGAAAATATCAAAGAGTGGCACATAGGCGGTAACACAAAGTCCGTAGAAGGGTGGGTTAATGACTTGATACATAGTTCGTGGCCAGCTTTCGATGAAATCAGGCAAGAAGCACAGTTTTAGCGCCACTATAGCTCAAATGGTAGAGCAACTGATTTGTAATCAGTAGGTTGTAGGTTCAAGTCCTATTAGTGGCTATTTTATAAGGAGATAGCATGAATAATCAAGCATATGAAATGGCGATACAATCAATGTCATCTGACATTGTACAGTTAGAAGAACGAATATCATATTTGGAGTTTGTCATAAATAATCTATTTGTTGCACTGGAAGAAGCAGAAATTATAACAGTAGAGGGTTTTGCTGACGAAACACTGGAGAGGTCAATCAATCAGGCTACAGAGGTCGATGATTTACTAACTCAGCTTCAAATTCCATTTGAAAAAAATGAGGAGAATTAAAGTGCAAAGTGTACTATCTAGAGAGGGCTAAGAAACTAGCTCTAAGCAATAATCAAAGCTATCATCTTGCTGCTTGGGCAAAAAAAAGAGGCTCTTATGTGTTTGGCACAAACTCTCAGAAATGCTCCGCTCAGTTTGAGAGGGAGCATGAAAATGGTTATAAGTGTTACTATTTACATGCCGAAATGGATCTCATCAAAAAGGTTGGAAACGCAAATGTTTCTACGATATATGTGGCAAGATTTGAAAAAGATGGCAGCCTAACTATGGCTATGCCCTGTAAGTGGTGTCAAAAAGCTCTTTTGAAAAATGGAATTAGAAAAGCGTATTATACAAATTGGGATGGAGAATGGGAGGTTCTAAGGTTATGAAGTATTTTATAGTTAGGTTCAATCACCTGATGGAAAAGTATAATGACTATGTTAATATATTAACTTTAGAATTTTTTTGCTTATTTTTATTTTGCATATACTCATTTTTCGTATAAACTTATTATGGATTTTTACGAATTTAATATAACTATTTTTGGAAAGGGAGAAAATCCCGATGAAGCTTTTGAAGATGCTTTGAAAAAGCTAAGGGATGAGCCGAGTACGGCTATATCTGATGAAGTTATCTATACAAAAAGGGTTAAGATAGATGAAAAAGAACAGCAGGAAAACTAATAAAAGTCAAAAACACAATAGCGATATTGAAAAGTCTGTAAAAAGCTTTTTAAAAGACATTGGCTTTGTAGGTGTTGACAACTCTTCTATTACGAAAAAGATAGCCTCCCTTATTTCAAAGGGAAGTTTAAAGTCTAAACCTAACTCTCTAGAAGAAAATGATTATACAGAGTATCACACCTGGCCTTGTTAGGAAGTTATGAAAAGAATTCTAAAGTTTCTATCTAGTAAAGAAGTAACTGTATCTGCTGTTATTGTGAATCTTTTCATACTTTCTTTTTCAATAATACTTGGAAGTGCTATCTTGGCACTTTTGTCTGTGGTTAATATCGCTTTGTGCTGCACTGGTTATTACATAAATAAAGAGGATTAAACTAATGAAATCTAAGATAGAAAAAATGTTGAAGCAGGAAAAAGATGTGGCTAACTCAATATGCTCAATGATTGAAGGGCAGTTAGAATACAACTTAAAAAGTTTAAATACAAAAGTCTCAAATGTAGTCTCTAAGTCTCTGGAGGAAGAAAGCTTTTCCAATATTGGATCTCACACAATAGCTGACCTATCTCTTGAAATTCAAAAGCAAGAGAGAAGCCTTAGTCAAGCAAAGCTTAGGTTAGAAAGCATATCTAAGATGATAGACGTCCTATCGGAAGAGAGGAGAAAAATTGTTGTCAGTGGTGGCTTCGACCCCATTCATGCTGGCCATATAAGAATGATTAAAGAAGCGGCGTATGTCGGTGATGTAATCGTAGTTGTGAACTCAGATGATTGGCTTATGAGAAAGAAAGGTTATGTTTTCATGCCTTGGGAGGAGAGAGCTGAGATAATAAAGTCTATAAAAGGCGTGGTAGAGGTTTCAAGTGTAGATGATACAGACGGATCAGTCTGCGAAGCATTAGAGAGATTGAAGCCCGAACTCTTTGCAAATGGTGGGGATAGAAACGATAAAAATACTCCAGAGAAAAGCCTCTGTGAAAGGCTTGAGATAACGATGTTATGGAATGTCGGTGGTGGAAAGATTCAGAGTAGTAGTGATTTAGTTGCTGCTTTAAACGACAACAAAAAAAATAAAAAATGAAAAATCGGGCAAAAGGTTGACAAATTTAAAATTTTTGACCATAAGAAAATGCTATGGTTACGAATGGGAGTGTTACTTGAACAACACGACTAAAAGTTATATCGCAATATGTCACAGAACCTCTATATCGGTTGAAGACACCTCTTGGGAGGGTCTTTGGGATTTAATTTTAAAAGAGTCAAAAAGCTCAAGAAAAAAAGGTAAAAATCAAAGGCGGTTTAAAAATGGAACTAAGAAGTGACTCATTCAGAATAAACTGGATTGAAAGATCCAGAAGTGCTGAAATAATAAGTGTAACAGGCTTTGGCTTTCAAATAGATAACTGGAAAACTACATTCTTGAAAAGCTATCCGTCTGATCTTTATAATTCAAGAATGAAGACCTCTATTGAGAATAAAGATGGAACTGTTACCGCCATCTTTACTAGAGATATAAAATAATTATCAAAGTGCAAAAAATATAGAAAGGAGATATTATGTCTAAATTTAAGCGCCACGATGATAGTCATGGCTATCCCACGGATAAGGGGGATAGTTATGGCCACAATGAAGACGATTATGACAGAAGCTTTTATGATGAACATGGTGATCACGATGACTATGATGACTCATGGGATCATCTATATGATCAATCTGACTACGAAAACGATAAGTTAAAAAAAAATAAGATAAATAAAAGACTTGATAATAAACACCAGCAATAGGAAAGCTATGAATATAAAAAATGTATCCTCTTCTTACCCGATAATTTCTTCAGAAGAGCAGTTAGTCTTATTAAAAGATTGGAAAGAAAACGGAAATAAAGAGTCTCTAGACAGACTTATTCTTTCGAATATAAAAATAGTTTCAAAAGAAGCTCACAGGCTTTCGACCATGAATAAAGAATCTTCCTATGAAGACCTGCTACAAGAGGGCATAGCTGGACTGTTAAAGGCAACAGATATGTTTGATTTTGAAAATAAAAATAACTATCTAACATATGCTATGCACTGGGTAAAAGCATACATGAGAAGATATGTTATGGATCAGAAATCTATGGTAAGAATGGGTAAGAACGCAGAAGAGAGAGCTGTATTTTCTTCTCTAGCAAGAGTAGAGAAAGAAGCCGATAAGCTTGGTTTGGAAGGCAAGGATAGAGAGGAAAAAATATTATCAACCCTGGGGGTTAAGAAGAGAACTCTTGACTCAATGAGGTCTAGAATGTCTTTTAGAGACGCAAGTCTTGATGCAAAAGTTTCGGACGATTCAAGCACTAGAATCTCAGACCTGTTGGAAATGCCAGATGAACTAGATTTTAAAAGCCCTCTTGCTACGGCATATATGGATAATCTAAATTCAATCCTAAACTCTCTTATAGATAGACTTCCAGAAAAAGAAAAGATTGTTTTGCAGAAAAGATTCTTTGGGTCTAACAGCCCCTCCCTTAGAGAGGTCGGGGAAGAGTTGTCTATGACGAAAGAGGGTATAAGAATCGTAGAAAAGAGAGCTCTTTTAAAAATTAAAAAAATATTAGAAAATCGGTATAATATAAAAGATGCTTTTGTTGCAATTTAACATATAAAAATATTCTAACAAAGAGGGCTTATGTCAAATTCAAATGAAGTAATTGTTATTATACAAAAATGGCTCATGGAATCTTACGACCCAAGAAATGACGGCTGGGTTCAAAAACATTACAAAGATAAAGTCAAAGAAGTTTTGGATTATCTAAAGATAAATGACAGGGTAAAGAAATTCAATAAAGAAAATAAAATAAAAGAGCTGTGATCCTATGAAGAGAGACAAAGATAAATTTGCAAAGTATGAGTACCTCATATGGAAGCATGATGAAGGATTTATGCACACTGAAAGATTTTCAAATGAAAATATTTCTTCTTTTATAGATAGCTTGAAATCTATAATAAAAGAAAGAGATGGAAAAGAAGATAAACCTAAAAAGGAAAAAAGTAATGAAAAATAAACTCTTCTTAAAAAAAGGCTCTATGCTACACCTTTCTGAGCTTGGACATAGAAATTTTGTATACCCCTCAGATAATACTGTAGTTTTGGATAAGTCCTGCAAAGCAGAAAAGATGACTTGGGTAGGTTCGGACAAGTTGATACCAGTGATGTTAGACAGGCCCATTACTGCCAACAATAAACCCAGCTCTATAGTCTGGGTAGATAGTAAGTTTGTATCAGAAAGAGACTGCTAGTTGAGCATCAGTATTCTACAAAAGGCAAGCAAGGATATGGTCTGCTTAGATCCCTATCCTCATATCGTTATAAACGAGGCACTTCCTGAGAGGCTATACAATGAACTACACAGGACCTACATATCAGACGAGTCTTTGAAAGAATTTTGGGAAACTTCAAGTTTAGAAAACAATAAGAGATACCAAATTGAAGGAAAGCTAAAATGGGCTTTGGATAACAATATTTATTCAAAAGCTTGGGAAGAGTTTATTAAATATCACACATCTAAAAAATTTTTTAAAGAAGTTGTCCAATTGTTTGGAGAGGGTCTAATAAAAAAATATCATCCTAGTTTAGATAAAAAATTTCCAAATCTAATGAAAGCTCCTGTCAAAATAAGAGAAAAGGGAAATAAAGATGTCGCAATATCAATGGATGTTCAGCCTGGAATTAACAGCCCTGTATTAAGGAGGTCATCTGTTATAGGCCCGCATGTAGATAATAAGAATGAAATATATGCAGGATTATTCTATATGCGACTTAATGAAGACGATTCTATCGGTGGTAATTTGCAGATTTATAGTCACAAAGATAATCTCGTAATTACTGAAAAATTTGATAGAAAAAAACTTCCTGACAAAAGCAAACTAAAGCTGGTAAAGACAATTCCATATAGCAAAAATACTTTTGTATTATTTATCAATTCAAATATGTCTTTTCATGGGGTTGCAGATAGAGAGATTACTCCGTATAATAGGAGACTCGTAAATATAATAGCTGAAAAAAAATAAGGGGGCGAAATGGTTTCGACAGGGTAGAATCAAGGGGAGAGTGCAAGTAGGTAAGATACGACCTTAACTGTTCAAA
>MDTB01207361.1_pt1 | contig 20980 bp, 15 predicted proteins | sample 811161 | NCBI WGS metagenome assembly MDTB01 (sample SAMN05326650, study PRJNA326480) | marine metagenome | isolation source: seawater | place: Mediterranean Sea | collected 2009
CGACGAACTGCGTCGCCTGATCAAGGAATTCGAAAAAGAACTCGCCATCATCCGTGGCCGCGTCGATGGCCTCGAGGCCCGCGTCGGTGAACTGGAAGCCACCCAGTTCTCCACCACCACACGCTTGAAAGGACAAGCAGACTTCTTCACAGGTGCGATCAAGTACGCCGATCGCGATGAGTGCAATGACGAAGGTGGAGACTGCAACAGCGATGCCTTCAACTTCTCTTACAGGCTCACACTGAACCTGAACACGTCATTCACTGGAAAAGATCGTCTGTATACCCGTTTGAGAACGGGCAACATGAGCAACCAGTGGACACAAACTGATTCCTACCTGGCTGACGCCAAGAGTGGTGACAACACCCTGAAAGTTGACAAACTCTGGTACACCTTCCCGATCGGTTCTGAGTTCAAAGCCACCGTTGGTGCTTTGATCGAGAACTACTACATGATTGAAACGCCAACGCGTTATAAGCCGATCCTCAAGGCCTTCAAGCTTGGTGGCTATGGAGCCGTTCTCGGAGCAAGCACCGGTCAGGGTTTCGGTTTGCAGTGGAGACAAAATGTCGATCCTGGCGAACCTGCTCTGAACATCGCAGCCAACTACGTTGCTGATGGAGGCGATGGCGCCAAGGGTGACTCGAAAGAGGGCATGTTCGGTGAAAACACCGATGCCTACTTCCTGAGTCAGATCGGTTATGGAAACCGGCAGTGGCACATTTCTGCTCTGTACGCCCTGAAGAACGCCGGGCAAAGAGAAGAATGCCTCACAGATGAAGCTGGTCTAACAAGCTGCAGCAACGTCTCTGGTGCCAAAGCCGCAATGGGTTACTCAACCCCCCGTGCCAAGGATCTTGGTCATCCGTTGAACGCTGTTGGACTGCGTGGTTACTGGTCTCCACAGGACAGCGGTTGGATTCCTTCCATCAGTGCTGGTATTGATTTCGGTTTCGCTGATTCCCAATTCGACGGCAACTCTGAAGCCGTCAAAGGCTGGATGGTTGGCCTGAACTGGAAAGATGCTTTCATGAAGGGCAACAAGCTTGGAGTTGGCGTCGGCTCTTACTCGAGCTATGCCACCTCAGTGAAAGGACAGGGTTGGCCTGATGACGAAAACTTCGCTGTTGAGGCCTACTACGACTTCCGAGTCACAGACAACATCGTGGTGACACCTGCGATTTTCTGGGTGGATGACGCCTATGGACAGGAGCAGCTCCCCGGTCAGAACAAATTCGGCGGACTGGTGAAAACCACCTTCAAGTTCTGATTTTCCCAAAACTGGAACAATCAAAGGGGGAGCATCATGGATGCTCCCTTTTTTTTATACAAATAAATTGCCATCAAAAAAGGCCGCCTCTCAAAGCAGCCTTAAGAGCAAAGGAGGCTGAATTTACCAACAGTTCTCGCCTTCACCAATCGGAACGCAAACATCTTCCTGCTCAGCCTTTTTCTCCAAAGCTGCTGCATCAGCATCAGGCTTGCTCTTCTCCTCGACACCTTGATCCGTATTCCATTCTTTCAAGTCACCATCACTTTGCGCCTGAACCGATTGGACTGTCCCTGCCGCCACAATCAAAGACGATGCCGCCAGGAACATTGAAATGGGTGATAATTTTGCCATTATCAAACCAAGCAAAAACCTATTATCAGCTCAACTCAGCAGCGCGCAGGCAGAGATGATCCCTTCTCAAGTAACATATGTAACACGCTTACCCTGATAGTCGCCTAACAGCATTGACATAAGATTGATAAATTAGATCGAGCTCATCAGAACGTCCATGACGTGCCAAAAGAGATCGGGCAGCCGCTTCAAGATTAAACAGCAATAGACGATCTTCACTGGACGGTACATAACTCTCGATCCAGCCAACACAAACCAAACGCGTACCACTCGTCAGTGTCTGGACGCAATGAAGTGCCGTACTCGGATAGAGAAAAATCTGTCCTGGTGGCAACCGTATATCGCGACTTTCTTGAGATAATTGAATCGACAGCTCACCTCCTTGATAATCACTTAAATCAGACAAAAAGATGGTAAAAGAAAGATCTCTCCTTCCATACTTCGAGAAAGGATTGTCAACATGCCAGCCATAGCCATCGCCTTCCTCACACTTAGAAAACATAACCGAATGAACTCTCTTAACTAGAGAGAAACTCTTAATCAGAGGATTCGCAATCAGCTTTTTGGTGACGAGCTCCACTCCAGACACCATTGCTGGCGACTTCGGATCAAGCTGTTTATTCTTTTTGACAGCCGCCGCAAATTCACCAGCCGTCAGGCTGCCGTCACGCCAAAGCGTTGAATCAAAACTCAACGATTCGACAATGGCATCAACATCATGCTGTTCAAGCAAAGGTGTTGATAAGAAATCCATTCCCGCACGCGGTCTCCTGACAGACTAGAGGAGACAGCAGAGCATCATTTGATACAGTCAACTAGCGCAATCGGCACTGCCGCCAAGCGCCTCGTGTATACAGTTTAATTATCCATTTTGTCTTCGATGAACAAGGCTCTTTTAAGCACAATTGCAATTGGTGCTTTATGCATTCCTTTTGCAAGTGCCAAAGCCTTCGCAAAAGAGGTCCGAGTTTACTCAGGAAGGCACTACAACACGGACAGGGAGGTTTTCAAAGCCTTTAGTCAATCGACAGGAATCAAAGTTAGGTTGATTGAGGCAACAGGAATTTCGCTGGTTGAACGGCTGAAGCGCGAAGGGTCAAAGTCCCAGGCTGACGTGATCCTGCTGGTTGACGCAGCAAGAATTAATAATGCTGCAAACGCAGGATTGTTAGCGCCCATACAGTCCAGCCTCCTCAATAAGGAAGTACCAAAACAATATCGAGACCCTAATAATCGTTGGTTTGGCCTAACACGACGTGTGCGTGCCATCATCGTTAATCCAAAAATCGTTAATCCAGCTTCGATCAAAACATATGCTGACTTAGCCAATCCAAAATTCAAAGGCAAGCTCTGCCTGAGAAAGCGCAAGAATGTCTATAATCAATCACTTGTTGCCGATCAAATCGTTCTGAAAGGCAAAAACAAAGCTTCCCAATGGGTCAAGGGAATGGTTGCAAACGTCAGCCAGCCATTCTTCGGAGGCGATACCTCATTAATTCGTGCTGTTGGCCAGGGAAAATGTGGCATTGGAGTCGTCAATCATTACTACCTGGCAAGAATGCAAGCTGGAAAGTCAGGAGCGAAGGATAAGACCCTTGGCAATGCAATCAAATTGATCATGCCAAATCCAGCACACGTCAACATCAGTGCTGCTGGTGTCGCAAAATCAGCAAAAAACAAAAAAGAAGCAATTCGGTTGATTGAATTTTTGGCATCCCCAAAAGGCAGTGCCAAACTGGCAGGTCCAACTTATGAATACCCTATGAGAGGTTATGGATCAGCATCTCAGCTCAAAGCTTTTGGCAAATTCAAGCCTGACAATGTTTCAATCAGCGCGCTCGGTAATAATCAAAAACTGGCAATACAGATTATGGCTGCAAATGGCTGGAAGTAAGACATACCTCCCCAAGCAATGCGAATGAGAATGCATATCATTAAAAAATAAACGTCCAGTAACGAAATTGAGAATGCCTATCATTAAAAGAGGGGAAAATCGCACGATCTTCCCCTCAAATAGTGGTCTTATCTGTATGGTCTGTGCATGATGTCTTTTAAGGACTGAATGCACATGACTTCAACTTCAAGCCTCAGCAAAAGCAACAGCAGTGTTCTCACAGGTCCCGTTGGGAGAGCTGTTGCCGAAGCCATGGACTCCGAGCTGCTCTCTGCCTTTCAACAGCACCTCAACATGGAGCGGCATGCCCACGCCGCATATTTTGCTTCTGCCATCTGGTTTGCCGAGCGGGAATTGAGAGGTTTCTCCCGCTACTTCAGAGCGGAATCCCAAAGCGAGCATGACCATGCCGCTCAATTTGGCGAATACTTAATCGCAAGAGGTCAAACCGTGGAACTGCATCCCCTGGAAGCACCCCTGCAAACCTGGGCAACTGCAGAGGAGATCATGAAAACCTCCTTTCTGATGGAAGCTGATGTCACCACATCGTTGCATCAGCTCTACGCCCTGGCGGAACGTGCCAGCGATGTTCGCACCACAGTTTTTCTTGATCCGATGATTGAGAAGCAGATTCAGGCTGAAAACGAATTCGCTCATTTGCTGGGAAGAGTTCGTTTTGCAGATAACCAGCCCTCAGCAATTCTCATTATTGACAATGAGTTGAACGAAGGACGCCATCAACCTGCCACGTTGCAGAACAACTAGAGACAAATCAATTTTTGTGATCTAATCCTGATGATCGAAGTCGGTTATCAGGATTAGATTCTATATGCTCAACAAAGCGTTCCAACATTTGTTTTCCACCCAGATTCATCACCTACTCTTTGGTAATCACAACAATACTCCGATCACAGTAATAGTGGCATAAAAGCGAACTTTTACTCGTCACCTCAGATACAGATTTCAAGACAGTTCACCCTGGAATAAAATGCCAGGAATGAAATCGATAAGAAAACCCCCTCAAAGCAATTGAGAGGGTTTTCTGCCTTGGACGGGACGCAACTAATCTAACGAAATTTGAAATCATGTGACGACTATTTCCTCTCAAAACCCCTCCACCCCCTGTCGACCATCACGACAAAAGGTGGCTAAGAATGGGGCTGTCGATCCCGTCCAAGGACGACATCTGTATTATCGACAATCCCAATAACCGAAGGAGATGGAATGAATAGATGTCGTGTATCCAATGAACAACAGCTGGAGATCTAAATAACAAGAGAAAAATTGCCTTGTCAGGACGATCTCTCAGCTTTCTGCGAGGCACAGAAAGCTGAGTTTTAGGGTGATCGCCTCCGAGAGCTCGGTTGTCGCTCCTCCTCTCGGCATGGTTCCCGGATGTGAACCTGTTCAATTATTGATGAGCAACAATGAAGGATTTGTACGATCTGATCAAGATCTCATGCACAGATGAATCAGATCGATGTTTTTTATTTGATCAAGAAATTGGTGTCTGAAGAGCAGATGAGCGTGACGTCTGCTGCTGCGCTCTCTTGAGTTGCTCCTTGAGCAGTTGCCGTTGCAGAGATTCGATACGAACAGCGGATTGAAGACGAGCATGGCAACACTCGATTTCCTGGCAGCGACGTTGCCAAAGCTTCTGCTCATGGTTGAGCCGCTGGCGCAACCGCTGATTCCCACAGAATGGATATGTTCGATGCAATGCGTCAAGACGACGCCGAATCCACTCAACCTCCCTGAGAAGAGTTCCAACAACAGTGTCTGACATGGTCCTCACAGGGGTCAGAAGCTCAGCGGAGAACTTTCGATCAATTCAGGAGAAAAACGCATTGTTAGATCGGCGCCGCTCATCTCGAGAAGCTCGGCTTGACGCCACCTGGAGAGAAGTCGAGTCGTGGTGACACGCGTGGCTCCAATCAGTTCTCCGAACCGATCGTGAGTGAGACGGAACGGCAGCTGGAAGGCATCGCTGCAACGAAGGCCAAGGCGATTCACCAGGAGCGCCAACAGCGCATGGAGACGTTGCTCAGCCTGACCGAGATGACGAACACGCAGAAGCTGGAGGGTCCATTCGTTCACGGCATCCATCCCGAGCTCATCCGAACCAACAGCATCACGGCGGAACTTGAGTGCCGTGAGTGCTTCCACACAGGCGCCATCGCTGCATAAGCGATCGGTCCGCAAGCGATCACCCGACTGCAGGAACGCCAGGGTCATCCCCTCTGTCTCCTCACATGGGCAATAGACCCGACAGATGCCCTCCATCACCTCTAGAACCGTTGCCTGTCCACGGCCAGCAGGGTCGAGAAGGACGGTTTGCAGCCTCGGCATCGCCATCGGTGCAACCGGATCATCCGGCAGAAAGCGATAGGCGGACACGGTCACGACACCTGAGATTGAGAATTACTTGCAAGAGTACTTAGCCGAAGTCAGAAATGCAAGTCATTCTCAATAGCAATAAGCGATTCAGAGCTTCTCCAGCGCTTGAGTCAAACCGTCACCCCAACCTGTCTTGATTGCACGCTTTTTCTGTGCGATTTCGACCGCACAAGGGGACGGCTCGCTTGGCTGCCCGCTCGTTGCTTTTCTCCAAAGAAAAATCACTACCTTTTTCAAATACTGGTCAGCAGCTGTGCGCAAAGGCGTCGCCTCACTGTTGGGTCTATCCCTGGCATGCTCTGTATTGGCACCAGGGCCTGTCAGCGCCGTCGAACCGATCAGAGGGCTGGATCGATTCAGTGATGTGAGGCCGACGGACTGGGCTTACCAAGCCCTCAGCCAACTTGTCGATCGCTTTGGCTGTGTTGCCGGCTTCAGCAACGGCAGCCTGCTGGGTGAGCGGACCATCACACGCTTCGAGGCCGCCGCACTCCTGAACACCTGTCTTCAGCAGGTCAGTGACGTCACCGATGCGTTGCAACGTCTGATCAAGGAATTTGAGAGCGAGCTCGCTCTGATTCGCGGACGCGTTGATGGCTTGGAGGCTCGTTTGGCAGAGCTGGAAGCCACCCAGTTCTCAACCACCACCACCTTGCGGGGCCAGGCCTACTTTGTGGCGAACGCCAATGCCTTCAAAGGCTCAGCACGTGGCTTCAAGCGTGAGGCCAACCGCTCTCTCGGCGCTGCCAATCTGCTCTTCGATCTCGAACTGGACCTCTCGACCAGCTTCAGCGGAAAAGACCTGCTGCTGACCAAGTTGCGCACGGGCAGCTTCAACGCCAACAACAGCCTCAGTGGCGCCCCCACCAATCAGTCCGCGCTGAACATCGCTTACTCCTCAAACGATGCCGGTGAACCGGTTCTTTCAGTCGACAAGCTCTTCTACCAATTTCCAATCGGATCAGACTTCACCGTCATCATTGGTCCCAACGTCGCCCAGGACGACATGTTCGGGATGTACCCGAGCTTGTACGGCGATGACGCCATCCTGAATTATTCGGCCCTGGCTGGTGCCCCCCTGGCTTACAACCAGAACCAAGGGGCTGGCGCCGGGCTGATCTGGTCTGGAGAGAGTGGCTTCAGCCTCACGGGGAGCTATGTCGCCATCAACGGCAACAGCGACAACACCCAGCAAGGTGGCATCGCCACATCCTCAGCCGGCGGCACGGCCACCATTCAGGCGGGGTATCAGAGCGGATCATGGGCCATAGCCGCGGTGTACTCGGGGCTGCAGAACGGCAGCTGGCTGGAGCCCTATGGCACACCGCTGTTGAACGACAGCCTGCAAAACAACAGCGGCTTCACCGATGCCTTTGGACTTGGGGGCTCCTGGCAGCCTGCCGATAGTGGCTGGATTCCCTCGATCAGTGCCGGCTGGGGCATCAACTCGACCACCTATGACCCTGGCGTACATCGGGATGGATTGGTGGAGTTCAGCCAGTCATGGACCCTGGCACTTCAGTGGGATGACGTGTTCCAGCAGGGCAACAAGGCGGGGATGGCAGTTGGACAGCCGGTGTTCGCCACCAGCCTCTACGGCGGCGACACGCCGGACGATGGCAATTACGTTTGGGAATGGTGGTATCAATTTCAAGTGACGGACAACATCAGCGTCACTCCGGCTCTTTTTTATCTCTCCCGTCCGCTCGGCCAGGAAACAGCCAGCGGGGGCACTTTTCAGCAACTGGGGGGGCTTGTAATGACGTCTTTCAGTTTCTGATGCATGAATGCCATTGCAATCCAATGATGGACACCCAAAGCGAGGGAAGACGGTCGGCTCAGCATCGAGACGCAAGGGGCTAAGGATTCAATTGCACATCACTTTTGACTCAACAGAACAACAAACTATTCGCCTTAAAGAATTCATAACTTTGCTCTTTGCTTTGTCAGCAACTTGAGCCAATAAAGTTGATCTAAAAGTTGCGTCTATGCTGTACGGAACAAATGTGCACATCCGGATAATGCAACGCATCAAGCAGATAGCCGTCACGAGCTCCATTCTGTGTTTGGCAGCCAGCATGTCTGCATCAGCGGCGGGGAGGATTACAGGCGCCGGCGCCACGTTTCCCGCGCAGATCTACAAGCGCTGGTTTGGAATGCTGGCCGGACAGGGCGGGATCAGAGTGAATTATCAAGCTGTTGGCTCCGGCTCCGGTCGCAAGGCCTACATCGATCAAACCGTGAACTTCGGCGCTTCCGATGATCCGTTGACACGGAGGGACATCCGGAAAGTGAAGCGTGGCGTTGTGCAAATTCCGATGGTGGGCGGAACCATTGCCTTCGCTTACAACAAACCAGGTTGCAAGCTGAAGCTGACCCAGGCCCAGGCCGTCAAGGTTGCCTTGTCCAAAGTGAAGAACTGGAAAGAGCTGGGTTGCAAGGAAGGACGGATCACCTGGGTGTATCGATCGGATGGATCCGGCACCACACGCGCATTCACCAATTCGATGAAGGCGTTTTCACAGGAATGGACCATCGGCTCCGCCAAAGCGGTGAAATGGCCTGGAGGCGTCGGCGCCAAGGGCAATGCTGGTGTTGCCGCTGTGATCAAGAACCAGGAAGGTGCGATTGGCTACCTGAATCAGTCCTATATCAGGGGACCGATTGTTGCTGCACAACTGCAGAACAAATCCGGAGAATTTCTCAAACCCAGTGTGGCCTCCGGCGAGATCGCTCTGAACCAGATCACGCTTGACCAGAATCTTGCAGGAACCAACCCCAATCCATCGGCGAAGGGTGCGTATCCGATTTCAACGCTGACCTGGGTGCTGGCCTACAAAAAAGGGAACGGCCCTGATGCACAAACGATCAAAGAAGTCTTCACATTTATGTTGAGCGACAAAGCACAGAATGTTGCACCAAAGCTTGGTTTCGTGCCGCTGCGAGGAGATATTTTGAAAAAATCAAGAGCCGCCGTCAACAAAATTGGCGCTTAAGTCAACTTCACAAACTCAACACTTCATCCACGGCAGATATCAAAAACAATCCTGACTCACGAACGTCTTACCACCTTGACGGGCCTGCCTTTGCCATGACTTTCAAGTGTCATCATGGACAAGCCATTGGTCACCAGGCACCATCTTGATCTGAATCAAAATTCGTGAATCATTTGTCTTGTTGCTCAACATGAGATTCAACGAAATCACTATGTCGCCTAGAGCCACAACAAACAACCATCAAGGCCACTGGTCGATCTCATGCATCGAATCAGAGCTTGGCTTCAAGGGCATTCATTTGCCTTGTTCAACGTTTTATCAATCGCGAGGACGTGCCGAGCATTCACCAAGAAGAAACACGCATACCTCTAAGGCCTTCGGGCTGTGGGAATTAACCGATTTCACCCAACAGGATGACGTCCTTCAGTTTCTTAATCGGCGCTGCTGCGCTTCTGAACGCAAGGTCTGAAGCCATTCTTTCAATCAGTGGGGTCTTGATTGGTTGATGGATCAAGCCTGGGCGCTGATTAAATCTGGAACATTGCTTCAACGATCAGCAAGACAATTGATCAGATCCACTCTTCGATCACAGCAATACGGTTCATCACCTGATCGCGAGACTCCCGCCCAAGGATTCCCATGTAAATCGACATCAGGGTTTTGGACATCCCTGAATATTTGTTGTGAGAGCTATAGCGATCATAGCCATTCATCACCAGCGCAAACGCTTCTTTCTGGGTGAGCCATGGATGCTTATGGATCAGAAATTCAATGCACTTTTCAAGCACATCGTTATTTTATTCTTGATTGAGATTACGCGGCCGTCGCACAGTCTTATTCAGCAAACACGCAGAACTTCATGAGAACGCACTGAAGTGCAAGAACTCATCAAACTGAACCATGCCAATCGGGATGACAGGATTCGAACCTGCGGCCCCTTCGTCCCGAACGAAGTGCGCTACCAAGCTGCGCTACATCCCGTTGGATTCATCGTAGGAGAAAGCCCCACACCGGTCGATGGATTCCTTGCAACATCTAGGGTCAAGCATTGATCCGGTTCTGCCGTGCTCAAACCCGAGTGGTTGCGCGTCAAAGCCCCGCAGCGGGAGCGCATCGGTGCTGTTGCCGACCTGCTGCTCGACCTGAACCTGAACACGGTCTGTCAGGAGGCCAGCTGCCCCAACATCGGTGAGTGCTTCGCCGGTGGCACCGCCACCTTTCTGATCATGGGGCCCGGCTGCACCCGAGCCTGCCCTTACTGCGATATCGATTTCGACAAGAGCGTTCGGGCTTTAGACCCCACCGAACCCACACGCCTCGGTGAAGCGGTGGCACGCCTGGGCCTGAAGCACGTTGTGATCACCTCGGTGAACCGCGATGACCTGGACGATGGCGGCGCCTCCCAGTTTGTGGCCTGCATTGAACAGGTGAAACAGCGTTCACCGCTCACCACGATCGAGCTACTGATTCCCGACCTCTGCGGCAACTGGCAGGCCCTGGCCACGGTGATGGATGCAGCCCCTCATGTGCTCAACCACAACATCGAAACCGTGCCGCGCATGTACCGACGAGCAAGACCCCAGGGCATCTATGAACGGTCTCTGGAACTGCTGGAACGGGTGCGCGAGGGATGGGGCCAGACCTACAGCAAATCCGGCCTGATGGTGGGACTCGGCGAAACCGACGAGGAGGTGATCGGCGTGCTGCGCGATCTGCGTGCTCATCTGGTGGACATCGTGACCATCGGCCAGTACCTATCACCCGGCCCCAAACATCTGGCCGTGGATCGCTTCGTGACGCCAGAACAGTTCGAGCACTACCGCCGCATGGGTGAAGAGGAGCTCGGCTTCCTGCAGGTGGTGAGCACTCCGCTTACCCGCAGCAGCTACCACGCCGGTGAGGTGCAGCGCCTCATGGCCAGCCATCCCCGCTGACGGGGATCCATTCCTGCAAGGTCCAGCTCACCAGGTCGGCCTGGATCATCGGGTCCTGCTGAACCCAGGCCAGCGCTTCGGCATAGGACTCCGCCTCGAAGATCAGCAGCCCGCCACCACCGGGCCGTTGATGCTCATCCACCAGAAATCCGCTGTGGATCCGCCGGCCTGCCTTGCTCTCCTGCTGCACCCAGGCCCGGTGCGCGTCGAGGTGGGGCCGCCGCTTTGCCATCGGCAGGGCAAGCGTTTCGGTGGTGAAGGTTTCGTGCTTGATGAACCAGGCCACTGCAACAGTGCTGACTCAGGCGACCACCGCCAGCTTGTCGACAAGACCCATGGCTTCCCGCTCGCTCGGGGGAACCAAAAGCCTGAAACGACCCTTTGCCGCGGCCCAGTCCGCCAAGAGCACTGTTGCCTTGGTGCTTCCGGTTGCCGCCAGATGGGCTTCCAGCAGACCCTTGAGCATGGCTTCCTGCTCAGCGGTGGTAATGCCGCACACCTCAACGATCTCAGGATTCACGCGTGGCATCACGCGATCTCCTTCATCCAGCAGGAAGGTGACGCCACCCGTCATGCCGGCGCCGATGTTGCGTCCCGTACTGCCCAGAACCACCACCACACCTCCGGTCATGTACTCGCAGCAATGGTCGCCAGCGCCTTCCACAACAGCCCTGGCGCCGCTGTTGCGAACCCCGAAGCGCTCACCGGCACGGCCGAGGGCGAACAACTCACCCCCTGTGGCGCCATAAAGGCAGGTGTTGCCAAGAATCACCTGGTCGCCGGGATCGATGCATTGATCCGATGGCACGAGGCTGATACGACCGCTGTTCATCCCCTTGCCCACATAATCGTTCGCCTCGCCTTCCAGTCGCACGTTCATGCCCTGAACCAGGAACGCGCCGAAGCTCTGTCCTGCAGCGCCGCGGAACGTCAGATCCAGCTGACCAGTAAAACCGCGATTGCCGTGACGCTGGGCGATCTCGCCGGCCAGCCTGGCGCAGACGCTGCGATCGGTGTTGATGATCTCGACCGTGCGGCTGTGGCGACTATGGGTTTCGACCGCATTCATCAGCGCTGCATCCGCCAGCAGCACATCCTCCAGAATCGGGCCGTTGCCGTGGGCTTCTGCAGCGTGGCGCAACCAGGAGCGATCTTCAGATCCCTTGATCGGTGCCAGCAGGCTCGCAAGATCAACACATTTGGTTTTGGCCAGCTCGACGGAGCGAGGCTGCAGCAGTTCGCTGCGGCCAATCAGGTCCTCCATCCGGGCAACCCCCAGCAGGCTGAGCAGCTGACGCACTTCTTCGGCCACGTACCAGAAGAAATTCACCACGTGCTCGGGCACGCCGGTGAAGCGCTTGCGCAAGGCTTCCTTCTGGGTTGCCACGCCAACTGGGCAATTATTGGTGTGGCAAACGCGAGCCATGATGCAGCCCTCAGCAATCATCGCGACTGAGCCGAAGCCGTACTCCTCAGCGCCAAGCAGAGCGGCGATCACAACATCCCAGCCAGTCTTGAGGCCACCATCAGCGCGCAGCAGCACGCGGTCCCTCAGGCCGTTTTCAACAAGGCTGCGATGCACTTCCGTGAGTCCCAGCTCCCAGGGACTACCGGCGTGCTTGATCGAACTCAACGGCGAGGCACCGGTACCGCCGTCATGGCCGGAGATCTGAATCACATCGGCATTGGCCTTGGCGACACCGGCTGCAATCGTGCCGATCCCGATCTCGGCCACCAGCTTCACGCTCACAGGGGCCTTGGGATGCACCTGGTGAAGGTCATGAATTAACTGCGCCAGATCCTCGATTGAATAGATGTCGTGATGAGGAGGCGGAGAAATCAACGCCACGCCCGGCTTGCTGTTGCGCAGCCAGGCGATGTACTGATCGACCTTGGGCCCTGGCAGCTGTCCGCCCTCTCCGGGCTTGGCCCCTTGAGCCACCTTGATCTCCAGCTGTCTGCCGCTGCGTAAGTACTCGGCTGTCACGCCGAAGCGACCCGACGCCACCTGCTTGATCGCTGAGCAGGCCGTGTCGCCATTGCGCAGACCGCCGATGCTTGGGAACGACAGGGAACGTCCATCGGCATCGACATCATTCAGCCTCTGGAAACGGGCGGGATCCTCACCGCCTTCGCCGCTGTTGCTCTTGCCACCGATGCGGTTCATGGCCACCGCCAGCACCTCATGGGCCTCCCGCGAGAGGGCCCCGAGACTCATGCCACCGGTGCAAAACCGCCTGCAGAGACTCTCGGCAGACTCCACCTGATCCAGAGGCAGCGGCGTGGGCGCCAGCTTGAACTCCAACAGGTCGCGGAGCGCCGTCACCGGGCGGTTCGCCAGCAGTGTTTTGTAGGTGGAGAAATGGTCGTAGCCCGGACCGGCCTTGACCGCAGCATGCAACGCCTTCGACATCTCGGGAGTATTGAGATGGAACTCGCCATTCGTGCGGTACTGCACGAATCCCATGAACTCGAGTTTGCTGCGGTTCAACTCGGGGAAGGCCTTGGCATGCAGGGAGAGCGTCTCGCTGGCGAGCTCCACCAGCGTCATGCCCGCGACCCGGCTTGTGGTGCCGGTGAACGCGGTGTCGATCACATCAGCACCCAGGCCGATCGCTTCAAAGATCTGAGCGCCGTGATAGCTGGCCAGCAGCGAGATGCCGATCTTCGAAAGAATCTTGCGCAGCCCGTTTTCCAGTGAGACGCGAACATTCGCCTGGACCTTATCCGCGTCGAGGGCAGGTAGCTTGCCCTGCTCGATCCGCTTTTTGGTCTTGGGGTGGGACAACCAGTGGCGCGTGGTTTCCCAGGTGAGCCAGGGGCAGACGGCACTGGCGCCATAGCCGATCAGACAGGCGACATGGTGCGTGCTCCAGCACTGCGCGGTCTCGAGAACGAGTGAACAGTGCAGACGCAAGCGCTGGCGCAGCAGGTGGTGATGAACAGCCCCCACAGACAGCAATGCCGGAATCGCCACGGTGGTGGCTGTCAGGTCCGATGGCTGACCGGACTGATCGACGCGATCGGAGAGCACCAGGATCTGGACACCGTTGCGCACCGCCTGTTCGGCTCTGTCGCAGAGTGCCTTCAAGGCGGACTGCAGACCACCTGCACAGGCTTCAACAGCCACCTGGGTGGAGAGCGTCTCCACTGGCAGGCCCTGCTGATGAATGGCAGCCAGCTCGGCCTCGTTCATCACAGGGCTGTCCAGGTGGATCAAAGCCGCTGCTGCCGCCTGTGGCTTGAGAGCAGGGCGACGCTCCCCCAGATGCATTTCAAGGCTCATCACCAGCTTCTCTCGCAAGGGGTCGATCGGCGGGTTGGTGACCTGAGCGAAGCGCTGCTTGAAGTAGTCGTAGAGGAGGTGTGGACGATCGGAGAGGACCGCCAGGGGAATGTCATCCCCCATGCAATAGGTGGGCTCCTTACCGAGTCCGGCCATGTCCTCGATCACCAGATCGAGGTCCTCGGCCGTGAAGCCCATGGCGGTCTGCAACCTCAGCAGGTCGAATTCGCTGAGGGCACGCTCCTGATTCCAGGGTTGTGCCGCCACGGAACGTCGATGCTCAGCAAGCCAGTCGCTGTATGGGAAACGAGCGGCAGCATCCTCTTTGACAGCCCAGTTATCGAGCAGCTGCCCCCGCTCCAGATCCACAGCCAGCATCTGCCCGGGGCCGAGACGGCCCTTTTTCACGACGGTTTTCCCGCTGAGGTCAACGACGCCCGTCTCAGAGCCCATGATCACAAAGCCGTCAGACGTGGCACACCAGCGAGCAGGCCGCAGTCCATTGCGATCGAGCGTGGCTCCGACGCGCTTGCCATCGGCGAAGACCAACAACGCCGGACCGTCCCAGGGCTCCTGGATCCCAGCGTTGAACTCGTACATCGCCGTCACCTCAGGACGTTCCTCGAGATCGGGTTGGTTGCGAAACGCTTCGGGAACAAGGGTGATCAGGCTGTCGGTGATCGAGCGACCGCTCCTCACCATCAGTTCAAGAGTGGCGTCGAGGTTGGCCGAATCGCTGAAGGCCTCATTGACAACCGGATTGAGATCACCGGCGGCATCAGCCCAGACCTCCTCGAGACTGGCTTCGGAAGCCTTCGCCCAGTTGAGATTGCCGAGGAGCGTGTTGATCTCGCCGTTGTGACCCAACAACCGCATCGGTTGCGAAAGGGGCCAGCGGGGCAAGGTGTTGGTGCTGAAGCGGCGGTGATACACCGCAAAACTCACCTCAAAGCGAGGGTCACGTAGATCGGCATAGAAACGAGCGAGCACCTCGGAGCGCACCATGCCCTTGTAAACAACCGTGCGGCTGCTGAGGGAGGCCACGTAAAAGCTGCGGGACAACTCAAATCCCCAGGCATGCCTTGCTCTCGAGCCAATCCGGCGACGCAGCCGCAGCAGTCGTGCCTCGAAGGCATCTCCCCCCGGCCCACCACCGACAATCCATTGCTCGATGGCCGGTGCTGTCTCGCGGGCCAGAGGTCCCAAAACATCCTGATCGACCGGGACCACACGCCAACCTTCCGACGTCAGTCCAAGGGCGCGAGCTTCCTCCTCACAAAAACGTCGAGCCTCCTCGCGGCGCTGCGCATCGGCAGGCAGAAACATCATTCCAAGGCCTCGGGCCGCCTTGGCCTCTGGCCATACGGCTTTGAAATACGTCCAAGGAATCTCACAAAGAACTCCGGCACCATCGCCTGAGTCGCCGTCTCCGCCACATCCCCCACGGTGCTCCATGCAGCCAAGCCCACGCAGTGCCTGGCTCAGAACCCAGTGGCTGGCTTCCCCGGACAACTGCGCCAGGAACCCGACTCCACAGGCATCCCTTTCACCCGCAACAGACTCCGGTGCAGCGGAGTCGCAGACAGGCCACGATGCAGCAGCGGAATGGATGGAATCGGGCATGAACATCAACCGGACGGACACATGATCTGCGGCGTCATTGCCCGCAAAATCATCTCTCTTTTCAATCCTAGGCAGGCGTCACTCCCCTATCGACTTTCACCATGCTTCTGATCGCTCAGCTGCCTCCTCCGCTGCCAGAGCTGCGTAACAGCGAGGTGGTCAGTGGCAATCGCATCTCGATCGAGGGGGAAGGTCTGTCCGCTGACTGGGCCTGGCAGGGCCGCAGTGCCTCGCGACCGGAGCGCCTCTGGCTGCCCTTGAATCTTCTGGAGGCCCGTCTGGGCTTTCGTCGCAGCGGCGCAGGCGGCAATGACCAGCTGGAGTGGTATGGACGCCGCCAGGGAATTCAGTCGTTCTCGACCAGAACACTGGGAGACGAGGTGGCGCTGGAGGTTGCGACATGGCTGAACAACCTCGGGGTGAGCCTGAGGCGCCAGGGCAACAGCCTCAGCCTGGAGCTTCCGACGGCACAACTACGGCAACTGAGACAGGGCAAAGGCAGCACAGCCGGGCGTTTGGTGCTGGATGTCGACAAGCCGGTCTTTGTTCAGCGCCGGGGCAGTGATCTGCTGCTGAATCTGCGCAGCGATCAACGGCAACAAGCCACGTTGCGCAGTCTTGGACTGATGCCCAAGCAAGTTGGATCGTTTCTGACGCTGCGCGGGCAGGCCACGAAGGTTCAGAGCCTGACCCTGGCCGGTCCATGGCGCGTGGTGCTCGATGGGGTCAAGCCTGCGACGACCGCTGTCAGATCGACCCCAGGCCGAGGCTTGCCACTCTCGGACCCGGCGATCAGCGCCCTCATCCGCCGCGGCCTGACCATCGAACGTCGCACCGTCAGGGTTGGGGTGAAACCTCTCGTGGTGCTGCGCGCCGGGGGGGATCTCACCCGGCTGGGACTGACCCTGATGCCGCTGGCGATGGCAGGCAGACAGCAGGGCCTCCGCTTTCTGCCCCAGCTCTCCAGACCTGCTGGTGCGCTCGTCGCCATCAATGGCGGCTTCTTCAACCGCATCAAACAGCTTCCGCTTGGCGCTTTGCGTCGTGATGGGCTGTGGCTTTCCGGACCGATCCTGAATCGCGGTGTGATCGCCTGGGAAGCCAACAATTCACTGACCTTTGGACGTTTGCGACTGGATCAGGCACTCCGTGTGGCGAATGGCCGCCGCTGGGGACTTGGATTCCTCAACAGCGGCTACGTCCAACGCGGTCTGAGTCGCTACACATCAGCCTGGGGCCCCTACTACCGCTCACTCAGTGGCCAGGAACAGGCGATCCTGATTCGCGCCGGCAGCGTGATCGCTCAATACGACAACAGCAAACTGAGCCGCGGGGTCTCCCTGCCAAAGGGCACTGATTTGGTCGTCGCCCGTGGCGGAGCACCTTTACCGGCCAGAACAGGAGACCAGGCCAAGGTTGAGATGAGCTCGAGCAACCAGCTCGGGGACAAGCCGAATGTGCTGGGCGGAGGACCGCTGCTGATGAAGGGCGGGCAGGTCGTGCTTGATGGTCGACGTGAAGGATTCAGCCCAGGCTTCCTGAGCCAGACAGCCCCACGAACCGTGATCGCCCAGGGGAAAGGCGGAATCTGGATGCTGGCCATCAGAGGAGCTGGCAGCAACCCAACCCTTCTGGAGACCAGCCTTGCAATGCGACAGCTCGGCATGCGCGATGCCCTCAACCTCGACGGTGGCAGCTCCACAACCCTGATCGCCGCAGGACGGACGTTGATCAACGGAAGCGGCAGCCCACCCAGGATTCACAACGGACTGGGACTGGTGCGGCAAAGGGCCCTGCCATTGTGGTGAGCGATTGCTGCTGAACCTGATGGCTGCCAATCTGCGTCTGACCGCCAGCGCAGCGGCGGAACTGGCGCGTCAGGCCGCTGTGGCTGGCACTCCTGGGCAGATGCATCTTGATCTGACACCGGGAGACTGTGCCGAGCACGTGATTCGCATCCGACCTGGCCATCTGGCCGGCATTGCCATCGCGCGGGCTGACGGCGTCACCCTCCACGCTCCTGAGAATCAGCTGCGTCAGCTGCAGGGCCTCTGTTTGGACTACCGCGGCGATCTCAGCGGAGGCGGCTTCCTGATCCGAAGTGGTGCAGGGATCGAACCCTGTGCCTGCGGAAGCGCCTTCAGTCGAAGCTGATGGGAGCCGCGACCCAGTAATGTTGTGGATTGTCGAATCTGGTCGGGGCGTCCGACCGCTTAACGACCCTCGATGCCAACCATCCAACAGCTGATCCGCTCAGAGCGCTCGCGCCTCAAGGCCAAGACCAAGTCCCCAGCTCTGAGGTCCTGTCCGGAGCGTCGCGGGGTCTGCACCCGCGTCTACACCTCCACGCCGAAGAAACCCAACTCGGCGCTGCGAAAAGTGGCTCGTGTGCGACTGACCTCCGGGTTCGAGGTCACCGCTTACATCGGTGGAATCGGCCACAACCTGCAGGAACACTCCGTCGTTCTGATCCGCGGCGGTCGTGTCAAGGATCTACCTGGCGTTCGCTATCACATCATTCGCGGAACATTGGACACCGCAGGCGTCAAGGACCGGCGTCAGTCCCGCTCCAAATACGGTGCCAAAGCTCCAAAGGAGTAATTAAGGCACCATATCGATCCTCTGTAACCATCTCGCTCACTACGACCTGACCCTCCATGTCCCGCCGCAACGCCGCTGAAAAACGCCCGGTTCTGCCCGATCCCCAGTTCAACAGCCGACTCGCCACGATGATGGTGGCCCGGTTGATGAAGCACGGAAAGAAGTCCACGGCTCAGCGGATCCTCTCTGATGCCTTCGGTCTGATTAATGAGCGGACAGGTGGTGACCCTCTGGAGCTGTTCGAAACCGCTGTTAAAAACGCTACGCCACTCGTGGAAGTGCGCGCTCGCCGCGTTGGTGGTGCGACCTACCAGGTTCCGATGGAAGTTCGTCAGGAACGCGGAACCGCCATGGCATTGCGCTGGCTCGTCAGCTTCTCGCGCTCACGCAACGGTCGCAGCATGGCGCAAAAGCTCGCCGGTGAGCTGATGGATGCCGCCAATGAGGCTGGAAGCGCTGTTCGCAAGCGCGAAGAGACTCACAAGATGGCTGAAGCCAACAAAGCATTCGCCCATTACCGCTACTAAAGACCGAAGGCCAGCGCGTCACCTCTAAAAGACACGTCTGGCCTGTAGAGTCTCACCCGCCTTTTAACGCCCCCACCCCGGAGACTTTCCTGTGGCCCGCGCCTTTCCCCTGGAACGCGTCAGAAATATTGGAATCGCCGCTCATATCGATGCCGGCAAAACCACCACCACCGAACGGATTCTGTTCTATTCGGGCGTGGTGCACAAGATCGGTGAGGTGCATGACGGCGCGGCTGTGACCGACTGGATGGCCCAGGAACGCGAGCGCGGCATCACCATCACCGCTGCCGCCATCTCCACGAGCTGGGAAGACCATCGGATCAATATCATTGATACCCCTGGTCACGTGGACTTCACCATCGAGGTGGAGCGTTCCATGAGGGTTCTCGATGGCGTGATCGCCGTGTTCTGCGCCGTTGGTGGTGTGCAGCCCCAATCGGAAACCGTGTGGCGTCAGGCCGACCGTTATTCGGTGCCGCGAATGGTTTTCGTCAACAAGATGGACCGCACGGGAGCTGATTTCCTCAAGGTTTACGAGCAAATCACCAGTCGCCTCAAAGCCAACGCCGTACCGATCCAGTTACCGATCGGATCTGAGGGTGAACTCAGCGGCATCATCGACCTTGTTGGCAACAAGGCCTACATCTATAAGAACGATCTCGGCACGGATATCGAGGAAGCCGCGATCCCCGCCGACATGGCAGATGAAGCCGCTGAGTGGCGCGGCAAATTGATGGAAACTGTCGCTGAAACCGACGAAGCCCTCATCGAAAAGTTCCTCGACAGTGGCGAACTCTCGGTCGAGGAGCTCAAGGTCGGTATTCGTGAAGGCGTTCTCAAGCATGGTCTCGTTCCCATGCTCTGCGGCTCAGCTTTCAAGAACAAAGGTGTTCAGCTTGTTCTGGATGCGGTGATCGACTATCTGCCGGCGCCTGTTGATGTCCCCCCGATTCAGGGCTTGCTGCCAAATGGCGAGGAAGCAGTCCGTCCCTCCGACGACAGCGCTCCTTTCAGTGCTTTGGCGTTCAAGGTGATGGCTGACCCCTACGGAAAGCTCACCTTCGTCCGGATGTACTCCGGAATTCTGGAGAAGGGCAGTTACGTTCTCAACTCCACCAAGGACGCCAAGGAGCGAATCTCCCGACTTGTGGTTCTCAAAGCGGACGACAGAGAAGAGGTTGACCAGCTTCGTGCCGGTGACCTTGGCGCCGTTCTCGGCCTCAAGAACACCACCACTGGCGACACGCTCTGCACGCCGAACGACCCGATCGTCCTCGAGACCCTTTTTGTTCCGGAGCCGGTGATCTCCGTGGCTGTGGAGCCGAAGACCAAAGGGGACATGGAGAAACTCTCCAAAGCCCTGGTCTCACTCGCGGAGGAGGATCCCACCTTCCGGGTGCGCACCGATCAGGAGACCGGCCAGACCGTGATTGCCGGTATGGGGGAACTCCACCTCGAGATTCTCGTGGACCGCATGCTCCGCGAGTTCAAGGTGGAAGCCAACATCGGCGCTCCTCAGGTGTCCTACAGAGAAACGATCCGATCCTCTGCTGGCGGCGAAGGAAAATTCTCCCGACAGACCGGTGGCAAGGGCCAATACGGCCATGTAGTTATTGAAATGGAGCCAGGTGAGCCGGGATCCGGCTTCGAATTCGTCAACAAAATTGTTGGTGGTGTGGTTCCAAAGGAATTCATCAAGCCTGCAGAACAGGGCATGAAGGAGACCTGTGAATCCGGTGTGATCGCTGGGTTCCCTCTCATCGATGTCAAATGCACGATGGTTGATGGCTCCTATCACGATGTGGACTCTTCGGAGATGGCGTTCAAGATCGCTGGTTCCATGGCGTTCAAGGACGGCGTCAAGAAGTGCAATCCAGTGCTGCTCGAGCCGATGATGAAAGTCGAAGTCGAGGTCCCCGAGGATTTCCTCGGATCGATCATCGGCGACCTGTCCTCACGCCGAGGTCAGGTTGAGGGCCAGGGCGTCGAAGATGGCACCTCCAAGATCTCGGCCAAGGTGCCCCTTGCCGAGATGTTCGGTTACGCCACCGAGCTCCGCTCCATGACCCAGGGCCGGGGCATCTTCTCGATGGAATTC
>MDTB01076579.1_pt1 | contig 20979 bp, 14 predicted proteins | sample 811161 | NCBI WGS metagenome assembly MDTB01 (sample SAMN05326650, study PRJNA326480) | marine metagenome | isolation source: seawater | place: Mediterranean Sea | collected 2009
ATTGGCTGCCCTGAATCAACATCATTACAAATCGTTTGCCGACCCTGAGGTACTTTCAAGAATTGAACAGCACGAAATGGCCTACAGGATGCAAGCATCTGTTCCCGATCTGATGGACCTTTCCATGGAACCTGATACTACTTTCGAGCTTTATGGTCAGGAGTCCAGACAGGCAGGGACATTTGCCGCCTGTTGCTTAAATGCTAGAAGGTTGGCGGAAAGAGGAGTGCGAAATATCCAAATTTTCCATCGAGGCTGGGATGCACACGGTGGACTTCCCCGCGAACATGAGAACCAATGCAAGGATGTAGATCAGGGTTGTGCGGCTCTTATTACTGATCTCAAAAGAAGGGGACTTCTCGAAGATACCCTGGTGATTTGGGGAGGAGAATTTGGCAGAACATCCTATTGCCAGGGTGCATTAACTCGGGAGAACTATGGCCGCGATCATCATCCACGGGCGTTTACCACTTGGATGGCTGGAGGAGGTATTAAGCCGGGAATCACTTATGGGCAGTCGGATAACTACGGTTATAACCTGACTGATCATGATGGAAATGTGATTAAGCCAAATAAGCATCATTGGACCCCTGAGACCATGCATGTTCATGACTTGAATGCCACCATTTTACATTTACTGGGAATTGATCACCGAAAGCTGACCTACCGCTATCAGGGGCGTGACTTCCGTCTGACTGATATCCATGGTCATGTGATTAAAGATATTATCGCCTAGGCTCAGATCATTGGAGTGGACTTGCTCCTTATCTCATTCTACAGAATGATGCATGAAGCATCTTTCCTTTTTAATTTTCTCATTGTTTCTTTGTATCTTCGCTTCGGCGAAAAAGCCCAACTTTGTATTTCTGGTCTCGGAAGATAATTCAATTCATTATCTCAAACATTATGGTGCGAAGTTTGGAAGTATGCCCATTGTTGAGAAGATGGCGACGGAGGGGGTGACATTTAATCATGCCTTTTCCAATGCGCCCGTTTGTTCGGTCGCCCGTTCAACTTTGGCCACCGGAATCTTAGCCCCGAGAGGCGGTTTTCAATATCACCGCAAAGCGGAAACAGCTACTTTGCCAAATGGAGTTTTACCTTGGTCCGCTATCCTTAGGGATGCTGGTTACTTTTGTGCCAATAACCGTAAGTTGGACTATAACTTTAAGTATAATGGAACGAAACCCTGGGATCAGTCCAGTAATAAGGCAACCTGGAGAAATCGCCCAAACAAAGAAATCCCATTCTTTTACATGCGGTCCATGGGGGAGTCTCATGAAAGTTCTCTGCACTTCAATCAGAATTTGATGGAAAAGGAGAACACAATCACCCCTGTTACCGAGGTAGAACTGCACCCTTATCACCCTGATACTCCTACCTTTCGTTATACTCATGCCCGATATCATGACCGCATGTGCGTTATTGATAATTTGGTTGGATCAGAACTTAAGAAACTTAAAGACGACGGTGTCCTGGAGGACACTTTTATCTTTTATTTTGGTGATCATGGTGGTGTGCTTCCCAGGAGTAAGGGATATGCGTATGAATCAGGGCTGCATGTTCCTCTTGTTGTGAGGATTCCAGCAAATTTCAAGCATCTGGTTGATCATAAAAAGGGTACTCGCACGGATGGGTTTGTCAGTTTTATAGATTTCGGACCGACTCTTCTTAATCTAGCGGGGCTCAAAATCCCAAAATTCATGGATGGGAATCCATTTTTTGGAAAGGGAATAAATCGAAAAGTCTTGGCCAAGCGGGATGAAATCTTCGGTTATGCGGATCGTTTTGATGAGAAGTATGATATGGTTCGAACCCTGAGAAAGGGAAAATGGAAATATATTCGAAATTATCATGGATTTTATCCCGATAGCCTACAGAATAATTATCGATATCGAATGCTTGCATTTCAGGAATGGCGCGAATTGTTCAAAAAGGGAAAAATTACTAATCAACAAAGCCAATTCTTTAAAGCACGACCGGCTGAACAACTTTTTGATTTATCTCTTGATCCGCATGAAGTGAGTGACTTATCCCAGAATCCGAAGTTCCGTAAAAAACTTTTGGAGTTACGAGAAAAGTTGAGCAATGAAGTAAAAAGAATAAACGACCTGAGCTTTTATCCCGAGAGTTTCATGATAGAAAATGCATTGGCTGATCCTATCTCATTTGGCCAATCCAAATCTTCTGATATTAGCAGATTGGTGGATATTGCTAACCTTGTCCTCTGCCCGTTTACAGAGGTTGAAGATAAATTAAAAAAGATATTGTCTACCGGTTCAGAGTGGGAGAAATACTGGGCATCCTTGGTATGTGCTCAGTTTGGCAGTCAATCGCAATCATTGCATGCACATTTATCAGCCTTGAAGGATCATTCGAATTTAATGGTTCAAATGCGGACAGTGGAAGCATTGGCATTGGTTGCCGCCCAAGACCCTATGCTTAAACTTATTGAGATTATCAACAATTCAGAATCAAGAATCGAAATTTTGTTAACCTTAAATGCTGTGGCCTTTTTTCGAGATCATCACGGTTTTAAATTAGATCCTGAATTGCTTTCAATTGATGCGCCTAATGGAGAGTATAATCGCAGGCTGGAATACTTTAATCATAAGAAATAAACAAAAGTTTTTCACAGTAATGTTACCAAAAATAACGAAAATCTTCAGATATTTGTCCTATTATAATCTGATCTAGTTATGAGTCTATTGATTCTCTTTTAGGTTCACGGGCAAAGAACCTAAAAGAAATGTTACAAAACAAGGTGCGTGGTTTGGGCAAATCACGCACCTTTTTGTTTAGACCTAATAGATAAATTCCCATAATTTTAAAATGCAATGATGGGAATACCCAAATTCATTTACTGGTCTTGCGGAAGTTTAGTCTGCTTTTTTTTAGGATTTTGCTCTCAGGAATCCGGCACAAACGCAGTACGAGAAATGAGACAGATGGAACGTGTTCCCGATGTTTCTGCAAATCATGTTATATCTGGAGAAGTCAGTATTGAAGGTAATGCCAAAAATGCAGGCAAATTTGTTCTTTCCAGATACAGCAGAACCAGGTGCTTGTATTACGCTTATTTGAAAGAGAGAGAAGAGACGGATTCCGAGGGGGACACCAAGTGGGTGAAGGTTGATCAAGGCCACGAGTTTACTGATTTTTTTATCAGTGATGAAACTGGAAAAGTACTTGTTCAATTAAAATATGGCGGAGTGAAGCCGGATCTATCTATGGACTACAGGGAGAAGAAAGGCCGTTATCGGTATACGGAATGGAGGATTGAGGATGGTGAAGCGATTTATGCCTTTGCCATGGGAGAGTCAATGGAAGGTTTAAACTCTTTGCGATTTGATTTGCCCGGTTCTTTTACCCCAATTCTTTCCAATCAAGGCGCATTGGAGAATCGTGGGGGACTTGGTACCAGTGGAGTAATGTATAATGCAATAGGAGTTTCTTTTTTTTGCTTTGGGTGCTTATTTATTTGTTTTCTTCTAAGAGTTCATCGCGTTCTGGCTTTCCTCTCGATGGTTTCCGTTTTGGTCACTGTAGTTTTGATTTGGGCCTATTTATCTATGATGGAGGCAGACTTGAAGGATGGGCATGAGCGACTTCTTCGATTAGAGAAATCCGCAAGTGAAGCGATTTCTCTATCTTTTGGGGAATTGGTAGGGTGGGATTCTATTCCATCCAAGAGTAAAGACATAAATGATCCCCTTGCTAGAGACCGTGTTATGGGAATTAGGGAGGACTATCTAGCCTCTATATTTAGAACTAACGAAATTCTAGCAAGGTTTCCTGAGAACATACTTTCAACTTTTTGGGGTATTAAATCATGGGAAATGCCCGATGTTACCAATCTTGATTTAAGTCAGCAAATCAAGAAGACTCCTATCAAAGAATGGGTTGTTCTTTTATCAATGTTTGTTTCATTTATCTTGGTTGTACTCGGTGCTTATTTTGGATTTCGTAGGATCAAAATAAAACGTTACATTGAAAATATACCGACCTCCCTTTCCTCAGGTTTGGCCTTTGGGCCATGTGAAATCAAGGGGACAGTGGAATTTGGTCAGAATAAAAGATTAAAAGGACCAGAAACCGGGCAGGAATGCGTTTACTACAGGTACAAGGTTACAGAGACAAGGGGTTCGGGTAAAAATAGAAAAACTGTAGTTATAAAGGATGAGGTAAAAATGAGACAATTCTTCTGTTTGGACAGTGAAGGCAAGGCACAAGTGAGTCCAGAAGGTGCCGAGATAACTACAGAATTGAAGTACAGGAAAAGGCGGGGCAGAAGAACATATTACGAATGGCATTTGGCAGAGAAAACACAAATTTACATTTTAGGCTCCGCGGTGGTTGATGATTTTACGGGCGATCAATTGATTATAGCTGACGCTGGTGATGAGTTCCCATTCATAGTTTCTGATGAATCAGAAACAGAGATTATGCTGAAGCAGGGAAGAGAGGGTTTGTTTGGTATAGGGCTTGCCCAAAATGCCATGGTTTTTCTAGGTTTAGTAGTTTTTGGTGCACTTGGTTCATTTGCAGCCACAGATTTCTTGCTGTCTGCTATGATTGCTCCCATATTTCTGGCAATCAGCATGATTGTTTTGATGTTTAACGACTTGGTTTTTTTAAGAAATCGAGTGAAACGAGCATGGGCTAATATCGAAGTTTCACTGAAGAAGAGAGAGGACTTAATTCCCAATTTAGAGAATGTTGTAAAAACATACCTTGCCCATGAGAATGAGTTAATGCAATCAATTGCTGATTTACGAAAAGCGGTGACCGGAAAAAAAGGATTTACTCCTACCCAAGCTGATTATGCAAGGAAACAAGAGACTGTTATAAGCGATAGGTTGTTTGCTTTAAATGAAGAGTATCCCAATCTTATGGGGGAGAAAATGATGGGGGATTTCATGAACCGAATCACCCGTATGGAGAATGAAGTTTCAATGATGCGAGCAGGCTATAACGATGGAGTGGAAAGGTATTGTACGGTGAAGCAGAGGTTTCCTGAGGTATTGCTAGCGAAGGCATTTAAATTTGAAGATAAAAAACCTATGATGTTTTCTTCAGAAATTCGAATGATTCCCAAAATTGATTTTGAGACTAACCAAAAGGATGTGACTCTGCCCGGTCAATCTATTCAGGAAAATGGAGAATTGGATGCCTCTTTTGCAGAATCTCAGATCCCAAAAACTGGAAAAGGTCAAGCTGATGTAGACTCAAAAGAAATTTCAAGCATATATATTCATAAGGGAGGTAATCAATTTGGGCCTTACAGCCTGTCGCAAATCGAGGAATATACGAGGGCAGGGAATTTCACTCAAGAAGATCTAGCTTGCTGGGATAACAAAAATTGGGAAAAAATCTCCGAGATTCCTGGATTTAAAAGTGACTCAAATTAAGATTATTCTTTAATCTTCGGTCTTCTTTTATATTTTTCGAATAATCTTGTGTGGCGGCTAGTTAGGTTGACTTTTTTACCTAAGATGCGCATTTCAGCAACATTTGTACGCAAGTCAAATATGTCACCAGAGCATGCAATAAATGTTGCGTCCTTTCCTCTCTCCAAACTACCCAGTCTATGATCAAGTCCGATCAATTTGGCAGGATTTATTGTGATGGATGCTAAGGCCTGATTATGTGACAGTCCAAAAGGAATGCCATGTGCTGCATGATAGGGTAGGTTCCTTTGATTGGCCGCAGACCAAGCACCAAGTCTGAGTCCAATAGAAAGATCTACGCCCGCATTTGCTAAAACTCCGGGTGCCCGGAAATGATTATCAAATGGTTTATTAATATGATTAGGGGCAGTAAAAACATGGCGGAAAACGACCGGAACCCTACTGGATGCAAGTTTATCTGCAATTTTCCAGGCGTCCCGCCCGCCGGAAATAATAATTCGATACTTCTGCTTGGTCGCCCAATCTATGGCTGAGGCAATTTGTCTAGTTTCTTCTGCGTGAACCATAATGGGGAGTTTTCGAGATACGAAAGGAATCATTGCTTCCCAGCTAGGGTTGTAAGAAAGTTTTGCCTTATTATTTTTTTTTAGCTGAAGGTAAAGCTCAGCCTGCTCGAAGTATTCAGTAATTTCTCGGATACTTTTTTTTCGTTCATTTTCCTGATCATTTATAGATTTGGAAGAGTTTTTCTTTGCTGAAAGAGACAGGCTTTGTCCAGGCCACCAAACATGTAGAGCGACTTTTTTTTGAACGATCATATCTTCTATACCCCAACCATCTAGGGCGATTGTTCCAGAAGTTCCCGAAATGGAACCGCCTAGAGGGATGATCACTGAATGAGTAATTCCATTTGCACGGGCTACGGGTATGAGTTCAGAGTCTGGATTAATGGCTGTCCAAGCTTCAATCTCTGGGGTATGCGTTCCCACTTCTCTTTCATCCCTAGTTGACCGTAAAGAATTAATTTCGGCTAAACCGAGGGATGAACCGGGGCTGATTAGTCCTGGGTAGATTTCGTATTTAGTCCAGTCGACCACTTTGCATTTTTTGGGCACAGAGAGCTTCTTGCCTATTGCCAAAATTTTTGGACCTTGAATTAGGAGTTCGCCTGGTTCGTAACTTTGTCCGGGTGCGGATTGAACCTTTTTGGCTTTAAATAGGATTTGATCTTGGGCAAAAATTTTTTCAAATCCGCAAAGAAAGATAAGTAACAGTAGAATGACTTTCATGTATTTAGTTACTGTGAGTTAGACAGTCATTGGTTCTGCAGGAATGAGGGTATAAGTCGCATGCAACTTCTAAAGAAGACTTGAAAAATTTCTCTTTTGCAGACTTGGAAGCTTTGCTAACTGGAGATGTCTTTTTTTTGGTTTTGGCTTTTTCCACCAATTCCTCTCTTTCATGTACAAGAGATTCATTTCGTTTTCTTGAGTGCTTAAGATCATGAAATAACTTGCCGTCAATCCATGTTTGTTCGCAAACTGAACGATAATCTAATGGATTAGTAGTCCAAATTGCGAAGTCAGCATCTTTTCCTACTTTTAATGAACCAACCCGATTATCAATTCCAAGTTGTTTGGCAGGATTTAAAGTAACAAATTTGAGAGCTTCGTGTTCGGACAGTTTTCCGTATTTTACTGCCTTGGCAGCTTCCAGGTTCAATCTTCTTGCATGATCAGGAGAATCTGAATTGAAACTAACCACGCATCCACGCTCGTGCATGAGTGCACCGGCATAAGGAATTGCATCATATACCTCGAACTTATAGGCCCACCAATCTGAGAAAGTGGAAGCACCCGCTCCGTGCTTGGCAATTTCATCGGCTACTTTGTAGCCTTCAAGAACATGCTGCATGCTCCCAACACGAACGCCAAAAGATTCCATGGTTCTAAGGAAGACGATTATTTCATCCTGCCGATATGAGTGGCAATGTATCAAACGTCTTCCATGAATAATTTCCAGGATCGCTTCCAACTCTAAGTTTTTTTTGAAAGGAATGTTCAGTTGTTTTGCCGAGTTTAGGCTTTTTCCGTAAGCTAGAGCGGCGTTGAACCGGTTTTCAAAAAATGTTTTTACTCCCATTCGTGATTGAGGGAATCTGGTTTTATACTTGTCTCCCCAATTGGACTGTTTGACATTTTCCCCAAGGGCAAATTTGATTCCCTGAGGTGCGTTTTGAAAAAGTAGTTCTTGCGGTGATGCTCCAAGGCGAAGTTTTATGACGGCATTTTGTCCTCCAATTGGATTGGCGGAACCGTGCAAAAGATTGCAGGCAGTCACCCCACCTGCCAACTGTCTCTCAATATTTATACTTTCTGAGTTGATTACATCCTGTATCCTAACCATCGCCGTAGAGGGTAGAGTGGATTCGTTGACTCCTCCCAAAATCATAGCATGACTGTGACAGTCTATAATTCCCGGAGTTAAATGCTTTCCGTTTCCGTTGATGACTTTAGTTTTTTTAGGAAAGTTTGGGTTTAAATTTTTACCAATGGCGAAAATCTTGCCTTTTTTTACAATTAAATCGTGATTTTTTAAGATGCCTTCCTTCTCACATGTCCAAAGGTTAAAGTTTTTCAAAAGGATTGAACTGGGTGCTTCGATGAAGTTTCTGCTTTGTGAAGGAAAGTTTGCGGTCCGTTCTGTTTTTTGGAGTTTGACAGTGCTTTGATTATTTTCGCCATCAGTCTTAGTCCGATCATGGATTTCAGGCTTTCCTCTAATCCATGTGGAATGGAATTTTGGGTTTTCGGTGAAGTAACTCGGCCCGTCGATAATAAAAAAGTTTGCAAGCTTACCAGGTTCCAAAGATCCACTAAATTCAGAAATCCCACAAAGTCTTGCTGGATTTAATGTGAGTGCTGCAATTGCGTTTTCTTCAGATAAACCCCGAGCCATTGCTTTTAAGAGATTTTGATGGAATTCTGGAAGGTCACAATCACTTGTCGTAAAAGATAAAGATTTTGTTTTGGAAAAAGCAAGTTTTGCAAGACTGGGTGCGTGGTCCCATGAACGAAGTTGATCGAGAGAAATTTGTTGCCAGTCCTCATTCGTGGGGAGTGATGGAATGGATGGGAAATGAAGAGGCAATATATAATCATGATCCGGTGAAATTGCTAAATCAGGTCTTCGCCATTCATCTCCAGTCATAACAATCGCTGTTCTTTTAAGATTGAACTCTTTAGCAAGTTCGATGGCTTTCGCTGCCATCAGAGCACTACCTGGTTCAAACCAAGTGGAAATCGAATCAGCGGGCTCGATTGTTTTTAGCAAATTTCGCATTCCTGAGTGAACCCTGTAGGGAGTAAGAGGAGGCTGCTTTTGATGAAATTTTAAGAGACTTTTGGTAAACTCGACATCTAAATATATTTGACGGATAGCTGAAAGCACTCCCATCAGGGAATTCGGGTAAACCGATGGATTATGATTTCTGCCCACAGGATCAAAGGCGATAGTTTGGGCAACCTGCTCTTTAAGTATAGTTTGATCCGAAAAGCCATTTTCTAAAAGAATACAGGGACCTGTTCCTCGAAAAATTCCATCACTAGGCGCAAGATGTGCCGTGGTGAATCCTCTTTTTCTAAAATCTTTCCATTGAGGTTTTTTTTCACGCAAAATATTTATGATGTTGATTTCCGGGTTTACTCCGATTTTACCAAAACTGGAGTCAATTTCTGCACTGGAACTTTCGGGTAGACCAGTAAAAGAAAGGTCCGCCTTTGCCAAAATGGTGTTTTGGTGTCCTAGATCAAGCAGGGTTGGATCGTCTTTCCCAAATAATAGATAAGGGTCAATGAACCCTGGGTAAATGCTTTTACCACTGCAATTCCATTCACGATAGTAAGTGGGGACTTCAATATTTTCTCCCACTTTTTCGATCAATCCATTATGAATCAGAAGAGTTGCGTTTTGAATCCGTTTTTGAGGATTAATTTGGATATCTCCTCCAACTAAGGCATGAAATGCGGGACCCACTGATTTCTTTCCAGGGAACGGAAAAATTTCTTCATCAATAGCAAAAACCGAAGTTCCGCCAAAGATTCCCCAAAATAGGATTAGGAAATTAGCATTAAATCTGCACATTGAAAATTAAGATGATTTCAATTTTGAGAAGGGCAAACCCTTAATTTTAATCCAATGGACTTGGATTAAGCCAACTTTCTTTTAGTCGTGAGGAAAATAGATTTTATCTAAATCTCGCCTTTTTACCACTGGCAGCATATAGGACTTTGATGATAACTTATTCTGAACTTACTGAGGTATCAGTGGCAGCGCTTACTTCAATTAACAAGTTGTTGCCTCAATTATCAGCCAAAGCATCAAAACTAACTTTAAATGATTTGCAGGACTTAGCGGATTCGGAAAGTACTCGTATCTTCCTTGCATCGGATGATTCCTCTCAAATAATTGGCATGCTTAGCTTGATCGTCATGCGAATTCCTACCGGAAAGAAAGCATGGATTGAAGATGTCGTAGTTGATGAGGGTGCCAGAGGAATGGGAGTGGGTAAATCTCTGATGAACCATGCCAAGGAAAATGCGAAAAACCTAGGTGTTAAGAGTGTCGACCTCACATCTAGACCCAGTCGGGTAGATGCTAACCGTCTATATAAATCGTTAGGATATCAAATTCGGGAAACGAATGTTTACAGATATTCTATTTCTTGATTGTAATATATCTTTATTCCCTAATTTTACCGATCATGACTGCTCAATCCTTTTTATTCTCCTTTCTTCTTTTCCTCGATATTCAGATTGAATCCATTGAACAGAGCGGATTTTACAAAATGCTTGCTGAAAAGTATCCGCAGATTTCAGAAGGTTGGCAGGCAGCAGAGAATATGAATCCTGAAGTTCAGGAATTGACCAAACTCACCGGTTTGAATTTTGAGGATCTTATCGGTTTTAACCTGCGAATTGAGGGTTTGGAGGGAATGTCTAAAGCGTCAGAGGAAAGCAGGTCACCTAAGCTTGGCTCTGAATTAGAATTTATAGTATCCGCAAAAATTAAAGGTAATTTGCATTCCAAGAAGCTTTTTTCTTTTATGCTCGAAAAATTAGAAGAGGAAAAAGGGCTTGCCGTGAGAAAAAAAGTTGAGAATACAATCAAAATTTCAGATCAATTTTCCAAGATGAGTGTTCCCGCAGAACTTCTTGGAAAAGAAAATACATCCACAGATTTACTACTTGCAATCAACCAAGGCGAGAAATTTTCTGAAATCAAATTAGGTGTGCCTCAAAAAGTAAACGCTTCAATGAAAGGCAAAGAAGAAAAGATTTCGTTGGCATGTCTGGATTCTATGGCTGAAGATCGGCAAATAACCTTTGCATTACGAATTGACCCTGCTGTATGGGATAGACCTGAATTTAATACTAATCAACAGAACCCTCTTTTTGCAGGATTAGCCAACTCAGTAAAAGGTATTCGCGAATTCGGAGTGGCTGTAAGTTTTCGTGATCTCTCTCTCGGTGTGGAAATTTGTGTAAATTGCAAAGACACACAATCAGCTCTTGGTTTATGGACCGTTGCACAAGGGGGATTAGGTATGGCTCAATTGGCAATGGCTCAGGAAGGCGGGCAAGCCCCTGCCATATTATCTAGGATTAAAACTCAAGCTGCGGATAAAAATGTTTTTATACGTGTGGATTTACTTGAAGAAGATTTGAATGAGCTTGAACGCATGCAAATTCTTCCTCAACAGGACCCAAGTGAAGGCTCGAATATTAAAAAACCCGAATCTGATCCTTTAATCGATAAGAAAGCTCCCAAGCTGAGCACTAAATTGTTGGATGGTAGTTCTTTCAATATTACCAAGCATAAAGGTAAAGTGGTGGTACTCGATTTTTGGGCAACATGGTGTGGCCCTTGCGTTCGTGCCCTTCCTGAACTGGTTGAAAATATATCCAGTTTTACCAGCGAGGAAGCCATTCTGGTTGCCGTCAATCAAGGCGAGAGCAAAAAAATTATTTCCCAGTTCCTCAAAAAGAAAAAACTCGAAGGTTTAACTGTTGCCTTGGATAAAAATCAAACAATCGGTCGTGATTATAATGTACAAGGTATCCCAAAAACCGTAGTGGTTGATCCCAATGGAGTCATCAGACATGTACATGTCGGGTTTACTCCTGGAATGGGTGAACGGCTAAAGCAAGAAATCAAAGCCTTACTTAAAGAGTAGTCTTTCATAACTTGGTGGGTAACAATTCTACTCGCATATAAATAGAATTATGTCCTAAAGCTTGGGATTGGTACTATTGGATTTTATCATTTCAATAGTTTAACCAGTCCACAACGCCCGAAAGGAGATAAAGCCATGATGAAAGTCAATGATTTCCAAAAATATGAAGTCTCTCTCAAAATTCCTTATGAGGATTACTTCAGTTTGATTTATGAAACCAAATATCTATTGGAGGCCAGATTGGGTGCCGACCGTTGCTTTGTTGCCCAAATCTCAATGTACGGTAACAGCAGGAAGAGAGCGGTACAAAAAGCCGTTGAATGGTTTACCAAAGAATTTAAAGGTATTCTTGGCCCCATCCATAAAGTCATGACAATTGATGACCCATTTGATGAAGTTACTTACAACGAAAATTTTGCCTGCAATGATTCAGGAAACAAATATCTAGACGAATCTACGATCGAGCGAATACTTGAAGAATCGAAAGGTGATTTGGATCGTGAAAATTCTGATGCTGTCACAAGTCACCCAAACTGTCTTCGTAGGGTCAAGCGCAGAAAGAAGCCAAATGTTCAACTAACTTCTAGACTCAGCCAAACTCCAAGTGGAACAATTTACTATAGAATGTCCGAACCGATGTCTTCTAATGAAACCCGTATGAAGTCCAAATCCGTTAAGTTATCATCGAAGAGTTTAGAAAAAGCACTTCGGGAAGTTTCCAGGAGGGGTCTCGACAAATTTGAGGAATTTGAAAACAATAAAAATTTGGTAAAGCCTAGATCTACTCATTCCCAAAAAGCTGCCTAGGTTTATGCCGGATTCCTCTCTTGACCGTTCTACTGAATTGCTTCAACTGATGATGAAGTACCAAAGGCGTATTTTCGCTTATATTCACACTTTGGTTCCTTCGCGAAGCGATGCAGAAGATATTCTGCAGGAGGCGAGTTTGACTATTTGTGAAAAGTTTAAGGATTTTGAATTAGGAACAAATTTTTACTCGTGGGCTTGTCAGATTGCCTATTGGAAAGTTCGGGCAGCACGCAAAAAGTACGCAACGGCTAAGGTTGTCTTTAATCAGGAGGTTTTAGATGTTATCTCTCAAACCCGTTCTGAAATGGAAGAGGAGTTGGATGTACGCCACGAGGCCTTGTCCCGCTGTTTACAGAAACTAAATGATCGTGATCGCCGAATGGTCCTGACAAGATATGAATCGGGGAAAAATGTATCTGCTGCCGCACAGGCTTGTGGAAGAACTGTCCAAGGAGCTTACAAAGCATTAAATCGTATAAGGAAAGTACTGTTTGACTGTGTAACTTTTGAACTTACTGCTGAACAAGCAAGATGAACTTAACCGACGAAGAAATCTTGGAACTTCACGACCTTCTCAATGGTCTCGTTGAGAGGAATTTACCTCCAATTAAGTTAAAAAGGTTAGAGAACTGGATACTTGAGTCCCCTATTGTAAGAAGAGAATATGTTTCTTTTATGGATATGTCATCATCCCTTTCTCACTATGCTGAAGAGATTGTTTCGGATGAAGACGAGATTAGTGATGAAGATTGTGAGCAAGAAAACAAAACGATAAAATTCTTCCGTCCATTCCTTGGGATTGCTGCTTTGTTTATCCTGTCCCTCACTCTATTCAATTTTATGTCTCATAATTTTAGCGAGCAAGATGGGGAGATTTTTTCCAAGGAAAAAGGCATTCAAGTTGTTAATGATTTCTCTTCAACCGAGAAATCTGTCTTCGCTGTTCTTACCAAAACTGTTGGTTTGGAGTGGTCTAATGATTCCTCTTACAGACCAGTTCTTGGGCAGACCCTGGAAAATGGTATACTTAATGTTAGTGAAGGTTTGGCACAAATTGAATTTATTCAAGGAGCCACGGTAATTTTAGAAGGTCCTGCTGTTTTCGAAATAACCGGAACTAATACAGGTGTTCTTACCCAAGGGAAATTAAGGGCCAATGTCCCGCCTGTTGCAAAAGGTTTTGCAGTAGATCTTCCTCGCGGGAACCTTGTCGACTTGGGAACAGAATTCGGTTTGAATGTTCATGACGGAGGGTCGACAGAAATTTTTGTCTATAAAGGCAAAATTAAATATGACGGTCTTTCCACTTCTAACGAGAGTTACACCAGAGAGGTTTCCACCGGCGAAGCATTATTTATTGACCCCTATGGTTACCCTAACTGGATTGAAATGCCAAGCGAGTCATTTTTGGGTGCTGCTGAATTGGCATTTATTTCGATGGAACAATCTCAAACCCGCTATTCGTCATGGATTGCATTAAGTGAAGAAATCGCTGGGTTGGATGAGACACTACTTTATTATTCTTTCGACAATCATTCCCCATGGTCAAGAACGCTTAATGATTTGTCTAGGAATTCAAATGGTGCAGTAGTTGGTTGTAAATGGACCGATGGTCGCTGGGCAGGCAAAAGTGCACTTGATTTCACTAATAAAAACGACCAAGTACGTTTAGAACTTCCGACTCAGCACCTTGCGATCACACTTGGTGCATGGATTAAACTCGATAAGCTAAATGAGTATCCTGTTCCAATCATCAGTTCGGATTCAAATACAAATGGTGCTGTGTCCTGGTTCATAAATCCGGATGGTAAGTTAGTTCTACAAATCACTAAAGATGGCACCCCTGTGCGTTATGAATCAGCAGTTGCCTTCCATAAAAACCGTTTAGGTCGCTGGATGCATATTGCTACCACCTTTAATCACGAAACTCAACTGGTTAGCCATTATGTCAATGGACGCTCATTCAGCAGAGAGAAAATTACAAATATAATACCAGTTTCCTTTGGACCGTGCCTATTAGGTAATTTCTCAAAGAAGTCATTTATTAAAAAAAGAAGAAGTATGCAGGGTAAGATCGATGAATTTGTACTTTTTGATCAAGCTTATGAAGAGGCTGGCATTCGTCGTTTGTATGAAATTGGATGCCCTTATGAAATTCCCACCGCATTCGGGTCATCCACACCATGATTTTAAAGACCTCGCTTTGCGTGTAATGCTTGGAACTTATGTCCTAAGTGATGAGGATGAAGCATTTCTTTAATTAGCCCTAATTTATCTTCATCTACCTTAGGGTTTTCAATTATTTGTTTTATTGTCTTTTGGGCATGATGCATAAAAAAAGATTCTTGTGTTTGTAGATTGATTTTAGAGAAGTCATGCTTTGCTAGTAAATCCTGAAGGGAATCCCAACAAACATGACATGTTATATCCTGTTCACCTGGCTTCTCTATGATTTTATTATTTACACTGTGCCTGTAATAAGAACGAGATGTCCCTTCAGGGAAATCATTGAGAATTCTTTCTTTTGACAAACCGTAATCGAAAGTAAGAAAAATTCCATTCCATTCTAAATTCAGAAGATTATCCAAAGATTGATTAGCCCCAGTAGACCAGTCAATGGTGTAGGGTAATCGAAGGTTTTGAGGAAATGTCTTGGTTATTTCGAGACTTGATTCGTGATCTGGAAGTATTGTTTCATGCCAAAGGTTATCTACTAATTTCACGCCCAGTTCCACCCATTGCATTTTTGCAGATTCAAATCTAAATCGTTTAAAAGGTCGGGCATCAAGCCACTCGTTTGAAAAAACAATAGCAGGCGAAGGGATTTCCATTTTGTCTCCCAGACAAATCGTTTTGAACTCTCTAAAAGGATGATTTAAGCTACTTAGTAAGTTTTCATCTGGTTCAGCCGCAATTTCAACAAATATAAATTTACTAGGGTCATACTTTTCAAGAAGCTTACATGTGGCATCCACAATGAGTTGTCCCCAAGTTGATCCGAGACTTGTGGAAGTGTAAAAATCACTTTTTGATGATTTCCCGACCCTTTTATATGGAGAGGTGTAATAGCCAATCTCAGGATGATAGAGTGCCCAGTTAATGAACTCATCATAGGGAACTGCTTGCCTTCCTGAAGCGACTGATGAAAAAGTTTGTTTTAGGGTCTCGTATCGATTTGTCATTGGCTTTCGTCAATACTTTGGGTAGAGCCTATCGGGTGAAAGGCAAGCGGCTACTTCGTGGGAAATTTATCTTTTGGATCATCGGTTCTGGGCTGATAAGTTCCTTAGCCGGTTTTTCTTTTGCATATTTTTGGTACAATCCGAGCTCCAGATCATGGCTAGAATTAGAATTTTGGCAACAATGGCTACGATTCGGAGAAACTTTAAGGCTTTCTCATTCCGAATATTATGACTTGAATAAATCAAAGTATACCATACTCACGGATTCTGCGATCACAGGTATGATTTCGAATTTGGACAGGCATTCCTCTTACTACACCCCAGATCAATACAAGGCCTTTCAGGAAGATTCTCATCGTCAATATTTCGGAATTGGAATTATGATTCGTAAAATTGATCAGGGAGTTTTAATCTCTAAGGTCTTCCCTAATGGACCTGCAGAAGAAGTTGGAATGCAGGTTGGTGATCTTATTATATCTGTTAATGATGAAAAGATTGGGGAACTTGAATTAAGTGAAGTAAGTTCAAAAATTAAGGGGGTCGCAGGAAGCACTGTAAAGATTGAGGTTTCTAGACGGGACTCCTTGAAAACTATTGATGTTAAAAGAGGTCAGATTCAAGTGTCCACGGTTGAGAAATATTATGTAGATGAGAACAAAACAGGTTATCTACATTTAATTCAGTTTTCCTCCAAATCTCGAGAAGAAGTATCTAATGCACTCGCAGATATGAAGAAGCAGGGATTAAAACGATTGATATTCGATTTGCGTGACAACGCGGGTGGATTGCTTTCTTCAGCTATTGATGTGGCGGGTTTTTTCCTTCCCAAGGATCAACTTGTAGTCGAGTTGAAAGGAAGAGATTTAGAGGAGTCACGAAGTTTTCGCACCAAGATGTCATCCCCTAAGATCGAAGTCCCAATGGTTATTTTAATAAATGAGGCCAGTGCAAGTGCATCAGAAATTGTTGCTGGAGCATTATCAGTTTTAGGGAGAGCCCATACTGTAGGTGAAAAAAGTTACGGTAAAGGTTCAGTGCAAACTATTTTTAAACTGAGTGGAGCAAGCGGGCTACGATTAACCACTGCAATGTATTATCTACCAGATGGATCCACCATCCATGAACAAGGAATTGTGCCAAAATATTTGGTTGAATGTAGCGACGAAAACGAGACCAAACTAAGGATTCAGAGGAATTTAAATCTGCAGCTTATGGACGACCATAACTTTAGTGGTTTATTCGGGTTTAGTCCGATCGAAGATATCCAACTTCAAGAAGCTAAAAGGATTCTTTTTAACTCCGTTGATTAAATTCTCTTGTTTGCTTTCTTTCTGTCGCATTTTAAAAGATGATTTTGAGTTTCGAAAGTTCATGTGATGAATCTGCCGTTTCTTTAGTAAGCGGAAATGGGGAAATTATAGGGGAGTGGGTTCATACTCAAACTGCAAAGCACGCGGAATATGGAGGGGTTGTTCCTGATCTAGCGGTTGGCGAACATCTGGAGAATTTTTTTCCTTTGCTTGATCTTGCCAGAAATAAATTTTCGTCATTTGAATATATTGACTCCCTTGCGGTAACCTGCGGGCCTGGTTTAGTTGGATGCCTTGGAATAGGTATCAGTGTTGCTAAATCGTTATCGATTAGATGGAGGCTCCCGCTAAAGGGGGTCAATCATCTTCGGGGTCATGCATTCTCCCCATTCATGCCTTTGGGTAGTATTGAAGATTTAGACTGGTCGGCTTACTTGCCGCATCTTGGGCTGCTGGTTTCTGGAGGTAATACCTTGCTTTTTCAAATAGACGAAAACCGCAATATTGAGGTAATCGCACGAACAGTGGACGATGCGGTCGGGGAAGCTTTGGACAAGGGAGCAAAGCTTCTTGGCATCCCTTACCCTGGTGCAGCTGAACTGGAAAGAAGGGGTGTGCATGGAGATGAAAAAGCTTTTGATTTCCCAAGATTGATTACCGACAAAAATGATCTCCGTTTTAGTTTTTCAGGACTAAAGACAAGTCTTTTATACACCCTGAAAAAAATGAAACAAAAGGAGGTCGAATCAAAATTTTCGGATCTTTGTGCTTCTTATCAAAAAGCTGCGGTCGATCAACTTGTCAATATGTCAGGGAAAACTCTCCGGAATTCTAAGTTCAAGTCCTTTGGGTTGTCCGGAGGTGTCGCTAATAATCAGATACTGCGAAAAGAACTTGAAGGACTCTGTTTAAATAATGAAACCCCGTTCTTACCTGCTGCTATGAAACATACCGGCGACAATGCCTCGATGATTGGCTACTGTGCTGTGGTAGATCAAATTGGACTTTGGGATAATGGAAATCAACAACTATCTTTCAATCCTAGTCTTAAAATTAGTGATCTTCAAAATAATATGACAGAGTTTATTCAATAGCATCACTTGCCTCTTTTTTTAAAACTGTCATAATGAATATCAATATGATCTCCGATCCTAGTAAAACAAAAAAACTCTCAGCCAACGAAGGTATTAAAGTTAACAGTGATTTCCTTCGTGGAACCATAGCCGAAAGCTTGCTTGATGAAAGCACAGGAAACATCCCTGCCTCTGATGCGCAACTAACAAAATTTCATGGCACTTATATTCAGGACGACCGCGACAAGCGAATGGCACTGATTAAAGAGAAAAAAGAGAAGGCATTCTCTTTTATGATTCGCATTAGAGTTCCCGGAGGAGTTTGCACATCAAAGCAATGGCAAGGGATTGATGATCTATCAGATAAATTTGCTGACGGTACCCTTAAGTTAACAACACGCCAAGCATTTCAACTCCATGGAGTGCTCAAACATAACCTCAAGCAAACCATGAAGGAGATAAATGACACCTTGTTAGACACTCTCGCCGCCTGTGGAGATGTAAATCGTAATGTCATGAGCCCATCCAATCCATTTGAGTCAAAACTCCATGGTCAGGCGTTGGATATAGCTCAGAGAATTCATGATCATTTAACTCCTCAAACTTCTGCTTATGCTGAAATTTGGCTGGATGGAGAAAAAACTTCTATTGGGGAATCCGAAATTGAACCGATTTATGGGAAAACATATCTACCCCGTAAATTCAAAATTGCGGTCGCATTACCTCCAAGAAATGATGTTGATGTATTCTCAAACTGTCTGGGTTTTGTTGGAATTGCTGATGGTGATAAGATTGTTGGTTATAATGTTTTAGTTGGAGGCGGTCTTGGTATGACTCATGGAAAAACCACCACCTTTCCCCGCCTTGCTGATGTTATTGGTTTCTGTTCGCCCGATAAAGTGGTACAGGTTGCAGAAGAGGTCGTTAAAATCCAGCGAGATCATGGGGACCGTACTGACCGCAGACATGCACGGTTAAAGTACACAATTGAGGAAAGAGGGATTAATTGGTTCCGTGATGAATTAAATCAGCGACTTGGATGGAATCTCGACCCTGTTAGAGATTTTTCTTTTGAATCAACAACTGATCGTTATGGGTGGAATGAAGAGGGTGATGATCATTGGGCATACGGTCTTTTTGTGGAAGGAGGACGTCTGCGTGGAAAAGCCAAAAAGGCGATTCGTCAAGTGGCTGAGCTTGTAGATTGTGAATTTCGGCTTACAGCAAACCAAAACCTTGTCATTGCAAGGGTCACAGATGCAGGAAAAAAGGAAATAGAAAATATCTTTCTGAATCATCAAGTAACTGATTCACTTAGTCATTCGGCACTTCGCCTTAATTCCATTGCCTGCACTGCACTTCCTACTTGCAGTTTGGCGCTAGCTGAAAGTGAACGCTATCTTCCAACCTTGATAGATGAATTAGACAAGATTATAGATGAACTTGGCTTGCGGGAGGAATCTATTGCGATTCGTTCTACAGGTTGTCCTAACGGTTGTGGTCGACCGTATCTTGGGGAAATTGGTTTAGTCGGAAAATCTCCTGGTAAATATAATCTCTATTTAGGTGCTGGATTCGATGGAATGCGTTTAAATAAACTCTACCGTCCAGCAATCCAGCATGAAGAAATTCTAACATTGCTTCGTCCTGTACTCGAAGATTTCTCTAAAAACCGAATGGAAAACGAGAGATTTGGAGATTTTTGTATTCGTATGGAATATGTTAAAGAAACTGAACAGGGAACTGATTTCCACGATTGATTTTCCCAGAACTTAAATGCCTAAACGATTTTCCAAGGCTCTAGGGAAGCGTACACACTCTAATCCAAATAGAGGCATTTCTACCTTGGATGAGGATGAAGGCCTCAGTTTTATTGAAGGTTTAAAAGACGATCCTTTTATATTAATTCTAGATCAGGTTCAGGATCCTAGGAATTTGGGTGCTTGTTTAAGATCTGCGGATGGAGCCGGGGTAAATCTAGTCGTTCTTCCATCTGACCGGTCTGCTGGTCTTACAGATGTTGTTAGACATGTTGCTTCGGGTGCAGCGGAAGCACTGCCTTTAATGAGAGTACGAAACTTAGCCCGTATTATGAGAGAATTTCGAGAGCTAGGAGTATTTCTTTTTGGAACCAGTGATCAAGCCAAGATGTCTCTGTATGATGCTAACTTTTCGGGGTCAATGGGACTCGTAATGGGGGCGGAGGGAACAGGTATACGTCGCCTTACGGCAGATTTATGTGATGATCTTATTCAGGTACCAATGTCAGGTTCGGTAGATTGCCTAAATGTCTCTGTAGCCACAGGTGTCTGCCTTTTTGAAGCGAAGCGGCAAAGAGACAATTAATCAAGTTTTACAAAGTCATCAGAGGTTGTTGATGAGTAACAAGGTGAATTTTGTAGTCTTTGAAATCTTTTAGCAACAAACACAAGCAGGACAGAAAATAGGGTAGTGCTTAAAACAGAATTCCTAAGAAATAAATAAGCTGGAGTATAACCTGGTTCACCCATGATCATGGCTTGAATCCAACCCGCAGGTGATTTTGTATAGGCTGGGTTAGCAAGCCAAGAAAAAGAGCAGGTGATCAGGTGAAAAGCTATCGCTGAAAGTATTCCTGAGCTGAAAATTTTCATCAAAGAATGAGTGCGGTTTAATTTTCGCCCAATAAAAAATACTAAAATGTAAGAAATTAGAGTGACCGCCATAAAAGGCTCAATCAAGTTTGATCCGTAATTTTTGGCTAGTGTAAAGTCAGAAACAACTACCGCAAACAAAGGGATAATTAACGAAAATTTTCCTCTGAAATACGCTCCTCCAACAAGAAATATAGCAATCACTGGGGAGAAGTTTAAAAGGTTGGGATAATCCAAAGGTAAATGTCTAGAAAACCCTATTAATATAAGTAAACCAGAGAACCAAAGAATGGATTTTCCATGTAAGGTGTTAAATTCAGCTGAA
>MDTB01242571.1_pt1 | contig 20977 bp, 27 predicted proteins | sample 811161 | NCBI WGS metagenome assembly MDTB01 (sample SAMN05326650, study PRJNA326480) | marine metagenome | isolation source: seawater | place: Mediterranean Sea | collected 2009
ACGCTCACCGTTCTACGTCAAGTCAATCACTGGAGTTGATGATACCAAGAAAGGTATGTTCAGAGCCGAGGGTGATTTCACGAACGAGTACAACACCGACCTTGGATTGGGTGAGTATGTGATTGTTCATCAGCGTGAGCCGAAGGATGAAAGCGATGCCTATATATTAGCGGTAAGGGATGATACAACTTGGGTCACGGTAAATGTATCTGGCGTTGATACAAAATTGGTTGGCCTCTCGTGTATGTATAATAATGTCAATGCCAATAAAGTGATCGACCATTATCGTGACAAAATAGCATAACCGTACCGCCAACTATTGAAACCTTGACACCTTTTGATATATGTATAATATATAAGACACATTTAGTCATTACATATATTATACAGATAGAGAACGGATGGATAATAGAACGGATTGGATAGACTAGACAGAATAGAACGTAAACTTGATGAGATTTTAAACATGCTTAAAGGTGAGAAAATTGATGAGGCGGTAGCCGAGTACACACCCGATAAGCCAAAGAGTTCAGAGATACTTGCACTTGGCACGTTTACACCCAAACAACATTGCGCATTACAAATGTTACTAGTGGGTGCAAGCAACAAGGATATTTCAAAACGGTTCAAGATAACCGAGGACAGTGCCAAGGTGCATGTAAGATCAATAGCAAAGAAGTTGGGCGTGAATACACGGGCGCAGATCGTGATAAAGATGCAAGACCCATTCAATGCGATTGACGAGAACGCATACCAGATTATGACAGGGGGGTTGCCGAAAACATGGCATGAGGAATACCAAGACCCTGACCCATTCGCAGTTTTATATGAGAAAAAGGGGTAGCGGTGAGCCTTAAACTTGTCTTAAGAAATAATCAGTTTCATGTCAGTGGGACAGTCAAACTGCCCAGCGGGGAGAAAATTCGTGTAAGACGAGCCACTGGTTACAACTCAGCACAACGATTACTTGCGGAAAAATTTTTGGGCGAGTTACTTATCTCGGCGATGGACGGTCAGCTTTCAACCGCTAACCAGAAGATCGAGTACATCTCCGATGCCATTCGTGAATACAATTCCAGACCAACAACCACATCGTCCGACAGCGACACCCGATTTCTTAGCTCCCTGGGCAAAGAATTTGCCAAGACAAGACTAGGAGACTTCACATTACGTGAATGTGTGGGCTGGCTCAACACGCTGGGCAACAAGCCGAACACAGTCGCTCGTAAAATGACAACGATCAATGCCATGTTCAATTATCTTGAGAGCATTGGCTACCCGAACACACCCACATGGCGGTGCAAGAAGCCAAGCTACGATGATGCCAGAACAAGATGGCTTACAGAAATAGAACGCGACCTTGTTATCGGTCACTCCCCCGCTCACGCAAAAAATCTTATTGCTTTCTTATTCTATACGGGAGCGAGATTAGGCGAGGCAACTAGGCTTACTAATAAAGACATCAGGGGTGGGAAGGCTTTTGTGTGGTCACGCAAAGGACCGAAGAAAATTAAAAAGTGGAGAGGTATTCCTATCGTTCCAGAGTTGGAGCATGAGTTATCGGTATCTCGTCGCAGAAATTGTTATACGGATCATGCGGATCATCCTGTGTTTCAAGACGAAGATGGAAACCCTTGGACCAACAGGAAGTTTCAGAAGTTGTTTGAGGGCTTGCTCGAATACTTATCCATAGAAGATTTCACACCACACGATTGTCGGCACACGTTCGCAAGTTTGCTCGTGCAAAAGGGTGCGAGTTTACAAGCGGTGGCACAGTTGCTTGGTCACTCATCTATTCAAATGGTCACACGTTATGCACATCTTGCTCCCAATGCCCTTGATGAAACAGCCTTGCTGTTATCAACAGGGGTGTCGGAGGTGTCGGGTTCGCCGCGTGGCACAAAATTGACACAAGACGAGGTGTCTCCTATAGATAACGTAGTTTTTCTGAATGATTTCAAGGCAAGCTGCTGTAGCTCAGTGGTAGAGCGCACCCTTGGTAATGACCCGAGTACACCCCAACCGACACCTTTCATCAACAAAGAACAACCTGAGGGTGGAGAATGAGGTCATTATAAGTTTAAAATTTGTGCAGAAGGGTGTCATATACGTCAATTTTATGGCGGACCCAACGTAAACTTTATCTATATGTACTTTATATTAGACACCTTAAGATATATAGGTTATTGTAAAATATAAAAACTTTAATTCATCTTATTTGTACGGAAAGGGAAAGCGTGAGATGACATATATATTACCAGTAAGAAAAGAAGACCCAATATTTGTAAAACTTAACTATCACAGAGAGGACGATGGGCTATCTATGCCCCCGCTTCATTCTTTGGAGTTCGACTTCTCAGGGCTAGAGCCTCCGAACGATAGGAGGGTAATTTGTCAAAAATAAGAAAACCAATTTCAGTTGAGGACGCAGATCAGGTTAAAAACTTGTGCGAAAATCTTATAGCCGTGATAGCCAATGTCCAAGATAAAAACAAATCACTAACCCCTATAGCCAGAGAAAGCATAGATGACATACTCGATCTGATTATAGACATCAAAGTAGATTGTGTGGATTACATTAATAGGGAGGGCCAATGAGCGACAAAATACCAGTAGGTTCTATATCGCTGATACAACGTAATGATAAATTTACGGCATGTGAAATAGATTTCGGCGAGAATGTACGAAACAAAGAGGGAGCAGTCATTGTGCTAGACATGTTGCGACAGTGCATGAACAGCAGTGCTTGGATAACTAGCCAAGTTATGACAGTTCCAGATCAGGAGGCGGCAGATGCACAGACTGAAGGAACAGGAGATAAGACGAGCGATCCTGATACTTCGGCTGATAATCTTAGCGAAAACAAACTTAACGCTTAAGGATTTTGCTGAAGCTACGAGTACATCTCCATCCGTAATGTCAAAACTGATTGCAAAACTTAATCGTCTTGGCATTGTGGAAAGTCCCTGGAACAGCAGGAGACCCTACAAGACGGGTCCAAATGCCAAAAAATATTTACAGGAATGGTCGGTTACAGCCGACCACTTTTGATTGCGAGAAAAAAGAATATCGCACCTACTATACCGAGAACGATGAAGGAGCCGAGAAACCAATAGAGAATTAACTCATGTAATTCCTCTTTTCTTCTCGCTTCTTCCTCTGCCTTTTTCTTTCTCTCTACTCTTATCTGAGTACGCAGTGCGACCAGCTGATGCCAAGCTGATATTCCTCTTGTGTTCACGATAATTTCACGGAGTTCTTTTTCTAAATCGTCAGCTTTTGTTTTAGCAAGAAAGGTTGATAATGCTTCCTCGTTTGCGCTTACAAAGAGGCCGTTCTTTTTTTTGTTGTGACTTGTCTTGGCATCGTCTATGCCATCGAACATTTTGGCAAGAGGACGAGCCAATGAACTTAAATCCCTCCCCGCTTTTATACCCGCAGATACTACAGAAAACGCCGCCATCGCGGAAGAGATTGGGTCCATGAGTTATACCTGTCTTACTTAACCTTGTCATTCCAAAGATTAAAAAGTGTTGCCACCTTCTCTTTCAAAATTGAAATGTCATTGTGCATCTTAGCCAATACAATGATTAGACCAATGACAGCGACGAGCGGACCCCATATAACTGAGAGAACATCTGTGATTTCCATTCCCAGCCATCCTATGCAGTGATGACTAGGAGCAGAAAAATGTTCACGCCAAATGATACAAGAAATTCTTTCGTCTTGTATGGTTCAGGAATACGGGTGATGGATGTTTTTACAGGTTGAATAATGTAACTATTAAATGATTTTTTAATCCAGCTTTTTGCTCCTTCTAACATTTCAATTACTCCTAAATATACTAAGTTCGTCGTCGCAATCGACTTGAACGCATACCGTACAACGGTTTATTAGACGTTGAAGAGACCGTAGACTTGGCAGTTTTACCGAAGTGAGTAGGTAAGTTTGCCTTTGCCCTAAAATTATTTACTTGAATAGGGCCAGTCTTGGTTCCTGATGTAACGCCGAAAATTATTCCGCGATCTTTACGCATTAGTATTTCCTCTTAGTTTTTGTCTTGGGCTTAGTGTTCTTCCGCCCAGCCTTCTTTGTAGCTTTCACTTTGACACGTACTGGTTTTACGTTTCCACGCATGTAATCTCTCCTTTCGTTCTTTCAAAACTTCATTCTCTACGTCAGTGTATGTTTTATAATACCCTGTTTTCTTGAGGGCTTCAGAAGCCTTTACAAGATGTTCGTATTCTTGCACGAGGAGGATACATATGTCGTCCACTTGGCTAAAAATATCTGCCTCGTCTTGGACAGCCCGCTCTCCGAACCCTGGGTGGAACGCACTTATCCAAACTCCAAAATGATTTTCATTCTGGTGATACAACCAATCTTCAAACTCGTCTTCACTCATTGTTCTCCAACCAGTCCAAGCAACCAGATGAGTGAAGTCGTCTATTGGGGGATTGAAACCTTTGAGTTCTACAACGGTCTCAAGGTCTTCGGTAACATGGATCATAACTTTCTGTCTTATCCATGCTGATTTGGCAAAGGGACAAGCTGGCCCATTGTATATCGGATTGTGTGTTTCGATTTGAGATACAGACCAGATGCGTACACGTTCCGCTATCTTTATTGCCTCGTCATCCCACTGGTCTATTTCTAATTCTTCCATTTCATAACTCCAAGCCGACCCGCTTTAGCGGGGGAGGCTTGTTAAACTATGATGGAAGTATGTTCAGCTGTCGTCCGAACCGAGCGTCTTTAATATCGCAGCTGCCCAAAGAAGTAGCTCATGGTCCTCAAGACGATTGCGCATAATGTTAGCTTGCTTTGTAGTAAGACGTACATTCCCGACTACATAGCCACGAGCATTATCAATACGATCTATTGATATATTATATTTGTGGTTGGGGTCCGTAGCTTTACTGCCTCGATCCATCTTCATCGCAAAGCCAGTAATAGCACACAAACCCTTCTGTTTTTTATAAAGCTCCACAAGGTAATGTTTATCGACCAGTTCATCTGCGTCCCAGCCTTTGTTAGCTTTTTTATTTATAGTGCGGGTACGGGCATTACTAAGTAATCCGCTGAAGAATTTGTAAGGTGTTCCAGCCATGTGTTTATTGCCGCAACTCTTACAGTATCCGTAAGCCTCTCCACTTCTTCCCTCTTTTTTTGAACGAGGCCCGTTCCTCTTGTAAAAATTATCTAAGGTTTTAAGTTTCTTGCATCGTGGACATCTCCTTCTTTGGATGTCCAACTTTATGTTCTCCTTTAAACTCAAGATACACGTTATACATTTCCAAAAATTCATCTAGCCGCATGACACACAAGCTCTCACCTGTCTTCATTCGGTTACGTCTTGTAATTACTATTGGATGTTCAGGACTGTTCGTCTTGGTCCTGTTCGTCTCAGCCTGCTGCATGGCTGCATGAAAGTTTAATCTCTCTACTCTCTTGGCTTCGACAAATAAATGGGGGGTTCCCATCAGGTCAGCACCACCAGATAATCCTACATGCCCACCTCCAGAGAGGGGCGCACGAAAACTTTCGAGTGACGTAGCGTCATTGATATAAGCGGCTAGTTCCCGCTCATAGTTGTCGCCTTTGTTTTTACTAGACCTTCCGCCCATTAATCCTCATACCCCATAGATTTTCTGCAACTCTTGCAAAAGAACCAATTCTTTGGGCGTTCCTCTGTTGATCGACACGACATGCACGGCCTTGTCCATGTATTAGCGGAGAAATCCCTACGGACCTGATACTTAGCTCCGTCAAATTCTTGCAAACCTTCTCTCACAAGAATACGTTTTAAGGTGTCCACACAGCATCCTACTCGCCGTGCTAAATCAGAATAACTATAATATTTATGGTTTTTTTGGAGCCATTTCAGGTCGGCATCATGTATCCGAACCTGTTTTGGCATAACTAAGTACACCTCCTTTCAAAATATTACTGTATGTTATACAAAGTGATTTGGCAACTCGAAAGTTGCATATAAGACACCGTAGGGTGTTGACCTTTTCAGAAAAAACTTATAAACTGCGAGAGTTTTCTCCTCAAGCGATCAGCAGATGGGCCGTAGGCCCACTGCTGGAAGCGTGAAACACTCGTTAACGAAGTTAACTTCCAAGCAGTTTATAACCTTCAATACACAAGAGGTATTAAGCATGTGGACCAAGCCAACATACGAAAGTATTCGGTTAGGTTTTGAAATCACAATGTATTTCAAGAACCGTTAATGCCGAAAAAAACTGTAAAGCAGTTGAACCAAGAGCGATTATATGAAGAATGGAAAAGAAAAAGAAATGCTAAACAAGATAGCATTGTCCATTCTACGGAACCCTTATGTTCGGGAAAGTCTCCACCCCCACCACCTCCACCCCCACCAGCACATGCCGCTGCCGCCATCAAAACTCCAAGACGAGAGGACTACGAAAGACTAGCTCAGGAAAATCGTGCGAAGTATCCTGAGATAGCTCAGATGGTAGATGAAATAAGAAAGCATTTCCCTGGAGCTAAGGTTATTTCAGTAACCCCAAGACCAAAAGTAATTAAACATCAAGCTCAAGCCACTCCCTCACCTGACGAAGAGGTCTAGATAATTTATCGGCAATGAGTGATGGGTCTTTACCATCAAGTGCCATCGCCTTAGCTCTCTGCTTCGTGCTAGAAGACGAAACAATAATCTTTTCATCCGTAACATTATGTACTGCAAACCCAATCCACTGAACACGATCATGAAGATCAGTCCACTCTCTGACCTTTCCGTATCGAATTTCCATGACCATATACAGCATGAAATCTGTTGGTAGTTTTGCTTCTAGTTGTGGGTATATTGGATTTTCGTAGTTACTATCATATAACGCCGCATTTTGTTTTGCGGTTTCTTCATCCTTGAAAACCTGAGCTATTCTGATCTGCGTCTCCAAGACGGTCAGCTGATTAGTTGAGCCAGCCTCCCGACCAATACCATTTTCGCTGGGTTTGTTGCTGTGGTGGATCATGATTACAGACATCCCCGCATTTCGTAGACGAACCGCCAATTTATTGACGCGAGACCATTCGTCTGAGGAGTTCTCAGCAAGGCCAGGATATGCTGTCCTTATAGTATCTACTACAACGACATCGGGTTTTACGAAATCAATCCAGCCTTCAAGCTCTTGTAATCCTTCCTTCTGATTAAGGTCCATTTCTTTTTCATCGACATAAGGGGTCCATATATTTAGGCGATCCTCTGTGTTTCCATGAACAGACCTTAAATCTATGAGCCTTCTGGCTATCGTCGCCATGCCCATCTCAAAGTCTAAGTATAAAACCTTAGCTACACGACCAACCTCAAAAGGTCCGAAGTATCTTTGCCCCGCTGTGAGAGCCGCCATAGCATGTTGCACGAACAAGCTCTTGCCATGACCAGAGTATCCGAACACTTGTACGATTGTGTTACTTGGTAGCCAAGGCTCTATTAAATATGTCTTTGCCTGACTTTCTTCTAGCAGTTGCTCCGCATCAGTCATCCGTATTAGTTTTCTTTTTCTTGGCACACTCTCGTCTTGCGGTTTGACGAGAAACTCTCCTTTGTGATTGAAGTTTTCAGGATGGTTTCTTTTCTCCGATTGCTCCATCGAAGAGACAGTTGCTTCAAACTCTCTTTCCTCAAGAGCCTCCTCAAAGAACTCTCTCATAAAAGCATATGCTCTGACGCGAAGCTCTGGACCCCAATAGCCCTCCTTAATTACCTCAGAAACAAATCGCATTACCCTTTCGTTTCTTCCATTGCTCATTCCCGTAGGAATTTTCATAGTGTTTGGGTAGGTATCTTTTACAAACTTTGCCGTTCTATCCCACTCATTTAAAAAATCTTCTTCAGTAAGAGGTGCAACGCCAGTTAAATCTAGATCATTAAAACGAAACTCACTGCCGTCATGTGCAACGCTTGGCTTCCAATCTTTCCAAACAGGCATCTCATCCCAATCAAAGTGGGGTGGAATGTTCCATTCATAATTTTTACTGGGGGGAAGTAGAGCGTAAGAACCATCTCCACGAAAGTCGAGACCATTAATCTTAGGCCAATCAACGCCTCTGGAATTTATACCCGCTCTTGGACCACGGCGTACCCCGTCTTTAGGATGCTCAAAGTATAGATGTATTCCACGTTTCGTTTTAACTTGGATAACCGAGTCCATACCAGCTTCATGAGCAGCAATTCTTGACTCCTCATTATCACAATCAACGATGACAAGTCCCGACAGATGACCAGTAACAATAGCAATATCGTGATCTGGGTGATTGCTCCACCATCTGTCCACCTCTTCCTCAGTTGGTAAACGGTCTTGGTATTCTATCCATTTTATTGCTGGTCGTTTCGTGTCTGGTCTTATGGGAATAACTGACCATCCTCGATCAAGATACTCCAATGCCTCCGTCAATTTTGTCATGCTGTTTCTCCGTTGTAAGTTCAAAATAATCATCAAGTTTAAGGTTAAGATCAGCACTCAAAATCTTTTCTAAATTAGTTGACGAGATATAGTTACGGTCAATCCAACCGTAAGGAGCCGTTCGCACGACACCAACGATCTCTGCAACTTTGGCGGCTCCGCCTACGTCTTCTATAAGTTTTTGAATGTTGAGAACTTTCTTCAAAAGGTGTCTCCTTTTTTACTTGCAATACTATTTGTATTGTGTATCATACAACTTACGGTGTTGTAAAGACACCTTTTGTTAACGGGCCAAACAAAAAAGCTGGCCTCATACAATAAGGAGACAGTATGAAAGTGAAGACAGATAGCTCCGCGTGGAGCGCATTTGATCCTACTTTAAGCAAGCCATCCACTCCGCTCAAGGATGTCGATGCCGAAGTAAGGAGTACAGAAAGTGCAAGCATAACAACCAAGATAGAAGAAGCGGATAGACGAAAATCAAACCTTCTAGTTGATCTAGCCTACAGGTTCCAAGAAATTCACGAGCGTGTTGAAAAGGACACCGCTGAATTAGACCAACTCACAGCAGAGATAGCACATTACTTTCCCGAAGAAGCTGGAGAAGTTTCTAAAGAAAGTGGTGAGTTTAATATTTTTGTTAATCGAACTGAGCGTTGGGTTTGGGACAAGAAGAAACTTGAGGAACATTTTGGTGAGCAAGAATTGCCCACCTATGTCACCCGTAATTTAACCGTCGATAAAAGAAAATTTCAAAGACTATCTCATGAAGAACAGTCTGCATTGAGGTTTGCTTTAACTCGTAACTTAAACTCCCCAAGGGTAAAGGTAATTAAAAATGTTTAAAACAATGTCAACTAAGGACATCCAAAAGGATGGTCCCGCAAAGGTTCTTTTGTATGCCCATCATGGGTGGGGTAAAACGTATCAGTGCCGATATTTCCAGAAGCGTTACGGCAAAGGTATTATCATCTCAGGAGAGGCTGGTCTTAAATCGGTTGAAGATATTCATATTGATTATCTTCCTTTCTCGTCTTGGAACGACAAACACGATCCAGGTGAAGGTGTTTATTCGTTTCGTGGAATTGTTGGGATGCTTCAGTCAGATGAATTTAAAAAGGCTGGTTATAAGTGGATAGCCATAGATAGCCTAACAGAAATGTCTGAGAGACTTGTCGAGCAATTAGAAAAAGAATGGAAAGAAAAAGGCAAGAGTGCAGATTTTCAAATGTGGGGAGAATACAATCGCCTCATGCTTGGCAGTCTAAAGTGGATACGTGATCTTCCATATCATGTATATGTTTCTGCTCTTGCTAAAGAAGAAAAGGACGCAAACGATGTGACCCAATATTGGGTACTCGTAAAAGGGCAAGCTGTATCAAAGCATGTCCCCGCCCTTTTCGATCATGTCTTTTGTGGGGTTAGAACTACTGAGAAGACCGAGGGTGGTAGACCTAAGGTCAAAAGGTATGTCGTCACGGACGAAGTATCAGGATGGCACGGCAAAGCAAGAGACCCACTCAACCGTCTGCAACCTTATGAAGAGGTCGAAGACATAACTGAATTGCTGGAGCGCATGGCAAACGGAAAGGAGCAAAGCGATGAGTAATGAATGGAATGGTTTCGGTAGCCTTGATTTATCGAGCATTGATGCGGAGGCTAGACCCGCACAACTTCCAGACCTCAAGGTTGGAAAACATAACGTGACTTGCAAATGGTCGGAGATTAAAGACACGACCACGGGCGGGAAAAAAGTATCCATGAGGTTCGAGGCATTGGATGGTTCGGGACAGATTTGGTGCAATCTAAATGTTGTCAACAAAAACAAATCCAGCCAAGAGATTGCAAGACGACAGTTAAAATCATACCTACTGGCGATGGGACATCCATCACCAGACCTTCCAGGGGATATTCAAACCTTGGTCGGCGGTGAGTGCGAAGTCGTTCTTGTTCTGGGTAGCGAGTTCAACGGTGTTCAAAAGCCAGAAGTTAAGTATTTCAATTCACTGGCTGTATCCACAACTCAGTCTACAAAGGACGGAGAGGACGTAGACCAAAACGATATGGACGACGAGATACCGTTCTAGAGTTATGTTGGGGGTGGCTAACGCCACCCCTTTCTCGTTCTTAAAGGATGTAAAATTGACATCAGCAAAAAATATTATTGAGCGAATAGACGAAGGCTACGAAAAGAACCATAAAGAAAAAGCTAGAAGCTATATCGGTGCATCAATTATAGGGAACCAATGTGACGCAATGCTTGCGTTTAATCTCAGAGGTTTCCCTAACACTCCCCCTGACCCTAGATTATTAAGAATATTTGGCCTCGGTCATATACTAGAGGACGAAATAGTTCGAGACCTCAAGAATAAAGCAAAGATACAAGTATGGGAGGTCGATGGTCTTACAGGGGATCAACACACATATGAGGCATTGGGTGGTCATGTCGTCTGTCATATGGACGGGCATATAGACATAGGAGACAACGAGTTACGTGTCCTAGAGATCAAGACAATGAATGATGCCAGCTTTTCAAAGTTTGAAAAGAGCGGTGTAAAGATAAGCCACCCACAATACTATGCCCAGTGCCAGATGATGATGGGCTTATCTGAGATACCGACATCGTTCTTCATTGCTGTTAACAAGAACAATAGCAAGTACCACGCACAAATAATAGAGTTTGACGAATTTGAATATGCCTACATCCAAGAGAGAGTGGGTAGAATTATTAATAACCAAGCAAAAAAAATAAGCAAAGATAGTGCTGATTGGAGATGCAAGGGCTGTTTCAAAAGAGGAGTTTGTTGGGAAAATAAAGAAGTAGAAAAGTTATGTAAGACTTGCCAGCACTCAAGAGCAAGCTCTGGCGGAGATTGGCATTGTGTAAAGCATGACAAGAAAGCCATAGATGTTTGCGATAGTTACAGCCTCTATAAACCGTTAGATAAGGAGGCATAAAATGAGTGATGAAAGATTAGCAGAAGAAGCTAGTGTTTTGATGCACACGTATGAGGACTGGGCTGGTAGCAGAGCGGTTCTTCTCAAAGAAAAAGAACAGTGCCAAGACGAAATAGCATCAATATCTGAGAGGATAGAAGACTTAATCCTTACATCTCCCACTGGAGATAGGGATAAGAAACTTCACGACGAGATAACAAAAGCAAAAGACAAAAGAAAAAGACTTCGAGAAAAGATTACAGAGACAAACTTTAAGGTAAGAGATTGTGAGTTACACATTAAACGAGTTGAGTTGGAAACCAGATTATTATTAGGAGGAATTATAGTTGACGAAGATTAGAACTAAAGTCCTCGACAAATCTAAAAAAACTATCAATGGACCCAGAGCAAAAGATTATGGACCCGCTGATAAAAACCATGAAAGAATAGCTATAGGTTTTGATGTTATAGCAAAAGCCGCCATTGAGAACGAGGGAAGAATTACAAAAGCTCACGTAACACTAATGATGGACTGGGTTAAAACTTGTCGTCTTTGCCACACGATTGACCATGAAGATAGTTGGGTAGACAAGTGTGGTTACTCTGCTATCGGGGCAGAATTAAGTAAAACTAAATAGACGCTTGTATCTTTGCATGAACACAGTACGGCAAAGCATAAGATATATTTTTATTTTTTAGCATGTTTTCAGCCACTACTATAGCCTCCGCCTTACACTCTTCTAAGTTATCAGGATACTCTCCTGGCTTTGCCACTATCGTGCAAGACGAAGCATGTAACGTCCAGCAAAACATTACTACAGGAATAAACAACACATTCTCCTTTTCTAAGTTGCGCACTCTCCTTGACAGCAATCTTCTTGAACACATTTACAATCCACACATTGAGTATGTCCGTGGACATCGACAGGATTTTTGTCTGACCCACATCTCTTACATCTCTTACGTTCGTCTTTAGGCTTATTCTCCATGTCCTTTGTTCCGCTCGTATGTATTCGTAAATGTCTAAACAAGTCTTGCATTAGTCTGATAGTTCAAAATGAGGGCCATCAAGAAATGGCCTTCGATCTTGCGACCTTCTAATATCAATATAGCTGTTCATTGCCTGTTCCATCGTCCCATTCCATGTGCCAATATCGGAAACAGTCCATGCACATCCCCACTTCAATGGAACTCCATGCGCTCTTGATGCCATAGCAAATGCGTCAGCTATATCATCGTATACCGCAAGCTCCCAACACACCTCGCCATCAACGAACGCAAAAACATCAAGGGCTTTGCCAATGATGTGTTTTGAATTAAGTGTCTGTGATCTTTTTGTATCGTATAAAATTTGCTGTCGCTCTTTCGTGCGAAGCCCTTCGGAAATTCCAAAGTCAATATCTGAGACAGATATAGCCATCTCAGCAAGGCCGACTAATCTTTCGTCAACTCCTTCTAATTTTTTTAATGATTTTTTAGAAAATGTATATGCCATATTTTTCCTTTCTATCCTTTACCTACGCCCTTCACACGTTCAAAACTTCTAGCCCCAGCGAGGCCCAGCATACCCAAAAGAACGGGCATCATGATTGACATGTCGGCCTGCGGAACGACGAAGCCAAAAGGTGCGGCGAGCGGAGAAATTAAAAAATTCACCGTGAACCCTAGAACACAAACCCAGGCGGTTGCGGGTCGCCAAGACGACTGGAACCAGTTGCCTTTTGCTTCTTCTCTGTTTATCTCCAACTGGAGTTTCATTAGCTCCTGATGATGTCGGTCCGTCATCGTGGCTATTTCATGGGCCAACTGATTGCGCTGGTCTTTGTCTTCGATAACCTTGCCGAGCAACCCGCTAACAGGTTCTATCAGCGATCCGATCAGTGATGTTACTGCCATAGATTAAGTCCTCTTTCGTTTAGCTTTATTTTTCTTGCTGTTAGGAAAGCCTGCTTTCATATCAGCATATGCCTTTGGAGACACTGTTGACTTTGATTTACTTCTGGATGTTCCAGCTTTCTTCCTTTTGTTAATGTTGCGGTATAAACTCATCTGCACCCCCATGCTCTACGTGACCAATAATTTGCTGACATCTTGTTCGTCTTGCCTTTAATCCCACCGCTGCGAGCGCAGTAAGATTTCTTACGGGCAGGCTGATCTTTCTTGATAGACATATTTGCGTCTCCAAATCGGATGATTTTTTCCTTGCCGTCCTGACATGCCTTCACAACAAACTTCTTACCGCCAGATGTCTGACGCTTAGGCTTGTTGCATGGCATACTTTTTTTGCTTGCTCTCTTTGTAGTCGTCTTCTTAGCCATAGTTAGTTCCTCAATTCCATGTCTTTGCTCCTTGATACCAGTCAGGTATTTTGCCCTTGCCCTTTCTGCCCGTTGCTTCACCAGCGATTGCATCTACCGCCCCTTCCTTGAAGGCTCTATTTCCTCCGAGAACTGGCACTCTTGTTATGAAATCCCGAGCCGCCGTTCTTTCTTTTGCATTTGAATCGGTTAGGCCAAGAGAAGCATCGACGGCTCCCGCAGTTATGTTGAAGCCAGTATTACCAAGACCATAGGTCGGTCCCAAAAGCGTACTCCATATGCGTTGAGAACCATAAGAAGCATTATCTATTTGTGTTGACGTAGTGTGGAAAAGGTCAGCCAATAAACCTAAACCACCCATAGCCATCATGCCTTCCAGATACCAACCGAGAAACTTATCAATGTCTCCATGCTGTTCCTCTTTAAAGCCAAGGAACTTCGCAGCTGATCTTTTTCTAAAGGCCATTTCTTTTTCTTCTTCACCACCTCTCATTTGGATAACGTCCTTGACACCCAAAGCTCCCGCACCAGCAAGAGGTCCAAGAGTTAGTAGGTAAGCAAGCGGGAGAAAGTTTTTATTTGCTTTGTTAAAATTGAGCGTAAGTTTACCCGCTGTGCCATCTGCCTTTGTCACACCAAATGCTTCGTTTACTGTGTGCATAAACAGTCTGTGCATCATCAACGGAAACGATTTAAGCTGAGTAAAAATTGCACCCATTGGGGTTTGCCAAAGCAACGGCATGTCATCTGCATTTGGTTGAAACACAGATTGATTTGCAAACCTAATTACCGATGTTCTCAAAGCTGCATCGTCTTCCATAAGACGAGGGTTCCCAAGGTTTTCACCTCGCCTGGAACCTGTTGGTAGAAAATCTCCAAGACCAACACGCATTAAATACCTATGTGCCGTCTTGTATTCTGGAGTTTGGTTTTGTACTCCCCCCAATTCTGGCCTGTATGACTTCGCCGCTTTTGACTGCATAGCCTTGAAACTTTCATATGCAGTAGCCGCCGCAATCTTTCGGTTTAGGTCAGTCCAAGGAGTAAGCATTGTTGCGTTGAAGAAGGCATTGGTCATCTTGCCATCTATTGCGCCATACATATGGAGTTGTCTTTCATGGACAATGTTTTCTATCGCCACCCCAACATTCTGTATCATTCGAGCGTATTCTGGATCGTTCTTGTATTTGTATATTCCCTTTGCCCAATCCTTGATTGAGCCAGATCGAATGATTGGCAACGCCGTATCAGGTAATGATGTGAGAGTTGTCCAGCCCAGCAACGTGACACTGTTAATTCCCCTCAACACCTTCGAGGTTCTACTAAAAAGCTCTCTTCCGTGTTGTGGTTTTTTCTGAGCAACCCTGAGAGCTTGCTCCATAAAATTGAAATGACCGTTATTCCAGGCGGCACGTTCTCCTTTGAAATCAGACAACGCCGCAACGATTGCTTCTTTTCGTCTTGTGTATGCGGGCGGAACCTTTCCACCAAAACCTGTGACAGCAATATCATCCAGCATTTTTTCCACACCAGCTGTTCCATTCTTGGCCTGCTCCGCAACCAACGCAGAAGCAAAACGTGTAGCCATCATGGGTTTTGTAGCGAACGGCATTGCAACGAGTTCTTCCAAGACGACATCTTCCATGTGTCCATTCTCGCCTAACGCACTAAAGTTCTTTCTGAATGTTTTGTTTTTACCCAAGAGGTCTGCAATTCCTTGCACACCTTTCTCAGCTATATACATATAGTCGTAGAAACCATGAGCGTTTACTCCAAACTTTTCAGTCTGGGCAATTCGTCTTGATGTCCCGTCGAAGTATTTCACAAGCATTGCATCGAGATCATCTTCCAGAAAATCTTGTAGCTTTGCCATGCTGAGTGGATATTTCTCAAGCTCAAGAACACGGCTATGATCTATGTGATCTGACACAGAGTTTCTTGAGCCAGCTTTCTGAGGCATAAAATGACCATCAGCTTCGTCTGAAGTTAGCCTATGAAACATTTCATCTGCAAATTTCTTTGCCTCGTCTGATGTCCTTACAATTCCATTACTTGTTCCCTCCAGCTGATAATATTCCATCATGTCAGCTATAAACTTTGGCTCGTTAGATAAAATCTTTTCCTTGTCCCAAATCTGAGGAAGGTAGTTTTCACGTTTGCCTACAAATATTCCAAGCTCATTCATGTTCGACCATTCCTGATCGAACGCACCACGAACAGCTTGGTAAACCTTTTTCTCTTGTTTTGTTAAATCGGCATATTGACGAGAGCCTGTACCAAATCTCAACGCACCTACTATCTTTGCGTGGCTCTTTGGCTGTGAAGCCTTTAGTTGGCTAGGCAATAGTGGTGAAAGAAGTGTGCGAGGACCACGCTCGAACCAAGAACCAACGTATCCTTTCGCATCAGGAAGCTCTTCCATCAATCTCTTAAGGGGCATGTACGTCTTTGCAAATCTTTGGTGGACATCTGGGAAATGGTTTTCAAACCAATCACCAGTCCACCTCGCACCCATCTCTCTCATATTGGTAGATTGTGCGCTCCACATTCCAAAAGGTGTGGCTTTCTTTATCGCTTGTTCTTCCCTTACATCGAGCGGTCTCTTCTTGCCAATCGACATAATTGCAGACGTAATACTTCTATCTACTTGATTGTATTCAAGAACGTCTCCGAGCATACCAGAAGGAATATCGCCGACACCATTTATGTCGCCCTCTGCAATCATGTTAAGACCTTCGCCAATTAATCCCCTTGGTATTGCCATCTCTTCTCTTCTGAAAAGGCGGGGATCAGAGCTATCAAACTCATTGGCATCAATGTGCTTAACATTCCCAACATCAAAGACGACTACGCCAGTATGAGGAATTTGAACCCCCTCATATGTTTCACCGTTTGCCATCTTGGGTATGTCACCAGAGGCATCTTGCGTGTTGTAATGCGTGGTTAACATTCCGTCATAGCCCAAGTCTTCCAAGGCTTCGTTTAGTTCTGATTGCGCTCTGAGCTTACCTCTGCCAGAGCCAGTTAATAGCTCAACAAAGTTAAGATACATTTGCCTGCCATTCAGGGGACCGTCTGACCAAGCCCCTGCAAATTTCTTCACAGCATTTTCGTTCAAGGTATCTGTCATGTTGAAGTAATCTACGACAGCACGAACAAGGTTATCTTGTGCATCAGTAAATGCGGTTTTTTCTCTGAAGTCTGCTGGATTACGAACATTAACAAGGGTTGGAATAACCATTGGGTCAGCTTTTATATTTGCCTCACCCAACGCATCTTGAATTGCCTCTTCAGCTTCAACCATTTCGTCCAAATCTTCTCGATACTTTTGGATCATGTCCTTGTCGCCAGTGCTTTCAGCTAACCAGTAGTTTCGTCTTGCTGTAGAGATTTGTTTCCTGATTTCGTGCAAATCCATAGCGTCATAAATAAGTTCTTCCTTAACTTCATCAGATAAATCAGTGTCCATTATTTGCTGACGCATACTTTCTGGCGTTGGTTTTCTTGCATAAGTTCCAGAAGCCGCCACAGGGCTGTCAGTCAAATAAGTCCCTGGCCCATAAAAACCTCTCGTGCTGGGTCGCAAGACGACATTTGGATTTAAAGACCTATTAAAAGCAAATCCATTTGGAGTACCGTGATAGTAAGGAATGATGTCATTATCATCTTTGTTGTGGCTAATTCCGTCCCTTACAAAGTCCATCATCTGCTCGTGCTTCGCCCTCGGCGAAGCCATTACATAATCACGTACACTATCCGCCGCTAATGATGGGTGAATGGCAGGTCCAGATCGGACCATATTCTTTAGGGGGTATTTGTCATCGACCTCAAACATATCGCCATACAAAGCAAGCCTTCTAAACTGTTGCTTAATATCGTTTCTGCCTATGAGACCGTTAAGAGTGTAAGCTGTGTATTCGACCATACGATCTAAAGCCCGCTCAAAAGTATTTCTAAGTCTGAGTTTGCTTACATCGCCAGTGACTACAGAGTTTACTATGTCGCCTCTCGCTACACGTTCAGCCATATATTCCGTTAGGCTTTCGGCAAACCACTCTTCAGCAAGAAGTTCGTCTAGTATCTTGTCATCCCTATTGACATACTTAGCACCGTACTTGCTCTGCACTCTTTTCTTAACAGCGTCATCTGACTTGTTATAAAGCTCTCGAACAGCTGTCATTTCTTCATCGGGCATAACATTCGCTCTTACAAGCATATGTCCTATTTCATGAATAATGTCGTATGGAGATGTTTCTCCTCTTGTTAAGCCAACGCTTAACCTACGCATGTCACTCCTCAACTTTTTAAAGTGAGGACCGCGCAAGTCCGCAAACAAAGGTGTGTCTGTTGCCCCTGGCTGTTCGCCAGCAAGACGAGCTAAATCCTCCGAAGAAAAGATGTTCATTCTTCCAATGGCTTGTTGCTGAGTTTTACCCATCATGTTCAACATACGATAGGTCATGGTTCTAGCCGTGTATTCCACCTCTGGATCACGGTGGGTAATAGTGCCTAGAAGCTCTCTTACTGAAGCTCTTGCATAAGAGGGAACACCGTCATGTGTAGAGATGCCTTGATTATCAAGAACCTCTCTTTGCAAGAGACCGCTCTTATCAATAAAGGTTGCTGGTATCTTTGCGGGATCACCCTTCTTTAAACCTTTATTAGCATGTCGTCTGCGTAGTTCGCTGACAACCATATCTATATCTTTAGAACTGTTACCGTCTAAAGCATCGAGGTATCTTTGCTCTAAGTCAGCTTTACCAAGAGACATAACCTCTCTAGTAACCTTGACTGGGTTTGCTAAAGGCACGGCTTTTTCTTTACGCAATAACTCTAACGCTATCTGGTCCCCAAAATCTGTGCCACGATGAGCCACATATAATGTTCTCAAGTCAGAGACGCTTTTGCTCTTAATCTCTGGAGCGTTACCGTCCGTAACAGCTGTAGCTGTAGTAGACTTCTTTCTCTTTGAGGGTGGTGTTTTAGCTCTTGATTTTGCGTCACCGTCTACAGCCTTAGCCGACCTGTTGTTAAGTTTCTTTCTCTTACGAATAGCTGAGTTAGCCTTACCTCTAGGCTTCGTCTTGGGTTCGGTTGCGGGTTTGCTGCCAGGGAGATTACCAATTTCTTTTGCGTTGTAATGAGCCTCCAAAGCATTGAGCATATTATCTAAGGTTTTAGAAAGAGATGTATTATTCATCTTTTTCTCTGCCCCAGGACTTATACCCCTACTAGGCTTATATTGACCGTTGTAACCGTTCTCATAGAAATCCCTAAGAACGTCTGCGACAGCCTGTTCGTCTGCACCAAGAGAAAGGCCATCGTCATAATAACCAGCTGTATCATCAGTCTTCCCAGAAACCCCATCCCAGTCAACGCTTTTGCCAGAAAGTATTTCTGTAAGGTCATCTATCCGATCATGGATAGTTCGACGCATACCCCTTCTGCCATCAAAGGGTCCAAAAGTTCTAGATATAGGAAGTCCAGCCGCACTCAATTCAGCTAGTTTTTTCTTGCTGTATCGAGGAGCTACCGAAAGCATAAAGCCAACAAGTTCTTGCGTTGCGGAAACAATGCCGCTTGCGCTATCCCTCATAAGAGCATCATCTAACTCACTTCTAATTAAAGTTAGGTCTGCCCATCTTTTGTGGATATGTTTCGTATAATCTGTTGTTGGTTTTACATCAAAGCCAAGTTTAAATTTTGGACGTTCAGAGTCAGGAAGTATCTTAGAAAATAGCTTCTCTAAGTCTGGATCAATTTCAGCATCTTTTGCATATCTCTGGAATATTGCCTTTATTAAATGATTTATTTTAGACCAGAAAGTATCACTGCCAGCAATGTGCCTTTTTCTGGTTGCCCATAAATCAAACTGGTTAGCAAAAAGTTCTTGTGGACTATCCATAGAGTTTCCGCCAACAAACTGATTTCCAGTTTCGTCCCTCATTCCTGAGTAATCTGTCAGCTTGTTGGTTATTGCATCTCTGTCGAGGTTTCCTCCTTCGTCATAGTATTTATTCATCGACTTCCAAAACTCGATCTTGTCTGAAGGCGTTAGAATATTGTCGTATGCCCAGTGAGCTACTTCGTGATACAAAGTATTCGTTGGGGTCTGTGATGGACTGCTGTTCCCATCCAGATTAATAAATTGTTTTACACCCTCAGACCTACTTGCAGTTGTTTGCTGGAAATTTCCTGAGCGAGCCTTTTGAAAACTCGGTCCTATACCTCTATCACCACCAATGCTTTCCAGAAAATTAACTGCATCATCTATCGCTTCTTGCGACTTTTTAGAAAACACAGCCTTAAGCTCTTCAATAGACTGCGCTCTTGTAGTGCTGTCATTGATAAAACCTTGAGGGGCAACTCGATCCATTGCACTGTAAAGTGTTTCAAGGTGCATAGCAGTTTTCTTATTGGCATCTACTCTTCTCTGCCACCGCTGTCTTTCGATTGTGCGAATTACAGCGTAAAGATCAGAAACGACATTATCTGTGTTGAAGGTTGGCGCACGGCTTCCGAGACCGTAGGTAACTGCGTTTTGTAAATCTGGAGTGATTACATCATCGGTCAGTTTAAGAGTACCCATATCTTTGTAAGATATTGGGTCGCCCATGCCAGAGGCAAAACCAGCCTCATATCTAAAGCCTCTGGTAGATGCTGTTACACCATCGTTTGTTTCTGGTTCTAGGCTTTCAAACAGACGCTTCCTATCTTTCGGCCTGTTTGTATAACTTTCTCTAGGAGCATATCTGACCTCCCACCTTGCGGGATCAGACTTCGGCCCAGTTTTACCAATGACGACACTTATATCCTGACCCTCTTGGGTTTTAGGGTTAAGCATCCTTACATCTTCTGGATCGTCCATACTCCTAACAACAGCAATATGATCCCCACGCTGAGGTGGTATTGTTTTTGTCGTCTTGGTTGCTGGAGTTTCTGACGGCGGCTCAGTCTTTCTTACTGCCGCTTCTAAAATCTTTATCAGTTCAGCTGGATTATCTTTATGTTTTTCTAGTATTCCCGCCAGATCAATCGGCGACTTAGTTGGTTGATCTCCAGGCGCAATTTCGTTGTAATCTGCAAGACGAGTAGCCGATGGCTTGCCACCATCTCTAAACTCCAAAGCAAACTCAAGCGTATCGAAGGCTCTTCCAGACACAGCATCAGCATAAGCGGTTGTTCCTTTCGGTACTTCTACGGGTCCATTTCTGGTTAGAATTTTTTCTTTACCCATAGTTTGATATTCGACAACATCTGGACCATCACCAGACTTTGCCCTAATTAAAG
>MDTB01130816.1_pt1 | contig 20976 bp, 4 predicted proteins | sample 811161 | NCBI WGS metagenome assembly MDTB01 (sample SAMN05326650, study PRJNA326480) | marine metagenome | isolation source: seawater | place: Mediterranean Sea | collected 2009
AATGGTAAATTCTGAGAAAAATCTGCTGAACTTATATCAATACTTTCAGAAACACCTAATAATGGTTTTACACTAAACTGATCTACTGGCACTAACATTTCGCCAGTTTCAGTGTCAATACTAATTTTAGTATCTGGATTTTCTAAATCAATACGACTTACATCTTTAAAATCATCTACAAAGAAACCAGATTTAAATCGATCACCAGTTACATCTCTAATTTGTAATGTTTTTGTATTTAATTCAAGTAAACTTAGGCTAGTAACAATTTCTAAATTATCTATTCTATCTTCTAATTTACCAATATCTCTCATAGTATATCTCTTGTTTTCAATCAAAGTAATCTTTGCATCACTTGAATTATAAAGATATGGTGGAAGATTAATTGTTGCTAAATGCATAGCACCATCGATTATCGCTGGTGGTTTTGGATTAAGAGATGAAACACCTTTTATTATTGAAAAATCTCCGTCATAACCTTCTCCACGAGATAGAATTAATTTATCAATTCTAGGTAAGAAGTAACTATAACCAAGTCTAGAATCTCCTTCTGGAGAAACTACAAGACTAGATGTTGATCCTGAAGTTGAAAAATTTCTAGAAGTAAAAGCAAATGGTGAAACACTAGTACTAACAGTAGATGACACTCTAGGTCTAAAATCAAGAGTATCTGAAACTCTCAAATTATCATCTAAGATTGGAATATCATTTGTAAATCTATCCTGATCATAAGAATTAACTGTGAATAAGTCACCACTATCTGTTGCTGGAACAACATATGAATTGAAAATTACTAAAATTCTTCTAGATGGTGCAGAAAGAGTAGGTTTTCTAACAATTCTAGAATAATCATAATATTGCTCTCTTTGACCCTTGTCTAAACTATATTTTTCACTTATATTTGTATTATTTCCTAAAGTTATTGCTTGAACCGTTGTTTCAATATTTGATTCTTGGAATGTTATTAACTCACCTAACGTAAATTGAGTATCAGTAAAATATGCAATTTCAACATTTTCAGCATCCACTCTGGTAATTAATTGAGCGACTGCTCCACTCTCCGATCCAACTATTTTTTCACCGTCTATTGTACTAGTGTTTAAAGATAATCCAGAAACAGTTGTTATCTTATCTAAGGTAGGATTATTACTGTCTTTGGATTCTAGAACAGATACAACATTCACTACGTCTGGAACGTTTAGAGAGATTTCTCTATCTTCTATTCTTAATCCATAATATTGATTAAATGTCAATCCATTTGTACTTGTACTTACACCAACTTTTGTTTTATTGATAACTATTTTATTACTTCTTGTGAATTGCTTAGTTTTATTTGTAATCCCTTGTTTCTCTACAGTAACATTCAAAACAGCATCACCACTATTTTTACTTAATCCACTAAATTGAACTTTTGACCCAGAATCAACTAATTGATATTGATCTCTTGTCAAAGGTTCAACTGTTCCATCAGCATAAAGTAAAGAATATTTTTGAGTATCAAAGTTACTGTAAAATGCACTTGTTATTCCTGCAGGAACTTGTTGTATAGTTGAATTAGCACTGAGTGTAAACTTCGCAGATTGAGAAGAAACTGCTAAAGTGGAATTTGCTAAATCTACTTCACATATATCGTTAAACCCTAATTTTGCATATAATCCAGTATCTTCTTTGTCTACAACAACTGGAGAAGCCAGAGCAACTGTGGTTGAAGTTACCCCAATAGTTCCTACATTTACATCTGGAACTACTGTTGTGGCAGATAAAGTTAAGGTTTTTAAATCACTACTAATAGAACCTACTCTATTAAAAGTAATATCAGAATTTCCTGCTACTTGATATTGAATGATAGAATCTGTTTTTATACCAGTAAATGCATTACCTGGAGAAACTAATGTAGTTCCATTTACAATACATGTATTAGATTCTGGTAAAGATGAAATTCTAGTTCTTTCTAATACAGTATCGGCACTAAAATCAATAAAACCAGATATTCCACCAGTCATTCCATTTGTATTTTGATATACTGATTTTACATCCTCAAAAGTATATTGTCTAACTGATACAATTGATCTAAATGACTCTTCAGATTCATTAATAATTAATTTTTCGCTTGGAATAAAGGTTCCAGATGTTTGAGATAAAACAATCTCAGTTGCACTTGATACTGAACTGTTAATGAATCCTGTAGCACCACTACTAGCACCTCTAACAAAAGAACTAATTGTTGCTGTTAAAGATGTATTTAAAGTTATGAATGTATATGTCTGAACGTCAAATAAGTGAAGATTCCATTGACTATCATTATTAATATATGGAGCATTTCTCATTCCAAATGAGTATACTCTTGCCTTTCCTATCTCATATCCACCTGAAGGCGGTGCTGATGCTGCAGATGCAGTTTTTCTTCTACTATAAAGGGAAACTGTATTTGCTTCAATGTTTGTGCCTATAACAGGTGTTCCAGACACATTATTAACACGCATTAAAGTTCCCATATCAAATGGAACTAATGCAGTGTTTATCTTTTCTTTATCTCTTGGTTTATCAAAATCTATAACTGTTGTTCCAGTTGCACTAACCCTAAAACCCTGAACATATGCCTTTCCAGAACTAATTTCAAGACATCCTAAATCATCTGACGGAGTATTTCCTTGATCAGTTATTTGATTTGATTTATATATTCCACCGTTTGAAAGTCCAGTATCTAAAGAATCTGATGCATCAACTTTAAAATTATCTATAGAATAGTTTCCAGATTCTTCAAATGTTCTAGCAGCTAAGTATTTTTCTAACTCATTATATACAGAAAAATCTTGTAATTTTTTAAGTTCTCCCTCTCTTAATTTAATTATTTCAATGAAATTTACATCACTTGTATCAGTTAAAGATTTTTTTGCAAGAGTCGCTGTTATTTTTAATCTATCAGCACCTGGTGCTGCAAAATTAGAAAATCCTTTAGCATTATCATATAGAGAAGAATCATCTTTTGCAGTAATAATAGATTCTATAATATTTAATCCTACTCGATATGATGGTTGGTTTGAATATGCATCTAAGACTAAAGTGCTCGTAGGAACCGTTACAAAGGTTCCTCTAAGGTAATACACACCTTCATTGATTTTGACTGCACTACCAACGTTAGAAGCGTCTGTAGCGACCAATGTGGCAACACTTTCACCAGATACTATAGTTGTATTTCCATATGTTATATCTTCCAGTGCTAATAAAGGTTCGCCATCTTCTAAATTAGATATTTCATTATCAATATTTCCAGTCAAATATTTTACAAAAATTGTATTATCAGTAATATTATCAGATTGACTTGGTAATTTGCAATCAGTAATTAAAAATTGTATGCCAGAATTCTGTCCTTTCAATTTTTTCCCTTTTAAATTACTAAGATAAAGAGATATTGGAAGACCCAAATGTTCTGATTCTAATTTTACTGAATAATATTTTTCATCATAATCTACACCACCAGGAAGAACCATTGATCCTTCTTTAAATACATGATTTCCGAAAGACTGTACTTGATTTTGTAATACTGATTGAAGAGTAGTTAACTCGCGAGCCTGAACAGGTCTGCCTGGTCTAAACAGAACTCTATAGAAATTATTTTCATCATTAAAGTCATCATAATAAGGACTTATGTTTAAATTTGTTTTCTGTGACATGTTTTAGAATTCCAGTATAACTTTGATGTCTTCTTTTTGCCTACTATCTCTAGTGATCAATTGTCGATTATCTAGGTAGATAATATCACCCGACTGATTATTTATCTCGGATTGTGCTACGCCATCTTTAAATTCAACTCCTAAATCAACGACTTTAGTTCCTGTAGGATTTGTTGAAATACCACTAAAGGTAGTTTTTATACCAACTTGATAATTAGATGACCCATCAGTTCCTTTAATAATTTCACTACCACTAAATTTATAAATCTGACCATTAATTCCCCCAATAGTGCTGATACCAGTGGTATCTTGTTGATCTCCAGTGCTTGAATTAAAATACAATGATCTATCTTGATAGTATTTTAATACTGCTATTTTATTACTAATATCACTCGACACAACGTCAAAAGATACCACATAACCCCTTACCAGACCAATCTTAACACCACTAGTATTTTTAACATCTTGTGTAATCAAATCTCCTACCTTAACAGGAGAAGGACTATCAAAAGAATTTAAATATAAAGAGGATACTGAGGAATATTGAGTTTGATTAAAAATTTGTGTTGATCCAATTGATGTTGGATTTTTAACTATTCCAATTTGAGCAAATTTAGTATCAATTGGAAAATCTTTAGTTGAATCATCAAATCTAGCATAAACTAAAACTCTATCGGCACCTAATTCTTTGTAAATATCAAAACCATGACCTTTTGATGGAGGAATTATTGGAATTAATTTGGAATTAGGATTTGTGGGTTGAAGATCTGTTAAATCAACAATACCGTAACTATAACCCTTTCCACCCACAGATACTTTTACATCATTAATTTTTGCATCGGTTCCAACATCAATAATTGCTTTTGCACCTTCTCCATCACCAATAATATCAACTTCTAAACCTCCAGCACCTGGATTACTATAAGAAGTTCCTCCATCTTGAACAAATATTTTTTTAATTTGATTATTGCTGATTTCCGCATTTCCATTATCCCTAACATTAGCAATATTAGCATCAGTTGATGTTTCCCAATTATTAGGTAAAGGTATGAATTCAGTAGCATCAAACTTTATAATGTCACTTGGTGCTACGGTAAACAAATACTTCCAGAGATAACCATCATCTGTGGCACCAGTTGCTCTAAATGGTTCTAAACCAGTTAATGTTGGTTCATTTAAAGATGGATTTCCTGTGGTATTAATACCCGTTGATCCATTATCGATGCATATATAAACACTAAAATCTTTATTAATTACATAAAAATCAGTGTCATATAATCTTGAAGTTTGACCATTCGGAGATCTGTTAGAAGGACTATAATCATGACGATACATATCATAAGTTGTATCTTTCGTCCAATTTATTTTTCTAACTACTCTTCGAATATTATTTGAGGTAATTTTTTTTCCAAAAACCATCGTGTCTTTAACATGATGTAAATAATTAAAATTATCAACAGGACTTTTCCTAGTTGTTTGATCATTCCATGTTGCATCAGTTGTATTTCTACCAAAAGCATTGGAAGATCTAACTGCAGCAGATGGATTTGATAATCCAACAAAAACATAATATGAATTTGAGGAATTATTGACATCGCCTAAAAAATTACCTGCGTTATTAATTCTAAACTGATCTGTTACAATTGCCGACATTTTTTATATTCTATGGTTTTTTTCTTATATTTATACAGGTAGAGTTGGTGTGTTTAAGCACGAGAGTTATCTTTTAAAGCACCAGTGTTTCTAATACCAGAATTTCTCCTTTGTATTCTTGGGAAAGTTGTTAAACCTGAGTTGACTGTTTTACCTGAAACAGTCACTGAAATTGGATTTGTTGATCTAACACCACCAGTTAATTTACCCCAAGAGAACTTGCCAGATGTGCCCACAGTTGAAATACCAACTAAAGATGTATCTGTCTTCACTCCAGCTACAAATTCCGCAGTATTAGATGTTGTGCTGTAAGAACTGATTAAATACACATTATCAAAGAATGAAGTACCAATTCCCACAGGAGCACCTGAGGAAGTTACTACTGAAGTAACACCTGAACCAACTGCTGTATCGAATATGTAAATTGGATCTCCATTTGATAATCCACTAAATGTTCCAGATTCTTTTTCTAAGAAGAATTTAATAGTCGAACTACTTAAAACACTTATTGAAGTAACTATACCAGTAAATCCACTAGCTGCTGTAAATCCAGATATGAGTTCAGACGGAACAACAGGAGTTGGTGCAATTACATTTGGAACTGCAGTTGTTGTATATCCAGAACCAGGATTCACAATTGATACTGAAGTTATAACACCACCTGCAATATTTGCATTTGCTGTGGCAAGTACACTCGACGTTCTTTTAGCAACCTCTATCAAATCAGATGCTGTTAAAGCAACTCCAGTATTTGATATTGGAGAAGCAATTGATAATGCAGTGCTAGAACCTACATATCCCTTTCCACCATCATTAATAGTAATGGATTGAATTGTTCCACCAACAGAAACAACCGCAGTTAAATCTGCTGCTCTAGGTTCTACAGATTCGTCAAATACAATTGTTCCAATATTATTTGGACTTTCATAGAAGAATAAATTAGTCAAATAATTTGTACCAATTCCAACATTATCAATATAAAGAGTGTTGTCACTGGTTGAAAAATCTTTAATTATTCTAGCTTCTGGAAATACTAGAGGTTCAATTGAAGGTCTTACTTTAGTTATCAATTCTCCATTGATAAATTTATCTGTTTTTTGTTTAATCCATCTAAAAGATTTTAAATTATTATCTATACCTTGATTAAAGTATAATGGAGTTGCAATTTGATCTGCTGTTGTGATACCAGATATAACTCTTACATTCTGATCAAAACCAGCATGATTATTATTTTTAAGTAATTGAAACTCATCACCAACCTTCACAGATTCAGTTACATCCGTAAATGTAACGTCTACATCATCTGTTCCTTTATAGAAAAATACTGATACATTATCATTTACATCAGGTGCTTCTGTAAATTCAAAAGATGTTCCACCATCGAATATATAAGATTCTCCAGGATTTTGTATAACTCCATTTATTATTATTAATAATAATGATTGCATATCAATATTTGCAGATTTAGCACGTTGGAAAGATGCTAATTCTCCTTTAAAATTAATTGGGAATCTTTTTCTAATTCCATCTTGTAATGGTTTAATTGTGTCAATATAATCAAACTCTCCTACATTCCAAGAACAGAAAGAATCTGTGAACACTTTATTAACAGTAAATTCTACTTCATTTAATGGTGAGGAGAGTTTTTTATCTGTAACTAATCCCACTGGTTTAAATACATCACCCTCTCTAAATCCAAATCCAGATCTTGCTATATCAAAAGATTTAACCTCAAAAAGAGTAGATCCAATACCAGTAGTATTACTACCGCCAACGTCAATATTTAAAAGTAATCCAGTTCCCGTATCTGTAGTAGCACCAACACCTATTCTAGAAACTCCAGTTATTGGTAAATTTTCATATCTTGGCATAGGTGGCATTATTTTTGGATTTATATAACTTGTTCCACCACCAACAACAGAAAATATTAAAGTTCCACCAATACCAACCGTTGCAGTTATCGTGGCACCAGATCCAACTCCACCACCAGATCCAACATTTACAGATAATGTATTTGTGGTTGTAGTTGATATTGACAAAGTAGCATTATGTGCTGGATCTGTTGTTCTTGGATATGGATGATCTGTAGAATATGCATCTTTATCACATCTAAAGACTAATGACTCTGTTGCTATACCTATGGTATTTGAAACAGTTAATCCATGACTTGGAATAGTTAATACTAAAACACCTGATAAGGAGTCATACAAAGCGTCTGTTGGTGTAAATTTTGATCCTGTATTTGCTGTTACAGAATTGCTAGAAGAACTAAAGAATCTATGTTGATATACTTCATCAATAATACCAATACTAATAATACCATTTCCTGTAGTGCTTAGTCCAGAACTATACCCAGATCCATGAAAATCTCTAGTTCCTACACCAACCGCAGTAATTGAACCACCAGTACCAATAATTGCAGTAACAGCAGCACCAGCCAAAGGAGCGTATCCTAATCCAGCAGTAAACCCGATTGATACAATTTGTCCAGATCTTGGTAATTCATTTTGGTTTACATCAAAATCACTAATAATTTGATTGCCATTAAATGAACTAATACCACTGAATACAAAACTTGTTATTCCTGCTGATTCTGTAAACTGATAATTATTAGATGGATTTTTTTCTGTGGTTGGTGGTTGAAATATTCCATTAATAGTTACGAAAGCACTTCCTGTTGAAATCCCCGTAGTATTCACCCCTAATATTGTTGTAGTAAAGGTTTGTCCTATACCAGTAAATTTAGTTGAAACATCATCAAATATTGCATTTGAAGAATAATCTTGTCTCAAATAAACTCTTCCACTAAAATTAGATCTACCACGATCTCTATTTGAATCATCCCTTTCTGAAATATTTGTTCCTCTAGGTGCATCTGTGAAAAATATATCTTCGCCAACTATAGTATATCCACCTTTAAATAATCTTACTGGACTAGTGTCAGTATGAGTTGATAATGAAGAACCAACAATTGCCCTTGATACATCAATTAATTCTAAAGAACCTGTATTTGAAATAGGACCAACATTTGTAGTTCCAAAACCAACATTATTTACTTTTACAAATTCATCATCAATTTTTAAAACATCGCTAATAATAATAGAAGAAATTCCTGTTAAAGATAAAATTGAGGTTGATATTGACACTTGTCCTCCCACATTTCCAGATAATGTTGTAGTTATAGGAGTAAATGATAATGGAGATTGAATAATATCATCAATAGTTATTAATGTTTTTTCATTTTTCTTAAACATTTCTAATACATGTCTATTTCCCGAACCAGCAGTATTAAATGTTATAGCTGCTCCTGCTTTAGTTGTTGATAATTGAAATACTTTTGAATTAACTGTTTCTGAAGGAAGAACAACATAAACCTCACTTGGCAAAGGATTTCCATTAGACATTATTAGTGATGAAATACCAACACTACTTACTGTGGATCCTGGTGTGTAAATTAATCTCTCATTTTTATTGAAGAAATTATTTTCAATTGTAAATTCTCCTGTAGATAAATTAACTGATGTTGATGGATCAAAGAAATTAGCAAATATAGAATTATTATTATTTTGTAATTTGAATGACAATCCGTCTGATCTACTAGAATTTAAAGCATCGTATTGTAAAAGAGATAATTCTTCAAAAGATTTACCATAAGTTAAAGTTGGTGTAGAATTAATTGTATCTAATTTAGTGTTAATAATTTCATTAAACGATTGAACCAATAAATTTCCTACACCTATAAATTCAGGATCTGGATGAAATTTTAAATTTATATTAGAACCACTATATTCTGAGGAGAATGTTCCTATTCCTAATTCGTCTCCTATTGTCATGAATGGATATTGTGTGATGAATGTATTTTCACCATCATGACTCATAAGAATTTGATGTAGAGCACTGGTATTTCCGATTGATACCCTTACTACGCTCTTAATTGAAGTATCTTTTGCTGTTGTAAATCCTGCTATGACTGCTGTAGAAGCAATACTTACATAATTAGATTCAAATCTAGCAGAATCCTCAGATCCATTTGGTTGTGTATTATTCTTAAATCTAAAAGTTCCAATTCCAATTGCTGTAGTTCCAAACCCAACAATTTTTGATCTGACTAAAACTTGATTTGATCTATCATTTTCAAAATTTAAAGATAAAATATTAGAGTCTATGTTTGTTGTAAATGTACCTATAGAATTAGTTGTATTTGTTTCTAAAGAATAATTTGATATGTAAGAATTTGTGCCATCGTGAGTGGCATAAATTTCAACAATGTTATTTTCATTTGATATTGAATCATTTACTTCAATAGTTGCAAAATAGGAATCTATATTAGAAATATTAGATGATATTATTGTGGACGTTGTTGATGCTGAAACATTTTCATTTACACCACGTAAAGTAATAAATCCTATAGAGGTCTGACCAGCACCAATCCCAGATATAAATGATTGTTGTAAAATTTTGATATCTAGATCAGAATTAAAAACATCAACAGGATTAAATTGTAAAATATAGTTATTGTCATTATCCTGATTACCAACAATATCAACTAATTTTGCTTGATCATTTATTGATCCTTTTTGAATAGTGAATATATTTTGATTAACAAAATCTACAGATGTAATCAATTCAGTTAATTGTACAGTATTTGTTGTAGTTCCAATTCCAACTGAAACTGAAGGAACTCTTGTTTGAACTAAAAATCTATTAAATGAATTAGTAAGTCTTATAAATCCATCTCTTTTTGCATTATTTGTTGAACTTTTAAATAGAGTGTTTATATTATCTATTTGCAATACTCTATTTGTTGAGCACTCAAAGTAATTTGAAAGTTTTATAGTATCAAAACTAACAGAGTTAGATCTAAGTGGATTTGATAAAATATCAACATCTCTTGCTAAATCAAAATTGTCAATCGCATCAACTCTATTATTAGATGTCAGATCTCTAATAATAGAAGATGTGTCAACACTGCTCGTAGAACCAACACCAACAGATGTTGAAATACCCAAATCAGCAAAGTTTTTTAAACCTGTGGTGTGTAATAAACTATTTACAGGACTTATTAATGTTTGATATTCAATGGGACTTTGGATTGTATATGATAGTGTTTGATAGTAGTCATTATCTGGCATTACCTGATAATCTTCATTTAATTTACCAATATCATCAGACCATCCAATAACTTTATCTGAAGCAAAATCAACTTTAAATTCTCCTATATTAGCAAATGTCGTATTAATAGTTGCAATAGAACCTGAAAAATATCCTTTTATTTTATCATTAGGTTTTAATTTAAAATCACCTAAAATTTTAATATAACTGTTGCTTATTTTGTCTAAACTAAGTCCAACATCCTCAAAACTTGAATTATCTCTTGATACAAAAAGTTCTTCGCCTAATGCAAAATTTGCTATTTCAGTAACTACTGTAAATTGAGGATAATCTTTAAAATTAATTGCTGATGCAAAAGTTTGAATTGTTTTTGCTAATCCTGGATTAGATATTAATCCATTAAGATTAATTTCTAACTTAAATGGATTTGGATTTATACCACCTATTATTCTTTCTACTGGGTAGAAAGTAAATTTATTGGATGGTGAATTAAAAGTATCTCCATACTCATTTTCTATATTTTCTACAAAAAATGAATCTCCTGCTTGGAAAGGAGCAGTAGAAAATCCTAAAACTGGTGTTGCTAAAGTTACAGTAACTATTCCACTTACACTATCAGTAACAATCGTAGATGCTATTGATATATTTGTAATTGGTATTCCGTTTGAGTTATTTGTAGTAAACAATTGACAATTTCCAATTCCATGTGGAGTACTGATTACGTCAACACTATTAATAGATTGTGTTGCTTGACTAACATTTGCGATTAAAGAACCACTTTTAATAATTTCTTTAGTTTTATTATCTTGTAAAACTAATTCTGGAGGATTTGTATAATTTGCACCTCTTTTTTTAACAATTATTGATGTTATTTTATTTGAATTTTTTATACTAATTACAGGTGATAATTTTGCTATTGGTTTTAAAGTTTTATCTGATGCATATTCAAAACCAATATTTAATATTTCAGTATTTTCAATTTTGTTACTGGTTGATGAAGATGGTAATAATTTAGCATTAACCCCTTCTGTAGAAGCAATACTAACAAATCTTGGTAATGTTTTATACCCAGATCCCTTAGATATTATATTAATTTTGCTAATTGCACCATTATCTGTTTTTGTTGTAGTATTATACTTTAAAATATTTGTATTTGAATTTTGATATGATAAAGTTTCTGGTTTTCTATTCAATTTTATGTCAAAATCAGTAGTTCCTACACTTACAATTGAATAATTTTTATTATAATCGCTATTTACATATGAAATTTTAGATCCATTTACAACGTTTATATCTGAAGTGCTAATAAATCCAGATTTCTCAACATTATAAAATAAATTTAATGGATTATTGAGTGAATAATTAAGAGTTAATGTAGCTGTTGAAGTAACTCCAATAGTTCCAGAAGTAGATACAACATTTACTGTAGTTTTTCCTGTAGAAACAAAATTATTATTAAAATCTTCATCTAAATATATTTTAAAATTAAAATCAGATAATGAAGAATCTGATACATCAAATACTAAATTATTATCTCTAATAACATTTATTGGTGGATTGATCAATGACAACTGATGTTCAGAACCTCCAATTGATACAATACTTACAATATTGGGTGGAATTTGTTTTGAATCGTAAAATGTTTCTGCTAATTTTATATTATTATCATCTAACCTGTATATAAAATATCCACCAGTATTAAGTCCACTAGCGATGGTGTCTGTTGAATCATAATAAACTTTATCCCCAGTTTTAAATTTATGAGAATTTAAAGTTATTTGATTGTTAGTTGTATTGATTGCTGCTGATGTAAATCCTACCTGATTTATAAGTAAACTATCAATTAAATGATTATATTTTACTCTAACATTAGTAGATGTTCCAATACCAACAGATTGATTAGAAGTGATATTGAGACTAACAATGTCATTTACCGATAAATTATGTGATGTAGTTAAAGATACTTTTGAATTTATTCTTTCTATATTTCCAGTAACTTTATTAAAATTGGATTCAAACCTATACTTAAAGTAATCATCACCATTAGTTCTAAAAAATAATCCATTGGTTGAAGTAACTAATCCAACTTGAGTTACTATTCCTATGTAATTTGGAGATTTATTTATTGCAAATAAAGTTTGACTTGTTCCAGAAAATGGTATGGTAAATGCCTGATTGACTGCCCCATCTCTAGATACTTCAAGAACACTGTTTCCATCAGTTTTAAATGTTATTTGTTGACCTGTTTTAAATGGATGATTTGGTAAATAAATGCTTTGTGCTGGAACGGAAACTGAACTTGAAGTATTTCCAACAGACACAGTTATTGATGATGTAATACCCACTGTTGTAGCGATACCAACAGATTGTTTAGGGTTAAAGTATACTACATCATCTATCTTAGAATTAAAGAAATTGGATTTAAAATTTATATCAAAGAAACTAGGAATTAACTCAACTTCAGTGGAAAGTGTATGTGCTGTTCCTGTTACTCCTCTTTGAACTCTTAAAATATTTCTATCATCAAATTTGTTTAATACTAATAATTTCTCAGTTCCAATTCCAATACTACTGCCAATTGAAATCACATTTGTTTTATACACAAATATATCAGTTATAATTCCTGCAACAGAATTTAAAGGTAGTTCTTTATATAAAAGAGTGCTTTCAGTTGAAATTGCAGATATATTATGATTACCTATTAAAGAAATTCCTGATGTTGATTTGATATCTGTTGATATACCAGATAGTTCTAAATTTTCTCCAACTTTGAATTCATGAGTGTTAGGAACAAACACTGAAACAGTATTTGGATCTTTTCTTATAAATGTAATATTTTCTATTTTTTCATAACTTGTTATAATATTGGATATTGGTTTACCTTCCAATTCACTTACAAAAGCACTAACTCCATTACCATTTGTACCTGTATTATCAAATACTACATTATCATTTACTTTATAATTTTCACCTGTTTCTAGTATTGATAATGAATCAACTTTACCTTGACTTACTGATGCAACTTTTGTTATTTGTGATAATATTTTATTTGATTCAATAATAAAATCATTATTTCCAAATGGTTCAGATAGTTTATATGGAAAAGTATTTCTAACTAAATTTGAATTGTTAAAGTCAAATGACTGAGTTATTAATGAAAGAGGATCTAGAACGGATGGGATTGATCTATAAGTTTTTCCAATAAAATAAGGAAACTCTGGATCTCCAGATGCGGTGCTAATACCAGCAAAGTAAGCATAAACTCCATTTGGATATTCTGGAGTTTGACAATATCTACCATTATGTTCATCCAAATCTGTAGAATTTGTTGGTAAATATGAATAATCTTCAACAAAAAATCCAAGATCGAAAGGTAAATCACCTCTGTTAGGTATATTCGTGTTTAAAGAGTATCCTGTTTTTAATATTTTTATTGTAGATGAATTGTCAAGAGGATCACTATATGCATAAGGACCATAAATTGGATTTCCATCATATGCCCATCCAATAATTGGAGAATGACTATTTGATTTTTGACCATATCTAGATTCACCTGTTAAAGTAGAGTAACCAACTGTTGTGAACTTTAATTCATTATTTGTTGGTAGTAAAGCAAGATTAGTGTATCTTTCTCTGTATGGACGTGATGAATTTTTTTGAATATTGTTTATACTTAATTTTTCAATTGATGTTTTAAATACTGCGTTTGATCCTTTAGGAATTATATTAATTCTTGTTTCATTAAAAGAATAGTTAGTTCCAGCATTTAAAATAATTATATCAATTATTTTTAAATATGTTGACGAATTCTTATCTCTATCGATTATTGCCCTTAATTTTGCACCAATTCCATCTCCAATTACAACTAAATCTGGAGTTGAATAATATTCATCACCACCATCTTGAATATTAACACTAATTATTTCTCCATTTGAAATTAAAGGATTTAATGAAGGTGTAATATTTTTTCCTGGTCTAGAAATTCCATTTTTAACTAAAATATTTGGAATATTTTCATAGTTAATAATATCAGTTGTTCCATAACCACTTCCCTTTTCATATATCGAAGCATCTATGATACTTCCTTGTATGACTGGAGTTAAATTTAACTTATCAGATGTTGGAACTGAATATATTGCATTAATTGATATTTCAACATCTGGATATTTAAATAATTGATATCCAGTTCCTGTTGTTTTAAAATCAACGTGATTTTTTCTGATAAAATCACTATTATCTGTACCACCAATACCAGCGTTGGATACCTTAAAACTATTATCGTTAATTTTAATTATTTTATATTGATTTACAGTAGACAACCCAGAAATACTTTGAGGAGAAGTTGATCCTAAACCTACAACTGGTTGATAACTTATCAATTCACCATCAGAAAATCCATGATTATTAAATGTAACTATTGATTTGTATGTTGATATTCCAGTAGTTGGATTTACAAATACTTTTCTATTTGAGTATGGTTTTCCTGATTTTATAACTCTAATACTAGATAAATTATTTTTTGAATTTTTTAATCTAAATTTATGTGTTCCACTCTTTGCTATTTCGGTAAATCCAATAGTATTAATACCAGATGAATAGTCAGTTTCATTTCTATAAAGTATAATAGTAGATAATCCAACAACCTCTGGCCAATATTGTTGACCATCTATTAAACTTTCAAAATCACTTAAATTACTACCTTTAAATGTTCCTATACCCAACTCTGTATTTTTATTTTTATCATAAACTAAAATCTGACCACTCACAATATTATGAGGTTTTAAAAATGTTATTGTTTCTGAAAATGTATCAACACCACCACCAAAAGCAGTACTAACTCCACTAAATTCTAAAACTCTATTTCTCCTACGAATAACTGGTTGAAGAACTGCTTCTCCACTATTACCTCCAGTTAATTGAATTGATAATATATCTTCGATATCAAAATTTTGAGGATCTACTTGTATTTCTGTTATGTCTCCACTTATAATAGGACTGACTAATGCTTGTGTTGAAGATGATTCTGATTCAACTTCAATTAATGGTGGATTTATAACATCATAATTTGTTCCAAATCCAATTACTGAAAAGTTTTCAATTGCACCATAAAAAATACCATCTGACGATTTTCCATTTTCAATTTCAACACCATCAATTAACATTCCAACAGGTCCTGGAATTGTTTCTACATTTTTTCCTAAATTTTGAGTAACATTTACAGGAAATTTTTTAAGTAATTTTTGAGGTGCTATTAACTTATTATATTGATAACCAAGTGTGAAAGTATGAGATGTGCTAGTATCTTTTGGAACACCAAATTCAATAAAATCATTAGTTTCAATAAAAGCTGGTGCTTTAAATAATTTAATTTTATTAAATCCAATTGTTTTAACATAATAAAACCCAGATGTCAATCCTACCAAAGGATTTCCTTCGGGTTCATAATACACTTGATCTCCTGTTATAAATGGAACATCAAATACACTAAATGAAATTGTTGAGTATTTTTGTGTTAAAGTATTGTAATCTTGAATAGTGTTATTTTCTACTACACTTGCAATACTAACTAAAGATGGTGTTTTTATAATTCCAGATGATGGGAGAGAATTACTTGCTACATATAAATTTTGATCAGATTCATTATATACATTTTGAATATCAGGAGTAATTGTATAATTACCATATTTTAATAAATTTGCAGTACTAAATGTCTTTTCTATAATTCTTCTAACTGAATATTGTTTTGAAGAACTAAAAGTAACAGCAGGATCTATAGTTATTTTATTTTGTGTCTCAACTATGTTTATGATCTTTGATTCTTTAATAACAGTTCCTAAAGAAAAAGGACTACTTTTCTTTTCTAAAATTTGAATGGAATCTCCTTTTCTCAAACTAGATTTGTCTATCTTAGATTTTAGTTGTATATCACTTTGTTTCCCATCAATAGAATCAATAATATCATAATTAGAAGAAGTATTATAGATCCAAGAATTTGCAAATATTTCTTTTTGAGATTTATTCGTATTTGGATTGTTAATTATTTCTCCAATACTTTTAACACTAATTGTTTCATTTTCTATTGACAATCTATTATCTGTAGAAGGAATGAAATCGCTCAATACTCCTGTTATTCTCAACTCTACTTTTTTTGTTAAATCTCCACTTTCATATCCAAAAATATTATCATCAGCAATAACATCATCACCTAAATTAATTGACTCTGAAATATGTGTGCATCCTAAAAACTGATTAACAGTCTTATCGGTGTAAACAATATTTGTGTTTATACCTGAAATGATTGTTCCAGTGGTTCCAAAACCAACAGTTGAATCTACAGTTATGACTGAAGCACCACTTGAAACATCAGTGACAACTTTTGTTTTTCCTGTCACATCAAATTTTCCAGTTATAAATTCTTCTTCATCAAATCCTATAAAAAGATCTAAAATAAAATAATCTTTCATTGTAGATATTCCAGAAATACCTGTTAGAACTTCAACTTCAGATACAGATGCAGTAGAAGTTGAATCTGTTGACCTAACAATGGTTTGACCTTTTAAATTTAAAGGATCCCCTGTTAATTTTTCTGCTACAATTCTTTTTCTTCTTACATATTTTGCAGAAGATGGTTTTATTAAATATTTTTCTAAATCAATTACTTTTGGATCTACATCATATAATGCATTAAATAAAATTCGGAAAGATTCTTCTGTTCCTTTCGATTCGTAAAATGTTCTAGATTCTTTTATAAAATTATTTACATCTAAATTTGAAACAAAATCTGTATTTTCTAAACCAGGTGTAAAAGTATTTTTTATTTTTTTATAAAACTCTTGCAAAAATAAAGAACTTAAATTCTCTACTTTTGCACCACTTGAGTGATCTTGTGATGTTGATGTTGAAAATACTAATTCAGATGGATTGTTAATATTCCTATAAGTTGTAATTCCACTAAATCCACGTTTACAATCTGTAAAGGTATTTGTAGTGATACCAGTGTATGTGATGATTTCACTATCAATTTTTAACAATCCATATTGTTTTGGAAATCCTTTTGTACTTTCGACTGAAATTGTAAATGTGACTTCATCATTAACAACAACAGTGCTTATTCCAGTTAAGGTTGTTCCTCCTCTAATAACCTCTGGAGTTAAATTATCTAATTTTAAATATTGATCTAAATTATCTGTAAGGTCAATCGGACCTCCAGTATACTCTTGCGAGATATAATATTGCTTTAAAAAATCAACTGCTTTTGGACTTTCTGATAAAATAAACTCAGGAAGTTGATTTTCAATTATTTGTTGAACTTTAATTCTTGTATCAATACCAGTACTTATCATACTATCCTCGTATTAAATCTCCGTTTGTATAACTTGATGTAACTTTATATCCAACACCAGATATTTGATCTCCAGATGAAATGGTGTCTTTAACCATATTTATTGAGCTACTTTGAATGTTAAATTTCAAGTATAGATCTTCAAGACCTATGACATCATTTGATTCTGGGAAAGCTTGAATTTCAATAATATTATTTGGTTTATCGGTTGATGTAATATTAATCGTAGTTAAATTTATCTCTCCTTTTATATAATCAACAGTTCCTGCATTATCAACAATAATAATTTTTTTACCATCAATAATATCTTTCTTTACAATTGATATTAATCCTGTTTGTTTGTCAGTATTTGGAATATCTGTTAAAAATACTGTTTCCGACACTCCAGAAATTTTAAATCCAGTACTCTTAATATTTAATCCTTCAGGTTTAACGTTAAATTGATTACCAAAACAGATTTCGTATTGTGCAAATTGATTTAAAAGAGCATTTAAATTTCTTCTAATTCGAACTCTCGTAATATTTGATGTTATTGAATCTTCAATATTATCAATCACACTTAAAACTTTACTATACTTAAATCTACCACCAAATTTATTCACGTCTGTGGATTTAGAGTAGGTTGTAAGACCATTAATTACATTTGTTTTCAATTCATTAATATTTTTAACCTTTGATGTATTGTAATATATAAATGATTCTAGTTCTATATGAAGAACTTTTAAATCAATTATTTTCTGAGTGATTCCAGTCAATGTATAATTTTTTAAATCGGATAATATTTGAGTTTTATCAAAATCCGATACAAAGTCACCGTTTTTAGGTTTTATAGTAATAAAAACTGTTCCAAATTGTGGTGGATCAATTTCTTCTCCACCAACAACAGAAACACTCTCAGTATTAGGATAAATTTGTTGAATTATTGCTTCGTAATCCCTTGCTGTAACCGCCCTGTACTGTGATGAATAGAGTCGAGGGGCAAAATACTTAATTGAGTCAATTGACTCTATATTACCGCCATTAGAGGCAGGAGAGACCACAGATATAGTGGGTGTGCTTACTAATGATGATGTTGATTTTAAATCGTTTTCAATATTTCCTGCATATGAAAATGCTGCAGGTCCGTTTCCCTCTTTTCCATCAGTTACAAGATAACTAACATCTATTATAGATTCATTATCAAGTTTTCTTCCAAAAATACCATCTCCAAATAAAAGTTCGTATTTTTCATCCTGAATTTCCTGAATTAGGAATGTTGATGATGTAGAATCTATATTTAAAATATTATCAACTTTTGTGTATAGAGTTCCTTTACCGTTACTGTTCGTACCTCTTACATAGACCACAATTGTAGATGTATCTATGAAAGGATTATCTAAAATGAACCTTTGATCGAGTGATCCATCAACTGCAAAACTTTTTTTAATGAGTGTTCCTTGAAAAACTGTAATTGAATCAAAAAACGCTGTATATCCATTTCGACTAGAACCTATAGTTCCATCTGGAAGAATAGTTTGAGTATCAAATAAAGGTGTAACAGTAGTTGTTATATCATCTGGAATTGAGAAAGTATATGTTATATCATTACTACTACCAATACAAACTAAACCTGCCTTTAAAGTTGCTGTAGATATTTCTGATGTATCATTTGAAGTAATATTAAAAGATATGGTTGCTTGTGCTGCACTTCGAGATCTGGGAACATATCCAATATTTCTAGCAAGGGAAACAACGTTTTCTCGAACTGTTGCAGAGTCTAGGAAGGACTCATTCACAATCATGTTTGAGTTAAACGCGGTGATGTAAGTATTATATGCTAAAGTATCAATTAAAACTGAAAAATTAGATCCTTCAAAGTCAAAATCAGTAAAATCTGAGTTCGTGCGAAGATAATCCTTTATTGAGGTCTTTATCTGATCAAAATCTAAGTTTGTAAATTTAGTAAATGGCATATTATCTTGTAGCTTCTAATATGAACTGGAATGCTTGCGAGGGAAACTGTTGGCCAATAATTTCAAAGAAGATATTTACTTCAAATTCATTGTCATCTGGTCGAGGAATCACTTCAACATCCAAATTATCGATTCGAGGTTCGAAATTTTCGATGGTAGTACTGATTTGTCTCTGAATAACAGACGCAGTACCGAAGTCACAGAAATCAAAAAGACTTGATCTGATGTCAGTACCGAGATTTGGATTAAAAAATCTCTCTCTAGGGATAGTTTCCACTAAATTTCTTACAGATTTCTTAATTGCATTCGCATTTTTGATAACTGTAAGGTCATTTGTTACAGGATGTGGTTTAAATGATAGGTTAATATCTTTAAATGATCTAGATATGCGTTTTATTGCCATGTAAACAGTTGTTTCCTGTTTTATTTATGACACTTTTTACAGAATGTTATTATTTATCCTAATTCTGGTTCAAAAGGAGCTCTTTTCTTCTCAATTGCTGTATTTTCTGTACCTACTGCCCTTTCTTTTGCTGTTTTCCAGAAATAATTCTCTTCTGAACCCAATCCGTCACGATCATGACCATTCTCTACCTGATAGTATACTGTTGAAACCTTAAAATCAGGCACTTTTGGTGTTTCTGGAGTGATACTGTTGTCATAAATCCTCATTCTATTGTTCGGATAGAGACAAAACTGCCCATTATCGAGTTCTAGCAGATTATGTGACTTATGTTCGGCAGGTTGTTCACTTGTTGAGTAGTCAATAGCATCTACACTGTCATGATAATTGTCTAAAGTGCAGATATAAGTACCTGTTTGGTTGCCATAATCTCTTGTCATGACCTCATAATGCATACTTCCGATGAATTGTTTCTGTACTGCAACGACTCCATAGTCCATACAGTTCCAAAACTGAAGATTATGAAGTGTCATATCAGGTGTTGGTGTCTCTGGATCGGTTGTAAACGCAGAAATTGGTAATTTATCGAACATTGCTGCATATTCTGGTAGATAAGTTTCAAAATAAAATGCTCGACCAGGTATACTTTTGGCAGATACCCATACACCTTTGACAAATTCACCATGACCACTCTGATGGTCGGTTAAATATTCTTTTCTTACCCATACATCATAGGAGGGTAGATTTGCAATTAGAGTAGACATTATTTGTGATGGTATACTTCAACATAAGATTGACATTTCGGACATGTAAAATTGGAGTAAAAGTCATATTCAGACT
>MDTB01234462.1_pt1 | contig 20972 bp, 22 predicted proteins | sample 811161 | NCBI WGS metagenome assembly MDTB01 (sample SAMN05326650, study PRJNA326480) | marine metagenome | isolation source: seawater | place: Mediterranean Sea | collected 2009
CCAACTGCGTATCGAATTGGATGGGTTCTAGGTCTGGAGGAGGCTCCTCCGGATCCTCTATTTTCTCTGGCAAGACCTCTTTGAAATTAGTCTCTATGGTCTTATCGGGCACGACAATATCGGCTATTTTTCGCGCCTTAATATCCTCCTGTTCGTAATCTTTATTGATCAAACTCTGCATGATTAAAAATAGCGCCAAAGCCACTGGGATGGAAAACACAGCGCCGACTACCACTCTACCTGAGCTGCCCATCACCTTCATGCCTCTTCGTCGGTTGAGACGCAGGGTGGAGCGGTTAGTATCGGTCGGATTTTGTCAACCAGATCCTCTGCCACCCAAGCAGGTGATTCCAAGGAAACTTGAACAACTACGTTAGCCAAAGGAGCCTCCTCTTTGGCCTTGGCTAACTCAAACGCAACTTTATCGAGGGATATTTCATCTTTGTTATAGTGTAATTTCCCCGATTCATCTACTGCAATCAGTATCGTTCCGTTTGGACAGGCTTCAGTCGTCGAGGCTTGGGGCTTAAATAATTCGACCCCGGGCTCCTTGATGAAGGAGGACGTAACAATAAAAAAAATCAGCATAATGAAGACGACGTCTAACATTGGCGTCAAATCTATCTGATTCCCCTGTTCGCCTTGCTTAGCCACACGATTCGCTGCATCACGCATACTCATAACATTTTTCTCATCTGTCAGATGACCAACTGACGTTATATTGGCCAGCCTCTCTAGATGCATCAGCTACGTCCACAACGGTGCCCGTATCTGCTCCCTTCTCTACTTTGATAGTCACTGGTGCTTCGGGATCTTCAGCCAACAACCGCTGGATGTTGGCTCGCACAGCTCTTGAGTCGACGCGACGATTCTCCATCCAAACTTGATTATCAGCGGTAATGCTAACCAAAATGCTAGTGGAATCCTCGGGATTATCCGGCTGATTTGAATCTGGTCTATTAACTTCAACGCCGGCTTCCTTGATAAACGAGGCTACAACAATAAAAAAAATGAGCATAATGAATACGACGTCCAGCATAGGTGTCAAATCAATTTCAGCGCCATCCTGATCCTGGTTTTTGGCTATTTTTCGCATGATTTATCGCCCTGGGAAATACTCATTAGTCTGAGGCAAGCTGATCGTTCAGCTTCCTTTGCTCTTGATTCGTAATCCTTTGAAGGTAAGTATTTGCGAAGAGTCCTGAGAGTGCAGCCACCATTCCTGCCATTGTCGGAATGGTAGAACGCTCTACCCCTCCTGCCATGGACTTCGCATCTCCACCACCCGTCACAGCCATGACGTTGAAAACTTCGATCATTCCGGTGACGGTACCGAGCAGTCCCAACAAAGGACAAAGCGCAACACAAGTACCAATGATATTCATGTTTACGTTTATCAGCTGACGACTTTCAGAGAGGAGTCTCTCTCGAATCTTCTTGGCATTCCAAGATTTACGTTCTTCGCGGGCATCCCAAACGGCCACTACTGCCGCTCGATCAGCCCTCCACACGGACATAAAGTACCAAAGACGTTCGAATATCAGTGTCCACATTACAAAGACAAGCGCTGCAATAAGCCAAAGCACATCTCCGCCCTTTTCGATGAAAGCGAGAATAGTGTCGATGAGCTCCATTTCTTGCTGTTCTCCTCAGCCCAGTCAGCGACTGCTTCGTTCAGAGTGCTCGGCTACAATACCTGTGGCTTGCTCATTAAGAATGTGAACAATTCGTTGGGCACGCCCATTAACAATGGTGTGAAGCAACACCGTCGGAATAGCCACAAGTAATCCCAAAACAGTGGTAACCAATGCAGAAGAAATACCCCCAGCCATTGCTTTGGGATCACCAGCCCCGAATATGGTGATTGCCTGAAAAGTTATAATCATTCCAGTCACTGTGCCCAATAAGCCCATTAGCGGAGCCACAGCCGCAATGATCTTAAGAAGCGTAAGGCCTGATTCTAGCTTCGGAGTCTCACCCAGCACTGCCTCTGCCATTTTTAACTCCAGCGTTTCTGTGTCCATGTTTGGGTTCTCCTCATGGACCTTCAGAACCCTTCCGAGCGGGTTGTCATCACGTGCTGATTTACTCTTAAGCTGAGAGGAAACCTTGCCACTGACGGTGGTTAAGGCAATTAATCGAACAAAAGCCAAGAAAAAGGCGAAAGCTCCAACTGCGGTAATGGCGTAACCGACATAGCCACCCTGATGCCAACGCTCAGTAATAGTGGGGCTGTCGATGATTGCAGCCAAGAAGGAACCCCCTGTTGGTCCTGTCGGATCAATACCAAACTGGGTAAGCCCCGAGTTAGCTTCCGCCAACTCGGTCGCCTGGCTATTAAATCCGCCACCGGGCTGCCTGGGCAATTCGGACAACTGGTCTACATTGAAGGATAAGTAGTTCCCCTCCGTATCAATGATATTAAACGCACCCACCCTAACGACCTCACGTTGACTAAGTGCACCCGAGGGTGTTGCAACTTCAGCTAGGTATTTACTTATCTCGCCTTGTTCGCGAATCTCTCGCATTAGTTCAAACCAAACGCGTTCAATCTCACCAATTTTAGGCAGTTGATCGGAGCCGGTCATTTTAGAAATTAGGACTTTCAGGAAGTCTTCCCGACCGGGATACTCAGCGCTGACCAGCGAAACTTCTATATTCGACGCAAGATCTCCAGAAGCCGCGGTTAAATGACCAAAGAGCTCAGCCAAGCTGCCAAGACGCTCACGTAGCTGCTCCTGCTTGGCAGCTATCAACAATTCATTATTTTCGAATCTCTTCTCCAGCCTAGCCGACCGACGCTCCTCACGAGCACGCTCGTCTTCAGCACGCTTAAGTGCCGCCGCTTGATTGGCTTTATTCCGTAAAAAACGATCCTCTCTAGCCCTATTGATCGCTGAAGACCTGGACTGACCTTGCTCAACCAAGTTTAGGAGCTCATCAAGATTTTTTGCCGCGATCTCTTGTGGTGTTGGAGGTGGCGGCACCGCTGGCTCACCCTCCTCCTGTGAGAAGACTGGGGACACTGCAATTAAGCTGGCCAGGACAATGCAACTTTTTTTCAGCAACTTGAACCACATTTTAGTTACCCTCCGGTGCAGAAATGGGCATATTGAGTAACTCGATGGTAGCTTGCTTTTTAGCAATTCGAACGCCATCTCTAACAGCAGAGGCATACTGCCCTGCGGAGAGCTCCTCCCAGCTTTTGCTATTTCTATTCCAGGCACCGGTCTCAGCACCATCGGTGCTTTGATAAACGAGCGCAACGCGACCGATTCTCAAAATATCAACTTCTCTTTCCGAGCCGCCTAAGTCAATCGAATCACGATAAGACTCTATCCCTCTTCCGTACTGCAACTCTATAGAGTAGAGCTCGAGAACCTGTCGGAATGCTTCTGCGGAGGTCACATCTGAGCGATCCATATTAGATCTTACAGCCTCAATGTTACCCAGCCGCGTTTCTAAATCAAAAGGCATATCAAGATTTATAAACTGTTCTAGCCCATCCAGCATTCTCGTAACAAGCGGGGGTATCTGGCGCTGAATCACGGATGCCTCAGAAATGGAAGCATCAATGTCTCGAATTCTACGTTCCTGATTTGCTATTTGGCGCTCCAAACGAGAGTTATACACCTTTAAACCATCAACCTGCTTCATCACAGTTTTATAGTCTGAAAGCAAATTAGCTGTTTCATCTGCTAATCGATCGACTTTGGCCTGCGAGGCTTTGGCTGCTGCTGATCGCTGCTTACTTACCTCTATCAACGGTTCAATGGACTGAGAAACGGAAATAGAGGCACCACCCCCGATCCAGATTGCGACAATTAATGCTGAAGAGCGAGATATACTCATGGGGTCGATGTTTCCTTTATTTCTTTGATCATTGCAATTTGTATAAACCAGATTCAATTATCAGTCTAAAATCATCCGAGTGGAGGCCGAATCGCTCGATATTATACTAGGTCGCATAAATTTCGGCCTGCAAATCTAACCTTTCAGCTTGAGCAACGCAAATAATTTGATTAACGACCCTCGGTTACCCTCCATCAATCGCTTCCCGAGATAGTTCCATTATTGAAAAATCATGGCTATTACGTTCATTTTTTTTAAAGTCGAACAAGGGCGTTTCAATCCAGCCAGAGAGTAAATTAACATCAAAAACCACATCGCCGATGACATTACCATGGACACGAGTTAAAAGAATCTTCTTGGCTACTGGCAGTGCAAGCCGATAAATCTCCGCCCCACCGACAATCATTATCGCATCTGAACCCTCAATCCGGTTTTGTCGATCAGCGCGATGCAGAGCTTCATTCAGGCTATGACACGTCACAACATTTTCGTGGCACCAAGACACGTCTCGAGTGATGACTATGTTACATCTTCCGGGAAGCGGGGTACCAACGCTGTCAAAAGTTTTTCTCCCCATAATAATAGGCTTACCAATAGTCATTCGCTTAAAATATTGGAGATCATCTTTAAGGTCCCACGGTAACTCATCACCAAGGCCGATCACGCCATTTTCAGCGACCGCTAGAATCAATACCACCGGAAGCCGAGGGCCACCCAAACTCGATTCGCTCATATTGCAACTGGCGCCGGGATGTGGGGGGCGGGTTTATAATCTTTAAGTGAAAAGTCATCGAAGCGATACTGATAAATTGACTCAGGAAGGCGATCAATAACCAGTTTGGGCAGTGGCAACGGCTCCCTAATCAGCTGGGTGGCAACTTGATGCGTATGATTACTGTAAAGATGTGCGTCACCTAACGAAATTACTGCATCACCCACGCCAAGTGAACATTGCTGAGCAAACATATGGATCAGGAGTGCAAGGGAAGCAATGTTAAATGGCAATCCCAAAAAAACGTCACTAGATCGAATGTACAATTGGGCAGACAGTGTTTGATCCACCACATAAAATTGATAGAGGAGGTGGCAGGGAGGAAGCGCCATTTTTCCTGCCATAACGTTCTCTTGCGGAGAAGATGCCTCATCTGGCAGATATTCAACATTCCAGGCATGAAAAAGAATACGTCGACTTTCGGGCCGATACTTCAAACTATCAACGACGTAATCAATCTGATTGACACTAGTACCGTCTTTTTTTGGCCAATTTAACCATTGAGCACCGTACACTGGGCCCAAATCGCCATTATCCGTCGACCACTCATCCCAAATCGTTACTCCGTTTTCTTTAAGCCAACGCGTATTAGTGCTGCCACTTAAAAACCATATAAGCTCATTAACCACACTCCTAAAATGAATCTTTTTTGTGGTTAGGATTGGAAAACCTTTGCGAAGATCGAATCTTAGCTGACGACCGAAAACTGAGCGAGTACCAGTGCCCGTTCGATCTCCCCGATCGATTCCGTTTTCGCTTATATCTTGCAACAGATCTAAATAGGACTGCATAACCCCCCCCTCAACGATCTTTGATACGATAAGCCCAAAAAAGCAACCAACCCCCTAAGAGAATCATAGGTATACACAGCAACTGACCGCGAGTCATCCATCCATACAAAACAAACCCGATGTGCAGGTCAGGCTCTCGAAAGAATTCTACATAAAATCTGAAGAATCCGTAGCATGATAGGAAAAGCCCCGATATTGCCCACTCAGGACGTTGCTTACGGCTAAATAAAAAGAGTATGGCTAACAGCAGACAGCCTTCAAGAATAAACTGATACAGTTGGGACGGATGTCGGGCTAATCCCAGCGGATCACGTGGGAATATCATGCCCCATGGAAGATCCGTTGGCCTGCCCCAGAGCTCTTGCCCAATGAAGTTGCCCAATCGCCCTAACCCAAGACCAAGCGGAGTCATAACCGACACTAAATCCATAAGTCGACCAAATCGGATCTCTCTTTGGTGACTGAAAACCGCCATCGCGGTAATCACCCCCAAAAGACCTCCATGGAAAGCCATCCCACCCTCCCAAACTCGAAAAAGCCACATAGGGTCGGCAAGGAAGCTTTCAAAGCCGTAAAAAAAAACATACCCCAAACGTCCGCCTAAAATGACGCCTATGGCCGCATAAAAAATCAAATCTTCGACTTGCCCTGCTTGAACAGGAGCGTCAGACTGCCGGGTGCGCTGCAGTCCAAACCACCAAGCAAAACTGAGCCCGGCAACATAAGCGAGCCCATACCAATGAATCTGTAAAGGCCCTAGTTCCAAAGCAACGGGATCTATCTCCGGATATGCAAGCATTTAACTGCTGCCCTCTTTATGCAAAAAAGGCTCGAGACCTCGTTGAGAGAATTCAACATCTATAGTTTCCTCGATTTCTCGAGAGGAATTTAAAGTCATCAAATGATCCAAAAGTACCTTTAGCTCCTTACGGGAAAACGCGGCTAAAATATGCTTGACGACCGGCAGGCTCCCCGCATTCATTGAAAGCTGATCAAAACCCATGCCTATTAGCAGAGGCGCAGCTCTGGCATCGCCGGCAAGCTCACCGCATATGCTCACCGGCTTACCCAAGTTTTTTGCCGCATCAAGCACATGTCGAAAAGCGGATAAAACGGCCGGGTGCAAAGATTGATATAGCGGCGCAACACGCGCATTACCGCGATCAACGGCCAAAAGGTATTGAGTCAAGTCATTTGACCCGACTGAGAGAAAATCGACCTCCTTGGCTAAAGTCTCCGCAAGATACACCGCAGCAGGAACCTCTATCATGACACCTACGGGAGGAGAATGGACGCTGAACCCCTCGCTAGCCACCTCTTGTTGGCATCTCTCGATCAGCTTCTTTGCAGAAAATAACTCATCCATCGCAGTAATCATTGGCAACAAAATCCGAAGATTACCTAGACCATCATCGGCCTTGAGCATTGCTCTAACCTGCGTCAGAAAAATTTCTGGGTGATCAAGTGTTACACGGATTCCACGCCACCCCAGAAATGGGTTGGCTTCCTCTATTGGGAAATAAGGTAACGCCTTGTCTCCACCAATATCCAGTGTGCGCATGGTGACTGGTGCTGGATACAAAGCATTAAGCTGTTCCCGATACAAAAGCCGTTGCTCTTCCTCACTGGGGAAACGGTCGCGAAGCAAAAAACTCACCTCTGTACGATATAGCCCGACGCCTTCAGCACCAAATTCTCTGGCACGTTGCACATCAGCTGCCACGCCAGTATTCACCCAGAGTGTCGCCCTTATGCCGTCTGATGTTTGAGCCGGCTGATCGCACTCTGCAGCCAATCCCTCGAACAATGCCTCGTCCTCCTGTAAGAGAGACTGAAAGCGGGCCAATAAATCAGGGTGGGGATTAATGTAGATTCGCCCATTGTAACCATCGACTACTAGGCACTGATCAGGCAATTTTTTTAGCGGCAAATCCGCCACACCAAGCACCGCTGGAATTCCCATGGCTCGGGCCAAAATCGCGGTATGGTTATTGGCGCTTCCTCGCACTGAAACAATGCCCGCCAAATGTTCTCTTGGAATCTCGCCAAGAGTTGCTGCAGTCAGCTCCTCGGCGACAAGTACGGTTTTTTCAGGGTAGGTCACCCTCTCGCGATTAGCGTCTTGTAGGTAGCTGAGCACGCGTGTGCCGAGATCCCTAACGTCCACAGCTCGCTCTCTGAGATACGAATGTTCCATGCGTTCAAAATGACGAATGTGACGCAACATAACCTGACTGAGGGCGCCTTGCGCCCACTCTCCGTCTCTAATGAGCGAGGCTACCTCACCGCCTAAAACAGAGTCATCAAGAATACTAAGATAAACTCCAAAAAGGGCTTGATCCTCAGGGCCCAGCTCATTTTGCAAACTATTCGAAGCAAGCTCTATGTCATTGCGAACCAAAGCTAATGCCTCTCGAAACGATCGAAGCTCCCGGCGCCGATCACCAGCTCGTTTTGAAGGAATAGAATCCAAATCAGCAGAAGGCGTTACCCATACTGCTGTCCCGATGCTGATGCCTGCACATGCAGCCACCCCACTCAGCCTTGTTACAGAGTCATCGTGGCCGGGATTAGCTGGTGCCTCCGTAATAGAACCAGCTACCTCAGCGTGGGCAATCACGCCCGCCAGTTGTGCGGAGACCGTGACCAGGAAAGCCTCTTCATCGTCGGAGAATCGTCTTCGATCTCTCTGCTGCACAACCAGAACGCCGAGCAAACTTCTTTGGTGAATTATGGGTGCACCCAGAAATGCAGAAAAAGCCTCCTCGCCCAGTCCCTCGACCAATTTAAACTCCGGATGGGAGCTGGCATTATCCAAGTTCAGCGGCTCACCACGAGAGGCGACCCACCCTACCAGTCCCTGATTAAAAGCCAAACCGAACTCGCCAACCTTCTGCTCATTAAGACCCTCTGTGGCCCTGAAAATCAATTGCCGTGACACCCGGTCATGCAAATAAATCGTGCAAACATCAGTATGCATTGCGCGGCTTACGCCGGTTACGATCAAATTTAGAGCATCGTCAATACTGTCTGCTCCATTTACATCTTGAATAAGTCTGCGGAGAGTCTCCAGCATAATCAATTCCCCAGGTGCCGGTGACCTGAATCACGGGAGGAAAATAAGCTTTTCGCTAGCTGGAATAGTGCCTGACGATAAACTTCGCGTTTAAAATCCACCACAGCAGAAATCGGATACCAATAACTAACCCAGCGCCAGCGATTAAATTCAGGGGAGCACGAAATGCTCATAGAAACCTCAGATTCGGACCCAATGAGACGCAATAAAAACCAAATCTGTTTTTGCCCAACAAACATAGGAGTCTTAGATGCCCGAATAAATCTTTTGGGCAACCGATAGCGAAGCCAACTTTTGGTACATCCAATCACCACCACTTTTTCCGGATCAAGACCAACCTCCTCATAAAGCTCTCGATACATCGCTTGCTCAGGGGTCTCCCCATGTTGAATGCCGCCCTGTGGAAATTGCCAGGAGTTTTGCCCTTTGATTCTCTGGCACCAAAGGACCTTATCATCTTGGTTACAAACAATTATTCCTACATTGGGTCGAAATCCTTGATCATCGATCATAGACTCTCTATCTATTTTCACCTATCCTCATTCTCCGATTTAATTTCTTTCAATGTTTTTTTGTCGATACTGCAAAGCGTCGCGACACCGCGTATTCTTCCACACATCTGCCATCGGAAGCGGAAACGGGAAAAATAAAGTTCTCAGCCTATGGCATTAGCAATCTTCGATCTTGACAACACTTTGCTGGACGGTGACTCAGATCACCGCTGGGGAGAGTTTTTATGTGAAATTGGCTTAACAGATGCCAAAGAATTTAAGAAACTAAATGATATTTTTTACGAGGAATATCTATCTGGCACTCTGGATGTACATTCATACCTTCGATTCGCTCTTCATCCTATTGCTGGAAAAACCACGATAGAGGTGGATTGGATGCAGCGACGCTTTGTCCGGGATTACATCGAACCAATATTGTTAGATAGTGCGTTCGATTTAATTAACCAGCATAGGATAGCTGGTGACACCCTGCTTTTAATTACGGCTACTAATTCGGTGGTGGCAAAGCCATTGGCGGCCAGGCTTGGCTTTGAGCATTGGTTGGCAAGCGAGGCCGAGATTAGCGAAAACAAATTCACTGGAGAGCCCTACGGCCTCCCTTGTTTTCAGTCTGGAAAAGTTCATCACCTTGACGCTTGGCGATCCAGTCAGCTAAATCCGCCCGACCTGGAGGAAAGCTGGTTCTACTCGGATTCGCACAACGACCTGCCCCTGATGCAAAAAGTTGGTTATCCCGTGGCCGTTGACCCGGACCCAATACTTCGTGCCCATGCCAAAGCCTCCAATTGGAAGGTAATTAGTCTGCGAAGTTAGGCTGGTCCGTCTTTATCATTGCCCTTGAAATCACTACGACGAGGACTTTACGAACCAAGAGCCTGACGCATGAACCAACTTTTAAGCCAAGTTTGCTTATTCACTAATTTGAGGCCCAGGTTACGTGCTAGAACTGTGGCCAGATCGGCAGATGCAAAACCACGCTTGAACCCCTCCATCGCTATCATCATTGACAAATTTTCAGTCTTTCTGCGGCGTTGATAACGTTTCAGCGGCACTGAGCTAGCTAGCGGCAGGCCTCCTGATTTGGCAGCAATAAGCTCTTCCACCAAAACCTTCGCATCTGTCAGACCCAGATTAATGCCCTGTCCCGCCAATGGGTGTATGTTATGGGCAGCATCCGCTACGAGCACTAAACCATCCCCAACATAGTCGACGGCGTGACACTGCCGAAGTGGGAAACTAGCCCGCGAACCCACAGCGATAACGCTTGGAGCAGACCGCTCCAAAGACTCGTTTATAAAACCAATAAACCGTTCGTCTGAAAGTGCGATGATCTCCTTGCATAGTGGTTCGTCGATTGACCAAACCAATGCGGCTAACTTCGAATCAGCCAGAGGTAAAAGCGCCAACGGGCCTGTTGGCAAGAAGACCTGCCAACACGCTGACTGATGGGCGGTATCTAATGCAACAGTTCCGACAATTGCATCTTGCATGTAGCTCCAGTCTCGTGTTCTCAAGCCGGCCAACTCACGAACTCGAGAGTGAGTACCATCAGCGCCGATTATTAAAGGAGCCGAGGCAGTATTGCCTCCATCGAAAGTCAATAATCGATCTTGGCCCAGAACTATCATATCAGATAGTCTACTCTGCCAATTAACTTTAACATTGGGGCAAGACTTTAGGGAAGCGAGCAAAGCTGCCTGTGTGAGACTGTTCTCCACAATACATCCAAGGGAGGCCACCCCAATTTCATCCGCGCTGAAGTCAATCCGACCAGTGCCATTTGAATCCCACACATGCATCGAAGAATAGGACTCCATTCGAGAGTCAGCAATAAAATTCCACGCGCCTAGCTCCTCAAGGAACCCAACGGAGGATGGTGTCAGTGCGCTTACCCTGAGATCCCAAGAATCAATCGAGTCACTCATCTGGTAGGGGTTAGGCCTATCAGTACCGTCAAACAGCTCTACACAAAACCCTGCCCTTCCAAGCGCACAAGTAATCGCAAGACCAGCAGTGCCAGCCCCAACCACCAAAATCTCCGGCTCCCAAGCAGAAAGGCTGTTAGACATTTCGACGACCAACACCAACGGCCGCAATTCGTCGCCGCAAAGGTGGGATCAAGTCCAGTAGTGCCAACGATAAATCTCTGGGCACATCGAGCAATGCTCCCCTACGATCGAACATTGTAGAAAGAAAGTCAGTACTAGTTATGGCAAGCTCCTGTTCCTTTTCAATAGATTGAAAATAACCAGAAACTGCTTTCAGGGAGCCTAGAGGCACACTGTTAAAACAATTATTTTTGGTTTGCTCAGCCAGTAGAGCGGCCTCCCTAAAAGATAGATTTAAACCTTGCCCAGCCACCGGATGAAGGGTGTGAGCAGCATTTCCGACAAGCAAAAATCCCCTGCGGAATTGTTCTAGCGCCCTGTGTCGAGCAAGTGACCAATTACTGCGTTTGCCAACCGCTAAAACACGGCCAAGACGCCAACCAAATGCTTTTTGGAACCGCTCCAAAAAAACGCCGTCGGACACATTGCTTAAATCATCACGATCAACATCTGACACTGACCAGATAATATTAAAACGTTGGTCAGCGCTTGAGGTAGAAGGGAGAGGTAGGACCGCAAGGGGCCCATGATCAGTGAAACGCTCAAAAGCCCGTTGGCGTTGTCTTCCACGAAAAAGGGCATTGAATGCAAAAGCACTCGTATCTGTTGGGCGAGTATTTATCCCGATTCCAAGAACATCAAACCATTTCCGGTCAATTCCCCCTGCCAACAAAACCAGATCCGCTTCAATAATTTCGCCGGCGCTATCTATCACACCTGGATGATACGTTTGGGTCACTAATGATTCGCATAAACATGGCGCTTGAACCTCTACTCCTAGCTGGTCGGCCCGTTCATGAAGAGCCTCCCCTAACAAGTGATTTTCAACCACATACCCTAATGCTGACTCGTCAACATCCTCAGCTGTTATGACACTGCTCCCAAAATTTGCCTGATGTGACACGTGAATATCTTTGATAGGCGCAACCACATTGCCCAATTTTGACCAAACTCCCCATTGATTCAGTAATTTTATCGAATGAAGATTAAGCGCAGTTGCTCGGGTATCGAGGGGCTCGGGGGCTCCGAAGCGATATGCTTTTTTTTCAATCAACCTGATATGTATATTCGAAGTATTATTGGCGAGTGCAACTGCGAAAGACATTCCAGCCAGGCCACCACCAAGGATCAAAATTTTCTTTGGGGCCTTCATGTCCTCTTCGCCATCAGCGCTTCGATTTTTTCCGGGAGCTTTGGCACGCCAGAGGTGAAAATAGCATTTCCATCCTCAGTCACCGCCACATCATCTTCTATGCGCACGCCAATGCCGCGCCAACGTTTCGCAACACGAGTGTTTCCCGGTGCCACATAGATACCCGGCTCAATCGTTAAAACCATACCCGGCTCCAGCTGACGCCAGCGCCCATTGACTCGATAATCACCAACATCATGGACATCGAGACCAAGCCAATGGCCAGCTCTGTGCATATAAAAATCCCGATAGGCCTCCGTCTTAATTAATTCACGCTCACTCCCTTTGAGCAAGCCAAGCTTAATCAAGCCTCGGGTAATCACGCGCACCGTAGTGTCATGAGGATGATTCCAAGTATTACCGGGCTTGATCTTAGCGATAGCAGCTAGTTGTGCTTCTAAGACTAAATCATAAATTGCGCGCTGTTCAGCGGTAAACTTTCCATTCACAGGAAAGGTACGAGTTATGTCGGCGGCGTACCCCTGAAATTCACAACCTGCGTCGATTAATACCAAATCCCCATCTCTCAGGCGATCGTTATTGTTTGTGTAGTGCAGGACACATGCATTTGCTCCCGAACCGACAATAGAATTATAGGCTGGAAACCTTGCTCCTTGATCAGCGAAACTATGAAGAATTGAGGCTTCCAGCTGATACTCGTAGCGTCCAGGTGCCGAGCCTCGCATCGCTTGACAGTGAGCAGCCGCACTTATTTCTCCCGCCCTACGCATCAGCCTGAGTTCAGCAGCAGATTTTATCAGGCGCAGCTCATTTAGAAGAAAAGCCAAATCGGTGAATTCAGCTGGCGGGCTCGTTCCAGATCTGACTAAACGCCTCACCTGATTAACCCAACCCATAACCTGCTGGTCAAACGCATCATCATGGCCCATAGAGTAGTAGATGCGCTGCTTGCCCTCCATCAATCTTGGCAAAATATCATCTATGTCAGTAATTGGAAAAGCATCATCTACACCGTAGTTGGCAATCGCTCCCTCCGGGCCTTCACGGTATCCATTCCAAAGTTCCATTTCTAAGTCACGCTCGCGACAAAACATCAGTATTTGCCCTTGTCGCCGCCCAGGAATTAAAACCAAAACGGCATCGGATTCTTGAAAACCGGTCAGGTAAAGGAAATCGCTGTCTTGGCGAAAGGGATACTCAGTGTCACGACTTCGTGTGACCTCTCGTCCACCTGGCACAACTGCAATGCTGTGTCGATCCATCATGCTCATTAATTTTTTCCGGCGGCGGGCAAATTCAGATTTCGATATTTTCACGGACTAATTCCTGTTCAGATTGGGTCTCCTCGACAATGTTTATGGCAGCAAAGCGGAGATAGTCAATTATCTCATCAAGTTGCTTCTCGGTTTCCTCACATTCCACCTCACTTGTGTCGACCTGTGCAATGACTGCAAAATCCTTTAGTGACTCAGCCGTCACCTCTGGAATCGTGTTACCTGTAGCTTTAAGAATGGTGACGCCTTGGGTGAAACCAGACAAAACTCCCGTGCTCCACTCCGAAACTGACAGCAATCGCACCTTCAACTCCTCCTCATCACCTGGCAGCAGGGGCGTAAAAGTGTAATCTTTATTTTGAAGGGCTGCTGCCGTTGCTAGACTAAATTGGATTACGAATTCTGCAAGTGCACCCTGAAATTCCAACGAGAGAGTCTTTTCCAACGCGGCGATTGTAGAATTTACCTCAGACTCTGAACACAAATTAAAGCCCGCAGCATAAAGTCCGACCAAAGCCCCGTGAAGGGTCGAGGGATTAAGATTTAAGCCAGCACTAAAGAATTGCTCACCTACTTCATCCCAATCTGGCATGGATTCAAGTCGGCCATCTGTGTCTATCAACAAATTTTTTCCTCTAGTCAAGAATTGGTTCAAAGTATCAAACAGTAAACACAACTGAGGTACCATTCTATTTTTATCTAGTTGTAACACATTGACCCGACGAAACCCGTGACATTATAGTGGTACAACTTATTCAATCTAGTGTAGAGATCGTGGCGGAAAATCTCATTCAAGCCCTCGAAAGTAAAATAAACGACCTTATAGAATTAAGTCGGGAGTTAAACCGTGAGAACCGATCACTAAAGTTGCGTGCTGCCGAACTCCAACGTGAAAGAAGAGTATTGTTAGAGCGCCAGCGCCAAGCGAGCGAACATGTCGAAAATTCACTGCATCATTTACGCGGTCTGGAAGGTGAGGGGTGAGCCGCACCAAAACAGTAGCAGTTGATATTTTAGACAAAGAGTATCAAGTGGCGTGCCCGACTGATGAGAAGGGGGCCTTACTCGCCGCCGCACATCATCTAGACCAAAATATGCGTGATATCCGCTCAAGCGGCAAAGTGATAGGCTTGGAGAGAGTAGCAATAATGGCTGCCCTAAACATCACGCACGAATTGTTGGCGCTTCGGGATGGTAACTGCGTCGCCACGGAGAGCGTCGGAGACAAAGAACGCATATCAGCACTCAACAGTCAGCTTGATGAGGCTCTCTATCAACTCCGGCAGCTGGAGATTAGTTGAAGTTCTCGATTTAGGTATACTGTTCAAGCCTGGAGTATACGCCAGACGATTTGTCCTCGAGCCGATAATGCAGTAACCGGAGAGGACTTCGACGGCTGTTGTGCATGCCTGGGGAAAGCCGGGAAGCCTGAAGTCGTAAGGTCCTCACCACCTTGAGCCTTAGGGTTCAAGGGCTTATTCGTCAGCGGTACCCCGGGTTTTACCACTAAAAAACCATTTTTTAGCTTGGTGTTTCGGTTTAAACTCATGGCATGATCTTCTTCACCGCCGACTCCACCAAGGAAAGAAAGCCGCCCGAATTCTTTGTGATGACAAGCTCCTCTAAGATATCTGTAAGAAAAAAAATGATTAACAAAAGAGACTCTCTTTCAATCATACAAAGGCAGCTTTGGCCATCCCTAGCAGTTACGCATTTGGAGAACTTATCGACATGGTCCAATGCGAGCGTGATCGGCAGTTACATCCCACATGGCTCAGAGGCCAATGCATTATCCCTAGTAGAGCACTCCACCCAACGAGGGGCCAAAATAGCTTATCCTCGCGTGACAAAAAAAAACATGACCTTCCATCTCTGGCAAAGAGGGGAACCTACCGAATCAAGTATTGGCGGCGTCAGGCAACCAACCGCTCAAGCGCCAGAATTTCCCATAGAAGATATTGAGCTTTTTTTAACACCCCTGCTTGCTTGTGGAGGGGGCGGCCAAAGATTGGGCTATGGTGGGGGTTATTATGATCAGGTATTTTCTAACGCAAAAGGCTATAGATTAGGGCTCGGATATGATTTTCAAAGGACTAACGGTTGGGAAAATGAGCCACATGACTATCCGATTCATGCTTTTCTTAGCGAGTCCGGCCTGGTCTTTTTCCCCTGAAAAGCGTATCCCTCACTGAATCACAATTCCAGCCTGTTGCATGGAGACAGATTTAGCGTGGGGTGACTACTACCACGCTGCCAGAGTTATCAACAAAGTCGCAAAAGCAAGACCCCAATAAAAATCTGGTTTTAGCCACCGCATTTGGATAAATTACCTAACGAAAATCACGATGTTTTATGCGATAGCACTGGTTCCAGCTATTTGCCCAGGATAAAAATTTTATTCTTCTAACTTTTTCACTTCTGATTTTGATTTGGATTGAATCTTCATTGGTGCACTATTGGCAGTAGCGCGCATTTTTCAATTTATCAAAAGATTTTCCGCGCCAAATACTCGAGATAAGCAGGATTATCGGTCTCCTCCCAAAATCGATAACCAAGCTTGCCTAATGTGTTTCGGAGAAGGGCTCGGTTTCCTGGGGTTACCTGCATTCCCACCAGTATACGACCGTATGCGGAACCGTGGTTTCGGTAATGGAACAGAGAGATACTAAATTGGGTGTTCAAGGCGTTCAGGAACTGAAGCAAACCACCGGGACGCTCCGGGAATTCGACCCTGAAAACCATTTCTTCCTCAATATCGTCCGACATTCGACCACCAACCATGTGCCTTAAATGCAGCTTTGCAGTTTCATTATCGGTCATGTCTAAAACTTGATAACCACGCGTCGAGAGGCTCTTCAATAAGTCTGATACACCTTGCCCATCAGGTGTGACAGTTAAACCCACAAATACTCTTGCGTGACCCGGCCCTTCATAACGGTAATTGAATTCTGTAATGTTCCGCTTTCCAATTGCACTGCAAAAAGCGCGGAATGCTCCGGCCTCCTCTGGGATAGTGACGCTTAAGATCGCCTCCCTGCGCTCTCCAATTTCTGTCCTCTCCGAGATATAACGAAGCCGATCAAAATTTGTGTTGGCACCACTTACCGTAGCCGCCATAGATTTCTCTGAAATATCATTAGTTTCTACAAACTTCTTCATACCTGCGACAGCCAAAGCCCCCGCGGGCTCAGCAATTGCCCTTGTATCTTCAAAAATATCCTTTACCGCGGCACAAATTTCGTCTGTAGACACCGTCATAACTTCGTCTACAAATTTTCGAATTATACGAAAAGGCTCTTTTCCAACTTGCGCCACTGCGCAGCCGTCCGCAAACAATCCAACCTCACGCAAAACTACACGACGACCCTCTTTTAATGCCGCTTGAACACAGGCCGCATCCTCTGGTTCTACGCCTATGATCTGAGTGCTCGGCCAAAGATAACGGAGATACGCGGACATTCCAGCTAGCAGCCCCCCTCCACCACAGCAAATAAAGACATAATCCAAAGGGGCGCGGGCCTGCCGGACTAATTCCATCGCCACCGTGCCCTGACCAGCTATTACATCTGGATCATCAAAAGGATGAATAAACGTTAGGTTTCTCTGTTCAACTAGTTCTTTAGCTCGCCGAGCGGCCTCATCAAATGAATCACCATATAATATTACAGTTGCTTTGAGGGCACGTACCGCTTCGACCTTAATCCCAGGCGTCGTCGCGGGCATGACAATACTGGCTTTTGCGCCCAGAGTCTGAGCCGCTAATGCGACCCCTTGGGCGTGATTGCCGGCAGAGGCGGCGACGACCCCAGCACCTAAAGCTTTCTCGCTCAAATTTGCCATTTTGTTATACGCGCCACGGCACTTGAAGGAAAATATTGGCTGCAAATCCTCACGCTTGAGCCAAACCTCATTTCCCAGTCTCGCTGATAAAAATGGCGCTGAGTCAAGTGGAGTCTCTCTCGCCACATCGTAGACGGGGGCATTTAGGATTCTCTTAATGTAGGACTCTGTCATGAATTACCCTTCAAACAAAAAAAGATCATTGGCCACTGAACCTCAATATATCAGCGAGAGCCCTCGCGCTTTTCAAGACACCTGCCAAAATCTTAGTTTCTAGACCTCAACTCGCGTAACGCAAATGCATCTCAGCCAAAGGAACAGGTCGGATCTGAGATGCTTTCCCTGCTGAGCCAAAAGCCTCGTACCTCTCTACGCAAATATCTTTCATCGCTTTTAAACTAGCCGTCAAATACTTACGAGGGTCAAATTCCGAGGGATTTTGTGTCAAGAATCTTCGAATAGAGCCAGTTGAAGCTAGACGCAAATCTGTATCAATATTTATTTTGCGAACACCGTGCCTTATTCCCTCAACAACTTGCTCTATGGGCACACCATAGGTTTCTTGAATCTCACCGCCGAACGAATTAATTATCTCTAACCAGTCCTGTGGCACGGCTGAAGATCCATGCATGACTAAATGAGTATCTGGGATTCGCGAGTGAATCGCCTTAATACGACCAATAGCAAGGATATCCCCAGTAGGGGGCCGGGAAAATTTATATGCACCATGGCTAGTGCCACAGGCTATCGCCAAAGCATCTACAGAAGTATCGTCAACAAATTTAGCAGCTTCATCTGGATCCGTGAGCAACTGATCATGACTAAGTGTGCCCACAGCACCAATGCCATCCTCTTGTCCAGCTTCCCCAGTTTCCAAAGATCCGAGACAGCCGAGTTCTCCTTCTACGGAAACCCCACAAGCATGCGCCATATCCACAACGCGGCGAGTCACGGAAGCATTGTATTCATATGGCATTGGTGTTTTCCCATCTTCTCCCAGTGACCCGTCCATCATCACCGAGCTAAAACCCAACTGTATAGACCGCTGACAAATTCCCGGAGAGGTCCCGTGATCTTGATGGATCACGACTGGAATATAGGGGAATTCCGTCATGGCAGCTTCCATCAGTGCTTTTAGAAACGGCGCCCCCGCATATTTTCTCGCTCCCGCGCTGGCCTGCATAATAACCGGTGAATCTGTTTGAGCAGCAGCCTCCATTATTGCTCGAGTCTGCTCCAAGTTATTAACGTTAAAGGCTGGGACACCATAAGCATGCTCAGCAGCATGATCTAGAAGTTGTCTTAAGCTAATCAAAGCCATCTAAGGCCTCCCTAATAATTATCAGTCTAGTGCGCGTTCTTCCAAAATGGCCACAGCAGGAAGCAATTTGCCTTCAATATACTCAAGAAAAGCGCCGCCGCCTGTAGAAATGTAGGAGATACTATCGGTCACGCCAAATTGGTTTATCGCCGACAACGTGTCCCCCCCCCCAGCTAATGAAAACGCGCTACTATCTCTTATCGAGCTCGCGAGAGAGCATGTCCCTTGAGCAAAGGCTTTCTCTTCAAATACGCCAAGAGGACCATTCCAAACAATAGTTTTTGCTTTTATTATTTGGTCGGCGATCTGCTGGGAGGTTTTGGGACCAACATCAAGAATCATATCGTGCTCAAGCACATCAGCTGCTAACTTAACGATCGCCTGATCTCCCTGACTTTTGGAGGGCGCCACGACCACATCAATTGGTAGCGGAATAGTCACTCGGTCCATCAGTCTTCTAGCAACATCCAAAAGGTCCCATTCACAAAGAGATCGCCCTATAGGGTAGCCAGCAGCGGCCAGAAAAGTATTCGCAATCCCACCTCCGACAATCAATCTGTCACATCGACGAGAAACCTCATTGAGCACCTCTAGCTTTGAGGAGATCTTAGAACCACCAATGACAGCAATCATCGGTTTTTTAGCCGCGATTAACGCGCGCTCGAGCGCATTCAATTCTGAATGCAATAGTGGGCCAGCACAGGCAATGGGGGCATAACGAGCGACACCGTGAGTAGACGCCTGCGCTCTATGTGCCGAAGCAAATGCATCCATAACAAACACATCGCATAAATCTGCATAGGCCTTAGCCAGACTAGCGTGGTTTTTTAACTCACCCTTATTAAACCTCACATTCTCCAGTAAAGTCACACTTCCAGGGGCTGAGGAGACTTTGGCCCAGTCCTTTGCAAATAAAATATCCTCGTCGAGTAATTCAGATAAACGATGAGCTATTGGCGCAAGTGAAAATCTTTCACTCGACTCCCCTTCAACGGGTCGTCCCAGATGCGACATAAGGATTATGGCAGGGCACTGCTGCAGAGCCGCCAAGATCGAGGGCAAGGAAGCCTTTAAGCGCGAGTCATCAGTAATAACACCGTTTTGCATTGGCACATTTAAATCCTCGCGCATGAGAACCCTCTGATTGGCCAGATCAATGTCAGTCATTAGCTTCATTATGTTGTTTCCAAAAGCAACTGGCTCTCTGCACGATTGATCTTTTTATTCCAAAATAATGCTAAATCAATTAGCCGACTAGCGTAGCCCCACTCATTATCAAACCAAATCAGAATTTTGACGAGGAAATTGGCAGAAACATGCGTCTGTTTCGCATCAATGATTGCCGAAGCTGTCTCACCAGCAAAATCACAAGACGCTAGTGGCTCGAGTGAATAGTCCAAAACGCCGACCAGCTCATTTTCAGAGGCCTGTTGCAATACAGAGTTCACTTCTTCTGCAACACAGGAATGACGCGTCGATACCGTCAATTCCATCGCCGAGACCTTGGTCGTCGGAATCCTCAGAGCGTGGGCTGACAACTTCCCAGCAAGGGACGGAAGGATTCTTTCAATCCCTACTGCAAGGCCAGTATCGACTGGTATTATTGATTGTGACGAGGCACGAGTTTTCCGGAGATCGGTATGGTGGTAGGCATCAAGAACCGGTTGATCATTCATTAGTGAGTGAAGCGTTGTGATGGTCGCCGCCTCGATGCCGAAAATCCTATCCAAGACTGCCAAAACAGGCACAACCGCATTTGTTGTGCATGAGGCAGCGGAGACTATTTTCATGTTAGCGTCAAGGACTGCCGAATTTACCCCATATACGATTGTAGCATCTACATCGGACTCCGCCGGCTGCGAAAAAATTACTCGACTTGCGCCAGATTTGAGGTGCCCCTCCGAAGTCATTCTATCTGTAAAAGCTCCTGTACACTCGAACACTAAATCTACATCAAGCTTCTGCCAAGGCAGCGCCATTACACTCGGCTCATGACTAAGATGCACTAAATTATCATCGACAGATATAGATTCCCCCACACGGACAATCTTCCCTGGATACCGGCCGTAGTTAGAATCGTATCTTGCCAGATGCACCACCTTATCAATGTCCGCAATTTCATTGATCGCAACCAGATTAAGCGACCTCTGCGCATCCGCACGAGAAGCATACACTCTTAGGAGAGTGCGCCCTATTCTTCCGAACCCATTAATGGCGCAACGCATCTTCAATCTGAAAGGATCTCCCGCACTGCTATCACCAAATTCTCGGTA
>MDTB01194287.1_pt1 | contig 20959 bp, 19 predicted proteins | sample 811161 | NCBI WGS metagenome assembly MDTB01 (sample SAMN05326650, study PRJNA326480) | marine metagenome | isolation source: seawater | place: Mediterranean Sea | collected 2009
ACCAACTATATTTCAGAACAAAGCGAAGACATAAGTGAGGGCATTACTCAAGGTGAGCAGTTGGGGTCTGGTGATCAAGGCATTATGTTTGGTTACGCTTGTCGGGAAACCACAGAATTAATGCCTTTGCCAATTGCTCTGGCCCACCAGCTGACACTTAAACATGAAGGTCTTCGCCAAGATAGAAGTCTTGGGTTGAGGCCAGACGCCAAATCTCAAGTAGCTGTCGAATACAATGATAACTACCAACCTCAAAGAATTGATTCTATTGTTTTTTCTAGCCAGCATGATCCAGACCTAGCATTAAGACAATTGCGCGAACTTATACGAGAAGAAATTATTTTTAAAACACTACCCAAAGATCTCATTGATGACAAAACCAAATTTTTTATCAACCCTGCTGGACGTTTCGAAATAGGTGGCCCTGTGGGTGATTGTGGTTTGACGGGCCGTAAAATCATTGTCGATACTTACGGCGGGATTGCGCGTCATGGTGGGGGCGCTTTTTCTGGCAAAGACCCATCAAAAGTTGACCGATCAGCGGCTTATGCTCTTAGGCATGTCGCTAAGTCTATTGTAAAATCTAACTTTGCAGATTATTGTGAAGTTCAAGTTTCTTACGCAATAGGAGTGGCAAAACCTGTATCATTGTTCATTAATGCATTTGAATCAGAAAAAGTGCCTATGAAAAAAATCTATGAAGCAGTTGAAGATAATTTTGACCTAACACCTGACGGCATTATAGAAAGCCTTTCTTTGCTCGAACCTATTTACAGAAAAACAACAAATTTTGGGCACTTTGGCAGAGAGACTGAAGGTTTCTTGTGGGAAAGTTCAATAAAATTAGTTTAAAATTAACACATGAAAATTTCAGTAGTAAGTGGTGGCTTTGATCCATTACATTCAGGCCATATCTCATATATTAAATCAGCTAAGAAATACGGCGAATATTTAATAATTGCTCTTAACAGTGATGAGTGGTTGATAAATAAAAAAGGCAAAGCTTTTATGCCGTATGGAGAAAGAAAGTCAGTACTCGAAAACTTAAAAGATGTGGATGAGGTGATCTCATTTGATGATGATGTGGCTGGAAGTGCCACAAATGCATTAATTAAAATTAAGGATATGTATCCAAATAGTGAGATTAATTTTTGCAACGGAGGAGATCGTGGTAAAGATAATATTCCAGAAATGCAAGTTGAAGGAGTTAATTTTGTATTTAGTGTTGGCGGTGATGATAAAAAGAATTCAAGTAGCTGGATTTTAAAAAACTGGCAGTATGATGGTGAAGAGAGAGTGTGGGGTAGTTTCTATAATTTATATTATACTAAGGGAATTAAAGTGAAAGAATTAATCGTTGAACCAGGGAAAGGCATGAGCCTACAGAAACATTTTAAAAGAAGTGAAATATGGTTGGTTTCTGAAGGCGAATGTATTGTAAATTACTCCAAAGATTCTCCAGAAAATACTCATCATATAAATTTAAAGCAATATGATCAGCTTACAGTTGAGCTTGGTGATTGGCATCAGATAACCAATCCATTTAAAGATGTTTGCAAAATCATAGAGATTCAGTATGGAGAAGAAACTGAAGAAGATGATATAGAGCGCCACAGTTACTACTAATTAAAGATGGATGATTTCAAAGTAAAAGATATTAGTCTTGCGAATTTTGGCAGGGAAGAAATACTGTTAGCACAAGATGAAATGCCAGCACTTATGTCTTTAAGAAAAAAATATAAATCTGAACAACCATTAAAAGGAGCACGAATTTTAGGTTGTATCCACATGACTATACAAACAGCGGTATTAATTGAAACATTAATTGATTTAGGTGCTGAGGTAAGATGGTCTTCTTGCAACATATTTTCTACACAAGATCATGCAGCAGCTGCTATTGCTGCAAGAAATATACCAGTATTTGCATGGAAAGGAGAAACAGAGGAAGAATATGAATGGTGTCTTGAACAAACCATATGTAAAAATGGCAAACCATGGAATGCAAATATGATTTTAGATGATGGCGGAGATTTAACTTTAAAAGTTCATAAAGAATACCCTGAAATGCTTGACTACATACACGGAATAACCGAAGAAACAACTACAGGTGTAATGCGTTTAAAAGAGATGTTAGTTAAAGGTGAATTAAAAGTTCCAGCAATAAATGTAAATGATTCAATAACAAAATCAAAAGTAGATAATAAATATGGATGCAGGCATGGAATTGATGACTCATTAAAACGAGCAACAGATATGCTTTTGTCAGGAAAAAAAGCACTAGTTATCGGATATGGCGATGTTGGAAAGGGTACGGCTGAATCGCTTATGAACCAAAAGATGATTGTTGATGTTTCAGAGATTGATCCTATTTGTGCGATGCAGGCATGTTTTGATGGTTTCACCGTTGTATCTCCTTATATTGATGGATGCCCCTCTATTGATGGTTCAACAATCAATAAAGAGTTACTAAAAAAATATGATCTTGTGGTGACAACAACTGGAAATATTAATGTTCTGAATAAATATATGTTAATGGGGCTTAAGACAGGTTGTTGCGTATGCAATATCGGGCACTTTGATAATGAAATAGATGTTGATTTCTTAAGAAAATTTGACTGGTTGAAGATTAAAGAAGGTGTTCATAAAGTTATGAGAAGTGATAATGACTATATCCTGCTACTTGCGGAGGGAAGACTGGTAAATTTAGCTCTAGCAACCGGACACCCTAGCAGAATAATGGATGGTTCCTTTTGTAATCAAGTTTTAGCTCAAATGTTTCTTTTCAAAAAAGGTTTTGCATATAAAAAAGAGGACAAAGAGGTCTATTTGAAAGTAATGCCCAAACAGCTTGATGAAGAAGTGGCAGCTCTGATGGTTCAGGGTTTTAATGGGGTAGTTACTAAACTTTCTGAAGATCAAGCAAACTACTTAAATATTGATATTGATGGACCATTTAAGCATGAAAAATATACCTATTAGATACTATTCCCTAAATTACAAATATATAATCACATTATGAAAAAAGCGCTAATTACAGGTATAACTGGACAAGATGGTTCATATCTTTCTGAGTTTTTGCTTGAGAAGGGCTATGAGGTGCATGGGATTATTAGAAGGTCTTCAAGCTTTAATACTTCAAGGATAGACCATATTTTTGATTCATTAAAACTTCATTATGGTGATCTTATAGATAGTCAATCTTTAAACTCTCTAATGAATCATATTAAACCTGACGAAATCTACAATTTAGGAGCCCAAAGCCATGTAAAAGTTTCATTTGATGTTCCAGATTACACTGCTCAAGTCGATGCTCTTGGTACACTGCGATTGCTAGAATCCATACGTACTTGTAAGCTTGAATCAAAAGTGAGATTTTACCAAGCTTCAACATCTGAGTTATACGGTTTAGTTCAAGAAGTACCACAAACAGAATCAACTCCCTTTTACCCAAGGTCACCATACGGTGTTGCAAAACTATATGGATTTTGGATTGTAAAAAATTATAGAGAAGCATATCAGTTACATGCTAGCTCAGGAATCTTGTTTAATCATGAATCTCCAAGAAGAGGTGAAACTTTCGTTACAAGAAAAATCACAAGAGGGCTTAAAAATATAAAAAATAATAACCAAGATATTCTTGAGCTTGGAAATTTAAATTCTTTAAGAGACTGGGGCCATGCTGAAGACTATGTAGAAGCAATGTGGATGATGCTTCAACAAGATAAGCCCGATGATTATGTAATTTCAATGGAAGAGCAGCACTCAGTTAGAGAATTTGTTGAGAAAGCAGGGGATTATTTTGGATTTGATATTATTTGGGAAGGTGTTGGGGTTAATGAGTGTGGAATTGACAAAAATACTGGTCAAACCATTGTGAAAGTCAATCCAAAATATTTTAGACCAACAGAAGTTGAAACGCTTCTTGGCGACTGTACAAAAGCAAAAAACGTACTAGGTTGGAAACCATCAATCTCTTTTGATGATTTGGTTGAAGATATGTGCAAGCATGAATAAAGCAGATAGTATCTATATAGCTGGTTCAACTGGAATGGTTGGTTCTTCAATAGTGAGGCTCTTAGAGTCGGAGGGCTATGAAAATATTATAACCTCCACCTCTAAAGATATTGATTTGAGAAATCAAGAAGAAACTTTTGCTTTTTTCGAGAGAAATAAATTTGATTATGTGTTTTTAACAGCTGCCAGAGTCGGAGGCATTTTAGAAAATTCAATTAAAAAAGCTGAATTTATTTATGATAATTTACAGATCCAAAATAATGTGATTCATTATTCGTTTAAAACAAATGTAAAAAAACTTCTTTTTTTAGGCTCCTCTTGTGTTTATCCAAAATACCCTAAAATTCCAATAAATGAAGGTGAGCTTCTATCTGGAAAGCTTGAAGAAACAAATGATGCTTATGCTATTGCAAAAATAGCAGGAATAATGATGTGTCAATCTTACAGGCAGCAATATAATTTTAATGCTATTAGTTTAATGCCAACTAATCTTTATGGATACAATGATAATTTTGACTTAAATAGCTCACATGTAATTCCAGCATTATTGCGAAAATTTATCTATGCAAAAGAAAACAATTTGGACGAGGTTGTTTGCTGGGGTTCGGGGAAACCAATGCGTGAATTTTTATTTGTCGATGATCTTGCTGAAGCATGTCTTTTTTCTATGAAGAATTATAGCGAAGAGGAACATCTTAATGTTGGAACAGGCAAGGATATATCAATCGATGAACTGGTTAAATTAATTAAAGATATAGTTGGTTTTGAGGGTGAGGTAAGGTGGGATTCCACAAAACCAGATGGAACAATGAGAAAAGTCTTAGATGTAAAAAAGATTAAAAGTTTAGGGTGGGAGTCTAGAGTTTCTCTAAGAGATGGTCTAAAAAGAACAATTAAATGGTACTTAAATAATAAAAAACAATTTGGCTGAGTGGCAGAGTGGTTATGCAGCGGACTGCAACTCCGTTAACATCGGTTCGATTCCGTTCTCAGCCTCCAATTTTTAATGAAAAAAATATTTATAACTTACGCTACTGAAAAATTTAATAAAATTGGTAAAGAGTTTTGTAAACGTGCCAGAAAAGTTGGTTTTGATGAATCAATCCTATATACCCCCGAATCACTCTGCAGGGATTTCAAGTCTAGAAATAAATCATTATTAGACAATCCGAGAGGTGCTGGTTTGTGGATATGGAAGCCACAGATCATAAAACAAACATTAGAAAAAGAATACGGTAAAAATTCAATTATCTTTTACTCAGATTGTGGTCACAATGAGTACTATTTTTTCTCAAGATTTCCTTCTGGTATTTTTAAAAAGTTCTTTAAATTAAAATCTGATTACGTTGTTGGTATCGATGTCGATTACAACGGCACTATTGATCAGTTTACAAAGAAAGAGTGTCTAAATTATTTCAATTTAACTAAAAAAGAAATAGATAAAATTAATTTAATACATCCTCAACCATCGATATATCGCCCAACAAAAAAATCTTTAATTTTCATAAACGATTGGCTAAAGCACTGTGAGAAAGATATGCTTATCTCACCTAATTGGTCCAAAAAGAATCAGGCCCCTAATTTTATTGATCATAGATATGATATGTCTATTTTATCAATACTTGCTTTCAAAAATAATGAGCCAGTTTTCAAGATTAAATTTTTAAATAAAATTTTATCATTGCGTCCTGGATCTTTAGTTGCACAACTTATTCTAAAAAGCTCAAAAAATATCGATGATATTTTTAGGCATGGTTTTATTTATGTCTTGATAAGAGAGTTCTTTAGATCAAAGAGATACCAAAACAGACTAAATTGACTTTTTGTTGATGTTGTAAAAAAAGACAAGTATTAGAGCAGTATTGAATAATAAGCCTGAAGAAAAGGAGAGGAACGGTTCTTTTAGTACGTTTATCAATACTGCCATTACAAGGAAAGAAACTACGTTGATTACAGCAATAGGGCCATAGTTTTTAATTTTTACAATCAATAAGAAAAAAACAGATGATAATGTATTTAGTGTGTAAGCGGTTGATAATAACATCAATGCCATAATCTGGTTACTGCTCAATTCTATAGAATATATTAGGGAGATAGCAGCAGGAACTAAGTAAAACCCTAGCGAAAACAAAAAAGAATACAGGAAATATTTTGTTAACTTTCCAAGGTTAAATTCTTTATAATTCTTTGATACTTCGAAAATTAATGGGTGAATAATGCTTCCAACAAAACCTCTAGCCGCTGTGTATAGTCTGTAAGAAACTTCAAATAACCCTAGAGCATCAAGACCAACAACCGGTTTTAATATAATTTTGTAAACATGCTCATTTAATGAAGCAGATAAAAGAAAAGCAATATTATCAATATTCTCTGGAAGTTTAAAATTAAGTTTTTTGAAGCTGATATTAATGTTCAAAAAAATGATTAGCAGAGATACTCTCACAAAAAGAAAAGCTATAAATGCATAAAAGGGGTTTGTATGAATCAATAAAATCATAACTCCCAAAGAAAAAAATGAGGCAATGAACTTAATCATCATTTTATTTTCATAATCAATTTTCAATGAAAGAAAGTTAAAAATATTTAGAAGCATGGGTATAAAAAGTGGCATTAAGCTTAGTGATAAAATTCTCAACAAAAAAAGTGAAAGTATGAAACCAACAGAAGTTAAAATGATTAGCTTTGTAAATTCTTCATTTGTATTATTTCTATTTGTGAGTAGCTGTTTGTGGAAGCCAACTGTAGAGATTGATGAGATTTGCATTACAGTTGAATAAATTGCAATACCATAAGCTAATTCACCAAAGTTACTCAGACCATACTCCTGGGTAAATGATCTTGAAAATAGTACATAAGTGGAAATTGAGATTATTTGACTGCAAGCATTTAAAAAAATATTTAAAAATTCTTTTTGATTAAAAAATTTTTTTAAATATTCAGCTGACATAAAGAATGATTTAAGTTGTATAATTCAAATATTTTAACATTTATGAAAATATTAATTACTGGTTCAGCAGGATTCATAGGCTTTCATTTGAGCACTTTTCTTTTAAAAAAAGGATTCCAGGTTTTTGGTATAGATAATTTAAATAGTTATTACCCAGAAAAAATTAAGAAACTTAGATTGGAGAGATTAAAAGAAAAAGGGGTAGCTACCATAGTTGATGATATTAACAATCTAAATGATCTATATCATAAACAATCCTTTGATATTCTTGTAAACTTAGCAGCTAGACCTGGTGCAAGAGCAAAGCCACACGAATATGATGAGTACCTAAATTCAAACATATTAGGTTTTAAGAATTTACTTGATTTTTGTGTAGACAGAAATATTAAAAAAATTATTTATGCCTCCTCTAGTTCTGTTTATAGTTCGATTAATCAAGTTCCATTTAAAGAAGACCAGATGATTAATCAACCTGATTCAATATATGCTGCTTCAAAGATATTTAATGAAAATATTGCAGGCGTATATCATTCAAATTTTGGTATCGACTTTGTTGGGCTTCGTTTTTTTACGGTGTATGGCGAATGGGGAAGACCAGATATGTCTTACTATTATTTTTTAAAAAATATACTTGATGATGAAGAAATAACTCTATTTAATAATGGCCAAACACAAAGAGATTTTACACATATTTCTGACATAACATCAGGTTGTTATTCAGCTATCGATTACTTATCTAATAATCAATGTAATGAAATATTTAATTTAGGAAATGATAACCCAATTAAAATAATTGAAATGGTTAACTTCTACGAAAATCAGCTTAATAAAAAAGCAAAAATTAGAAATATCAAATATAGAGAGTTAGAAAAAACCCAAGCGTGTTTAAAAAAGTCAAAAAAGAAATTAAACTATCAGCCTGCAATTGGCACCTTTGAAGGCCTAAAAAAATTCTATGACTGGTACATGTCATTTAGGAAAAATGAGCAAAACTTATAGCGAAGATGGAGAAGAAAAAACTTAAACTAGGTATTATTGGACATGGATTTGTTGGCAAAGCTACAGACTATGGATTCAACAAAAACATAAAGAAATTTATTGTAGATCCAATATATGATTATAGTATAGATGACCTTGCAGCTGAAAATCCAGAAGTAGTTTTTATTTGTGTTCCAACACCAATGAAAGATGATGGTAATCAAGATGCTACTATTATCGAAAATGTAGTTAAACAAACAACTGAATTGCTGCCAGACACACTAATTATTATAAAAAGTACTGTTTTGCCCTCTGTCCTAAAAAAGTTGTGTTGCTATTCTAAAAATCTTGTATATAACCCAGAGTTCTTAAGAGAAAAACATGCAAAAGAAGACTTTATAAACTCATCAATGGTAATTTTTGGTGGAGAGAAGAATCTATGTAAAAAAGCTTCAAAAATCTATAAAAATAATTCAAGGTGCAAGTCTCAAGAGCATATTTTCTTGGACATGGAATCTGCATCCTTTGTGAAATATAGCATAAATACTTTTCTAGCAACAAAAGTTATATTTTTTAACGAATTATATAGGGTATTTGCTAATTTAAAATCTAATGACGATTGGGAAAAAATTATTGAAACAATTGCTCTTGATGAGCGTATTGGTAATAGTCATATGAATGTTCCAGGACATGATGGAAGATATGGTTTTGGCGGGGCATGCTTTCCGAAAGATAGCGCTGCCTTTAGTAGCTATTCAGGAAATAATGATGAATTGTCTTTGTTAAAAACCGCGATAAAAAAGAATAATAAAATTAGAGGTGCCTATAAGGAATTAGATGTTCGTGAGAAAGAGCAGAACGTAAAATATAATAATTAGTATTAAATAAAGTCAGCCCAGGTGGTGAAATTGGTAGACACAAGGGACTTAAAATCCCTCGAAGGAAACTTCGTGCCGGTTCAAGTCCGGCCCTGGGCACCAAATTAAACATCTCTTAAGTTGTATTTTAATTATCGCAGCTGTATTTATTTACTTTTTTTAGACATAATTGTATTTGTTTATGAATATAAAAAATAATGAAACAGAATTTTTAGTTGAGAAGCCAATAAGTCTAAAGACTATTATTAAATTTATATGGCATTCAAAGTTCTCAGTTATTTTAATAACTTTGCTTGCTACATTGATTTCTATATTTATATCTTTGAATATGCCCAATATCTATACTTCTAAAACCGTTCTTACCGTAATAGATCATGAGGGTAGTTCAAGTCCTAACTTTGGATCTTTAGGAGGGCTCGTTGGTTTATCAGGCGTAAGTTTTTCTTCCTCAAAAAACAACAATACCCAAGAAGCAATATCTACACTTAGATCTCTAAAATTTTTTGAGCAAAGTTTTATGAATGAAATCAGGTTAGAAAATCTAATGGCTGTAAAAAAATGGGAATCTTCCAGAAATGTAATAATATATGATCCCAATGAATTTAATGTAAAAAAAAACACCTGGTTGGAATCAGGAACTTATCTTGGCGAACCTCCATCTGTACAACAAGCACATAGAAAATTTATAGATGATCATTTCAATATCATTGAGAATAAATCTACCGGGATAATTGAAATTCATGTAGAACATGAGTCACCTTTTATTGCGAAGAGTTGGCTTGAGATTATATTGAGAAATATAAATGAAGTTGCCAGAGCTTATGATAAGAAGAAAAGTACCAATGCAGTCAGATTTCTTAATGAGCAGATAAAAAATACTAGTTATACGGAAGTTAAAACTGCATTAGCTTCCCTGTTGGAACAAGAGGTAGAGAAATTGAGTTTAATTGAAGCTAATGAGGAGTATTTATTTAAAACTATTGATCCTCCTTTTGTGCCAGAAATTAAATCTAAACCAAAGAGATCACAAATCGTCTTAATAGGTTTTTTATTTGGAATTCTGTTAAGTTTGTGTTTTATATTTTTTAAGAATAGATACATCCAAAAAACTAATGAAAAAAAGTCAACATAATTATGATTTATTGTTTTGATTTAGATAATACTCTCTGCAGAACCAATGGTTCTGATTATGAAAACTCTGAACCTATTCATAAAAGAATACAAAGAGTTAATGAACTTTATGAGGAAGGCCATACAATTATCATAGATACAGCAAGAGGAGCAATAAGTGGTAGAAATCATATGTATTATACCCTTGAGCAGCTTAAATCTTGGGGCTTAAAATTTCACACATTGCGAACAGGGGAAAAATTTAATGCAGATGTTTTTGTTGATGATAGAGCAATTTCAGATAAAGATTTTTTTGATGATCAGTTTGCTGAAAGTGGGAGTGGACAATTAACAAATCTGCTGATAGTTGAGAGAGTTAGAAAAGAAGCTACAGCGGAAAGAATGGAAAAATTAATTGATGAATATAAGTTTTTAAATTCAATACCAAATGAATTTAAAGAGGCATTTCCAACAATAATTCATTATGGGAAAGTTAAAGATACAAGTTTTTATGAAATGCAACATTACAATATGCCTTCTATGAGAAGACTTATCTTCAATAAACAAATATCAAAAGTTGATTTATTAAAATGGACTGACAAGATCATTAACTTTAATAAGAAACTTCTTACATTTGAAGAACAGCCTGTAGATGATAGTTACATGCATGATTTGCATTGGAGCAGATATTATGACAGAAGGATAGAGCTATCAAACAGATCAAAGGTGTTTGAGAAAGTTTTTAAAGAGGAAAAGTTGACAATTAATGAATCTGAGCTTTTGTCACCTAATTTTATAGTAGACGAGCTTGTAAAAAGAGAAAAAGAATTAAGACCAAAAAAAGCAGGAAAATTCTCTCACTCTGATCTTCATTTTTCAAATATTTTATTAGATCTTGAAAAAGAAAAATTCATTTTTATTGATCCTAGAGGTTATCCTAGATGTGATATCAACTATGATCTTGGTAAAGTTTGGCATTCAGTAAATGGTAAATATGAAATGGTTGCTAATGGTTTCTGGACAAAAGGAGCCGGTTTAGACTACTCATTAATTAAAAATGATTACTTTAATTTTTTAGAAGATCTTAAGGAACCTATTGCAAAAATTCTTTGCAAATATAGCCTGGAAAATTCAAAAGCAGAAGCAATGAAGTTAATTGAATTTAATGAAGCTATGCATTTTATAACATTAGTACCATTCCAAATTGTAGATGATGGTATAGAAGATAAAGCGCTTGTAGCATTTGCTATAGGTGTTGAACTACTTAATGATTTTTGGAGAAAGTATTATGAGTAAGGTGCTATGGGACAATCCTGATATTGGGAGTGCTGAAATAGATGCGGCTCTTTCTTCGCTTAAAAGCACCATTGGAGCGAAAGGATCAAATGTAATCAAACTTCAAGAAGAGCTGCAAATCTATCTGGATGTTAAGCATGTAATTTGTGTAAACAACGGAACCTCAGCTCTTTTGGCTGCTTGCCTAGCATTAAAACATAAATTTGGAGAGTTAAAATTTGCAGTTCCAAGTTTTTCATTTATAGCCTCAGCAAACGCTCCAAGTTTTGTTTATGAAGATATAGAGTTTTGCGATGTAGATCCATTAACTTGGAATGTAAAATCAAACCTAGTGCCTGATGAAGCTACAGCAATTATGGCAGTAGATGTTGCCGGTCTCCCTTGTGACTATGATGATCTTAAAAAACTTTCGTTGCCGATTATTGGTGATTCTGCAGAATCTCTCGGATCTAGGCTAAATAATAATCTAATAGGAACACAAGCAGATATACATTGCTTTTCCATGCATAGATCAAAAATTATTACTTGTGGCGAGGGTGGATTTGTATCCACAAATAGTGATGAACTTGCTTCATATATGAGGAGTTACATTTCTCATGGTTATGATACAGAAAAAAAAGATTGGGAGTATAAGCATAAAACACTCGGGTTAAATTTCAGGATGACAGATATAGAAGCTGCAATTGCTCGTGTTCAGCTTAGTAGAATTAATGAATTTATTGTTAGAAGAAATAAAATAGCAGAAATCTATAGATATGAACTTCGTGAAAGGTTTGAATTTCAAGAATTTGACAAAGATAAATTTTCATCAAATTACTTTATGTTTGGAATCTTGGATTATGAAAGAAAAAACGAAGAAATTATTGAACATCTAAATAAAAATAATGTTATTACAAAAGCATGGTCAACCATTGCTGGACAAGAATGTTACAGAAGAGAAGATCCAACTGTTTGCAAAAAACTTTCCGAGCATATGGTTCTTTTACCAATAGCAAATGCAACTACTGATGAAGAGGTTGAAAAAGTCATAAAAAATTTAAAACAAATTTAGTATTATGAAAGAAATTATTTATCAAATATACGATTTCTTTACATTTAAACAGCTGCCATATTTAATTAAATTTAAAAAAATGCAAGATTGGCATGTAGATGATTTAAAAAAATTTCAATTAACAGCAATTCAAAAAAACCTTGGAATTAAAAGTTGGGAAGAATTCTATAAATTAAAAATTACCACAAAAAAAGATTTACCAGATTCTCCAGCAGAAAATGACTTTTTTCAGCATGAAACAAGTGGTTCAACAGGTGAACCCAGAATAATATGGGTGCCCAAAGAGAGCTGGTACAGAAAAGATGCTATTTTTACTAGAAGTTGGGATAACATCGGCAGATCTAAAAATGGAAAAGTTTTTAGGTTGATGGCTGGTGAACCAAAATATGCATTTTATGATAGTCTCAGAAATGTATACCCTCACAACTATAGAGCTGTAGATGAAAAAACTGTTGAAAGTTTTTTGAACCTTGAACCAGAAATTATACACGGTCCAGGAGGCGCAATACGTCAGCTTTGTGAGCTGCTTATTTCAAAAGGGCATGAGGAATCATTAAAAAAAGTACACATTGAATGGTGCTCTGAATCATCAAGTGGGCATAAAGAAAGGTTAAAGCCATTTGTTGCAGGGTTTCATGAACAGTATGGTCTTGCTGAGCTTCCAACAGTAGGTTCTCCAGATGGAGAGGGGAATGTGAGGGTTGTAATGGGGCAGGGAATAATCGAGATTTTAGATGATAATGGACAAGAAGTAAGAGAAGGTGAAGAGGGATTTATTGTAGTAACTGATATCAATAACACTATAACACCAATAATCAGATATCAGTGTGGAGATAGAGGAAAAATTAAAAGATATAAGAATCAAGATGGATTAGAGTATTTTATTCTTTACGACATAATTGGTAGAGGTGTTGATTACTATAATGGCCCAGAAGTAAAGAAGGCTATTGGTTGGTCTATTGTTTCACCTATAAGCCATATACTAGGTGATGTTATTGAGAAATGGAGAATTGAAATTATCCCAAAAGATCATGCCTGCATTCTATATGTGAAATTTATTAAAAATGAAGATTATGGTTCTCTTAAACCTTATGAAAAATGGATAAAAGATAACTATGGTTTAAGTTGTAGTTTCAAAAAACTTGAAGATGAAAAGTATGATATTTACTTTAAAAATAAATTAGTGAGGGTTACGTTATGATTTCTTTCGTTGGATTAGGAAAATTAGGCTTACCATTAGCAACTTGTTTTGCAAAAAATGGTGTAGATATATTAGCTATTGATAAAAATAAAGGGCTGATTGACAGCCTAAAAGAAGATAAAACGCCGTGGCTAGAAGCGCGTTTATCTGAAAATATAAAAAAAGCAAAAAAACATATTAAATACACAACTTCATATGATCAAGTGAGATCAACATCGACAACAATAATACTTGTAAACACGCCTTCAAATAAAACTGATGGTTCATTTTCAAATGTATATGTTGAGCAAACAATTATTTCAATATGTGAGAACCTTCATCCTAAAAAAAATAAAGGTCATCACTTTATTCTTTCGTCTACAGTAATGCCTAGAACCATCTCAAAAACATTAATTCCTCTTATTGAAAATATTATGCCCTGGAGCCTTGATAATGGAGATTTTGGTTTCAGTTTTGTTCCAGATTTTGTTGCTCTTGGAGCAATAATAGATGATTTCGAGAATCCAGATTTTTTAATGATTGGAAGTAGTAATGAAAAATATGCCTTGGATGCAGAAGATTTATATAGAAAAATTATTTCAGAAGATACTCCTATTTCTCATTTAAATCTTCCAGAAGCTGAGCTTGCAAAAGTTAGCTTAAATGCTTTTATTACCACAAAAATATCATTTGCAAATTTTCTTAAACTTTACACAGATAGAACTCCTGAAAATATTGATCCAGTTAAAGTTGCAATGACAATTGGCCAAGACAAAAGGATTGGTAGAAAATATTTTAGACCAGGTGGGCCTTATGGTGGTACTTGTTTTCCAAGAGATACTTGGGCTTTTACTAAAGCAGCTGAAGATGTGGGTTTGAAAAGTGATCAAATGTTTGCAAATGAAAAAATCAACGATCAGATTGTTGAAAATATCATCTCAGAAATTATTAAAAGTCGAATGAAGAAAGTAATTTTACTTGGTGGTGCCTTTAAATCTGGTACATCTGTAGTTATACAAGGCTTAGCTGAGAAATTAGCTATAGAGCTTGGTAGTTACAACATATCATTATTTCTTTATGAAGAAAATGAAGAAACTGCAAACAATTTTAAGATAGAAAATGTAACAAAAATTAAATCGATAGAAGCTTTGAGTGACCATTTCTATGTAGTTTGCAATGAAGAATATGCTGGCAAAATTCCAAAAAACTCAGTTGGTTTAGAGCCCTTCTAATGCTGTTTGTTGTAACAATAAACTACAATAATTTAAACGGTTTAAAGAAAACAATAAACTCATACAGTAATATTGGGATTGATGATGTTACATATATTCTTGTTGACGGAAAATCTAATGATGGGTCTGTAGAATTAATCAATGAATCTAATTTCCATACAAATATTATAAAAATTATTGAAAAGGATGATGGAACATACCATGCAATGAATAAGGCCATTGAAAAGATCTATTCAATGCTTAATACAGATAATGATAATTTTCTTATATTTATGAATTCTGGGGATGAGTTTTATAATATAAGCTCTGAAATTCTAAAAAAATGCAAAAAAAATGCTATCACAGTCGGCAAGAATTTAACTGACTCTGGAGATATTGATATTAGACATAATATTAATATGTTGAACTGGAGCATTATGCCATTTTGCCATCAGAGCGCTATATATAATTGCAACATAATTAAAAAAAATGATATTTTTTTTAAAACATCAACTTGGTCTTACAATGACTATAGACAAATTGTCCTGTTAAGCAGAGTATATGGCCTACCTAAATACATAGAAGATATTGTTTGCATTTATGAACAACAAACGTCAACCGGTATTTCAAGATCTTCTTGGAAATATAGATTTGAAAAAATTAAAATTATGTATGAACTATATGGTTTATTCGGGCCTTTCAGAATAATAGTAGGAAAGTTACTGAGTTTTAATTGCATTAGAAACTATATGTATGAATAAAAAAAACTGCGTCATTTTTTACAATGAAGTAATGGGCTACACTGAAGCATTTATAGAAGAACTTACAGAGAATTTTAATTTAACAGTAATTCATTGGGGGAAGGAGAAAAAACTTACCACTCATAAAGTCAATAAAATCAATGGAGTAAAATTCATTGATGAGTATAATCTAAAATTTTTTGATGGATTGAGGCTATTAACTACAAAGAGAATTGATTTATTGATAGTTAATGGATGGACCACAAAAAAATATATATTTTGGAGCTTAATTAGATTTTACTGGAAATGTCCTTGCGTTGTAACATTAGATTCTCAAATAAATTCTAACAAAATACCAATATATAGGTTCTTAAGATTTACAAAGTTAATGAAGGTTTTCTTTACGCATGCACTAGTAGCAGGACCAAGACAGTCAAGCTATGCAGAAGGTATGGGCTTTGCAAAGAAAAATATTCTTTATGGTTTCTTAAGTGCTGACCACAAACTATTTAATAGCCAAGGAATTGTTACGCATAAAGAAAAAATTATTCTTTATGTTGGAAGAATTGACCATGTAAAAGGAATAAAACAGCTTCTGCAAGCATGGTCATTGATCCATGAAAAATATGGATGGAGCCTAAAAGTAATTGGAGGATTATCAAAAGATTGGGATAAGTATATAAGTGAGAATAATTTGGAATCTTTTTTAGACAAGTCAGTAAAGCATGAGCCTTTCAAGTGCCCAATAGATATTTCGAAAGAGATGAAAAAAGCACATGCCTTTGTGTTGCCCAGCAATTATGAGCCTTGGGGCGTTGTAATGCATGAAGCAGCATTGAGCTCTTGTTTTCTAATTACAACAAAATATGTTGGGGCTAGTGATCAGCTTGTTAGAAATAACGTGAATGGAATCATATGTGATGGCACGGTAGATGAACTTCACAGATCGATAGTAAATTTAATTGAATCTCCATTAAGTAAAGTGAATGAAGGCGGAAAGATATCTCTTCAAATAGCAAAGAAAATAAACTATAAAAATACAGCTAAAATACTAAATGAACTTACTTAGTTGGAACATTGCATATATTGATTATTTAAGCCAAAAAATTCTAAATTCTAAGATGTGTTATATTATTAAATAGGAAAACAGCATGAATGCATTATGGTCCGTTAATCTCAATGAAAGTAATGGGCAAAATTCTGTAACAAACCTTGTACTAAAAAATTTTAAATTTTCAAAAAAGTATTTCTATCCACCCGGTTTTTCATTCAGTTCTATTTTTGGATATTTTAATGTTGTATTAAACCTATTAAACGATACATTTTTTAGAAATAAAAAAGTAAATATATTTTATGGAGTTATATCACGCAGCTGGTTTGGCATGGTGAGAGATCTGCCTTTTTATTTCTTCACAAACTCTTATAGGTATATCATCCATATTCATGGCGCTGAGATAAATTTCTTTTGGAAAAGAAATTTTTTAAAATTTTTCTTTCACCTTCTGTCCCTGAAGGGAAAATGTTTTATTATCGTTCCATCAAAATCAATCGCGAAAATATTGAAAGAAAGTAGCTCTAGATTTATAACACTATCAATAGAAAATCCCTATATCTATGAAGATGAACTAATATCTAATGAAATTTCCACTAAGGGTAATTTGTGTGTTTTTTGGAACTCAAACTTACTTAAAGAAAAGGGATACTTAGATTTTTTAAATTCCTTAACGGATATGTCTGACGAATATTTAAAAAAAATAAATGTAGTAGTTGCAGGAAAAATTATTGGTAATAAAAAATATTGTGACCAAGTAAATAAAATTCATAAGAAACTACAGCACAAAAATTTTAAATATGTTGGGTCAGTCACTAGGTCAGAAATGTATTATTATTTACAAAAATCAACTCACATTATTTTACCAAGCTATTATAAGACAGAATGCCAGCCACTTAGTATTATTGAAGGTATGTGCAATGGAATGCAATTAGTTATTAGTGATTTGCCCGCATTATTGGAAACGGTTGGAGAGTATCCACATATGCTGGTAAAGAAGCGTGATTCAGGCAGCATAAAAAATATTCTAGAAAAAATATGCCATGAATCAGAAAAAGAAATTGTTTCAAAAAATATATCTGAAAAGGATATTTCATATGCTAGAAAACGTTTCAATCCAAAAACTTTCATAACAAATTTAAAACCAATTTTTGCTGAACCCGATAATTTTTTTTCTAAATTAAAATGTTAGGTAATATCATTATTCAACCATCAATATTTAAAGCTTTTATAGCAACTCTCATATACACAATTATTTCATCTTTTTTCTATCCATTTTCATGGTATTTGTTTATTAATATTGCAACATTTTTATTAATGTGTGTTGGGTATTTTGACTCAAAAATAATAGGTGTATCGTTAAGAAATCTAACACTACTTGCTTTTTTTATTTTTATACTTCTTTTCCCAGCAATTGAGTATTACAATCAAATTCTCTATTGGGATAGATCTTTCAAGATTCTCTCAGTTTACACAGTTACACTATTAATTTCGCTTTTATGGTTATGTATTTACTTAGCAACATGGTTTTTAACAGCAAGAAATCTTAACTTAAAAGCTAGAAAAATTAGCGTTGAATCAAAAAAAACAAATCTTAGACTAGGGCACTTACTAATATTCCTTTTATCATGTATTTCAACATATATAGTTTTAGTATTTTCTGATTTCCAATGGTTTAATTTAATTTTTCGAGAGAAAACATCTTTGAATGTTGAAATATCAACTACATCATCCTTAATATTTAATAATGCTATTGTCCCAATGGCAGCTATTTCAACATTAGTTTTAATTGCTAGAAATTCAAAACCATATTTAATCTTCTTGTCAATTTTACTTTTAATGATAAGCTCTTTTCCAACTGCTCTTGCTCGATTTCAAGCTGCCCAAATTTATTTAGCCTTATTATTATTTATGGTTCCACCACTCTTCTATAAAAGATACTTATTTGATTTTATTATTTTGATCGGGCTAGTATTTATATTTCCCATATTAGATTTATTTAGATTTTATGACCCAGCGAATGGTTTTCAAGACAAGAACTTTAATTTTGGATGGTTAAGGGATGGTCATTTTGATAGCTTTCAAAATTTTGCAGCATTAGTTTATAGAGATATTCAAATGATGCCAGAGCAATTCATGGGAGTAATGTTATTTTTTATACCAAGATCCTTTTGGCCAGACAAACCAATACATTCAGGAGCTGTTCTTGCAAAAGAAGAAAACATGGTTTTTGATAATATTGCTATGAATTTTATCGGAGAAGGTTTTATAACTGGTGGTACATTTGGGGTAATTTTGTTTGCAGTTTTTTTTGGGATTATAACAGCTTGGTGTGATATTAAAATAAGAAGTATCAATATGTCCCAATCAGTGCATTGTGTTTCTTATATACTTTTTTGTACTACAATCTTTTTCTTTTTTAGAGGTGCACTTATGAGTTCTTATGCTTATCTTTTAAGTGCTCTTTTCATTGCATTTTTACTAACTCAACTTTCAAAATTGACTTGGGAAGAAAGAGATTATCAATAAAGATTAGATTTAAAACTGTAGTAACTTTGATAATGGCTTGAGAAAAAAAGCTGTGTCAATAATAAGCTTATTTTTCCTAAGTTTATTCCTGCTCGCAACACACTCAAGATTTTGATTTATAATTGATATTAAATTACCCCCGCTATCTCCACCTTCTCTCATATGCACTAAAGTTTTGTCAATGTAATTTGTTTTAATTTCTTCATGCTCAAGCAATCTAAGCATTAAATCGTAGTCTGCTGAAATCTTCAGGTTTAGGTCAAAACCACCTATTTTATAAAGAGAATCTTTTTTGCAGTAGAATGTTGGATGAGCTGGCATCCACCCTTTCATCATATCCCCTTTTTTAAAAATCTTTGACCTCCACTTTCTAGTTATTATATTAAGGTCATTTTCCATGGTATAGTTTAAATTTCCATGCACAGCATCATAACCATCTAGATTATCAGAAATAAATTTTAATGAATCAGCCGATGAGTAGATATCATCTGAGTTTAGGAATCCTAAAAATTGTCCTTTTGCTTTTTTCAATGATTTATTCATTGCATCATAGATCCCTCTATCAGGTTCTGAATACACTTTAAGTTTTTCGTGCTTATTATCTTCTAAAATTTTTAGAGTATTATCTTTAGAACAACCATCAAGGATTATATGTTCGTAATCATTGAAAGTTTGTTGCCTAACAGAATTTACAGTATCAAGGATTGTTTTTTCAGAATTAAAACAAACAGTTACAATTGAAATTTTTACTTTACTGCTGATTTTTCTTCTCTACTTGCAGGTTAAGCCAAGGGTATGTTTTCTCTAAGCCTTTATAAAGTTTTTCTGTAGGCTCCCAACCTATCATTTCCTTGTAGAGCTTGTTGTCAGAGTTTCTGCCCCTAACTCCAACAGGACATTTAAACCCATATTTATCTTCAAATTCTCTACCATAAATATTTTGGTATCCCACATCTTTGCCTGATATTTTAATTGCCATTTCAGCTAATTCGTTGATAGTTACCATTTCTTCAGATCCAATATTAACAGGACCCACAAAATCTGATTCCATTTGCCTTGACACCATCTCAAGACAGTCATCTATAAAAAGAAAGCTTCTTGTCTGCAAACCATCACCCCAAACATCAAATTGTTCTCCTTCTTTTGTTTCTGCAGCTTTTCTTAGCATTGCAGCGGGGGCCTTCTCTTTTCCTCCATCCCATGTTCCTTGGGGGCCAAAAATATTATGAAATCTTGCTACTCTGACGTTTAAACCATAATTTCTATTAAATGCTAAAAATAGCCTCTCACTAAAAAGCTTTTCCCATCCATACTCTGAATCTGGATTAGCCGGATAGGCTGAAGATTCTTTACAGTTTGGGTTATTAGGATCAAGTTGGTTATATTCAGGATACATGCATGCTGATGAGGAATAAAAAACTTTTTTTACATTTTTGACACAACATTCATTCACAACATTTAGATTAATCAATGCCGAATTATGCATAACATTTGCATCATTATCTCCAGTAAATATGTAACCAGCACCTCCCATATCAGCAGCAAATTGATATACCTCATCTATATTTTCATCAATTGAGTCTGATACAACTTTAGGATCTCTTAAATCACCTAAAATGAACTTGTCAGAAATTTCATCATGATTAAAAAACTCATGATTTTTTATATCTGTGACAACAACATAGTTGCCTAAGCTTTTTAGTTTTTTTGCCATGTGGCCTCCAATGAAACCACCGCCACCAAGAACCGCTATTTTTTTCATAATGTAATTATATGCATTGTGATTAAATATGAAACATAATAATTTAAAATAAGTTTTTTCATTACTAAAATGCGCAAAAATTTAAAAAACTTTATATTTAAATATTTCTTTTTGATCAACAATTCCCATTATAATTCAATTATAATTTACAAATGAGATTAACTCTTTTTTTGTGCCTTTTTTTAATATCATTTAAGTTCTTTTCTCAAGAA
>MDTB01177158.1_pt1 | contig 20957 bp, 17 predicted proteins | sample 811161 | NCBI WGS metagenome assembly MDTB01 (sample SAMN05326650, study PRJNA326480) | marine metagenome | isolation source: seawater | place: Mediterranean Sea | collected 2009
AAAGTCAAGTCCGATGAAATATTTTCCTCAAAACGTGGGGTTTGATGTTTTGATGCCTCTTTTTGATCTGCAAATGTCAATAAACTCTCAAGATTTAAAAACATTTCGTTTCTTGCTAAGGAATGATTTTCATTTAGTGTATCTAATGCCCCAGAAGCAATCAATGCCTCACATGTTTTTTTGTTAACAATACGCCGATCAACTCTTGAACAAAAATCAAAAAAATCAGTAAACTTGTTTTTTTCTCTTTCTTGAATTATATTTTTTACAGCTAGTTCTCCTACACCTTTTATTGCCCCAAGACCAAATCTAATTAACGATAAGTCTGATAATGCATCTGGTATTTTATTTTCTTCAAAAGCGGCTGTAAATTTATAATCAGATTCATTAACATTAGGTTCTAAAACTTTCATACCATTTGCTCTAGCATCTTTAACTAATTGTGCAATTTTATCTGTATCATTTTTTTCTGAAGTCATTGTTGCGGCAAAAAAAGCTGCTGGGTAGTGGCATTTTAACCACGCTGTTTGATATGTAATCACAGCATATGCTGCAGTGTGACTTTTGTTAAAACCATATTCAGCAAATTTCTCCATCAAATCAAAAAGCCTTGTTGCAAGACTATTTGTATAACCCTTTAACTTTGCTCCATTTAAAAAAATTTCTCTTTGCTTTGCCATCTCCTCAGGCTTCTTTTTACCCATTGCTCTTCGTAGAATATCTGCATTACCAAGTGAGTAATTAGCAATGATCTGTGCAATTTGCATAACCTGTTCTTGATAAACAATGACTCCGTATGTAGGCGACAAACAATCTTTAAGATCAGGATGAAAATAATCTATTTTTTGTGTTCCGTGCTTACGTTTTATAAAATCATCAACCATTCCAGAATTTAAAGGTCCTGGTCTATATAAAGCTAGCATTGCAATAATATCTTCAAAACTATCTGGTTGTAACTTATACAAATACTTTCTCATTCCTTCTGATTCAAGTTGAAAAACTGCAGTTGTATTAGCTTTTCTCAATAATTTATAAGTACTTTCATCGTCAAAATTATTAAGATCCTCAAGTTGCAAATTAATCTTTGGAAATAATTTATTTATTTCTTTAATAGTCATTGAGAGAGTTGTTAAATTACGAAGCCCTAAAAAATCAAATTTAACAAGCCCTAAAGACTCAATGTCATCTTTGTCAAACATTGATACTGTGGTCTCCTTGCCCTCTGTTCCAGGAGCCTTATACAATGGACAAAACTCATTTAACTCACCAGGTGCAATTAAAACTCCTCCAGCATGCATGCCTACGTTTCTAACCAAATCCTCTAATGGTCTAGCTAAATCTAAAAGAGTACTGACTTCTTCCTCCTCTTTTTCTCTTTTCAACAAAAGAGGTTCTTTTTTTTTAGCCTCTTCAAGAGTAAGTGGTTTATTTTGAATTACTGGTATAAGTTTTGAAAGTTGATCGCAAAAAGTATATGGCATTTCAAGAACTCTACCAGCATCTCTAATAACTGCTCTAGATGCCATTGTTCCAAAAGTAACTATTTGACTAACCGCTTTTTCACCATATTTTTTTCTTACATAATCAATTACTAAATGACGACGTTCCTGACAAAAATCAATATCAAAATCAGGCATTGAAACTCTTTCGGGATTTAAAAACCTCTCAAAAATTAAAGAAAATGGTATTGGATCAATATCTGTAATTCCTAGAGAATATGCAACCAAGGAGCCTGCTCCAGACCCTCTTCCAGGACCCACAGGGACATCATTTTTCTTTGCCCAATTAACAAAGTCTGCAACTATCAAAAAATAGCCAGAAAATCCCATTGACGTAATCACTTTGCATTCCGAAATTAATCTTTCTTTATATTTTTCAAAATCATTTTTAATTTTTTTTGCTGATTCATCACCTTTTTTAAATCTGTTATTTAGTCCATTTTCAGCTTGCTCAAGAAGATAATCATCTAGTGAAATTTTTTTTTCTAAAGAAAATTTTGGGAGTTTCACTTGATTTAATTCAAACTCTAAATTACATCTTTTTGCAATTTCAAAGCTATTTTTTAATGCATCTGGTAAATCCTTGAATTTTTCTTTCATCTCAGATTGTTTGCAAAAATATTGTTGCTCATTGAATCTTGAATTTTTTAATGCGTTAGCTAAAGTATCTCCTTCTGCGATACAAACTTTTGCAATATGAGCCCTATAATCTTGTTTATGAAGAAACTTAATTGGATGTGTTGCAACAACTGGGATTTTCAAATCATCTGCAATAGTCAATGAAATTTCATTATATTTTTCCTCATTGGAAAAACCTGCTCTTTGAATTTCAACATAGAATCTGTTTTCAAATAAATCTAAATATTTTAGAAAATCCTGTTTTATTTTTTTTTTATTTGAAATTGAATTAGTACCAATAATTTTTTTTCCTAATTCTCCTTCCAAACCACCAGATAAACAAATTAAATTATCAGACATTTTGCCGCCTAGTAATTGATCTTTTTCTGATAACCAACTCAACTCAATACAACCTTCTTTAGTTGAACTTACTAACCATGCTTTTGTGATGAGACGACAAAGTTTTTGGTATCCGTTATAATTTTGACAATACAGCAATATTCTTTGCGAATCACTGGAATCATTCAAACCGATATCTACTCCTAATAAAGGTTTAACTCCTTTTTTTCTTGCTGCCTTATAAAATTTTAAATATGCAAAAGTATTGCCATAATCAGTAAGACCTATTGCTGGTTGAGAATCCGCAGCAACTTTATCCAATAATTTAGGAATTTTAATTGTACTATCGACCACCGAAAACTCAGAATGTAATCGCAAATGAACATAACTAAAATCTATCATGCTCTGTATTTTCCAATCAAAAGAGTTAAGATATAAATTAGTTTATGATCATACTGAAAAATGAATTTATATTCTTTACGTGTATACATTGTTACCATTTTTATTTTTACCGTAGTGTTATTAAGATATTACGCAATGTTTTCAACTGATCAGTTGGGAGCAGTTGATTTAGCAATCGATGAAGCTCAATATTTATTTTGGTCTCAAAATTTAAATTTTGGATATTATTCAAAACCACCTTTCATCGCTTGGATTCTGAGTTTGCCATCAACATTTTGCAATGAAATTGGACCATGTTTAAGAACAATTCAACCAATTGCTTTTTTATTCACAACCCTTTTCTCTGGCGCATGCACCTATGAGTTAACAAAAGACATCAAGGCCACAGCACTAACTTGCATTTCTTTTATTATACTTCCACTAAGCTCTTTTTACAGTCAATTTGCAACTACAGATGCTTGGCTATTGTTTTTTTGGTCTTTTTCTCTTTATTGTTTTATCAAAAGTATAAAAACCCATAAACTTTTTTGGTGGTTGATTTTAGGAGTTTCAGTTGGTTTTGGACTATTAACAAAATATTCAATGATTTTTTTTATAGTTTCTAGTTTTCTTTTTCTATTAATTTCAAGACAAATACGTTTTGCTGGTCCTTGGATTTCACTATTAGTTATCATTATTGTATTTAGTCCAAATATTTTTTGGAACTTCTCAAATGATTTCCCCACACTTAAGCATCATGTGGAAATGACCACATTAAATAACAGTTTGTTAATTCGTCCTTACTCATTTGTTGAGTTTTTTGTAGGCCAGTTTTTAGTTTTTAGTCCTTTTATTTTTACTTTGTTTTTATTCATTTGTTTACATGTATTTACAAAAAAAAGAAACTGTTTTTCCAAAAGTGTTTTTCTTACAAACAACTCAAATAAATTATTAAAATTTCAATTGCCTATAATTTTTAGCTTGCCATTTTTTTTTAGTATTTTGTGTCTTAGCTTGATAGGAGAAACAGAACTTAATTGGTGTTCACCAGTTGCAATTAGTGTTTGCATCTTAGTTTGCTCATGCTTAAATGACAAGGATATTTTTAAATCTATTATAGTCCAAAAAATTACTACTACGCTGTTTACTCTATCTATTCTATTTAATCTTTTATTCTTTCTATCATTTACTAATGGGCCGAAAATAGTAAAATATTTGGGGTTTCAAGAAAACCCAAAGTTCAATCCTTTCCTCCAAGTGAAAGGATACAAAGAACTAGCAACTACAATAGCTCCAATCGTCAATCAGGAAAATCCTATTATTGTTAGTAATCATCGAGGAATTCTTGCAAATCTATCAATATATTTCCCCTCAATCACTGTAAAATCAATAAACGAACATAAAACAATCAACCATCACTGGGATTTAATGTACCGTATAAATGATGATGACTTAAATAAAAAACTATTAATAATCCTGGTTGAGGAAAATAAAAATTATTTAAAATCAAATAGTATCGCCCTATTTAAAAAAAAATTTAATTATATAAAAGAAACTAAGTTTTCTAACATATATTTGGAGGGGAAAAAAAATAAAAAAGTTATTTCCTTCTGGGCAAGCAACAAAAAAAATTTTAATCCATAATGATAAAAAATAACATATCCGTCGTAATACCAATACTTAATGAAAGTGAAGCTATTCCAAAGCTTTTGGGGATGTTAAAACAAACATTGACTGAAAATTTTGAAAATAATTTTGAGGTTATTATAGTAAATGACGGCTCTACTGACTCCACTGAAAAAATACTTAATAAATGTGAAGCAGAACTTAGTTGGTTGAAAACTATTAATTTAGCAAGAAATTATGGTCAGTCAACTGCTTTACAAGCAGGCTTTGATGCAAGTAAGGGAAGCATAATTATTACAATGGATGGAGATCTTCAGAATGATCCATCTGACATACCAAAACTTGTATTAATTTTAAACGAAAATGAACATTTAGATCTTGTTTCTGGTTGGAGACATAACCGAAACGATGCTGCTATAAGTAGAAAACTTCCTTCAAAAATAGCAAATTTTCTTATTTCTTACATTACCGGAGTAAAACTTCACGATTATGGTTGTTCTTTAAAAGCTTACAGATCAGACCTAATAAGAAAATTTAGGCTTTACGGAGAAATGCATCGATTCATTCCAGCTATTGCGGCAGAAGTAGGAGCTAAAATTACTGAGATACCTGTTAAACATCATCCTAGAAAAACTGGAATATCAAAATATGGTATAGATCGAACAGGGAGAGTTTTACTTGATTTAATATGGATTCAGTTTTCAAGAAAATTCATGCATAGGCCAATACATGCTTTTGGAGGAGTTGGTTTAATAATGCTCTCAAGTGGTTTATTAATCTTTATTTTATTGTTTGTTGAAAAGTTTTTTTTTGGTCAAGAAATAGGTGGTAGACCACTAATGACACTAGGATTACTTCTTACATTGCTTGGCACTCAACTATTAGCTGTTGGACTAATTGGAGAACTTTTAATAAGAATCTACCATGAACCAGCTGGAAGAAAACAATACCAAATCAAAAAAGATGCTGTAAAAATTGATAAATTTTAGCCTTAAAAACTTTTTTCGCTTAATGTTTTTTGCTGTATTTTTTTTAGTATTATTTTTTCAAATACAATTTAGTTATGTTGTTGAAATTCTTTCAAATAGCACTATATCTTTTTTAATTTTAGCTCTTGCTTTAAGCACTTTGGGAAATATGTTTTGTGCCACAAGATGGAAGAAAATTTTTTATATTTTTTCTTCTGATAACTTAAAAATACCTTTCATTAAATTGTATTTTGAAAGCATATCAGCCAGTACTGTTTTGCCTGGTGGAGTTTTAAGTGCTGATATTTTTAGAACAGTTAGAGGGTCATTTTACATAAGTAATATATCTGAAAAAAAATTAATCGCGTTCAATAAAAATATCACGTTAAGTGTTTTTTTTGATAGAATTCATGGACTATGGACTCTCTGCATTCTTGCAATTCTAGCTTTCTTATTTGAATTTTTTTTTCAATTTCAATTTTCATCTGAATCAATTCATAGTTTTTCAATTTTCAATATAGTAAAAAACTCGATTTTCTTTCAGTTTTATATTTTATTTCTTTTTTTTATTATTGCTCTTCCGATTTTCAAAAACCTACTAAAAATTAATTTCTTAAAAAAATTTACCAAAAAATATTACAACAATCCAAAAAAAATAGAAATTTTTAAAGAAAAAAAAATTTTTTATACATCACTATTTTCACAATTCTTATTTGCTACATCTTATTTTTTTTGCTTGTGGTCCATTGGAGTTTTTGTTCCTCTAACAATATGTTTTTTCTTTGTACCTGGAATTTTTCTTTTCGCAGCTTTACCTCTTTCTATTGCTGGTTTTGGGCCAAGAGAAGCAGGCGCACTTATATTTCTGATGACTTTAAACTTAGATTATGAGCAAATTTTGGCATCTTCTATACTTTTTGGAATAATTGCGACAATACAAGGTTTGTGCTTTTTGATAATCAACTTGATTTTTTCTAAAAAACACAGTTAACCTCTTATATATGTAAATTAGGATTGGGATAAATATGTTCGAACAAATAACAAAAATGCTTAATGTAAGTTTTTTCCCATTGAGAAGTAAGTTTGTAGTAATTTTACTTTTCATGAGTTTTTCAAACACCGCCTACGCAAAAAAGTATAGTTTTTCAATTTACGGGGGAGTAAATCATCCAACACACAGTAGTGCTAATTTTAAAGGGGCATCATCCAGCTATGGAATAGCTGATGGAAGTTATTCTACAGATGGATGGAAAGGAGACTCATTTAAGTCTCCTATTTACTATGGTCTTCGCCTAAATTACCGACCAACTTTTGATAATAATTGGAGTTTTGCAATAGATTTTAATCACAGCAAAATAAAACCTGAAAAATTACCAGCAGGAATTAGAAGATTGGAGTTTACAGACGGGTTAAATACTCTAACCATAAATGCATTATATAACTTAGAAGATTCATATTTTTTGGATAATTTCTTTCCATATTTTGGAATTGGGATAGGCATTTCATACCCGCATGTTGAGGTTACGGGAACTTCTTCCTCGACTGGTAGAACTTACGATTATCAACAAACAGGTCTAGCTTATCAAGTGATGGGCGGCTTAGTATTTCCATTTAATGACACTTGGGAAATATTTGCAGAATATAGACTTACTTTTACGCCTATTGACGCCACTTTAGTAAATGGTGGAAATTTAAAAACTGATATTCTGAATAATCAAGTTAGTTTAGGTTTAATTTATAAGTTTTAATGCTTTTAGTGGTACCAGAGGCGGGACTTGAACCCGCACACCATCACTGGCGCCGGATTTTGAATCCGGTGCGTCTACCAATTCCGCCACTCTGGCACTGTTACATAATTATACAATGCCCAAGATAAAGTAGAATTAAATAAATGAATTAAAAAAAATGAAAAAAGTTTTAAAATACATTAATACAACTTCATAATTAAATAGTTTTATCATAAAACTCAATAGTAATATTTATGAAATGGATAATAATAGCTTTATGGGTTTCCTCAATTCTCTTTTTTTACTTTAGGGGTAAAGTTAGACCGTCATTATCAAAAACATTTATTGATCACAGCGTTTTTATTGCTCCCCTCAATGCAGTACTAGTTCTTACTTCTAAAATTAAAAATGCTCCTTTTCTTCCCACAAACTCAATTAATGATTTGAAAGTTTTACAAAACAATTGGCATATCTTTAAAAAAGAAGCAACTTTGTTGTCTGAAAATAAAGAAATACTTGCACCAAAAAAAAAAGAGGATTTAGGATTCAATTCTTTTTTCAAATATGGTTGGAAGAGATTTTATTTAAAATGGTATGATGCAAAGCATCCCTCCGCTGAAAAACTTTGTCCAAATTCGGTAAAGATCCTTCGTGATTTACCCTCTGTAAAAGCAGCTATGTTTGCAGAATTACCTCCAGGAGGAAAACTTAATCCACACAGAGATCCTTATGCTGGCTCTCTTAGGTATCATTTAGGCTTAATTACGCCTAATTCAGAAAATTGTTTTATTTTGGTTGATGAATTTAAATATTTTTGGAAAGATGGGGAAGGAGTTTTATTTGATGAAACTTACATTCACAGAGCTGAAAATAATACAAATTCATCCCGAATAATTCTATTTTGTGATATCGAGAGACCTCAAAAATATAAACTTGTAACATTCATTAATAAAAAATTTTCCAAATACATAATGTCAACAGCAAGTAGTCCAAACAAAACAAATGATGAGGTCGGTCTTTTAAATAAAACTACAAATTGGTATTGGAAACTAGACTCTAAAAGAAAAAAAATTAAGCAGTGGAATAAAAATGTGTATAGAGTTATAAAAGTTTTATTTTTTATTTCTATATTATTTTTATTATCATCCCTATGAAAACATCTGAAGATTTATTATCAAAATACGGTTACCAGTTACCAAAAGAATTGATAGCTCAAAAACCACCACAATCGAGAGTAAAAAGCAAATTACTTATTATTAATAATCAAGAAAATATAAATTCAAAAATTTGTGAAGATAGTTTTTCTAATTTACCTCTTTATTTAAAAAAAGATGATCTTCTAATTTTAAATGACTCAAAAGTAATGCCAGCTAGATTAAATTGTCATAAATTTTCAGGAGGAAAAATTGAAGTTTTTATAGTTGAAGAGTATAAAAGTAAAATGAATAATTCTATGTATTTTGCTAAAGCTCTAATTAGATCAAACAAAAAAATTTCCAGAGGTCTTCAATTTAAAATTAACAATAGTCATCTACTTATTAATGTTATTCAAATTAATTTTACAAGTCCTGAGATTTTTTTAATCTCTACCACTAAGCCAATTTATGAAATACTAAATAAATACGGTGAAATACCACTCCCTCCCTACATAAAAAGAAAACCTACAAAAAATGATCAACTAAGATATCAAACAATATATGCAAAAAACAATGGTTCTATTGCTGCACCCACGGCTGGTTTGCATTTTGATAGTGACTTATTAATAAGTTTAAAGGAGCAGGGAATTAAAGTAGCTTACATTACTTTACACGTTGGTCTTGGAACTTTTAAAACAATAAGAGAAAAATATATTTCTAATCATCAAATGCATGACGAGTCATTTCAAATTCCTGAAATTACAATTAACAAAATTATAAATGCTATAAAAAATAAAAATAGAATTATTACAGTTGGAACAACTTCTCTTAGGGCAGTTGAGTCTGCATTTTATGGTACAAATCATAAAGGCAAATTTTTAGAAAAAATCAACATAAAAACTGGAATCCAAACAACAAACTTATTTATCAAGCCAGGTTTTAAATTCAAAATTGCAAGCGGACTAATTACAAACTTTCATTTACCTCAATCAACCCTCATAATACTTGTCTCTGCTTTTTTAGGAAGAAAAAATTGTTTGCAAGTTTACAATGAGGCAATAAAACGAAAATTTAAGTTTTTTAGTTATGGAGACTCAATGTTGGCATTTAGACGCCCACCCTTCTCCTAGAAAAAAATTTGAATTTCCAATTGTAAAACTCTTTTTTAATAATGCTTTCCCTAATTTGTTTCATCATACTCAGATAAAACCAAAGATTATGTTTTGTAGCTAATATAGCTCCTTGCATTTCATTGATTTTTTGTAAGTGGTGAATATAACTTCTACTATAATGAGACCTTTTTTCACCATGATTTTCAGGACAACAAGTAGGACAAAAACACAAGTCATCTATTGGTCTGAAATCATCAGCAAATCTGCTATTTCTTATTCTTAAATCTCCAAACTGAGTAAAAATAAATCCATTCCGAGCATTTCTAGTTGGTAAAACACAATCAAACATATCAACTCCCTCTGAAATTGCAAAAACTAAATCCTCAGGGGTGCCAACACCCATTAGATATCTAGGCTTATTTTCTGGCAAATGTTTAAGAGAAGAGCTCAAAACTCTATGCATGTCATCTTTTTCCTCACCAACAGACAATCCACCGATAGCATATCCGTCAAACCCAATTTCCTTAACCCCTTCGATTGATTCAAACCTCAAATTTTCGTACATACTTCCTTGAACAATTCCAAACAGACCATTAGATGAATTAAATGAGTCCTTACATCTTTTTGCCCACCTAAGAGAAAGTTTCATTGATTTTTCAGCAGTTAATTGATCCACTGGCCAATTAGTACATTCATCAAATGCCATGACAATATCTGAATTTAACTTAGTCTGAATTTCCATTGATTTTTCAGGAGATAAAAATAAATTATCACCATTTAAGGGAGATTTAAAAAACACTCCCTCTTCATTAACTTTTGTTAAACCTTTTAAAGACCAAACTTGAAACCCTCCAGAATCAGTCAAAATTGGTTTATTCCAGTTCATAAAACTGTGTAATCCGGACTGTTTGGATATAATTTCATCTCCAGGTCTAAGCCACAAATGAAAAGTATTTCCAAGAATAATTTGTGCGCCAAGACCTTCTAAATCACCAGAATTTAAACCTTTTACACTTCCATAAGTGCCAACTGGCATAAAAACTGGTGTTTGTACCTCACCATAATTAAGTGAAATTTTGCCTACTCTAGCTTTTTGTTCTTTACCAACCATCACAAAATTCATTAATTCATGCTACCTTAAGTTTTTTATTTATTGTAATTTTTAGAATTGATAATAACTAATCTGTTTTTTTATTTATACTTAAATATTTATTTTGGAGAAATTTCAAATGATCTCACCAGCAATTGCTCAAAGCACAACAGCCGCACAAGATCCATTGTTAAGCTTTTTACCCCTAATTTTAATGTTTGTGGTGTTATATTTTTTAATGATTAGACCGCAAATGAAAAGGGCTAAAGAACATAAAAACCTAGTAGAAAATCTCCAAAAAAATGACGAAGTAGTTACATCTAGTGGTGTAGTTGGAAAAATTTCACAAGTTGATAATAATTATATAACTCTTGAGATTGGAACTGGTAATAGCAATTTACAAATATTAGTTCAAAGGCAAGCAGTACAAACACTATTACCTAAAGGAACGATTAAAGAAATTTCGTGACCAATAAATATTAAAAATTATTTCTTTCTTATATAAAATTTATCATGAATAAACCAGCAATTTGGCGATTGATATTAATGCTGTTAGCCCTTATTTTTGGGTTCACCTATACTCTTCCAAACTTTTTTGGTGAGTCTCCAGCTGTTCAAATTTCATCTAGCAAAACTACAATTAAATTAAATCAAGATTTGTCAGCAAAAATTTCTGAAATCCTACAGATAAATGAAATTAACTTTAATAAAGTAACTTATCAGGATAATTTAGGTGGTGGCACTATAAAAATAAGATTTTCTTCAACTGAAGAACAATTAAAAAGTAAAGAAATTATTGAAAATTTTTTGAATCCAAAACCTAAAGATCCATCATATATCATTGCATTGAACTTAGTTTCTGGTGTTCCAAATTTTTTATCCCAAATAAGCGCGTTACCTATGTATTTGGGTTTAGATCTTAGAGGCGGTGTTTATTTTATGTTGCAAATTGATATGGAATCTGCAATTAAAACTAAGCTAGAAAATGTTCTAAGTGATAGTAGATCAATGCTAAGAAAAAACAAGATAAGAAATTCAGGAATCAAATTAGAAAATGATCAAATAACAATTAAATTTAGAAAAGAAGAGCAAGCTTTATCAGCGCTAAAAATTTTAAAAGATAATATTGTTGATCTTAATTGGCGTTTGGACACTGAAAATACAACTAACAAAAATAGTTTTTTTGTTTTAGCAAGCTTAGATGAGAACAATAAGGAAGCAATTAGAAATTATGCTTTAAAACAAAATATCATAACTCTTTCAAATAGAATAAACGAGTTAGGTGTTTCTGAACCAATAGTTCAACAACAGGGATTAGATAGAATTGTTGTTCAGTTACCTGGTGTTCAGGATACCGCAAAGGCTAAAGATATTTTAGGAAGAACTGCATCTTTAGAAATTAGATTGGTCGATGATTCTCCTGAAACTATTTCTAAAATTGAACTAGGAAGAAACCCACCTGGTATAGAGATGTTTACGGATAAAAATGGGGAGTCAATTGCATTAAAAAAAGAAATACTCTTAACTGGAGAAAGTTTAACAGATGCTCAAGCTGGTTTTGATTCTCAAAATCCTATTGAGCCTGCTGTACATTTATCACTTGATGCAAAAGGAACAAGGGTTTTTAGAGAAGTTACTAGAAATAACGTTGGAAAAAGACTGGCAATTTTGTTAGTTGAAAAAGGTAAGGGCGAGGTAGTTACAGCCCCAGTAATTCGATCAGAAATTCCTGGTGGTAGAGTTCAAATATCTGGACAAATGACTACGGTTGAAGCTGCAGATACTGCTCTTTTATTAAGAGCTGGCTCATTAGCAGCTCCAATGGAAATAATAGAGGAAAGATTAATTGGACCTAGCTTAGGTGCAGACAATATTAAACAAGGTTTTGAGTCCACGATGTGGGGTTTTGTGGTGATAATTATATTTATTCTTTTTTACTACGTTGTTTTTGGAATTTTTTCAGCGTTATCTCTAAGTTTAAATCTAACTCTTCTAATAGCTTTATTATCATTATTACAAGCAACTCTTACATTGCCAGGTATTGCTGCTATGGCCTTAACTTTGGGAATGGCTATTGACTCAAACGTATTAATCAATGAACGTATAAGAGAGGAAATAAGAGCTGGATCTACTCCAAATTTAGCAATTGCCTCAGGGTATGAAAAAGCGTGGGCAACAATTTTAGACTCAAATGTAACTACATTGATCGCTGGTCTTGCTCTTTTAGTTTTTGGCTCAGGTCCAGTTAGGGGTTTTGCAGTAGTTCATGTTTTAGGAATATTAACCTCAATGTTTTCATCAGTATTTTTTTCTAGAGGACTTGTAAATGTTTGGTACGGTCGAAAAAAGAAAATACAAAAGCTTTCAATAGGTTAAAAAAATGGAATTTTTCAGATTTAAAAATGATATTAAATTTATGAAACACTTTAGGATATTTAATATCTTATCCTTAATTGTATTTATATCGTCAATTATTTTCATTAGTTACAAGGGTCTTCACTTTTCAATTGAATTTACAGGCGGAACACTTATTGAAGTTGCCTACAAAAAAAATGCTCCTGTGAACGAAATAAGGAATTCCCTCAAAGAAATGGGATATGAAGATTTTCAAGTACAAAATTTTGGTACAGCAAAAGATGTATTAATTAAAATTCCTCTCAATAATGAAAAAAAAGATGAAGCTGAACTAATTTTTAAAAAAATAAAAAATCTTGGTGAAGCTGTTGACACTAAATTAAGAAGAGTTGAATATGTTGGTCCACAGATTGGAAGTGAACTAGCGAAGGATGGTGTATTTGCTCTAGTTTTTGTCGTTATAGGTATAATGCTTTATTTAGCATTGAGATTTGAGTGGAAGTTTGCGGTTGCAGCTATTGTAGCTAACCTACATGACGTTGTAATTATTTTGGGTTTTTTTGCTCTATTTCAATGGGAATTTTCTCTATCTGTACTTGCAGCAATTTTAGCCGTTTTAGGTTATTCAGTTAATGAATCTGTTGTAGTTGCAGATAGAATTAGGGAAAATTTTAGAAAACTCCGAAAGTCGACAGTTATTGAGTCAATTAATAACGCGATTACAAGAACAATGTCTAGAACAATCATCACACATGGAACTACCGAAACTGTTGTTTTGGCTATGCTTATTTTTGGTGGGCCAGCTCTACATTATTTTGCTCTTGCCCTAACAATAGGTATTATCTTTGGAATTTACTCTTCAATTTTCGTAATGGCTCCAATAACAATTTTATTGGGTATTAAGAGGGAGGATTTAATAAAACCTGTACAAAAAAAAGAAGGAGAGGATTACCTTTAGGGAATTCTTGCGTATGGATTAAAATGCTCTCTACACCTGATTCGCATAATATTTGTTCTATGAGGAAAAATTTTCCTAAACTTTTTCTCAGCATTCTTTAAACTTTTTGCCCAAATGGTTACCGATTGAATGCGCTCGTAATAAAGAAGTGTTGTTTTTGAAGACACTAAACACCTTTTCTGAGCGGTTGCATAAGAGCATAAAAAGCCTAAAAAAATAAATAATACAAACTTAGTTTTTATAAAATCTTTCATATATAGATTATCGGTCATACTTAAGTTTTTTAAAGTAAAGTTGATCTTCAATTTTTTTTCAATTCATCTTTTACAAGTTTTTTTGCAATGCCTATATACTTTGCAGGCGTTAGTGTCTTTAATTTTAATTTTTCAGATTCTGGCAAATCAAGACTATTTATAAATTTGATTATAATTTTTTCATCTATTGAAACTCCCCTTGTTAAAACTTTAAGTTTTTCATATGGATTTGAAATGCCGTTAGCCCGCATTACTGTTTGTATTGGTTCCGCTAAAACTTCCCATGAATCATAAAGGTCTTTTTCAATAGACTTTTTATTTACAGTTAATTTTTTTAAACCCTTTACTATTGAGTCATTAGCAAGATAGCTGTGAGCCAATGCAACTCCTAAATTACGAATTACAGTTGAATCACTTAAGTCTCTTTGAAATCTTGAAATAGGCAACTTGTCTGAAAAATGTCTTAATAACACACTAGAAATACCTAAATTTCCTTCAGCATTCTCAAAATCAATGGGGTTTACTTTATGCGGCATAGTTGAAGATCCAATCTCATTTTTTTTCATTTTTTGAGAAAAATATCCAAGTGAAATGTACCCCCAAATATCTCTGCAAAGATCGGTTAAAATTACATTAATTGTAGCTATTGCATCACAATATTCTCCTATCCAATCATGGGGCTCTATCTGAGTGGTCATTGGATTATATTCAAAGCCTAATTTATTTACAAAATCTTTTGATACTTTAATCCAATTAATATTTCGATCTGCTACGTAATGTGCATTAAAATTGCCGACAGCCCCATTAAATTTTCCCTTTATGCAAACACTTTTAAATCTATCTCTCGAAATTCTTAGCCTAGCTCTAAAATTAGCTATCTCCTTTCCTAACGTAGTTGGAGAGGCAGTCTGTCCGTGGGTTCTTGAAATCATAGGTATTTCAGTGGTGGATGAGGCTAATTCGCTCAATCTTAAAATCATCAAATCAATTTTAGGAATAAAAATTTCTTTTCTAAAATCTCTTAACATAAATGCATGACACAAATTATTAATATCCTCAGAGGTGCATCCAAAGTGAAAAAATTCTGATTTATTCTCAAGTATTTTGTTTTTTGATTTTTTTGCTTTTTCTTTTAAAAAATATTCAACAGCCTTAACATCATGATTGGTCTTGCTTTCTATTTTTTTAACTTCCTGTATTTCTTTAATAGTTAAATTTTCAACCCATGAATTCATTGTTTTTTTTACTGCAGAGGGAATTGAACTAAATCCTCCAAAACCACTATCAAAAAAAGTTTGAAACCAAACAATCTCTATTTTTATTCGATATTGAATATATGCAGCCTCAGAAAAATATCTATTTAATTCCTCAACTTTATTTTTGTATCTACCATCGAGTGGCGAAATAGCAAAGAGCTGATCTTTAGTCATAACATCACTTATATTTAAATGTTTTAATTTGAATTACAAATAATACCCCCACCCAGACAACTTGATTTTTCATAAACAACAACTGACTGACCTGGAGTAACAGCCCACTGGGGTACTACAAATTTTATTTCAAGTTGATTTTTTTTATTAAAAACTAGTGTCCCAAATGTCATTTTTTGTCTATATCTTATTTTAACCTGTAATTTACTTCCTGATAGTGGAGGGTTATCCAATATCCAATGTAAATTATTTGCTGTAAGTGAATTAGACAACAATTTTGAATTATTTCTTCCTTGAACTACCATTAATCTGTTTGTTTTATAATCTTTTTCAGCAACAAACCAAGGTTCGTGATCAATTTTCGATGTGCTAATAATTTTTCCTGGTTTTTTTTTGATTCCTCCTATACCTAAACCCTTTCTTTGTCCAATAGTAAAAAAATGAAGCCCCTCGTGCTCACCAATCACACTTCCATCAGAATAGCAAATTAACCCAGGTTTATTTTTTATATATTTGTTCAAAAACTCTTTAAACGGTCTTTCACCAATAAAACAAATGCCAGTAGAGTCAGGTTTCTTAGCATTAGGTAACATTAATTCCTCTGCAATTTTTCTAACTTTTACTTTAAAATGCGTTCCTAAGGGAAAGGTAGAACAGGATAGTTGATTTTGAGTTAATCTGTGTAAAAAATAACTTTGGTCTTTCGTTTTATCAAATGCAGTTAATAGGTTATACTTTCCTTCGATTGTTCTATTAATTTGGGCATAATGACCAGTTGCTATTAAATCTGCTCCCATTTTAAAAGAATGATCCAAAAAAGCTTTAAATTTTATTTCAGAATTACAAAAAACGTCAGGGTTTGGTGTTCTTCCATTGGAGTATTCATGCAAAAAATCATTAAAAACTTTTTCTTTGTATTCTTTGCTAAAAGAAACTGCCTCAAGTGGAATATCCAGTACGTCTGCAGTTGCTGCAGCATCCAAAAAATCTTGCTTACTAGTACAATAAGTGTCAGAATCATCATCATCCCAATTTTTCATAAATACACCAGTAACCTTATGCCCCTGTTTTTTCAAAAGCCATGCAGCAACAGCTGAGTCCACACCACCTGACATTCCTATTACAATATGTTTTTTATTTTGCATGTTTGTATAATTTCATTTAATTATTAATTTTAATACTGTAGGAGATTTTTGGATGCAAATTGGCATTCCTAAAGAAACAAATGAGGGTGAAACAAGAGTTTCTGCCTCACCTGAAACAACTAATAAGCTAGTTTCCAAAGGTCATGAGGTTTTTGTGACTGAAAATGCTGGAATATTGTCAAATTTTTTAAATAAAGACTATGAAGAAGCTGGAGCAAAAATATGTTCTCAAAGCAAGGCTATGAAATGCCCACTAGTTTTGAAAGTTGGGATGCCATCTAAATCAGAGTTTTCTATGCTACAAGAGGGATCTACAATTGTAGGTATGCTTAATCCGTTTGATAAATCTGGTTTAGAATTACTAGCAAAGTCTGGTGTCACTGCATTTGCCCTTGAGGCAGCCCCTAGAACCACCAGGGCACAATCGCTAGATGTACTATCATCACAGGCTAATCTTGCTGGTTATAAAGCCGTTCTCATTGCTGCTAACGAATATCCTCGATTATTTCCAATGTTGATGACTGCCGCAGGCTCTGTTAAAGCAGCCAAAGTTATAATACTCGGCGCTGGTGTTGCTGGCTTACAAGCAATTGCAACTGCCAAAAGACTTGGAGCAATCGTTGAGGCGTCTGATGTTAGACCATCAGTTAAAGAACAAGTAGAGTCTTTAGGAGCAAAATTTATTGATGTTCCGATTGAAACAGATGAAGAAAAAGAAGCTGCAAAAGGTGAAGGCGGATATGCTAAAGCCATGCCTAAGTCTTGGATGATACGTCAATCTAATGAAGTTGCAATGAGAATCGCAAAAGCAGATATTGTAATTTCTACTGCACTTATACCTGGGAAAAAAGCACCCATTCTAATTACTGACTCAATGGTTAAAAGCATGAGACCTGGTTCAGTTATAGTTGATATGGCCGTTGAACAAGGTGGAAATTGTGAAGGTTCCAAATCAAACAAAATAATTATTTTGCACAATGTAAAAATAATAGGATTTCCTAATTTGCCTTCTTTACTGCCTACCGATGCGTCTTTACTTTATGCTAGAAACGTTTTTGATTTTCTTAAATTAATAATAAATGCCGATAATAATCTACATTTGCCCATTGAGGATGAAATTGTCTCTGCCACTCTCGTTGTGAAAGAAGGAAAAATATGGAACTAATCAACCCAACTCTTACAAATTTAATAATTTTTGTTTTAGCAATTTATGTTGGCTATCACGTTGTGTGGAATGTTACTCCAGCGTTGCATACACCTCTAATGGCTGTTACAAATGCGATTTCAGCAATAGTTATTGTTGGAGCAATGTTAGCAGCAGCCTTAACTGAAACGACATTAGGCCAATTAATGGGTTTTTTAGCTGTAACTCTTGCAGCTGTTAATGTTTTTGGTGGTTTTCTTGTTACAAGAAGAATGTTAGAAATGTTTAAAAAAAAGGAAAAATCAAAAGGGAGTAACAAATAATGAGTTTGTCTATCAATACTGTTACTCTTCTTTATTTAATTGCTTCTGTTTGTTTTATTCAGGCACTAAAGGGACTTTCTCACCCAACAACCAGTATTAAAGGAAATATTTTCGGTATGGTTGGTATGGCGATAGCTATCCTTACAACACTTGGATTGATAGGAACAATGTCCAATTTTCTTTCAAAGAATAATTTATATAGTGGTTTAATGTTAGTTTTTTCTGGTATTTTACTTGGAGGTATTATTGGCTCTACAATGGCTAGAAAGGTGGAAATGACAAAAATGCCAGAGCTTGTTGCCTTTATGCATTCAATGGTTGGTTTAGCTGCTGTATTTATTGCCATAGCTGCCGTAGTTGAACCTTATGCACTCAATATCTCCCAAAAGGGTCAATTAATTCCATCTGGAAATAGATTAGAACTATTTTTGGGTGCAGCAATTGGCGCAATAACCTTTTCTGGTTCTGTAATTGCCTTTGGGAAATTGTCTGGAAATTATAAATTTAGATTATTTCAAGGATCTCCAATAGTTTTTAAAGGGCAACATATTTTAAACCTTATTATAGGGTTAGTCATTGTAACCTTAGGAGTTTTTTTCACTTTTACTCAAAGTCTTGATGCATTTTTTGTAATGTTATTTCTAGCTTTTGTAATTGGAATACTTATTATTATTCCAATCGGTGGAGCTGACATGCCTGTTGTTGTTTCAATGTTGAATAGCTATTCTGGCTGGGCAGCAGCTGGTATAGGATTTTCTCTAGGAAATAGTATGTTAATCGTTGCTGGATCACTTGTGGGTTCATCTGGGGCCATTTTGTCTTACATCATGTGTAAGGCTATGAATAGGTCCTTTATTAGTGTAATTCTTGGTGGGTTTGGTGGTGAAACTGAGATCGAACAAAAATCTGGTAATCAAAAGCCAGTTAAAAGCGGTTCAGCTGATGATGCTGCTTTTATGCTTTCAAATGCTGAAACAGTTATAATTGTTCCAGGTTACGGTCTTGCAGTTGCAAGAGCACAGCATGCACTTAAAGAATTAACTGATAAACTTATCGAAACTGGTGTAAAAGTTAGATATGCAATTCATCCTGTTGCAGGAAGAATGCCAGGCCACATGAATGTTTTACTTGCTGAAGCTGAAGTACCTTATGATCAGGTCTTTGAAATGGATGACATTAATTCAGAATTCAATCAAACCGATGTTGTACTTGTGCTTGGAGCAAATGATGTTGTTAATCCCGCAGCCAAAACACCTGGTAGCACAATTTATGGAATGCCTATTTTAGAGGTTTTTAAAGCTCAAACCGTAATTGTTAACAAAAGATCAATGGCATCTGGTTATGCAGGTTTAGACAACGAACTCTTTTATATGGATCAAACCATGATGGTTTTTGGTGATGCGAAAAAAATAATTGAAGCTGTTGGTAAAGCCTTTTAAACAGAAAAACTTGAGCCACATCCACAAGTTGTAACTGCATTAGGATTTCTTATTACAAATTGAGCTCCCTCCAAGTCATCCTTAAAATCTATTTCTGAACCCATTAAATACTGGTAACTCATGGAATCAATTAGTAATGCAACACCACCTTTTTCCATTTTGGTGTCGTCTTCATTTGCTACTTCATCAAAGGTGAATCCATATTGAAATCCTGAACAGCCTCCTCCTTGAACAAAAACCCTTAAATTTAAATTTGGATTTCCCTCTTCTTCAATTAAACTTTTTACTTTTTCAGCGGCAGCATCTGTAAAAACAAATGGCTCTGGCATTTTGTAATCATCGGAATTTAATTGCTCCTGATTAACTTCGGTTTTCATTAATTTACTCCTTTATATATATCTTATGGTATCCAAGAATGCCATTCTAAACCAGTACTTTCATTTAAGTTAAACATAATATTCATAACTTGTGTTGCTTGTCCAGCAGCTCCCTTAACTAAATTATCTTCAGCAACCATTACAGTGAGTATGTTTGAACTATGATTTTCACTGTTCATATTTTTAAAAACAGCCAAATGAATAAAATTGCTACCTTTCACAAAACGGGTTTCAGGACTTTCATCCTTTAGGACTTTAACAAATTGTTCATTTAAAAATCTTTTTATGAAAATATCATAAAAATTGTAGTCCAAGAACTCTTTTTTTACTTTTAAGTGTAAAGTTGTAAATATTCCTCTGAACATGGGTAAGAGGTGGGGAACAAATGATATATTTAGTTTTTCATTACTATCATTATTAAAATATTTATGTATTTTATTAAGTTCTTGGTCTATTTCTGGCCAATGACGATGCCCTTTAACCCCGTAAGCCTTAAATGATTCCGCTACTTCACCATATATACTTGTCTTTTTTAATGTTTTTCCGGCTCCACTTACACCTGATTTACAATCGGCAATAATACTATCTGTATGGATCAGATTTTTTTCAATTAATGGTAATAGACCAATAGTTACTGAGGTTGGATAACACCCTGGCATTGCAATTAATTTGGCATTGATAATTTTTTGTCTATTTATCTCGGGCAACCCATATACTGCATCTTTTAAAAGCATTGGAGAAGAATGCTCTATTCCATACCATTTTTTATATTGCGCAGGATTGTTTAATCTAAAATCTGCGGAAAGATCAATTACCCTAATTCCTTTATCAATAATCTTTTTAGTGTGTTTCATTGCTACACCATGAGGTGTAGCAAAAAAAACTACTAAACAATCGTCAAATGAAGCCTCATCAATTGTAGTTATAGTTATATTTCTTAAGTCTGGGAAAAAACGAAGGAATTCATCCAAACGTGATTTATCTGGATTTCTTACTGTTAAGAATTTAATTTCAACTTTGGGATGATGAGATAAAA